>Ga0080013_1000005_pt1 | contig 303591 bp, 334 predicted proteins | sample ETNvirenome_6_85_FD_69236 | JGI IMG/M metagenome (GOLD analysis project Ga0080013, IMG submission 69236) | Marine viral communities from the Pacific Ocean - ETNP_6_85 (SPADES assembly) (version 2) | ecosystem: Environmental > Aquatic > Marine > Oceanic | place: Pacific Ocean | collected...
ACTTCAAGGACGTCGTCACCCTCCAGCACGACGACGGCCACCTGTCCCTGTCTCGTCTCGGCCTCATCAACACGCTGCTTGACCAGGCCATCCCCGGCCTGCGCCTGGTGGCCCATGCCCCAGACCCGACGGACCCCGCTGATGGTGGGTTCGGGCTCAGCCTGCAGGTGATCCCATGAGCAAAGCCGATCCCAACTACGCTCCCCTCCTGCTCTGCGTCGACCCTGACGAAGAACCCTGGTCCGCCCGGGAGCTCCTGTCTCTCGCCCGGGGCATGGCCGCCTGGGAGTGGGCTGACCCCCACCGCCGCAAGCACCTGCCATCGCTGGTCGAGTTCACGGGCGACGAGCACTCCTGCGACGTCATCGTCCGGTGGGAGGACGACATGGGCATGACCGACGTGGAGGTCGAGGACAAGACCGCCGGCGACGTCACCCGCCCAGTGCCCATCCTCGGCTCCGTGGACAAGGACCTGACGGGGCAGGAGAAGGTCATCCTCCGGCTCTCCCGGAAGATCTTCACGGAGGTGGACGCGACCAACTGGTCTCGAGCCGCTCAGCACGAGATCGGTCACTGCCTGGGCTTGCGCCACAGCCACAAGGGGATCATGGTCTCCGGCATCGGCGTGAACCCCGCCATCATCACCCAGCGCAACCGCGAGGACGCTGCTGTCCTCCGTCTCACAGGCGTCATCGGCGTCGACAGCTACGAGGGAAACTGACACATGAACTTCTTCCGCTCCTTCGAGGCCGTCCTGGTGGCGGTCAAGCCCCGCAAGCAGGGACCCGACGACGACCGCGTCCTCGTGGTCGACCTGGTGATGGACATCCTGGTCCCGGACCTGCAGATGGCCTATCAGCTCGATGAGGCCGCAGGTGATCTGCTCTTCGGCCCCACCTCGCATCTGTTGAGGACGGCGCATGTAGCGGCGCAGAAGGCCAAATGCGGTTCCTTCGACATCTCCGTGGGCTTCGAGCGCATCCTCAACGAGGCCGATGACGGCGTCGCGCTCTTCTTCGAGCAGGCGGACGTCAAGATCACGCACATGAAGCCGGACGCGGAGGAGACATCCATGGTCCGCGCGGTCATGACGGTGTCCCCGGACGACCACCGCGCCGTGCAGATCATGATGGAGAGGATCGAGGACTCCGTCTGGTTCGTCGCCACCGAGGCCATCCTGGAGAGGGAGGAGGCGGCATGAGCACCCGTTCCGTCGAAGACTGCCAGGACCTCGCCGAGCTGTGGCTCGCCGGCGACAAGGAGCCCGTCATCGATGAGATGGGGGAGCCCTCCGACCAGTTCCTCGCCGACTTCCGCCCGGGCGGCCCGTACGGACGGGCTCCGCGGAAGCAGTCGTTGAAGCTCGTGGACAAGGTCAAGGTCGGCGACGCCGTGAAGAAGGGGGCCTGATGCGCTGCTTCTTCCTCAATCAGAAGGAGGCCTTCGACCGTGAGGTCGCCCACCTCATCGCCGGCGGCACCCCGCAGAAAGACGCGCAGGCAGCCGTACGAACGGACATGCCTGCGCCCATCCTCGAGGTTCAGTGGCAGTGGTTCCCCCACTTCATTGCCGTCGACGTGCCGATGCAGAACCGGCTCTACACGGCCTGGAACAAGAAGTGGGCAGGGCAGGAGGTGACTGATGGCGAGGTCGCGCACGCCGACGAGATGCACCTCTGGATCTTGGACTGGATCGAGACGCAGTACCCCTTCGTCACGGGGCTTCTCAGCTACCTGAAGGGGATCGGGCACGTGGAGCAGGCGGGCTGATGGCAGGGGTCCCCCGACTACGGAGGCCCCGACCCCCGACCAAACCGAAGCCCCGACCCACCCTGGTAGTGCTCATCACGACGTTCGACCGTCCGGCATTGCTGATGCGTCTGCTGGAAGACATCGACACGCAGGCGGCCGTGGGAGGACACCGTGTGCACGTCCGGGTCTACGACGACGCCAGCAGCAGGGACTACTCCGGCGTCGTTCGCTACCTACAGACGCGGAAGCACTTCTACCGAAGAGCTACCACCCGGCACGGGAAGCAGCGTCTGTGGGAGTGGATGAACTGCGTTCTGCAGGACGCGAAGAACTCCGGCGAAGAACTCTTCCTCTTCCTGCAGGACGACATCCGCCTCTGCAAGAACTTCTTCACGCAACTCCAGGCTCGGTGGTCCGAGCTACGGGGCCGCCCCGCGACCCTGAACCTGCATCGGGATGAGGAGCGGGCGCGGGCAACGACCGGCTGCTGGACGCTGGCGCCTCTGCAGAGGATGGGCAAGGTCAGCTCGGTGGGCTGGACGGACTGCGCCGCCTTTCTATGCGCGCGACCTGCCTTGGCGGCCCTCGGATGGCGCCTGAAGCCCATCCCCAAGAGCAGGTGGTCCTCCAACGCCCGTTTGAGCTCCGGGGTGGGTCAGCAGCTGAGCACGAGGCTGCACCGCGGAGGCTGGGCCCTCTACCGAACGGAGCTGTCCTTGGTGGTGCACGCCGACGCGCCCTCACAGCTGAACCCCCGCCGACGGGAGTCCATGAGGACGGTGCACTTCGTGGACGGCTCTGCGGAAGTGGTCCGTCTGGAGCGGCAAGCTCTGCCGAGAGAGAAGGTGACCGCTTCTTTGGCCACCATCCCGGGGAGACGAGAGTCGTTGAGGAAGGTCGTGAGGAGCTTGCTCCCGCAGGTCGACCAGTTGAACGTCTACCTGAACCGCACCCCTGTTCGAGGCCGGGACGAGTACCCTCGCCTGCCCGGCTTCCTGCTGCACCCCAAGATCTGCGCTGTGTGGTGCAAAGACACCTCCTTTGGGGACCAGGGGGACGCGGGGAAGTACTACTGGGCCTCGGAGATCGAGGGCTACCACGTCATCTGCGACGACGACGTCCTCTACCCTCCCGACTTCATCGCGGCCTTGGTGGGTGGGGTCGAGAAGTATCAGCGGCAGGTGGTGGTGGGGTTCCACGGGGCCATCCTGACGACGCCCTTTCAGAGGTACTACGGCTCCCGCAGGACCTACCACTTCAGCTCCAAGCAGGGTAAGGACGTCCCGGTGCACATCGTCGCGGGGGCGGGAGGGGTCTGCTACCACTCTTCGACGCTGCAAGTGCATCGGGACGACTTCAAGCACCCCAACATGGGAGACATCTGGTTCGCGTTGCTGGCGCAGCAGCAGAAGGTCCCCTGCGTGTGCTTGGCGCACGCCAGAGCATGGCTCCAGGACGGAGGGCCTCCAGGAGAGGACTCCATCTACTCCCGCTCAACAGGGGACGAGGGCGCCAACTGGAAGAACACCGCCGACGTACAGACCCGAGTCATCAAAGACAACATGCCGTGGAAGGTGCGGGCCGCTGACGGCCGAGTCCTTGCGGTGGTGAGGAGTACTCCGTGAGTCTGGACGATCTACGAAAGAGGGGCTGCTGGCCCCAACAGAAGCCCGGCGTCCCGACCTCCAGCCACGGCTGGCTGGTGCAGAGCACTCAGGACGCCCTGGCCAAGAGGCTCAACGCAAGTACCCGCGTGGTCCTGGAGCTCGGCGCCTGGCTGGGCAAGAGCACCCGCTTCATCCTGGACAACGCCCCGAACGCCCACGTCATCTCTGTCGACCTGTGGGATGACTCGATGATCCGGCCGTGGATTCTCTCCAGGCACCCGAGGCTGATGCCTGTGGTAGATGCGGGAGTGCGGGAGACGTACCTGGCCAACCAGTGGGAATGGCGTGACCGCCTCACGCCGCTCCAGATGCACTCGCACGCCGCTGTCGACCTCGTCGGCGACCTCGGCGTGCTCCCCGACGTGGTGTTCTTGGACACCTCGCACGGCTACCAGGACACCCTGAACGAGGTGAAGAGGATCACCTCCGCCTTCCCGACGGCCGTGCTGGTCGGAGACGACTGGGAGTGGACGACCGGGAGAAGTGCCAAGCGGTCTGGCGAGAACTGGGGATGCCCCGTGGCTCGCGCAGTCCAGGCCTTCGTGGAGGAAAACCCGCGTTGGGTGTGCGACGCCGCAGGCAACGGATGGTCGTTGAAGGTCCGATGAAGCTGCTGCTGATCCGCGAACAGGGCCGAGCCGCCCGCCGGCGGGCCGGGGGCATCTACCGGTCGGGAGTCGAGATCTACCGGGTCCTGACCTCTCTCGGCTGGGAGGTGGTGACCCACCGGGACAAGTCACCCCTCCCCGAGATTCCCGAAGGGACCGACGTGGTGTGGCACTACGGGGACTACCGTCATGTGGACGACGCAGTAGCTGCGGCCATCGAGGCCGACGTGCCCATCGTGGTGACCAGCAGCTTCACCAACCGGGGAGACTCCGCGAAGCTGCTGTCCGCGTGGTGGGAGGGCTGGGGCCGGGACCCGCGAATCTTCTTCTCGACGTGGTCGAGCCTGGCGCTGTTCGATCCCAGACTCCAGGAGATCTCCTCCCAACTGGTGATGTTGCCGAAGACCCTCCGCCTCGGGGGGAAGTCGGTTCCTCTTCGCGGGAGGAGCGGCTTCGCGCTGGGGGACTTGACCAAGCTGCAGATGCCGAAGGTGATGGGCGGCCTGCGGCTCGAAGAGGTGTGCGTTCGCCTGCGGGAGGAGTGGCCGGAGGAGCCGCTCTTCTGCTTCGAGCAGCACACGCCGCTGGGCCCGCCCCCCGAGGAGGTGACCCTCGTCCCCTACCAGCAGGACCTGCTGAAGTGGTTGGGGCGGCGGAAGCTGCTCATCTCACTCGTTGTAGGGGAGACCTTCGCCATGGTGCCCATGGAGGCCCAGCATGTCGGCACCCCGGTGCTGTACCGTCACCAGCCCCAGTCCTTGTCCCAAACGGTGGGGCAGTCGGGGGTGTTGTTTCGTGACCTCGACGAGCTGGTCGGCGCCGCCCGCATTCTGCTGGAGCCGGTGACGTGGAGCGCCTACAGCAAGGCGGGGAAGAGCAACTACCTGGGTCACCAGCACTACGGGGTGGGGATGGACCTGGGTCTGCGCGAAGTAGTGCGGAGGGCAAGATCGTGAGCTTGAAAGATCTGCGCCGTCTGCACAGCAGCTACCTGGAGGAGGTGAAGGCCCACCTCGACGACGGCTACACCCACGATGCCAGTATGCGGCCGGAGGGGCTCCACCACCTCATTCGGCTGCTCGAGTCCTCCCGAGCCACGTCTCTGGGCGAGTTCGGAGCAGGGCTCTCCACTGTCGGGCTCCGAGCTTGGAAGCAGCGGACCGGCAGAGACATCCGGTTCTCGACCATCGAGCATGACGAGTCGTGGTGCCGCTTCATGGCGGGAGTGCTCGAGGGCAGGAACTTGCCCGTCGATGACATCTACACCTTGGCGGAGTACCGCAACGAGACGTTGATGATGTCGGCCCCGCCCTTCGATGCCGTATTCGTGGATCACGGCCCGACGATGGCTTCTCGGTGGAACGACGTTCCGTGGATCGTCAGCTTGGTGAAGCCCGGAGGCCTCATCATCTTCGACGACTGGTGGCCGGGACATGTCCGCGCCTTCCGCTCCACGAAGAGGATCATTCGTATCTTGACCCGGATGGGGCTGCAGTGGTCTGTTCTGGAGGCCAGCCGCCCGAACAAGAACGACAAGGCTCTCGCGGTGGTGGAGAAGCCCTGATGCGCATCCGATCCATCCAGATCGAAGTCACCAGCGCCTGCAACCTGCGGTGCTCGATCTGCTGGGGTCGCGACATGGCTCGCCCCTCCGGCTTCATGAAGCTGGCGCTGTTCAAGAAGGTCGTCGACGAGGCGGCCGGGATGCCTCGGCTGCGCACCCTCTCCCTGCACTTCAACGGAGAGTCCACCATCCATCCCGACTTCGTTGAGATGCTGGAGTACGTGGGCACCAAGGGATTCGGCCGGGTCGAGTACACCTCGAACGGGATGAACGTCTCGGACGAGGTCTTGCTGGCCACGGTGAAACTCCCCGTGGCCCACGTCCACTTCAGCGCGCACGGGCTGCACCCGGAGCCCCCGGAGACCGCCCGACGGCTACGAGCTCTTCGGGCCGAGCACGGACAGGGGCCCCGGACGTCAGCGAACATCTGTTGGGGCGGCCAGCCGCCCGAGAAGATGAACGAGCACTTCGCCCAGTGGTACGGCGTCGTCGACAAGTTCTCGCTGTCGGGCACCATCGACGAGATGGCGTGGACTCATCTGCCGAACGGCTTTGTGGAGAGGTCACAGCCGCACTGCTCCCAGCCCTTCCGCTACGCCGCGGTGTTGTGGGACGGGAGCGTCACGGTCTGCTGCCATGACCTGCGCGGGGATCTTGCCTCCGGCAACGTGAACACCGACACCCTCGTGAACACCGTGCACGAGCCCTACTTCGTCGAGCTGCGGGAGCAGATACGCACCCAGACCACTCCCGAGGACTGCCTCTGCACGAAGTGTGATCTGTGGAAAGTGCGCTACCAGTTCCCGGTGCTCAAGAAGCCCCTGCCGCTGGATGAGCCCCCAGGCATCAACCGGTGCGGTCGGACCATCATCCAGACCCAGAGGCGGCTCCGGCTGCCGGTCATCAGCTAGGGGCGGCCGTGCAGATCAGTACCAGGAGCTTGTCCGGCTGGGTGTTGGAGCACCCCAAGCCCCTCCCAGAGATCTGGGCAGGGGACTGGGATATCCAGACGGCGCCCGAGCCCCTCAACCCCGACACCTTCGCCCTGCCCAACCAGCGTGTTCGGTTCGCGGACGCCCTGCGATTCAAGGAGCAGGGGACGGTCCCACGGCACTGGTGGAGGAAGAGGCTCAAGAGGAGACTTCGGGGAGCGTCGGCGGAGACGATCCACCAGCACTCGGAGAGGCACTTCCGCCAGCTGTGGCGAAGCCTGCGGAACGGGTTCGTGCGGCAGGAGCCGGGGGAAAACGTGCGGGTGGCTGTGGGGAGGGCCGGACACCTCTACGCCGTAGACGGAGGCACCCACCGCCTGGCGCTGTGCTGGGCTTTCGACATGCCCATCCACGTCGATGTCGTGGCTCGGCACCCCCGGTGGTTGAAGTTCCGAAACCGCTTGGCCTCGGGCAAGTTGAGCCACGGGCCGCCCTTCTACACCCACTTCATCCATCCCGATCTGGAAGGGCTGCCCTGCGCCTATGACTTGGGCCGCTTCGACGTGGTGATGGAGCACATCAACCCGGACGCCAGCACGGCTCTCGACCTGGGCTGCCGGTACAACACCTACGGGCACTTGCTGGAGGACAAGGGCCTGGACTGCACCGGGATCGACTGCGACGAGCGAGAGTTCGCGCTCGCCAGGGTGGTCCACAACTCCATGCTGCGCCGGGGCCGCCTCATCCTTGGCGACATCCTCGATCACCCCTGGGATCAGGACGTGGTCATCGCGTTGAACGTCCTCAAGTACGTCTGCGAGGATCCACGGTTTGAGGAGCATCTCCGTACGTCCAAGTTCAAGCAGATGTTCTTCGCGGCCGACCACAAGAGGCACCGGATGCGGAAGCTCGGAGGACAGGAAGGCTTCGCCCAGACTGTGGCGGAGATGGCGGGGAGGACGGCCACCTACCTGGGCAACACGGTGTACCTGATCTCATGAGGCTGCGACGCTCCCACATCTCCTTCTCCGTCGGGCTGGCTGTGCGAGGCCGGGACCAGGAGCGGCTCGCTCGCTGCCTGGCCAGCCTGCAGGCCCAGAGCATGCGACCGGCCCAGGTCCTGGTCGTGGAAATGGCGGAGGGGCCCATCTTCAAGCACCGAGACGCCTGTCAACGAGCGGGCGTGCGGTACCTGCAAGTGGAGGACTCGGGAGGGCTCTTCCCTCTGGCCCGCCTGGCCAACATCGCTGCACGTCAGCTGGTGGGCACCGCGACTCATTTCGTGAAGACGGACGTCGACGCGATCTTCATGCCCTCGCTTCTGTCCACCCTGCAGGACCGGCTGCAGGGAGGCCCCACGGACCTTCTGAGCGTTCGCCCTCGCCGCCTCCCCGAGGACTACAGCTACTCGCCCGGACGCCCGGAGCGGTGGGCTCATGATGCGGTGCTGGCTCGGGGAGACGAAAAGATGTGGGGCCTGTGCATGGTCCACGACTTCGACTCCTTCGGCGAGCTCCGGGGCTTCGACGAGGCGTTCGTGGGCTGGGGCGGCGAGGACAGAAACTACGTGCACCGGGCGGAGGAGAAGGGCTGCACGGCTGAGATGCTCGAGCTGGGCCCCGTGCTCCTGCATCAGTGGCATCCCGTCGCGAACGGCTCCCGCGTGAACGGGGCCAAGCACAAGGAGTGGCGAAAGCGGGCACAGAGGAACGGGCCGGGGTGGGGCCGATGATCCCTATCCGCCGTGGCCGGACGACGGGGGACTCCCCTGATGACGACGACATCCCGCAGGAGTCCTTCCGGGTGAGCGCCGTCATCCCTCTGCGGGACAGGCCGTCGAAGCACCTGGCCGCGGCGCTGTGGGGGCTGAAGGAGCAGCGGCTACCTCTCCACGAGATCATCGTCGTTGACCAAGCCAGCAGGCCGAGCCTGCGGAGGCAGTACGCGGAGGTGATTCGGCGACACCCGAGGGCGCGTCATCTGGTGCGGGAGACCCCGGACAGGTGGAACAAGCCGATGGCGGCCAACGTCGGTCTCCGGGCCGTGTCGGAGGACACCACCCACGTCCTCTGTCTCGACTGCGACATGATCTTCGCGCCCAGCGCGACGCAGACACTGCGGGTGCTGGCAGAGAAGTACCGCGGGCAGGTGCTAGTCCACGGGCACCGCCATGACCTCATAGATCCGGATAAGCTCATGGTCCGGCCGAGGTGGAAGACGTTGGAGCGGAGCACCCGCCTAACCGACGTGGTCGGCCACCCTTGGCATTTCGCCCCGAGGAAGTGGTTCTGGAGGGTGAGAGGCTACGACGAGCGGATGTGGGGCCGCGGGGCGATGGATAACGACCTCACCGCTCGCGGTGAGCGAGACCCCCACATCGCTGTACTGCGGCTGCCCGAGAAGCAGATCTTGGCCGTGCATTATAGTCACGGCCGCCCTCCGTGGACAGAGACCCACAAGCGCCCGGAGACAGCCCTGAACTGCCGTCTGCGGAACACTGACCCCTCCATCGTGCGGAACGACGAGAGCTGGGGAACCCGATGAGTTGCAACTGCCGAAAGAAGCGGAAGCCGGAGCGAACTACCGGCCCATCGAGGACTCGTGTAGTGTACACACAACGTGGCGTACAACCGATCCCCTCTACCCGGAGGAGGAACGAGAAGAACGAGCAGGTAGACCAGAAGGTGAGACGGATCGGCGATGAGTAGCAAGGACGCACGAGTGCAGCTGCGCATGCCAGAGGACCTGAAGGATTGGGCCCTGGAAGAAGCCGCGGCTGACCCTGAGGCGCGAGGCAACCTGTCTGAGATGATCCGGCTCATGCTGGAAGCTCGCCGCAAGCAGAGACGAGCCGAGGCGCTCGAAGGGATCAAGACACATGAGTTCTGAGCAGGTAGAGCGCACCACCCGTCTCCAGAGGACGGATCCTTCCGGGATCGCCCGACAGCTCCGTGAGGAGCTGAAGATGGGAGGGGTCTCCGCGGTGGTCATCAGCATGGAGGAGCGCACCCTCTTCCTCCTGCGGGATGCCGCGGTGCAGGAGCAGATCGACCTCCGGGCCACGGAGGAGGACGTCAAGACCATCCTCGACCCCGTTGACCTGGCGATGGAGACCGTCGAAGAGATGAACGTCTCGGGTCTCACCTTGCGGGAGGCCCTCTTCGAGATCGCCGACCAAGCGGCCGTCGGCGGGGGCGTCATCGTCTCCTGGGCGTGCGGCAGCCCCCACAGCCTGCTTCAGCTGCTGGAGCGGCCCGTCCCGCGCCTGCAGAGCCAGCACGTGTTCCTCCTCAACGCCGTGGTGCGCCGTTCGGAGAACCTCGGGGAGACCGACGTGCTGGCGTGCATCGGGACTTCCATGGACGACCCCGCCGAGGTGGTGGGCGGTCTCCTCTTCCGCCTCGACGACCTCACTACCCCCGGAACGAGCCATGAACGTCATCCTGTCGGTCCTGATCGAGAGCGCACTCGTACCGAAGGAGGCAGTGGATCTGCTCTTGCGCCACGGCCTTCTCGACCCCCAGGACGCCGCCCGGTATGGGCAGGCCCCGCTCCCGAGTGACGAGGCAGGGCTGCTCAGGCTGGCCGGGAAGGTCGAGGCCGCCCTGGCCAAGGAAGTGGAGGCCGAGTCCCTCGACGACATCGAGCACGGAGCGGATGTTCTCGTGCACGGGCAGTTCGATCAGCACACTCGCTTGACAGGCAAGATCTGTGGCCAGATTCTCTACGTGGCCCTCCCCACGGATGTCGAGGAGGATGCCCTGTTCGTCGGGCTGGGGAGCAAGATCTCCATCGCGGCATGGGGAGGCCACACCGCTGACGTGGAATACCGGAACCCTGAAGTAGTGCAGCACCGCGGTAGTCGGTGGTTGCGAGTGGAGCTGTAGGTTGCCCTCTCTCTCGAAGAAGCTGGAAGACGCGCTGATCGGCACAGGACTGGTCCAGTCCGTGTGGCACTGCGTCAGCACTCCCGAGGGAGAGGCCACCGCCCTTTGTCGGGCGGTGGGGAAGACGGGCCCCGACAAGGAGCGGGCCATGGAGGCTCTGGCGAGGCTGGTGACCCCTGCCGGCGTCTTCGTCGCCAAGCAGTTCGTGCTCAAGGAGGGGAGGTTCGGCTACTGCTGGAACATCTCGATCTTCACCGAGGAGCACCTCCTCAGCATCCAGGATGTCCGCCTTCCTCCGCCGGTGTCCCGAGAAGAGGTCGTGGCGCAGAGGGAGGAGGCCCGAGAGCCCAGGGACGGGTGGAGAGTAGGCCTCAACGAGGAGGGCGAGGAGTACTACTTCATGGACTTCCCCCTCCCCCACGCCCCCGAGGGGGACAGGAACGCTCCGTCGGATGGCAGGGGAGACGGCGTCCTGCAGGCTCCTCTGGGTCACGGGCGCGGGGCATCCAGGACCAAGTCATCGAGCAGGAGATGAGCGTGTCGGACGATCTGAAGACCCGGGACCAGTACGCTCCCGGCTCCCGGGAGAAGCACCAGGAGCTGCACGAGCAGCGGGAGGGCAAGGCCCACCCGGAGAAGCGACTCGCGCAGGAGATCGATCCCGGTCTCGTCGATGACCTGAAGCAGTTCGTCATCGAGACGGCCAAGGAGCGGGAGAAGAAGGCTCGATACAAGATCGAGGTCACCTTCAGCTCGCAGCGAACCCCCAACGGCTTCCCCGACGGCAACGCGGCGGTCATCTGCGTCTACGCCAGCGGCTCCAGGTTGCACGGCGGCGGGGACGAACTCGCCCTGTGGTGCGAGCAGCGCGACCCCGGAGCGGGGAAGCTGGCGAAGTTCGACCCCTCCAGGCTCCGACCTTCCAGGGGGAAGAAGCTGGGATGCGGCAGGGTGATCCACCCCGAGTCGGTCATCACCAAGCACGTCCCCTCCGGGGGCGGCACGACCAGCAAGCGCTTGGCGATCTGCCCCCACTGCGAGAGGGTGTGGGATGTCCGGCATCTCACGGAGGAGATCTACGGACGGTGGAGCACTCCGAAGCTGGCGATGAAGCTGGCAGGGCTGTGGAGGAGCGCAGGGTCCAACGCGGACATCTACGTCAAGTACCACCACACGGACATCCGGTACCAGATGATGGAGCGGGACCATGGCACCGAGACGGCCAGGAGGCTGCGAGGGGCAGTGATCTACCCCCTGCAGCGCATCTTGGCAGACACCTCCACCGGTGCGGCTCTGGAAGCTCGCTTCCGGGCTCTTCTCTCGAGCTAAGAAGTGGGGGCTAGAAACAGGTGCGCGGCCTCTTCTCGTTCAGATGGAACGATCACCAGGCCACGCGTCACGGCCGGGACCTGCCCTTGTAGAAGGCTGGCGCCAACCTACCACTCGCCGTGACAAGATCCTTATACCCCAGATCTCGCAGGAGTTGAAAATGAAGGCAGCCGAGTTGGTAGAGCAGGTACGAGGACTGGATGGCCGGATCGCGGTATGGTCCCACCTGCTGGAAACGGCAGAGCAGCTGCGCAACTCTCCGCATCCTCCGCAGATGCGCGGGGTCATCGAAGAGCACATCATCGAGGTCGCGCAGGAGATCGAGGCGTCCATCGCAGACCTGAAAACGGCCCGCGACGACCTCATGGACAAGGACGTGAAATGAACGAGCACAAGGCGCCCAAGAGCAAGAAGGATCTCCTCGCCCGGCAGAAGAAGGAGCTGATGGCGTACATCGAGCAGCGGCTCGATGTCTTCCGCAACGCGGTGAACGAGGCCACCGAGGAGAACATGAAGCGGGTCGGCGGGTGGCTCAACCACTCCGCCTACGCCCTGGACTTCCAGGTCGACCGCGTTTCCGCCCTCATCGAGCTGGTCACCAAGAAGCTGGAGATCGCCCCCGAGGGGTTCCAGGCCGAGGTGGAGCGCCAGCGGGCGCAGCGGCTCGCCTACATCGAGCAGCAGAAGGCTGCTCGAGAGGCGGCGAAGGAGGAAGCCGAGAAGGCCGCGGCCGAGGCGCCCCCGGAGGAAGCGGCCAACCAGCCGCCCACAGAGGAGGAGGTCGTCTTGTCCGCCTCCCACGACTCGATCTCGCTCAGCGAGCCGGAGGGGGAGCACCCCTCCGAGGCTCAGATCTTTGGAGGCTGAAGTGGCGAAGCAAGGAAAGACCGCGTCTCTGCGAGGCAGAGACGCCAAGGTGCAAGTGCTGAAGACCTCCAAGGGCGGGACGAACAACCTTCGTTGCGGCTGCACCGGGGTCCTGAAGCGCGACGGCAAGGGCGGCATGACGTGCACTGGCTGCGGCAAGGGCAAGGTCGAGACGCCGCTGTAGCTAAGAGGGGGTGGGCGCCCCGCAGCGCCCACCCCCTCCCCGCGCTCATTTCACACGCGCGGTTCCAGAGTCATCTTCCTGATGAGCTCCAGCTCCTCGGGGCTGAGGAGTTCCTTCTCCCTGGCGGTCAGCTGCTCGTAGTTCCACCCGATGCACGCGAAGGCGTAGGTGGCGTGACGCAGCAGGGCTGCAAGGGCATTCTGTTCGTCGTCACTCATCGGGAGTCTCCAGCTTCGAGTTGATGCACTCGTCCACCGCCTTGTCGGTGCGGAAGTCGAGGATGCGGGGGTGGATCATGGCGTTGGTCTTGTCCCCGTTGGACAGGTAGAAGCGCTCGGAGTACCCGACACGCACGACCTTCGGGAAGAGCGCGGGGTCGGCGAGGTCGGCCTTGTGCGCCTTGGTGAGTCCGCCCCCGCAGTCGCAGAGGTAGATGAGCTCACCCTCGGGGTCGAGCTGGTACAGGGCGACGCTGCCCACCTGGCCCTGGTACTTCCCAGTGCCCCAGGTGCCCTCTCCTCGGTCGGGGTCCCAGTAGGCGATGCAGTCGTCCTCGTAGACCGGCTTCAACTTCCCGGTGTACTTGCCGGGCCGATCCGGCTTGCCCCGGAAGTTGTAGGCCTTGTCGCCGAAGACGCCTTTGGGGTCGACCACCACCCAGCCCTCCCAGCCGTTGTGCTGGGCGAGGTTGCGCGCGATGGTGTCGAGTTGGACCGTGATCTCCTTGTCGCCCTCCATGAAGATGGCTGTCGGGAAGTAGGAGCGGCGCTTGGAGTAGCGGAGTTCCCGCCCCTCCTCAGCCGCAGCCCAGACCACTGCCCGGAGGCCTTCGTCCCAGATCTGCTGGGGGGTGAGCGTCTGCAACGGCAGGAGCCACTGAGCCTCCTTGGTGAACTCCTCGATGGTGCCCATCCGCTCGGAGAAGGGCTGGGTCGTCACCACCGGCTCCCCGTCCCAGAAGGCGATGTCCCAGACGTACAGGCTGAGCCAGCCCTCCTTCTGCTGCAGCTGCAGCGCCTTGTTGGTCCCCGACTTGGTGATGCGCTGGACGTAGGAGAACTCGTCCTTGCCCCCGCGGTCGGCGACGAGCTCCCCGAGGATGATGGAGTTCGGCGCGATCTCTCCCTCCCGCAGCTTGACGAGGCACTCCTCGTAGATCATCGGGAAGCGCTCTGCCCAGAGCCGGTAGTCCTCGCCCTCGGCCTCGCGGTCGTGGGTGGGGCGCATCCGCCGGCTGTAGATCTCCACGTCGTCTTCCGTGGTGCGGATGACGTGCATCATCCCCTCGCGCTTCCGCCCGAGGAGCACGCCTTTGCCCAGCAGCAGCTTCTTCTCCAGGGTGACCGACAGGGTGTTGTCGGGCTTGTAGAAGCAGAGATTGAGGGGGAGCTGCTCGTCGGGCAGCAGGGCGACGGGCGCGGGGTCGTCGCCGACCTCGGTGTACCCCTTGTAGGTGCGGAGCGTCACCTTCCGCTGGGCGCGGTCGAGGGCGTAGTCCTCGGGGGAGACCTCGTTCTTCTTCCCGATGTTGATGCCGCTGTAGGTGTGGGAGGTCTCCTGCATGGCGCCGTTAAGGACGCCGTGGGTTGTGGTCTCGGTCGCGCCGTCGACGCGGATCGTCCAGGCCAGCGTGTGCTTGCGGCCCTTCTGATGGAACTCTCGCTGCTCACCCGTCCAGGTCATCGTCTGCTCCTTCGTTCTTCAGTTCTCGCTGCTGCGCGCACCACTCGTGGTACCCGAGGCGGGTGTCTTCGTTGGCGATTTCGTATCGCCAGTCCTCCGACGGGAAGTCGGGGTCGTCATCCCAGAAGCCCGGCACCGCCTTCTCCAGCAGGAGCTTGTCGGCATCCGTCAAGGCCTGCTCGCGGAGCCACTGGCCTGTGCCGTACCACTTGATGTCGTCACGGGTGATGTGGCAGGCCCAGCCACCGAACTCGCCGGGGCGGAGCTTGGAGCAGGTCGAGGCGCCCTCGACCTGGATGTGCTCGATGTTCTTGTCCAGCCCCTGGAGGATGTACTGGAGGAGGACCGCGGTCTCCCCGCCGAGGCCCTCCTCGCAGTAGAGGTAGTACACCTCTGGGTCGCGGACGTGCCGCTCGTACCCGAGATGGCCGCCGAACTTGTACTCCTCGGTCATCCCGAGCTTCATGGCGAGGCGGTCCAGTTCAGCCCGCGCTTCGTCTTCGGGGTCGTGCTCCTCGTCGGTGATCCAGTTGCCTTCGCTGTCCAGGACGCTGTCGTCGGGATCCCAGTCGATGAGGTCCTTGTGTTCTTGGGTGAGAGGAAGGAAAGGGGCTACGGTCCCCTGGCAGTAGTTGTTGGCCATTCGTTGATCCTAATGAATGTCTCGTACACGGAAACGGCCGCCCTCACCGGAGTGAGGGCGGCCGTCATCTGTCTGCTCGGGTTGCTACGCCCCGGGCGTCGCCGTTGCTCGGGGCTGGATCTGCGCGAGGACTGCCTTGCCGATCTTCGTGCCTCCCAGGACCGTTGCCAGCGACGGCGGGGGCATCATCGGGGTGCGGCATTGCTCTTCTCCTGGGTGTACACAGCGCGAGGGCCGTATACTGCTCAAACGGTTGGTGGATGGTCGCCTCGCCGACCAGACTCGAGGTACTCAGATGCGCTTGCAGTTGACTGTGATCGAAGGGGAGATCCCGACGTCTCCGAAGGAGATGAAGGTCCTCATCGATGGGGAACTCGACAGGTTCGATCAGTGGTGGGCGGACCAGCCGGGTCACGAAGACCCGATGCACTCTCTGGAGAGAATGCTGGTGGCCACCTACCTGGTGCAGAAGCTCCAGGGGAGGATCCCCTAATGGAAGTCAGACACCTCTGCCCTATGCTCGCCGAAGCGGCTGCGGCGGAGGCACGCGTGTCCTGTTACAACGCTCCCCTTATCCCCGTGATCCTCTAGTTCTTTCGTAGGACATCTACCCGTGTGGACCTCCGCTCAAACCGCTGCAATGACCGCATCGAGCCAGCAAGGGTTCATGCAGCAGGCCCAGATGTCGCAGCAGATCGGCGCCCAACTTCAGGGCCCGCCGATGCCGTACATGCAGGGGCTGCAGGACCCCACTCCGGGGATCGCACGGAACGTAGCCGCCGCGGGAGCCAGCCTCATTCCGCTGGGGGCAGGCGCCGCCCACGGAGTCGCCGCCCACTTCATGCCCAGGGCGTTCAACCCGATGAACGCGGGCATGGCCGGGTACGCCGCCGGCGGGACGATGGGGATGGGGATGGGGGGCTCCGCGGCCCTGGGTCTGGGCGTTGCCGCGGTGCCGATGGCTGGGATGGCTGCTGCCAACTGGGCGGGGGCGCAGGTCTTCCAGGGGGCTCGTCAGAGCGCAGGATTTCGTCAGCAGGCCCAGGCGAACATGAGCTTCGTCAACACCGGCAGCATGACGGGCCGTGGGGCAGCGACGGGGCAGGTTACCGAGATGGCCAAGGTGATGCGAGACGTCGCTACCGAGACCATGTCCAGCTTTGACGAGATGCAGAAGATCTTCCAGTCCATGTCGGACATGGGGATGATGCAGACGGTTCGGGACGCCAAGGACTTCGAGAGAAAGTTCAAGACGCTGACCAAGAGCGCCAAGGAGGTGTCCCGGATCATGGGCACCACCATGGAGGAGGCGTCCGGGCTCGTGGGGTCCATGCGCCTCTCCGGCATGTACAACCCTGACGAGGTGATGGGCGCTGCCGTGCAGCGAGGCGTCCTCGCCTCCCACGGGCTGACAGGGCAGCAGATCACTCAGCAGCAGGCGCAGGGCGCCTCGATGGCCCACAGCATGGGAGCTCTTCGGGGCACCGGGGCACGGCTGACCACGAGAGTCACCGGCGACGTCGCCCGCGCCGCGGCGATGGGGATTCTCAGCAGCGAGCAGCTCATCGAAGCCACGGGGATGGAGGGGCCGGAGGCCTACGCCGCGTTCGGTCAGAAGATGACGGCGACGGCCATGGACTTCACGAAGACGGGTGTTGGCCAGGCGATGATGGCCATCGCTGGTGAGAGGAGGGGCGAGTCCTACACAGGCAAGATCGACATGGGCAAGCTGGCGGCCCTGCAGCACATGGACACCAGCAAGCTGGCCTCCATGGCGCAGTCGTCCATGGGGTCGTCGGATGAGGCCAGGCAGTCTTTCCACTCGCAGAAGGAGCGGCTGCAGGGCGCCTTCGCTGAGAAGGCGGGGCCGGAGCAGATGGCCAGCTTCATGACGAAGCTGGCGAGGGACAGGTACAGCCACCTCGGCGAAGGCGACATGGTCTCGAACCTCATGAGGATGTTCGGGGACCTAGACAGGACCGAGGCGGAGATGCTGGCCTCCCTGGCTGCTGACTCCGGCCGGATTGCCGCTGACCGCCGCCGCGAGGAGGAGATGGAGTTGCAGCGTATTGCTATGGAGCAGCAGCGCATCTTCGGCCGATCCATAGGCGCGGTGAAGATGCACTTGACCCGTGTGGCGCGGCGGGCGATTGGGGATCCCCTGTCCAACATCGGCGCAGACATAGAGGGAGGATTATCGCAGATCGGAGAGGACGTCTCGGACAAGATCTATGGCCGCGTGCGTCTTCAGGGGGCGTCTCGAGACACCATGGCGGGCGTGCTGGAGGGCGTCGTCCAGCCTGGCTCGGACATCTTGAACGGTTCGAGGGTGTCGACGAGGGGCTTCAGCGAGGGGACGCGCAACGACCTGTACCGCGCCACGGGAATGAAGCTCGGCAAGATCGAGATCGGCAAGGACATCTCGGCAAGCGAGTACACTCGCATCGTCAGACAGGAGCGGCAGGCCGCGGCAGGGGCACTGGACCCCGCGTCGTTCGGCATGGCCGGTACGTCCCGAGAGGACATGGACGCCCTTGGCAGGCAGCTGGCGGCCTACACGGGCGACGTGAATCTGCAGGGACGGACGGCCGGCGAGGACATCGTCACCGCGGCCTTGGGGGACAAGAACCTGCCTCCCGAGCTCCGGGCCGCCCTGGAGAAGACGCTGGGAATGACCTCCGGCGCTTCCAAGAACGTGGGCATCGGCGCGGGGGCCGTGTTCAGGAACAGCTCTGGGAGGGCCGATGCCGAGCGCCTCGTCCAGACTGCGCTGGGCGGAGTAGGCATCGACGTCGGCGGGACGGCCCGCCTGGACGCCTTCGCGACCGACTCCGCTGCCGCCATCCGCAAGCAGACGGACAAGGTCTCCGACCTCATGACCAAGCGAGTCGGAGGCATGTTCTCGTCTCACGACGAGACGCTGGAGGCGATGATCAAGGACCCGGAGGCGCGGAGGGCGCTGCTCGCCTTGAAGGGCAAGTCGGCTTCCGAGATGGCGGACATCGCCACCATGGGCAAGCAGGCCCGTGGGCTGGCGAAGGGGTCCAAGGGCCGCGACTCCTGGACTGACGAGATGAAGGCGCAGTTCGGCGACATGTCGTCCGAGCAGTTGGATGCGTTCATCGCGACAACGGAAGCGCTCCCGGACATGTGGACCAGTGGGTACACCTCCGAGATGGCCTTGGACGAGCTGGAGAAGCTCGACAAGATGAGCGGTGGCGTCGCAGATCAGCGAGTTCGGGAGAGGATCGGGGTCTCGGGGGCGAGGTTCGGCAGGGCGCTGAGAGAGCGCGGGTCCGGCGACTTCGAGACCATGGGGACGGGGGACGATGGCTACGGGCTGGCGGAGAAGTGGGCGGACGCCCGCGCAGGAGGAGGCTACGGCGTCGATGAGGCCCAGAAGATCGCGGACTTGGTGGCGAGCAAGGGGACCGGCGGAGAGCGGTTCCTGTCGGAGATCGCAGCCACCGAGGGCGGAGGCGTCCTGGCCAAGCAGGTGCGCCTGCTGCGGGATGGGGGGAAGGGGATCGGTCGGGGCGGCTTGGCTGGCGCGACGACAAAAGAAGAGATCGAGGCCTTCTGGCAGGAGCAGGTGGGGATGGGGCCCTCCGGCGTCACCCAGGAGGACATCGAGGCCATGCTCGACAAGTCCAGCGGAGGCAAGATCGACGCAGGAGAGTCGCGGCAACTGATGGAACGGCTCTCTCGGGTCGCTGGCGCCGTCGATGACGTCGGAAGTGCGGGGACCGGCGGCAAGGTGCAGCGCACGCTGGGCGGGGAGTCGATGGAGATCGCGCGGGCACTGGCCGACATGGGCTCGACCCAGTCGCGCTACAACACCGAGACCGCTGATGCTCTGGAGAAGGTGGGTCGTGTGACCCGAGGTATGGAATCCCAGCTGCAGAGATTGGCCCCATGATCCAGTTCACCACCATCGAGAGCCGCCAAGAAGAAGTCCAGGAGTTGAAGGTCTCCGCGACTGGTAGGATCAAGCGCGTCCGCATCTTGTCCGACATCACCATCGACGACGTGATGGACAACCTCATCAAGGCAGAGGCCATGCAGGTGAAGCTGGGAACCTCGGTGGCCCCGACCATCGACCGGAACATCACCGACTACCTGCTCGGGCAGAAGAAGGCGACGATCTGATGGCCGTCTTCATCCTGATCGAAGAGGACGCCTTCAACCAGACTCTTGCGCAGATCGCAGGGCAGAAGACATCGCCTTCCTCCTTCGTGGTGCGCCGGCCTCTGCGAGGAATCCAGCTCACCGGCCCGACGTACACCAACATCCGGGTGCTGCGTCGCGACGGCTCCTACGTGCACATGAGGAACTCCGCCAAGAAGCCGAACTCCGCTGCGACGATGTCGGCCAACTTCATCATCCGGGCGGTAGTCGAGGCGCGGCAGGAGAAGTTCCAGCTCTTGGAGACCTTCGGCGAGACCTTCGGCTTCTTCTTCGGGGAGCGCCCGCGCATCCTGCAGTTCCAGGGCTCTCTGATGAACACGCCGGACTTCGACTGGCACACGGAGTGGTGGCACAACTACGAGCACGTCTTCCGAGGCACCAAGTTGGTGCAGGAGAACGCGCGGATGTACATCCAAGTCGAGGACAGGGTCGTCGAAGGCTACATGCTCGACGCCAACACCCAGAGCGTGGCGGACCCGAACCCCAACTTCGTGAGCCTCTCCTTCTCCTTCTGGGTGACGGGCTACACCCCCACCAAGTTGCCTGGGGGGACGATCTTCCCTCGGCCGTACCTGGTGGGTGAGGGGAGCTCGCCGGACCTGCTTGCCGTGTCTCAGGACCAGCGGAGCCGGTTCTACGACAACGAGGACGAGTACCTGCTCAAGGAGGGAGTCGAAGACATCGACGACGTGGGTCGATTGGCCTTCCTCTCCACGGAGTACGAGGTCTTCGACCGGATCCTGGGGATGGGGAGCACGAGGCTGCAGCAGGTCGATGGGGACCCGTGGGCTACCTCGGGGAAGCCGGACTCGATGCGGGCAGCCGCGGGGGCGAAGAACGGGGTCATCGCCATCGAGCGCTTCAGCTTCAACCAGGCCGCCTCCGCCTCAGAGTCTGACGGCGTACCCGACCCGAACGTGGAGGGGACGGACACAGGCGTACCTGTCCCGAGGGTCGCCTCTGCGGAGAACAACGAGAACAACCTGAATGGCGTGCCCAACCCCTTCGGTGGGATGGCGTAGGTGACCGCATCAGGCACAGGCAAGCAGCTCAAGGTCCGGCTCTTCATGGAGGGCCTGGAAGTGCCTGTCATCGGTGCGCAGGTGTCGGCGGCCGTCGGCACGGCCGCCGCTGCCAACATCCAGATCATCGCGACCGATCGAGCGCTGGAGATACACCCCCGCACCCTCGTGCACCTCTTCTTCTTCGACCTCGAGCACAACGTGGGCGGCTTCGACCAGGCGCGGGTGACGGAGGGGGTGTCCCTGCTCCCGAGCTACCGACTGCTGTTCCACGGGGAGGTGATTGGGCTGCAGTTCGTACAGACGCCCTCCTCGCGCGCCATCGTCCTGCAGTGCATGGACACCAGCTGCCACTGGGACACCACCTACCAGTTCATGCTGGACGTGGCGGGCGGCGGGCAGAACAGCCTGATCGACAACAACGCCAAGTTCCTGGGGGCCGAGGGCTACAGGTTCGACAACACCGCAGGCGGCGCCAACTCCCCTGAGATGGTCATCTCGGCCTTGTTGCAGGAGTCCCCCCAGACATCGGCTCTGCAGGGGGTGACCGGGCTGCTGGCAGGAATCGTCCGCATCCTAGAGAGCGTAGGCGGGGTGGCCGACCAGCAGATCGGCATGAACGACTACGAGACCGTGGCGGAGCTGCGGCTGAAGAATCTGTTCCAGATCGCAGCCGAGGAGGGCGACGACTCCGCGAAGCAGCTATTCGAGGATGAGGTGTTCACCTCGTGGATCAAGGGGACTCTCGCCCAGCGCGGCGGGTTGATCAGCGTCCGGGACATGATCAACCTCCTGAACAGCTTCATCTACTACGACATCGTCCCCAACCCCGTGGCGAGATACCTGCAGGCCACCGCGTACGTCCCGGCGAAGAGCTTCAGCGGCATCGGGAAGGTGGAAGAGCTGGCGGAGGGGACCTGGAAGCACCCGAGCGCCCTCTCCTTCAGTGAGGCGGGGCGGAAGAAGTTGAAGGCCGAGGAGGGGTCGCGGCAGTTCGTGTACGACGACCTGACCGGCAAGCCGGTCTCCTCTTTCGAGGGGCTCGAAGGGAAGCCCACCATCGGGATTGGGCACTTGATCACGATGCCGGAGCAGACGAGCGGGAAGTTCAACGCCCATCTGAGGGACGCTCCCGGCGGCAGGGGCATGACCGATGCGGAGGTGCTCGCGCTGTTCGAGGAGGACTCGGAGTCCCGCGACGCCACCATACGCGGCAAGCTGGGGGCGACGCCTACGACCCAGAACCAGTTCGACGCCCTCTTCAGCTTCTATTACAACGCAGGGAACCACGCCACGTTCACTCGCAGCGTGCGTATGCACAACCAGAAGAGGTACACCACGGCTGCCCGTTCCATCCGCAGCGGGGTCAACACATCAAACAAGGTGGTGGTGGCCGCGTTGGTACGGCGGAGGTCGCACGAGGCGGATCAGTACCTCTCGGACACGGTTCTGGCCCCCGCGAAGCCGAAGGAAGGCGAGCCCGCGACGCCGACGGGGGACGCAGACCCCAAGCCCAAGGTCATCGGCGAGGGGGACATGACCCCCGCGCAGAAGCGCCAGCACGCGAGGCTGCTGACGCAGATCTTCCGCCCCGATGTCTGGTTCGTGGCCCCTCCGAGGTGCAACACCTTCTTCCCGGAGATGTACACCCGGCTCACCTACCAGCGGAACTTCATGCGGGAGATCACCCGCTATCAGCTTCGCTCCCACATGAAGATCATTGGGGTAGGGGCGACGCCGGGCCTGACGGACACGTTCTACTACGCTCCGGTGACGGACCAGTTCAAAAACGCGCTCCTGGCGCAGGGGGAGAAGGGGGAGTTGCGGGAGTCGCTGATCCTGGAGCATGAGACCTACGTCGGGATCATCCCCAAGATTGACCGGCTCCCCGACATCCACTTCTGGTCCACGCAGGAGCAGGTGATTGCTCGGGCATCTCGAGGGCTCGGCTCGAAGCCGGACGAGTACGCCAGCGCCACGGCAGGCTTCAACTTCTTCAGGGAGCGCTTCGCCGCGAGGAGCATGGAGATCTCGGGGTACTTCAACCCGTACCCGGTGGTGGGGTTCCCCTCCATCGTGCTGCGCCGCGGCATGGCGCCGATACCGGGCGTGCCGATGGACGACCTCATCTCGGCCGTGCGGACCAGAGAGGTGCCTCTCCCGCTGACGGGGCACAGTGAGACCTACGCGCCCTCCCAGCTGATCGGCATGATCACCTCGCTGAATCATTCCCTCGACCAGACGGGCGGTTCCACCTCCGCTTCCTTCTCGCACGTCCGGACACACATGGGGGCCGACGGAGCCGACGACGAGTATCTCCGTCTGCAGCAAGCACGGGGGAACGTCGTCGGCGACGCCTTCAAGACGCTGACCACCTTCGACGCTCGGGAGCTGGTGGCAGCCGGGGACTTCACGGCGCTGGGGTGGATCCGCAAGTCCACCCCCCAGCTGAGTACGGCGTCGGACGGGACAACCACGGTCCCGGCGGCTCACGCGGATGAGACCGGCTCCTTCCTGGGAAGCAACACCCGCGACGGCCCGAAGGGCGGGAAGATCGTCGAGATCAAGACCAGCGGGCAGTTCCTGAAGTACGACCGGGCCGCGAAGAAGATCAAGGGCTCCATCTTGGAGGGAGCAAACGCCGCCAGCACTTCTTCGTATCAGCTGCTGTACACCACCGTGCAGATCTACGAGGAGAAGCCGTACACCGACGCGGAGAAGGACGCCCTCAAGGCCGTCAAGGTGACCACCCCCTTCGAGGTGTCCATCTTCCCCGCGTGGTTCTCCGAGAAGTACTACAACGACAACATCGGCACGGAGATCTACGGCAAGTGGTTCGGCACGGGTTCCGTCGTGGAGCAGCAGAGCATCGCCTTCCGAGAGGAGCTGAGCGGGGGTCGGACGCGGGAGACCACCCTGGCCAACGTGGACGCCAGTTCGTCGATCTCCCCTACTGCCCCCAGCCCTACCACGGAGACCCCCGTGCAGAAGGCCCGACGGAAGGAGATCTCCATCAAGCAGGAGCTCTCCGTGGCCGAGGCCGTGGACGTCTTGGCGATCCTCTACGGCTCCGTTCGGGCGTCGAGTGACCTCGACGCCAACCGCTTCGTGCAGAACTACATCTACCGCCCGGTCGCCACCCTCAACGAAATGCTGGGCAGCGACGACCTGCAGTTCGACCAGGGCTCCGGTCAGCCCAGTGATGGGTGGGAAGGATTCAGCAGCCGTGCCATCCTGTCCCTGGACGGGCTCAAGGGGCTGCTGACCGACCCCGACGCCCCCCTCCCCAGCGTGACTGCTGGGGTGGACCCGCGGGGCGTGGACAAGACCATCGACCCACGGGTAGGACGTACTCTGCGAGTGCTCCGGTACTTGGGGGACTTGGTGAGCCAGCGAGGACTTCCAGGATGAACGCAGTCAGTCCCTTCATCGAGGAGGCCGCCAAGATCGCGGCCTCGCAGAAGATGTCCCCTGTGCCCAAGGTGCGGCGCGGGAAGACTCCCCTCGGCATCCAGAAGCTCATCGACAGCAGTCAGAAGCCGTCGGAGAAGCTGGCAGATGCTCGTCTGCTGCTCCCCGCTGCTGTGCACGGGGTGATAGGGGCGGGAAGAGTGGCTCACGCCGCGGGAAAGGGAAGCCGTGTAGCGGGGGCAGTGGGTGGGGGGCTGGCGGGAGCCATCGGAGGCGGTCTCGGCGCGGCAGTGGGGGGAGGCCTTGGCTGGTTGGCCGGTGGGCAGGTAGGGCACTCCGATGCGGGAACCCTGTTGGGGGGGCTCGCCGGCGCTACCTACGGGGGAGATCTCGTGGTCGGGGACGTAGTCAAGGAAGTCAAGAAAAACAGGGAGAAGACGGCGGTCCCCGCGGCCCTCATCGAGGGGCTCACCGGCGCTGGCGTCGGGGCCGGGCTGGGAGCTCTCTCGGCCGCTCGCAAGCCGAAGGAGGAGCGGGGCAAGGCCATGCGCCGACGCGCTCTCATCGGGGGCGCGGGAGGCGGGCTCGCGGGGTGGGGTGTGGGAGCGGGCTTGCGGCGACACATGGGGGGGAAGGACTTCGATCATCTCATGGACGCTCGCGAGGGCTTTCTCAAGGCGGACAGCCTCACGATTGATGCGGAGATCCACGCGGACAAGATGAGGGACCGACTTCGCGGCCTGTCCCCCACCTCGTCGATGGCGGACGTGCAGAAGACGCGGGACGTGGCCGAGCACGCTCGGGGGCTCGCCAACAGGGCCCGCGGGACGTTGGCCTACCACGAGCCGGAGTCCTTCATCCCCCGGAGGAGTGCGTTCGGGCTCCCGTCCAAGGACAGCAAGCGCTTCCAGGGGAAGCTCGACGACACTCGCCAAGCGGTGAAGAGGGTGAAGCGCCTGTTGAAGGAGGCAGGCATCGGCGTCAACAGCTGGGCACGCCTCGCGCACGAGAACAAGGCCCCTGGAGCCAAGACGCGCACACCTCTCCGCCGGCTAGGCCGTGCCATCGTCACCAGCCCCAGAGCGCAAGGGGCCGCCGTTGGTCTGGCGGCCGGCGCCTACGGCGTGCACAAGGTCAAGCAGATGCTGGACCAGCATCAGGAGAACCGGCAGCGTCAGCAGCAGATGCAGCAGCACCAGGCGGCGATGGCGCACTACCAGAAGCAGGCCGCTGCGACGGCCTACGAGAAGATCCTGAAGGCGACCGAGTCCACTCGCCCCTACGCCCTCAGCGCGGGAGCTGGCGGAGCCACGGGCCTGGGCGCGCACGAGTTCCTGCGAGGGGAGGAGCCCGCCACGTTGAAGGGCCGCCTCCTCTGGGGCGGGATCGGCGCGGGCGCCGGGCTCATCGACCGCAAGCTCCGCGAGGACGCGAAGAAGAGAGGCCTGGCCAAGGAGGCCTTCGCCTCTGCGGTCGACGGGCGCGCGAACGGCATGGCCGGCGTCAAGCGCCCGCAGTTCCCGACCAAGGGTTCGCAGGCGATGCAGATGAGGCAGCTGAACAGCTTGCAGACCCCCAACCCCAAGCCGACCCCCACCAACAACCAGCAGGCGGCGGTGCCCCGGCCGTCGAACGTCATTCCTGGATGAATTCCAAGCTCCTCTTCAAGGCGGCCATGGCCGCCTACAAGCCGAACCCGAAGCTGAAGGCACGTCAGCAGAAGGACCTCGAGCTGTGGAAGGAGTGGAAGGATTCTGGGGAGCACCCGGAGAAGCTGGACCCGCTCTTCAAGCAGTTCCGCGGCGTCCTGAACAACCGCATCCGGCTGTACCAGGGCAAGGTCCCGGTCCCGCCGGCGGTGGTCGAGGCCGAGGTGAACAAGCAGTTCCTGACGGCGCTGCGGAAGTACGACCCCTCCAAGGTGGGCAAGACCACGGGGAAGCCCGCGGCGCTGGGCACCTTCGTCCACGGCCAGGTCCGCAAGTCCGGCCGCTTCATCAAGAAGTACCAGAACGTGGGCTACATGCCCGAGAAGCGGATCGACAAGATCACCGAGTTCAACACCGCCCGGGCGGAGATGAAGGACGAGCTTCTCCGGGACCCGACGGCGATGGAGCTGTCGACCCGGCTGAACTGGCCCATCGCTGAGGTGAACCGGATGGAGGCCGAGCAGCGGCAGGACTACATCGCGTCAGGCTTCGAGGCCGAGGGGATGTCCGACCCCACCTTCTTCATGCCGAGCCGGGACCGAGAGGTCTTGAGCCTCATCAAGTACGAGCTCGACGACCGAGAGAACTACGTGCTCGAGCATTCCTTGGGCCTGAACGGCAAACCGAAAAAGGGCACTGGAGAGATCGCTAAGGACCTGGGCGTCTCTGCCCCCACCGTCTCCCGCATCAAGGCGCGGGTGTACGACAAGATCAAGCTGTACCGCGATGCCTTCTGACAGCAGACGAGATCGCGCGGTTGCGGAACTCGAGGAGGCCACGAAGACCTGGATCGACGCGGAGAAGAAGCGCATCAACAACGAAGTGACCTACTTGAAGGCGGTGCATGAAGGTACGACCGGATCCAGTACACTGACGCGCAAGAACGCTGAGAAAGCCAAGATCTTCCTTGAGGAAGAGCTGGCATCCTTCCTACTGGAGTGACACGAATGGGCAACGCTGCGAAGAAGATCGACCTCCCCCCTGCCATCCCCCTACTCGGAGGAACCCACCTGCAGGTGGAGAACGTCGTCCTGAAGATGGAACTCACCCGCGAGCGCATGGCGGGCATGAACCGCGAGCTCGGTCTGCTCCAGGAGGAGCTGCTCGTCGCCCAGGGCGAGGCCATCCAGAAGTCGGCCGACCTCGGCGAGCTGGCCGTCCCCGCTGTGGGCAAGGCCCAGCTCTACGTCTACGACCCCAACCGCAAGACGCTGGTGCTCCGGACTCGCCCGGCCCCCGTGGAAGGCTGATCCAATGGCCCTCTCGGCGACGCTGAACTTCGCCTTCGGCAGCATCGACGCCCTCCTGGACACAGGAATCCAGGGCCTGCACGCCCGCATGCTCAGTGCGGGCTGGACGCTGGTGGAGGAGCTCAGCGCCGTCGTGGGGGCACAGGACCGCGTGTACTACAGCGTCGGGGAGAGTGGGGAGCTGGCGCTCTGGCTGCGGGCGACGCACGACTCCGCTACCGACAGGCTGCACTTCCGGGCCTACTCCTGCTGGATCGCAGGGGCTCCCGGCACCGGCTACAACGTCGTCGGCGACATCCTGGGCAACACCTGCGTCCAGCTCGTCAACGGCGTCATGCAGGGGTGGATCGTCGCGGATGCCGACGGGGTCACCATCGTCGCCGACATCGACGGAGGCACCACCTACAACAAGGGCTTCTTCGGAGCGGTCACCCCCTCGCTCCCGCCCCAGCGTGCCTTCTACGGTCGGCTCGCCGGCCCGGCGACGGGCGTCAACCAGACAGGCACCACGACCCTCCTCTTCGCGGCGGGCACGGACTTCAGCGACGTCGAGGCAGGGCAGCAGCTCTGGGTGGTCAACCAGTCCATCACGAGCGGAGCGGGCAACGTCGAGCGAGTGCAGGTGGACTCCATCAACATCGGGGCGCGCACCATCGAGCTCGACGCAGCGCTGACGGAGGACTACGACGCTCTCGCCATCGTGGCCATCGACCCCCAGCCGGTGGTGCTCTGGGGCTCGTCCGCAGGGGTGCTCCCGGCGACCGCGGTGTCGCTGCACCACACGGACGCGTACGCCTCGACGACGGTGACCCGCACCTCCCTGGCGGACGGCATCGGCCTGGCCGCCCTGGCCACCGAGGACTACGGCCACATCCACCTGTCGCCCAACGTCTTCTACGACGACACCGCGGGGAGGCAGCACGTCAAGGGGGAGACCCCGAGGGTCGTGCGCCCCTTCACCGGCCCGCTCATCGCGCTGGACGATGTCATCATCAACACCGACACCTACCGAGCGTTCCCGGATGGGGCCGGCTTCTTCTGCGTGCTGGAGACCTGATCGATGGCCACCTACCAGGGCATCCTGCTGACGTCGCCTCTGGTGGGGGTCCGCACCTTCCGCTCGGCAGCGCCGGGGGACCGGTGCTTGGTGAAGATGCGGCTGTTCAACGTGGACGGCAGCCCGCAGGTGGGGCAGCTCGTGGCCTTCATCAACCTGTGGCAGTCCCCCAGGCTGTCCCTCCTGGGAGGCAACGCGATGCTCGCGGGTCAGCGCGCGTCGGTCACCACGAACGGTGAGGGGTACGCCCAGATCTGGCTGCTTCGAGGGTCGCAACTGCAGGTTGTCGTGACCTCCACTGGCTTCGCTCGACGGGTGACCATCCCGGATGCCCCCGAGGTAGACCTGGCGGACCTGGTGTCTGCCGCCCCGGACCAGTTCGAGATCGCGCGCGTCGTTCCGGTGGACACCCCGAGGTTCACCCCGTGACCTTCGTCCTGGCCCTCCTCGCCGCGATGGGCATCGCCTTCGGCATGCAGTACAAGCTCCCGTGGCCGTTGGGCAAGTTCCCGCTGATCGAGGAACTGCTCGCGTGTGCGTACTGCTCTGCCTTCCACGCCGGGTGGATGGCCTACCTGCTGGTGTTCCCGGAGTGGGACCTTCGGGAGGGGGTGGCCTTCGCGCTCGCCTCGGCGTTCGTGTACTGGATCCTCCCGGTGCCTCAGGAGGAGTCCTCATGACCGCCATCGCAGTCCGAGTAGTCGACAGCCTCGGCGTCGGCGTCCTGAACATGGCGGTCCAGATCTACGACCAGACCAACACCACCCTGCTGGACACGCAGTACACCGACGCCCTCGGGGACGTGGCCTTCGATGAGGTCAATGCGAGGTACCAGCTCCGCTTCCGCGGAGAGCACATCCTGGCGTCGGTGACCTCCCCGCAACAGATCAACGTGAAGACGCCACCGCCGGCGAACAGCTGGCAGTTCACCGCGACGACCTTCACCGCCCCCATCGCGGTGAACCCGGTCATGTGCAGGTGCTGGGGCTTCTTCATCGACGGCGCAGGCCGTCCCATTCCCAACCTCTACCTGCGGCTGATCCCTCAGCAGAACCCGTCAGCGGTGTACACCACGGCGGTGGGCCACGCGCAGTCCCCCATCGAACTGGTCACGGATTCCGTCGGCTACTTCGAGGTGGACTTGGTGCGGGGAGCCCTCTTCTCCGTGACGCTGGCCGGCTACATCGACGCCTCGGTGGACATCGATGTGCCCGCGCAGGCCAGCTTCAACATGATCGGGATGCTCTTCCCGGCGCCGGAGGCGGTGACGTACGTCCCGCCCGGCCCCCTGGCACTCGTGGTAGCCACCACCACCTCCGTGGTTCCTACGGTGCTGATGTCGGACGGACGCTCCCTGCTGCTGGACAGTGAACCCCCTACCGCGGCGGCCTTCATCGACTTCAGCTCCAGCGACGAGACCATCATGCTCGTGGAGGAGGAAGATGGGCAGCTGACGGTGACGGGCGTGGCCCCGGGAGCGGCCACGATCATCGCCACCCCCAGGACGGCTGCTTTCCTGCCTCGCCTTCCTGCCGTAGTGCTGACGGTTACTCCCGTGGCGGTGGTCGTTTCGTGAGAAACGAGGACGACCCCTTCCTGACCTTGTGGACGGCGGTGCTGCTGCAGGCGGTCATCGACTACATCTCCAACAGGGGACGTACCTTGGTGGGGGACAGGCGTCTCTTCTTCAACGCGCAGTGGTGGCTGTTCGAGGACACGTCGGGGCGCAGCAATTCCTTCGAGGCTCTGTGCGAGATCCTCGACCTAGACCCTGAGAAGATTCGACAAGGAGCGCGTAGGCTGTCTGCTGCGGAGCTTCGACAGTTGAAGCTGCACAACGATCGGAGACGCCATGCCGAAGGCGGTAGCCATCAGCGCGTCAGGGGCAGGAGCCCTGATCACCCCCTCAAGGGGGACACCGACGACGTCGTCGGGGGTGAGAAGCACCCCGGAGCAGTTCAGGCTGTTGCAGGAGGCATCCCTGACCTCCTTGCTGCTGCATCCGGACAGCTTCTTCCGTCACCGCGAGCTCCAGCGCAACCGTCTCCTCCAGGACCTGGCCTCCCTCCAGGAAGCACTGGAGACCCTCGTTGTAGCGGGGGCTGACCTCCGGCTTCCAGACCCCGCAGACCCCGACACCACCCGCCTGGCCTCCGCGGTTCGCCGCATGTCGATAGGGGTGGATGACCCTCTGGGCTCGGAGGCGGTGACGGCCGCCACCAAGGACCTGAAGAGCTACCTGAAGCAGTCGGGCATCGTGTCCGGGCGGGACAGCGCGACCGCCACCTCTCGCACCAGGTCCGAGGCGAGAGAGGACCTGGTGGAGCCTCTGGCGACAGCGCGGGTGCTGCTCCCCAAGATCCTCAAGGGGGTGGAGGAGTTCCTCCAGTCCCCCTACTGGTTCAACCCCACCGCGCTGCGCCGCGCCGTGGGCCCCTCCATCGTCTCTCGGGGGAAGGCCGCCCTTGAGAGCCACCGTCGTCGTGCTGACCTGGGGGAGGGCCTGTCCTCCCGGCAGGACGAGCTGCTGGGGCTGCTGACCGTCCCGGCCACGATGCGCGCCCTGAACTCGGCCCGGCACCCCTTGGACCCGATCGTGGACGCCACCACTCCAGAGGGATCCGACCTGGTGGTGCGCCCCACTGACCCCGTGGTCCCCGCGACTGTCCAAGGCACCCGGCAGCCCAGCGCCATCTCGCCAGGAGCCACGCTGGAGTACACCGCCAGTGGTTCCTCCCCGCGCAGCCTCACCCTCATCGGGGCGCAGCATCACCTGGCCGCGCCGATTCCGGGCGAGGTCTACGAGGTGGTCGAGGGGGTCCTCCTGGTCGAGGTCAACGGGAACCTGGAGGATCTGTTCATCACTCCAGGCACCATCTCGCAGGCCGGCCTGCTGGCGGAGCTGGACGCGGGGATGCAGCTGCACGGCGGGCAGGCGATCCGCTTCTTGGGGGGCATCACGCTGACCCACCCCGGGCAGTTGAAGCTCGCCGACGTGGGTCAGGTCATCCGAGAGCCCTTCGTCATCGGCACCGGCACCTTCCCCATGGCCCTGGAGGGGCTGACTCTGCAGGTGGACGTCACCGTGCTGGACCCCGTAGGAGGGGCCCTCGTGTCATGGCCGCTCGTTCACACCTTCGGGCCCTCTCCTCACGGGGTGGGCAACCCGTACCAGACGATGCAGGAGGTCGTGAATGAGCTTGCCGGTACAGCCCTAAACGGGCTCCCAGTCATCGGCCCGCCCCCGTTCACCCTAAGCGCCTCCGTGGTGAACGGAGCGCTCGTCATCAGGACCGACGGGCTCTCCGGGGCACCGACGACGATGGTGGTCAACGACCCTCTCTCCAGCTCGGTCCCGGCCCCTCTGGCCTTTGCTCCAGCCTCCTCAGACGGCTGGACCGACTACACCGCGAGTGACAGGGCCGCCCTGGGGTTCTCCCCTCTCCAGGAGTCCACGGACTACTTCAGCCTGGAGACTGTGGCCGCCGTAGTCGCAGAGGCAGAGGAGGGGCCGCCCACTCCAGCGGTGGCGGCCTCGGTCTCCACCGAGGTTCTCTGGGAGGGGCCCGGCCGCTTCACATCGCCGACGCAGTACTGGCCTGTGGAGGGGTTGGTGGGCGCGCAGGCGGGAGACATTCTCGTCGTCAACGGGATCGGCTCCTACGTGGTGCAGTCTCTCGTCGGCGAGCAGATCGTGGCGGCGCCTCTGCACAACCGCCCCGCTCCCCTGTACCTCGACACCTCTGCCTCCTTGTCGAGGTCGCTGCTCTCCTTGACGGTCGCCGACACCGAGGTGAGCAGCCAGCTCACCATCGGGGCAGGTTCGGCGAACGGGCAGCTCGGCCTGACGGCGGGGGACTACTGGGGCCAGGCCGTTTTCGGAGAGGTCTTCGGGCGCATCAAGGGAGAGAAGGCGAAGATCATCAGGGACCTGGAGTGCCTGCACGTGGGCGCGGGCGCCGCTGTGGAGATCGGCGGCACCAGCTACCCCATCACGGAGGTGGCGGAGGACAGGAAGAGCTTCTCGGTATCTCCTGCCCCGCTAGACCCCGGGCAGCCCCGTCCCGTGCTGGTCAGTGCCCTGGCGACGAGCTTCGAGGCCACCACTTTGGAGCTCCGAAGTCTCCTCCAGCGCCCACAGTGGCAGTGGGTGAGCCAAGCCCTTCAGGCCCTTCAGGCGTTGGAGGAGGCGTCGCAGGGAGCACCGAGCACCGCACAGCTGGTGACGGCGCTGGCCTCCTTGTACGCCGTCTCGCAGCAGCTCGGGGTGCCTTCCGCGGAGGCGTTGGCTGCTCTGCAGCGCGTGGGGGCCCGCAGTGGGGCGGACGCAGCGGACACACTGCAGTCGGTGCTGGCGGGGTGGGCCCCCGGGATCTCAGACGAGACGATTGCCCTGGCGGACGCCACGCTGTCGGCGCTGGCGGAGCGAGGGTATGATCGCCTCCGAGACTTCTTGCTCCGCGGCAGATACCACGATGCGGCAGCGGTTCGGTACGGAGGAGCGTCCTCGGCAGCGCTGGCAGCATCAAAGATCTCGGGGGCGGCAGAGCACTTCACCGTCACACAGAGCGTGAGCGGCCAGACCCGGATGGAAGATCCCTATGAGCGCCGCTGAATCCGCCAGTACCAACATCCGCGTGGGTCTGGGGAAGGCGTACGCTCTGGTACGCTCCATGGAGACGTCCAAGGCGCTCAACGGGTACACGCTGGAAGATCTGCTGGTGGAGCAGATCTTCTTCCTTGACAGCTCGCAGACAGGGAGTGGGGCGGAGCTGGATGAGTCCAGCACGATCAGGGCGCATCGGCCGGGAAGGCTGCAGCGTCTCGAGGCCATGGAGAAGACCCTGTTCGGAGAAGACGGCGCGTCCGGCGTGTTCAAGCAGGCCCGAGAGTACGAGGGAGACGACGAATGAGGTCTCTGCAGATCACCCAGATCAGTGACTCCCTCCCGGTCTCCCACATCCTTCAGCTGGATGGCACGGACTTCTACCGGATCCATGGGGAGGACTTCCGCTTCGTGGAGCAGGTGCTCCTCAATGACATCGACGCCCCGAGTTTCGCGGTGGAGAGCAAGACCTCCCTCCTCGTCACGCTCCCCTTCCCTCGCGACCAGCTCCGAGATGTGATGGTGCTCAGCTCCAGCGTCACCCTCACGGAGCGGAGCCTCGTACGCATGTCACTTCGAGGGGGCTACATCGAGGGGATCTCTCGGCTGGTGCAGCGGTTCACGAGGAAGATGTTGCAGACGCCAGGCACCGACATCTTCTCCCCCGAGGATGGGGGAGGGCTGTATGCCCTGGTGGGTGTGGCGGTGTCCGCCACGTCGATTTCTGACTTGGTGGCCCAGCACAACCTGGTTGTCACGCGCACATCGGAGCAGATCCAGAAGCTCCAGGCGCAGTCAGATCGGTACATCCCTGCTGCAGAAAGACTGGTTGGAGTGGAGGTCATGTCCGTGGATTTCGATAGGGATACGAGTACCCTGCGGAGTAGAGTGCTCCTCCGGTCCGCGGCCGGCGAGGCCCTCCTGAACTTGGCGACAGTCTGATGGTACAGCGCGAGGACATTGCGGCCCTGCTGCAGCAGCAAGCGGCTGTGTTCGACCCCACGTTGGACACGACGAAGAGCTCGCCGTTCTATCGTCAGGTGATCACCCCGATCCTGGATGCGCTGGGCCCGGACCCCCTGACGACGGCGCCCCTGGAGTTCATCAAGGACCGCGTCCGCAAGGAGTACCCCTCCCTCGGGCTCGACGACGACGAGCCCCTGATGGACATCGTGGCCAAGCCGCTCGCGCTGGCGATGGGGGCACTGAACGACCAGATTCTGCGGGTCAAGCAGAAGCAGTCCCTGGCTCGCCCGGACCTGCTGACCGAGCCCGACGCAGACGATCTCATGGGCAACTGGTTCGTCACGCGAGAACAGGGTGTTCGACCCGCCGCGTTCGTCCGGGTGTTCTACTCCTCGCCGACCCCCGTGTCGGTGAACCCGTCGCATCGCTTCTTCACCAGCGGAGGCCTGAACTTCTTCCCGCCGAACTCGCAGTCCATCAGCAGCGCGCAGATGGCCACGCAGATGTCCGGGGAGGAGTACTTCGTCGAGTTCCTTGTGCGTGCGGAGTTCCCCGGAGAGGACTACGCGGTAGCCGTGGGCGCGATTGCCAACGTGGACGGCTTGCCGAACCACACGAGGGTCTCCAACCTCGCGAAGGCGTCCGTCGGACGGAACCGGGAAGACAACGAGGAGTTCCTCCTGCGCGCCCGGCAGTCTCTGGTCGAGCGGTCGATGACCAGCCCGCGCGGCATCGCTGCGAGCATCCGGGAGCTGGGCACGATCACCCGCGTCGAGGTGGCCAAGTACAACGACACCGAGATGCAGCGGGACATCCTCACCGGAGCTGGTGAGGGGAGGGTTCACCTGTCCGGGATGGGCGTCGTCTTCGGCACGAGCTTGCTCATCTGGTCGGGGTATGAAGACCGAGGAGAGGCCGAGGAGGTGTTCGTGGAGGCGGGGTACGAAGTCACCCTGCACTACGGCAAGATCCTCTACGGCCTCCCGGCATCGCAGCGGCACGAGGACTTCCTCGTGGACTCGGTGATCTACGACAGCCGCGGTTCCTTCCCCGAGCTCCCGAACATCCTGCTCATCCGCCTGGACCACGACCCTACTCCGACCAGCACCGTCTCAGGGGTCATCCCCGGCTTCCTGCCCGGGGTGTCCGCCGCCATCAAGCGCCCCGGCAAGATCCGCATCTCCAACATCCCTGGAGGCATCCAGGCTCCGGTCGGGCCGACAGGAGAGGTGGAGATCTTCGACGGGGAGGTGCACATCGGCGGTCACCACGACGTGTGGCTCCGCCCCGCTGCGCCGTCCGAAGCTACGGTCACCATGACCGTGGCGGACGAGGACCCGTTGGTGGTGGGCCTTACCCTCCAGACCTTCGGCACAACCACCCCCAACGTCGTCTCCTCCTCCGACATCACCCTCGACTGGGTGGAGTTGGGGGTGCAGCCAGGCATGTACCTCTCCATCGATGAGGGAGCGGACGTCGGCGTGTACCGCATCCTCGCGGTCAGGCCGACGCAGCTGGTCCTGGACGCCGCCCTGACCGCGCTGGACGTGGGCATCCGCTTCCAGGTCGTGGACGGGCTGAAGCTGGACCTCGTCCAGCCGCGAGCTCCCCGCATCCCCTTCGGTGCAGACGCCCCGGGGAACGACCTCGAGACGATCATCGGGTCGACTGTGGTGGTGCTCGGCGTCAACAGCCTGAGCTTCGGCGTCGGCGTCGGCGACACCCTCCGCATCCTGGAGGGCGACGACGAAGGCGACTACCTGATCCAGGGCTTCGACTCCTCCGGCGGAGGCACGACCCCCATCGTTGACCGGGTGATGTCCAACAGCTCGAGCGGGCTGACCTACCAGATCTTCCGGGCGGGAGCAGGGGTGCAGCTCCCCCTGGTCCGCATCCCCGCCAGCGGAGTGGTGCTGCTGGATAGCTCGGACCAGCCCACCGACATCTCCGTGCCCTACGCCCTCCCGGTGGAGGCTCGTGCCCGCCAGGCGTTCACCGGCGCAGGCACGAAGGCCTGCGGAGACCTGGGCTTCACTGTCCCCGGTCTGGGTCTCGCCTTCGAGAACGCTGGGGAGGCGTGCCCCTCCACACTGGAACAGGCGATTGTGCTTCTGCAGGGGATGTCGGGAGAGGAGGGCGCACTAGCGGATCTCGACCCCTACCCCGAAGTTTCCGCCGCACTCTTCGAGAGTGAGCTGGGCGCCCTCGTGGTCACCGACGGCGCAGGGGCCCCCCTCCCTGGGGGCGTCTACGACGACGTCGTTGCAGGCATGGGAGATGGCTGGGCAGGGTCGAACGACCAGAGCCTCACCGACGCCGTGGCTTTCGCCTTCGGCAGTCCCCCGTCAGCCCACCCGGCGTACAGCCCAGGGGTACGACACGTTGCGTCCTACGCCCGCGGGTTCACGGTGGGCCACACGTCCTCGATCCATGTGAGGATGTTCTACTTGGCGGGCACCACGTGTGAGATGCAAGGGATCTTGACTGGGTACGGCAAGGGCCGGAACGACATCGTGACGGCCCTCGCAACCAGCGGCCCCTACGAAGTCTTCTCGTCCCTGCCGTCCACTCCCGCGACGTTGACCCCTGTCCGAGGCTCGTGCCTACCTGCTGACTTCGATCCGGCGTGGGAGTGGGGCTACCTGCTGGGCTACTACTGGACCCTGTGGTCGGGAGCGGGTCTGTCCTACGCGGGGGTCTTCCCCATGTTCGAGGAGGAGGACACTGGTCCGGGGTCCGAGGCGACCTCCGATGAGCGGCTCCTGCTGCGGCTCCTGTCGGCCCCCAACAAGTACTCCGACGAGTGCTTGGAGTGCGACGGCTACATCTTCTGCGTGACGCTGGACTCCACCGGCATCTTCCTGAACTACGACCTCCCCGAGGCGGGCCGCACGTACGTCAACGCCATCACCGACTGGCTGACGAAGACGATCTCTGCGTTCTTCCCCTCCTTCGTGGCGGGCACCCCGTCGCTGCTCGAGGTGGACGGAGGCCTCCAGGTGGCGTGGAACCGCGGCTCCCTCGACGAGGGCGAGGAAGATGCGGACGGTACGGCGGCGATGCAGTTCGAGATCTGTATCCCTCGGGAGTTGGTGGGCTGCTGTAGCAACCTCTTCGTGGCCTTCCCTGACGTGGACCTCGACCTCATCCTTCGGAAGCTGTCGGACTGGGTGCAGGCCATGGACTCAGACCCAGGGTCCGACGCGTCGATTGCCATCCTCCGGGAGGTCATCAACCTCCTGCCGAACAGTGAGCCGCCGCTGTGCACGTCCATCGACGGGGACACCCTGCTCCTCACGGAGGGCCCCAACGCGGGGGGCTACGTGGTGGACAGCACCTACGAGCTGTCCCTGGACGTGACTCCTCTCGCGTCAGGCATCGGCCTGCTATTCGCGGCAGGAGAGGTGGCGGGAGGAGGAGACTTCTTCTGGTTCATGTCGGGCCTGTCAATCGCGTCGGCCCTCATGGCCACAGGGAGCAACGCCGAGGCAAACCAGCTGCTCGACGATCTCTACTCCGAGCTGGGGCCCAGTGGGGGAGGTGACCCTGCTGTCGCCCTCCAGCTACTCCAGGAGTATCAGGTCGGTCTCGACGTGTTCCGGCCGGTCCTGAAGATGTGCGCGGTGGGCATCCGCGGACAGTTCCCGGTCGACCCGTGGAAGCCCTACTGCGAGATGTTCGCCTCCGGCTTCCCGGTGGTGCCGCCGCTCCCCGGCATCCCGCCCTTCGAGGCGGAGATCTGCGACAACTACGGCGACGCCGCGGACCCCTTCGACCTCCTGGTGGACCTCATCACCTGGGTGTTCGAGTCGCTGCGGCTGCTGGGCTTCGACCTGCCGCAGAACTTCGACGTCACCTTCAGTGAGATCCTGGCCGGGCTCCTGGACGGGATGAAGGTGCCGTACTGCGTGGGCTCCCGCACCTGCACCGGGCAGATCCGCCTCTACTTCCATGAGCCGACCACGATGGAGGTAGACGCCGGCCGCCAGTGCGTCGCCTTCTACGACCCCACGAACGTGGACCCGGCGCAGTTCCCGTACGACTCCACCGGCTGCACCGCTTTCTGGGACGGGCACGCCCTCGAGGACGACTTCGTGGCAGGTCTCCTGGCCGGCTACGCCGACGGCCTGCTCGACCCCGTCACCATCACCGGGTCCGATGCCTTGGGGTACGGCTCGACTGATCTGGCCGCAGGATTCCCCGGCACGTACGAGGATGACGTCCTGGCGGTCGCAGGCCCCAGCTATCGACCGGTGGGGTACAACCTGTCGACCTACAACGGCGCCTACGGCATCGGGTACTTCATCGGCTGGGGCCTGGACATGGGCTCCTCCACCGCCGGCGTCGCCACCACAGACACGGTGGATGGGTACACCGCAGGGCTCGCGGACGGGATCGTGGCGTCAGGCGCAGCGACCATTGAATTGCTCGCGGCAGGAGCGTGGGTCAACGCGCTCGATGCAGGGTACGCGCCCCCGGCAGGGCCCGCCTCTGCGGTGGCGGACTACCGCGCGGGCTACGCCATCGGCAGGGTGACGGGGACGCTCAGCTGTCTGCTCGCTTCCGACATCGGCAGCTTCGGCTCTGGGGCCATTCCGGTGGTCCTGGATGCCCGCGTTCCGACGCTGCTCAGCTCCACGGTGGGTGCCATGGAGGTGCTCTTCGGCGGCGACGACGAGGCCGCCCCCTACCAGGTCCTGCCTCCCCAGGAGACGGTGGCGGCCACGTCGCCGGTGGACTACCCGCGAGACGTCAGTGTGGGCGCTCCCCTCAGCGTGGACGGCAAGGTCTTCACCCCGCTGCAGCTCACCGACCCCACTCGGGACGCTCCGATCTCGCTGGGGATCCAGTCGTACTACGACGAGGTCGAGATCCACGAGGAGACCCTTCTGCTCCGCTCGAGTGTCGTGGGAGTACGGGACACCGTGCGGGCGGCGGTGGTCGCCACGCGGAACGGGAGCAACATCGTCACCGTGCTGACCGAGGGGGTGGACTTCCGGGGCCAGGGAGCGGCAGCGTTGGCGGGCCTGGGGCCCGTGCGAGTCGGCGACCTGCTCTTCGTTGATGAGGGCGCGGACGAGGGAGGCTACACCGTGACTCGAGTGGTCAGCGGCACGCAGGTCCAGTTGGATCGCCCCATGACCGACACCTCCCTGCCCGCGGACAAGAGCGGGGCGACCGCCTCGTACGACGTCTCGGTCACCCCTGACCGAGTGACGGTCGGGGCAGGCACCTTCAACTCCGCCGACGTCGGGAAGTGGCTGTCCCTCTTCAGCTCGCACTACCCTGAGAACACAGGGTCGTACAAGATCCTCGCCACGGACGGGACCTACGTGGACCTGGACAACGCGGCGCTGACTGGGGCCGAGGTCACCGTGGACTGGGCGGTGACGGCCGCTCCCGCCCTGACGCCGGCTGCCCTGAGTGGCGGCACGGAGCTGGTGGTGGGCCGGCGCATCCGGGTCTACGAGAAGACGGCGGCCTCCTTCAACGTGGTGGGGGTCTCCGACGACCTGGACCCGGCCACGGCATCGTTCTACGCGTGGGCGGCATCCCAGCCCATGGCCGCGGTCTTCCGCGGCACGGACCAGCCCTTCCGTGTCGTCCGACCGGGGATCCAGCGGATCTCCAGCACGCAGATGGAGGCCAACCGCGAGGGGTCGCTCTACTACTTCGACGTCTACGCCCGCGCCCTGGGGACCGACGAGGTCCACAACGTGCCGGCGGAGCAGAGGTTCGAGGCCGTCTTCGGGACGTACCGCTCGGACGGGTACCACTACGAGGTGGTCGACACCAACTTCACCTTCTCCCCCGAGGAGCAGGTGGCCCTCCGCCTGTCGCCGTCGTTCCTGCCCGTGGGCAGAGACGACACCCTGGGGGACCAGGTGCCCTTGAACGGGCAGACCCTGCAGATCTCCTACGACAACGCCCCCGCGGTGGCGGACGTGCACCGCATGCTGATCGACCCGGGGTCCCGCACGGTGAACGCGAACCCCATCGCTCGGCACTTCCTGCCCTCCTACGTCAGCGTGGAGGTGCAGTACTACGGCGGCGAGTCGGAGACCTTGGTGGGGGCGAGAATCCAGGAGAAGATCCAGGACCTGGAAGCCGTGGACTCGATGGCCGTGGCGGGGGTGGTGGAGACCGCTCTGCGAGAGGCCAAGGCCACCGACTGGGTCCACGACATCTACCTCGTCACCGTGACCCACGACATCGACCGGCGGCTCGTCGGCAATCGTTCCCGTGACAGGCTGGGAGGGGACGAGCCGCAGTACTTCAACGGCAGCAACCGCCTCAGCTACTTCATCCCAGGGGAGAACACGGGCTCAGTCGACGACGTGGACCTCGTCCCGGGAGACATGGTCCGTGCCGTACGCTTTACTCTCCCAATCGCATTGAGGTAGGAGGAAGGATGGGGCTGGAGCACCCGACCTTCCGAATGACCCCGCTCTCGTGATCGAAGATGCAGCCACACCGAGAACACCGCGCGACGTACCTGAAGCCAGCCGTCTGGCTGTCGAACGGGTTCGCCGGGTCAACGACGGGCAGTACCGCGTCCCCGCACTCGGGGCACGCGCTCTTCTCGACGCGAGCCCGCGCGGCGGTGTCGACGTCCGGCAGGATGCACTCCTGCCCCTCGATGGCGGCCAGCACTTGGGCTGTAGGTAGTGGTCGGAAGATCATGAGGGGAGGCTAGCATGGCCATCCCTTGGATCGGCAACCGCCACCCTGTGCCAGAGGCAACAGGGATGCTGCTGGAGGAGGACTACCGCTTCAGCCTCAGGGACTCTCTCACGAGGATCGACAAGACCACCCTGAGGACCGAGGTCGCCTACTCCAGAGCGAACTTCACTGCCAACTTGCTGTTGCCCGAAGATGATCCTGCCGTCATGGAGTATGGCAACTCCTTTGTTGCCTCCTTCTCCGATGCGGGAGCAACTCCTGCAGCCCCTGAGGTGACGAGGGCGCTGGTAGCAGGTCCTCTTCTGCAGCTGGTCCGCCCGGGCGCAGGGGCGATCCAGGGGGCCCAGGTGGTCTCCTCCCCCGTGACTGATGTGGTGCAGATGGGCGAGGTGATCCTGCGTCCAGTCACTACGACCTCGGGCGCCTCCACCTACTTCACGGACGCGAACTACCAGGGTGTCTGCGCCGGTTTCGTGCACGGCCCCACCAAGAAGGGGATGTTCGTCCTCCTGGTGGACGACGGCTTCGCGAAGACCATCCGCATCTCCCCCGCGGATGACGGCACCGGCACCCGCCCCGGCAGTGTCTTCGTGGTGTACGACTGGACTCTCGGCGTCGCCGTGAAGACGGTGTGGAACACCCAGCTCGACACCGTTGACGTCTACATCCGCGACGCCAACGACGTCGATGCGGACGCGACGACGGTGTACTCCGCCGTGCTGAGTGCGGAGCCCAGCTTCATCGCCGGCGTCGCGCTGGGAGATGTTGCCCTGGGCCCCACGGACGCGGCCTCCGATGAGATCTTCAGCTTCGTGAACCTGGACAGTCCTACTCCGGCGGACGAGGTGCAGTCGGACTTCATCCGTGCCTTCGGGTACGGCAGGCTGCTGCTGAACGTCGGGGCGGTCCTCCCCGGGGTCTACCTGGAGACGCGGCCCTCGGACATCGTGGAGGCCGACTTCTCGGAGCTCCCCGAAGACGCGCTCATCCCGTGGCGGTCAGAGCTGCAGGGGGGCAACGTCGGGGTGGAGCTGACCAGCGACGGCATCCGCGTCGACAAGCTGGACGGGACGGCGAACGGAGACCTGCCCGGCTACCTGGCCCGGGACGAGCCCAGCATGGACTTCCTCGAGGGAGTGTGGCTGGAGGCAGAGCTGCTGGGCACGGAGGTCAATCACCTGGCCTCGGGGTCCTCCGGCATCGGCGTGGAGATCCTGGACGGGGCCAACGCCCTGCTCCTGGCCTTCCTGGACAACTACGCGACCAAGTCGGTGGGGGTTCTCCAGGCGGGCTTCCCCTACTTGGAGGCTTCGTACGCGGCGGGCGCAGAGGTGACGTGGGACTTGTCGGCCCAGACGATCCGGCTCTGGGCGAACCCTGACCTGGACCGCGTGGACGTGTTCATCGGGGACGACGACACCCCCTACGCCTCGGGCCAGGTCTCTGCCCTCCCGGCCGACGCTACCTCTCCCCAGATCCGCATCGGGCACGTCGACTCCTTCACAGGTCGCCCCGCCTTCGGCAAGGTGGAGTTCCGAGGGCTGAGGTACAGCACCAACGCGCGGGGCTACGACGCAGTGGAGGCCGTGGTCCCCGACCTCGCGGCGCTGCCGTGGACTCGAGTCGCCCCCGGACCCGGCAGCGATGCTGTGGGGGGTGGCGAGCTCCAGCTGGTTGACAGTGGCTTCGGCGGAGTGGGGCAGCACCGGTACTTCTGGAGGACCGTCCCGAGCTACAGCACCCTGCTGGGCATGTCGGTGGAGGCCCGCCTCCGCATCAGCGCCTACCAGGACTCCACCGGGGCGCTGAATCCGCTGAACCAGTCTGTGCTGGCCGGGCCGCTGCTGGACACCGGCTCCCAGTCAGTGCAGTTGCGGTTCGTCTCGACATCGGCCGGCAAGTTCGCCTATATCCCTGGGTCGATCCCAGACGACTCGCGGGACGCGGTGATCGCGCAGTCTGCGGCAGGGCAGGCCATCTCCACGCCCGTCGACTTCGGCGCGACCCACACGTACCGGCTGGAGCGAAAGCCCGAACAGGCCATCCGCCTCTTCGTGGATGGGGTGGAGAAGATCACCATTCCCTGGGAGGATGTGGACCTGCCCGGCTCTGTCTTCGGGGCCGGGGTGGGCTTCGGATCATTCGGGGGAGACTCCGCCACGACCAGTCACTGGAGGAGAGTCATCTACTTCGTAGGGGACGGGTACGATGTAGCCGTTCGCCCCGTAGTGCCCTTCGGGGAGCGTCCCCTCATGTTCGGGTCGCTCTCCGAGCTCGTTGTTCAGGTGGAAGGGATCTAAGTGGCTGAGCAGTTCTTCAACGTCGGGATGCAGCCGGAGAACGAAGCTCCAACGGCACGCGTGTACCCGGCGCAGCAGCGCTCCATCATCGGGGCGACTGCGCGACTGGATGGCCGGACCAGCTCTGACCCGCAGGGGGACCCCCTCACCTACATCTGGAACTTCGTCGAGATTCCCATCGGCAGCACGCTGACCTTGGCGGACCTGGAGGATCTGGCCCCAGACAGCTCGGCGGTGGGGTTCGCCCCGGACATCACGGGTGTCTACATCGTGGGACTGGTGGTCAGCGACGGGCAGTACTTCAGCTCGCGGGCGCGGGCCGTGGTGAACGTGCAGGTGGTGCAGGTCCCCCTCTGCTCAGACATCCTGCCGGACGGCCGCTTCTTCTTCCGGGTGCTCAGCGATCACCTGCAGCACATGGAGAACAGCGAGCTCCTCCCCATCGTGTGGTCTGGCTTCCAGCAGCAGGCCGCTGCGGTGCTGCTGGACGCGTACCAGGCGGACTACAGCAAGTCGATCCACACCATCCTCGAGACGCAGCAGCGTCGGTGGGAGCTGTACTCGCCGCGCATCGACCTGAGCACCCAAGAACTGCAGTTCCTCTTCGGCGGAGAGGACGACGGAGCGTCGGCTACCACCGGGACGGTCGGGGAGCCTGCGTCGGGGTACCTCCTGTCCGCCAGGGAGTTCGTGGTCGTCGCGGGGGCCGTGAAGCCGAGCTCGAGCGGGAAGACGTTGCGGCTGCTGACGAGCGAAGGCGCCAACATCGGCAGCTACACCCTCGCGGGAGTCGGGCGCAGGAGCCTGACCTACCTGGTGGAGCGCACCACTCCCTTCCCTGATGTGGCGGGGGAGCAGCTGGGGTCCGGGGCAGACCTGAACAGCGTGATCGGCAGCGCCGTGGTCACGACGCCCGCCACGAACTTCACCCTCATCGTGGGCCTGGACGCAGGGGATGTGATCCGCATCCCCTCGGGCCCCAACGCGGGGAGCTACCTGATCGACGCGGTGGGGGTGCCAACTCCCCTGTCGTTGACGTTGGACCGGCCACTGGCGGCCACGCGCACGGACACCTACGTCCTGTACAACACCGTCAGCGCCCTGATCGAGACCTCGGCGAGCAACCCCTACACCGACGTGGTGTCCGTCCCCGCCGGCGAGGGCGACTTCACCCTCCTGGACGGAGTGGAGAGGTCCGGGCTGGCCACGATCCGGAGCACACGGGAGATCGCTGTCGGGGAGACGTTCACCTCCGCCTCTGCGGTGGGCAGGTCTCTGCGGGTGTTCGGGGCCCAGACCTCCGGACAGTTCGTCATCAGCGGGGTGAACTCGGCGGGGGACGGGTATCTGATCGCAGGCAAGTTCACCGGCACCTTCCCGCAGGAAGGGGTGTCGTACCGCCTCCCGGCCATCGCCACGGTGGAGGGCAGGCTCCTGGTCCTCAACGACAGGGCCTACACCATCCGGCGAGCGAGGAACGACACCGCCCAGCTGGCCCCGCCCCTGGGGCCCGGTCCCGTGAGCTTGGCGGTGGTGGATCGGCCGTCCTTGGTCTCCGGGGTTGCGGGCCTCCGCTGGCGGATCCCGGCCACGCTCTACACGCGGGAACTCGATCTGGAGGAGCTCGGCGTGCGCGCGGGGGACGTGCTGACTGTGCAGGTGCAGCACGTCACGTCCGGGAGGGCGGCGGAGGTCTCCTGCACAATCGTTGGCTCTGACCGAGAGCGGGCGGCAGTCGTGGTGGGCACGCAGGACCTCACCAACGGAGGAGCGGGAGGGCTGACCGATACCGAGAAGGTGGAGCTGGCCCTGGCGCTGGGCATCTCCGGCGCCTCCTACGATGAGCTGGGCAACCCGGTCTTGGCGGGGCTGGCCCTCGACATCGACACCGCGCTGTCCAGCCTTGGCTTCCAGACGCGGTACGACAACCTGCCCCACACAGGAGACACCGTCTTCGAGGCCGCGGGGGAGTCCTTCAAGGTCGAGGCGGTGTCCATCTCCCGGAACACCCTGATCCCCGTGGACGAGGAGGTGGTGTCCGTCCCCTGCATGCGGGAGTACGTGGGCAAGGTCTACCTGGCGCAGAACGACGACAGCACGTTCGACGTGCTCACCCGGGACGGCGTGCGGACTACCATCCCGCGCGCCCCGGTCGACTTCGTGGAGAACCGGGACTACGTGATCGAGGGCGAGATCGACCTGACGGGGGTGGACGGGAGCACCACGGCAGGGTCGGAGGTGTTCACCTCGCTCACGGGCAGCTTCATCAGCCGCAACGTCGAGGTCGGCGACACCGTCGAGGTGGAAGAGGAGGACTTCGTCGTCCTCCAGGTGCTCTCCGAGACGCAGCTCCAGGCTGTGCGGACGTCCACCGGCTCCGTCTTCCTGTCCACCCTGACGGACCTGACCTACACCGTGCGGAGGCGGTCCGCCGACAAGTACATCCGCTTCGTGCCGGGCATCTTCAGCCCCACCTCCCCGACCCCGGAGAACCTGTGGGCGGAGGTGACCTTCGTCGACAACTCGGAGGCCATCGAGAACAACTTCGGCACGCTGGTCGCGCTCACGAGGGAGCAGCTGTCGAACCAGGAGACGAGCTCCACGACCTACCGCGAGGCGGTGCTCGGGCTGATGTACGCGTGGGCCAACGGCCCTACTCTCAACAACCTGAGGCTGGGAGCGCAGATCCTTCTTGGGCTGCCCGCGGCGGATGTGCGAGGGGTGGTCCGGGCCGTCAAGGACGACTACCGAGTGGTCAACGGCGTCGCTGACCTGGGCCGACTCCTCGTGGAGGACCTGGACGCCGACGGTACGCCGACGGGCCTGGTGCGAGTCTACTTCTACAAGCCCCTCGTGGACGACGCCCTCGACGACTACACAGGCATCGAGATCAACCCTGCCACCGGGACGGCCTACGATGTCGACGACATCGTCGAGCGCTTCGCGCCCCTGGGCAAGGGAGTGATCGTCACCGACTACGTCGAGGACCCGGACTGGTGGAGGGGCAAGTTCCTCCAGGGGGACACCGGTGCGGAGCTGAGGAAGTTCCACACCTGGACGCTGCGCGCCAACGTGGACGTCACCGACCCGGATGACCTCCTGCTGGTGGACGATTTCGCATCGGCGATGGACCCCGCGTGGACCGATGTCGAGGTGGTGATGGTGAAGCCCCTCGCGGACGACATCACCATCGAGGACGATCTCTACTTCGCGATACGGGACCACATCGTCGACGACCCGTTCGGACGCATCGAGGCAGTGGCCTCGATGGACGCGCTCAACGGCTTCGGGCTGAACCTGCAGCACCTGAACGTCGGGCCGATGAACTCCCGCATGTTCTTCATGGGCAAGGACCTGGAGACCCCGGTGGGCGGGGCCGGGCCGCTCACCTTCACGTCCGCTCGGGGAGGGTTCATCGACCCCCTGGTGGTGGTCCCCTACCCTGGGTACTCAGCGATCACAGCAGAACACGGCACCCCCTTGGTCCGGCCCGGTGACCTGCTCCGCATCTTCTCGGGCCCCAACGAGGGCTGGTACCTGGTGGCGGGAGTCCCGACGGACACCACGGTGCAGGTGAACCCCGTCCCGTACGACGTCCCCTCGCCCCCTCTGCTCGGGGTGCAGGCCGGGGAGGACCAGGAGTTCTTCATCTTCCGCCCGGCGCGGAACCCGATCTACGACAGCAGCGCCGTGGCCGCCATGGAGCAGACGGGAGTTCTCCGGGTCGTTCAGGATCTCACGGGGGTGTGCTTCTTCACCGAGGGCGTGACGGTAGACGACCGCATCCGCTTCTACAACGGGACGTGGAGAGGCGTGTACCGCATCATCGAGGTCATCGACCCCGGCGTCGGCGTCTTCCCCTGGGCACAGCTTCGTCTTGACCCCGAGCCCCCAGCGTCAGTGGCGCTGTTCCAGTACGACATCGTCCGGCCGGTGCTGGAGACCAACCCCCTGGTCTCCAGCACAGTGACCTCCGTGGGCACCAACGTAGTGACCCTGCCGGCGGCAGCGGCCCTGGACTTGCAGATGCTGCAGTTCGGCGACGAGCTGAAGATCGAGACGGGCGGCGGAGCGGGCACCTACCAGGTGGTGGACACGTTGAGTGCCACCACCCTTTACGTCCGCCCGGCTGTGCCCGCCGGCGGCCCAGCTGACGCCACCATCACCCGCGCGAGCCTCTCCGAGTTCACCGGCATGTTGGTGGACCAGGTCATCGACTTCTTCCCGGACACGACGCTCTCCATGGCCCTGTACCGCCCCCGGTCGGTGGTGGCTGCGGGCTTCACAGTCACCTCGGCGGGCAGTTCGTTCACCCCCTCCGCTCCGACCGGGGCCGCGCCGGGAGACTTCCTTCAGGTAGAGGGCGGCGTGGACAGCGGGGTCTACCTGCTGGACGCCGTGGGCGCGACGTTGGACGTGACGGCGCACCTTCTGGGGGCAGGCCCGGAGAACGCCAGGGTCCTGCAGGACCTCGCGGACTTCAGCGTCATCGGTCCAGGTGATCAGGTAGTGTCCTTCGCGGCGGTGGACTTCTCCTTGATTGGAGTACAGCCTGGGGACATCCTGGAGGTCTTCTCCGGCGGAGCCGTGACCCCCGGAGAGTACGTGATCGCGGAGGTAGTGGGAGGTACCCTCACCCTCACGCGGAACCTCCCCCTGGGGGCGGCAACTGGTAGGATCCTCCGAGTCAAGAGGTAGCAGATGAGCATCGCGCACAGGTTCAGGGACATCGCTCAGCTTGCGGATCGGCTCCTTCTGGGGGGCCGTCGTAGAGGGGGCGGAGGCTCGGGAGGAGATGGCCCGCAGATCGGCGGCTTCCTGAAGATGGAGATGCGCGAGCGAGGCAAGCTGGTGGCCCGCAGAGAGGGGCACAACATCTGGACCCTCTCGGGGCGCGAGTTCATCGTCGAGACGATCACGCTGGCCGCTCTGACCCCCTCCCGCACCAAGAACCGGGACGACGCGCTCCGCTACTTCGGGTTCGGCATCGGCATCACCCCCGAGGTCGCCGAGGTGACCCGCCTGGTCTCCCCCGTGGAGTACCAGACGAGCCTGTTCCTGGCCCCTGCGCAGGTGCCGGTCACCTTCCCCTCTGCCTCCCTCGGCACCGCGCGCACTTCGGTGCAGCTCCGCCGGGAGTACGCCGAGAACGAGCTGAGCCTGCCGAACCCCGTGGTGCTGACGGAGTTCGGCTGCTTCACCGATGGCAACCCCGCGGTCAACAACGAGGCGGGCAGACCCACCGACCTCGCCACCGCAGGCTCCCAGGCGCCGGTGGGCTACAAGCCCTTCGACCCCTTCACCAAGAACAGCAACCGCACCCTCGAGGTGATCTATGAGCTGAGGGTCGTGTAGATGAGCGTCTTCCGCTTCCTCCGTCGGCCCTTCCTCCGGGGCAACACCAACAACCTGGTGCAGGGGCCTCCCACTCTGCGCAGCGAGAACCGCCGAGCCGACGCCACCCTCAGCTTCGGCTTCCTCACCCCCGCCACGCTGTCGGTTCGAGTGGACGGCACGCTCCGAGTAGTGGCCCTCGCTTCGGCCGCCATCAACGACATCGTCACCGCCCTCAACACCCCCATCACCGGGCTCATCGACGCCACCGCCTCAGACGAAGGCGGCTTCCTGGTCATTACGGGCAACAGCGTTGGCGATGGGGCGCAGCTCCGCGTGGAGAGCTCCGCTCCCGCCGTGGATGCTGCCGTGGACATCGGCTTCGCCCTCCATCCCGACCCGCTCGCCACCTCGGACGGCGGGGACCGCTCCTTCTCCCCTGCAGGATTGAGCGAACTCAATCCACCGGGCACCTACTACGCCACTGGCGGAGAGGATGTCACCTCCGGAGTTCTGAACCGGGCCATCGACGCGCTGGCTTACAACGGGGACTATCTCGCGGCCAGCCTGGACCGGCTCATTGCCCTCCCGATGGTCATCGACAACATCGATCCGACGGTCGCTCCCTGGAACACCCGAGTCCTCCCCGCGGTCGGGCCGGTCGAGCAGGTGGACCTGAGCACTCTGAGTACCGTGGACTCCGGTCTATCGAACAGGATCTACTTGGGGCGAGGGCTCTCGAACGTATCGAACCTCAACGACATCGCGGATTACTTCGCGGTGGTCGAGGAGGACACGCTGGCCGAGATGGTGGTCGGCGGGGAGACCGTGCGGGTGGTTTGCGTCACTCACGGAGAGCGCATCGCCCCCGTGCCTACCTTCGACTCCGCGGGCAACCTGTTGGCCGGTGCCGTGCCTGATGTGGCGATGTGGACGCCTTTGGACGGCGGCAACCTGCTGGGGCTGAACTTCAGGAAGACCGTCGCCGCAGGCATCGACGAGATCGTCTACAACACCGCGATCCGTGTGTTGGGGGCGCCATTCCAGACAGCGGGTGTTGACGTCTACGACCGGGTAGTCATCTCTGGCGCGGGGGTCACTACTCCGTTCAACCACGACGGCACCTATCAGGTCGAAGCGGTCTACAGCGACGAGATGTTGCTGCTTCGGGGAGCGACTCCGGAGGACCGCGGCGAACTCAACGACTCTCCTGGTGTCTTGGGCACAGCGGAAGTCTGGGCCAACAGCGAGTTCGCTACTGATGTGTGGCTGACCTTCGATCCACCCATCCCGGTAGGCAAGAAGTTCCGGGTGATCGTCGGTGGCGGCTACCAGCTTGGCTCCCTGCCTACGGACTACCTGTTGAAGTTGGCCATCTCCACCTCGGAGGAGGTGGACTCGTTGGTGCAGCAGGTGATCCGCGAGATGAAGGGGCCGTTGGTCAACTCGACCGACGACTTCACGGAGGCACCCTTCGCCCACAGCGTAGTGGGCAACCCGTTCGTTTACAGCGGGCCGTTGGACTCCAGCGGAGACCCGCTGATCTCGATGGAGTTCCTGCATCGGCGCACCACCCTGCAGGGTGCCTACGACGGCCAAGGTCTGGGAGGGGGCGGAGGCTTCTTCGTCAACGTCGATTGGAACGCCCCCGAGTGGAACAACCAGACACCGCCCATCCCTCGCGCGCACACCTCGGTGGGACTTACGGGACTGGCCGCCACGATCCTCGCAGGCAACGTCTTCTTCGCCCCAGGCCAAGCATTCACCATCGACGACGTGGGCCGGCAGGTCCTGATCACCTCCAAGGTGAGTGGGGCAGTCCGTCTGCGCGCGGCCTTCGTGATCATCGACTACATCAACTCGGAGACCGTGGTCCTCGAGCCCGGCGAGTGGAACCCGACGATTCCCCTGGGCGGGGACTACGGCTACTCCGTCGTGACAGGCAGGTTCGACGGCTTCCCGGCGGCCATGTCGACCCACGTGCTGCAGAGCGCCAGCTTCGGTCGCCTGGGGTACGTGCACGAGGAGGACCGCGTCGCGGGCCGCTTCTACGGCCACCACATGCTGGCCGTGCGCGAGGCGACCACGCACACCGACGGGGCCGTGCCGGAGGGCCTCCAGCACTTCGTGATCGAGTTCGCCGTCCTCGACGCAGGAGATGGGTGGGTCCATGTGGGGTTCGACCCCAGCGGCAGCTCGAACATCCGCGCTCTCGCGGCGCCTTCCCCTAGCTACTCTCAGTCGGTGATTCGCCTGACGGACACGGAGAACAACGACGGCTGGTACCTGGTCACTCAGCTCGATGGCGGCCTGCAGCGCATCCGGGTGATGAACTTCGACGGGCAGCACCCCTCCTTCGTGGCCTCCGGTCCAGACGGAGGCCGAGGGCACCTCTACACCCAGCCGCAGGGCACCTTCCTCACCCGCGCAGGGAACGCTCTCATTCGGGTGGGGCACTCCTTCTTCGAGGACGCCATCGAGCTGCAGGAGACGGTCACCGCCCCGGACACCATCCAGCAGCTGGGCGTAGTGGGGGTGGACTGGCGAGGCCAGTCGAACGGCTTCTTCGCCTACATCAACGACTCCGACTTCGCCGCGTACATCCGGGGCGACTCGGCACAGGGCTCCGCCGCCTACTTCTCCTCGTACATGCCCGCCAACGGGCTGGAGAGCTGGCACACGGGCTCAATCGTCGGGGCGAACCTTGCTCCCGGCGGAGCGGCCCTCGCTACCGCAGCTGAGCGTGGCGGTTGGGCCGGCGCCTTCGTCGCAGAGACCTTCTCCATGAACGGGGCCGCCGCCGATCCCGCCATGAAGGGGGCCGCTCTCTACGTGGCCCAGAAGGGCACGGATGCCGCGCTGGTTGCGGTGGGCTGGGCGCAGGGAGGTGTCCACGGGGGTGTACCCTCCCCCGACGACCTCACCTTTGTTGACGGCAAGGCGACGATCGTATCCGTGCGCGAAGACACGTACTCCATGATGCAGAGCGGCTCGCAGGAGCTGCTGGGGGCCTACTACCAGTGGGATCCTCGCTCCTTCTGGCCGGGAGGCGACAACCTCCACAAGATGTACGGCGGCACGTACACCGAGCTCCCCATGGGCTCTCGCTTCTCGAACTCCCCGATCTCCGTGGCCAGCGGAGACAGGTACCACCTCGTCGACGGGAAGGGAGGCACGAAGCTGTCCAGGCTGGGCCAGCCTGGACGTACGATGCCCCCGTCGTACACGTCGACGTCCATCGCGGCCTTCCTGCAGCCCCCGGACCCCGCGCGTAGCAGGTCGCACCGCACCAGCGGCTTCATCGTATGGGACGGGACTACCGACGCCTCCCGACTGCTGGAAGACCCCGCGGCGTACATCGGCCAGCAGATCAAGCTCGATGCAGCAATCGACGCATACGACGGGGTCTACACGATCATCAACGTGGACATCCCTGACGGGGAGAACCCCCGCTACTGGGTGGAGGTCCTCCTGGACGGGGTGACCTTGCCGGTGGACATCGGCGACAACAAGATCAAGATTCTTGGGGCGCGGTGGCACTTCGCCAACTTGGACCTCGAGTCCTTCGCCCTGCTCGGAACCCACAGGGTGGAGAGCGGGAAGACCGGCCACTACGACCTTGCGGCCATCGCAGGGATCCTTCCCCCCTCAATCGACGGAGTCACCGCCGCCGCTCGAAGGGACTACGCCAACGGTACGGGCATCGTTCAGATCGGCGCGGGCTCGTGGACATTGGGGCTGGCCACGGGGACGTCTCGGCACCCCATCGCCAACGAAGCCTGGCACCAGCTCCGGGAGCCCCTGGGCTTCGGCGGATCCGCTACAGCGCTGACCAACTTCGAGACGGGGGAGTGGGCCTTCCGGGTGGCGGGACCCGCCAGGTACAACATCAACACGGCGTTCGATGAGAGCTTCGATGGGGCTGGTGTTGGGGGCGCCATTCGCATTCACTGGGACACGCCGTCCGAGCCGGGGCCGTTCACCCCAGAGTCCCTGTTTGCCTACGTACAGGTGTCGGAACTCCAGTTCCGCAGGCACTACAGCTACACGGTCACCTTGCGGCTCAAGCACATCGGTCTGGGAGGAGCGACCGCCGGACAGCTCAAGACCGTTCGCGTGGCCCTGGTCGACGGCATCGGCGGCTCTCTGATCAGCCTGGAGAAGTCCTTCACGATGGACTTCTTTGCGGACGACGAGGTGACTACGCAGATCACCTTCAACAGCACAGAGATGGGCTTCGACCTGCGCGAAGAGGCCGTGGACGCGATGAACGACAACGGGCCCGTCGTGTTGCGTCTGGCGCTGGGCCATACCTTGGCGGGAGGGTTCCCCGCCGGGGCACACACGATGTATGTCTTCCAGGCTGCGGTAGAGGAGGAGCAGCAGGCCACCGTCGCAGGCCACCTGGTCACCACCGGGGCGGTCAGCAGCGCGGGGTTTGAACTCCACACCGAGGCGCTGGACTGGAAGACCTACGGGCCCGAGTGTGCGGGACCCTACGGCAACATCGGGTACGGCGACGTCCGCCCCCTCATCTTGAACTCCCAGGGCATCCCTACTCCCCCGGCGATCCAGTACGTGGCTGACGGGGGCGCTACGATCGATGGCTTCCTGGACCTCATGTCCCCGTCCACCTTCTGGTTCCGCGGCCGGAACGATGCGGCCTTCCTCTTTCTCGGGGGCAAGTTCGCGCCGCCTACCCTGATCGACGGGGCGGGGGTCGGGGTGTACGAACTCAACAACGTGGACGCTCGCCGTGGTGGACAAGTGGGCCACATCATCTCGTTGGACCCTCCACACGGGTCAATCCTCTCTACCCTCCATGTGGCCATGAGTATCCGGCCTGCGGGAACTCCGGGGACAGCCACCAGTACAGAACTCCTGCAGCTCAATGGGAAGACCTTGAACTGGGGCGTGGTTTACGACGTCGAGTGCGATGTCGAGGACAAGATGGAGGCCTTGGAGGGGTACTTGATCGAGTTGTGGCGGTACTCCGCCCTCCCCACGGAGAACCATCCCCAGAGCCACGCCGGCGCTACGCTCAGTAGCTCGGAAGTAGGGGCATGGGACGACTTCGCGGGGGGCTTCTCCGAGCTGATCCACTCGGAGGTGGTAGATCTGGACTCCACGGCGTTCACTGAGGGTGTTGCGGGACAACAGAACGACACCAAGTGCGGTGATGTGGGGCCCACCGTTGTGCAGGGGGTCCGTAACGAGAACTTCATCCTGACGAAGATCGACCTGACGGACCCCTTCGGGGCGGCGAAGAACGAGAGGATGCTGCAGGTGGACCGTCGCCAGTACAGCTACTTCGTAGTGGTCAAGGCGTGGGGGGTCGGGACGCCCCGGGAACTCAGCACCGCCACCATCGACAGCACCCTGTACCCCATCCCGTTCGGCGGCGCGTTTCGGTGGGGCGTGCGAGAGATCGGGGGCGGCGGAGAGGGCATCACCTCGGCCTTCAACTCGTTCACCCGCTTCAAGTTCCGGGGAGCCACTCTGGGCTGTCGGTACACCCGGATGAACCCGTGAACCCCCGGGACCTGGCGAAGCAGCAGGCGGAGGCTTCCCGCATTCGGCAGGTTCCTCGTGTCCGTGTGGCTGCTCCTACCCGAGAGCCGGTGGAGCACCGCCCGGTCATGTCGCCGGGGGCGAACGTCATCGAGAACCGTCCGTGGCACGTGGAGCGCAAGCGCAAGCTGGTGCAGTCCCGCAGTCCCACCTACCTCGAGGACCTCAAGCGGGCCAACGCGATCGTCAAGAGCCGAACCACGATGTTGCGAGCTAAGAAGAGGGGACGATGAGCTGGCCCGAAGGCCAGCCCACCTCTCACTCCTCGACCAAGTAGGCGAGCTGGACGATCCTCGTGAGCAAGCGTCCCCGCTTGTACCCCACGATGCGATTCCCTTCGTAGACCACGTCCGCGTCCTCGATCCGAAGACCCAGGATCGTAGCGGACCAGTCCACTAGCTCTTCGTCAGTCATGCCCCGGAGCTCGTCCGAGGAGACCTTCACCAGGTCGGCGTCCACCGGAGGTGTGACTCCCCGCTCCGAACCACGAACGCTGATCCGCTCCCGCAGATCAGCGTTCGCAGTCTCCTTTACGGAACGAGGTTCTACCCCTCCGAGGTCAGCTCCTTGCCGAAGGCGACGAGCTCGTCGAAGTCGCCGTAGCCCTCCTCGGTGCTGGCGTCGTTGGCGATGACCACGAGGGCGAGAGCGACCTGGCCCTCGAACTCGATGCGGGCCTTGCGCTCGCTCTCCATGAAGTCGGCGATGTCGTTGAGGACCACGCCCAGCTCGGCGACCTTGCTGCCGACCGCGGAGTCATCCTCCGCGGCGGCAGCCGCTTCCTTCTTCGGGGCGGCCTTCTTGGTGCGGCCCCGCTTCGGCTTCGGCTTCGGCTTCTCCTCGACCTCCTCGTCCTGGGTCTCGGCGGGGAACTGGATGGCGAGGAGCGCGTCGACCATCTCCTCCTGGGGGGTGCGGAGCGCCAGGCCGTTGGCCTTCTTGCGCGCGTCGTCGTCGTCGGCGGGCCAGTCCTCTTCCGGCTTGAAGGTCGCCAGGGCGGCCTGCAGGTGCTTGCCCTTCAGGGGCTTCAGGAGAGCGCTCAGCTCCCGCTTCAGGGCGGGACGGTGCTTGGGGGTGAGCTCGGCCTTGCGGGCCTCGTACTTCTCGTTGGACATAGCGAGGGTCTCTTCTCTGTCGGTCAGGTGGGAAGTGGAGGTCTCCAGGAGCGCAAGCACTCCGAGGGGACCCAGTTTCAGGGTGTCCTGGCGGGCAGCCAGGACGTAGGGCGGAGCCTTGCTCCAGGAGACACACGAGTGCGTCGGTACTTGGTCAGGTCCTGCGCGTGCTGCCTCGGCACACTCCGCGATGGAAGAGCAGGTCAAACAGGTGGTCATCGTCGGCTGATGTCGAGGTTGCAGTTGATGGCGATGGCGGGGGGACAGCCGTAGGAGGTGCAGTCGCCGCTGCACTCAACCCCGCCCACACTAATGGGCAAGGTGCAGCGGTCTCGATACCTGGTGATGAACAGGGCCGTGGCCTTCCGAGGGGCCAAGGTCCCGCACTTCTCGTTGTCCCGGGGTTCCTCCTCTCCCAGCACGAGCTTCTCGAGCCGCTTGCGCCCGATGCTGCGCCGAAGTGTGCCGAGCTGCTGCTGCTCGGCACACACAAGCAGCTCGGTGCGGTTCATCTCCTCTGTGAGCTGAGCCATGTTCTCCTCACTGTGCACCCAGAACAGCCCTGGAATGGGTTGTCGACGCAGGTCTGAAGGGTCAGTTGGTCGTCGGTGATCTTCCCTGTCGTGGTCCTCTCCACGTGCATGACGTCGGCGGCCCGCACGGGGTCATCGGGCAACGTGCCCTCCACGTAGTGAGTCAAGACGGGGCAGGTGATCACCTGGTCGGTCTTGACGAGCAGAAGCTGGAAGTTCCGACGGGGACACCGCGAGCAGGCCTCGTACTTCTCCATGAGGCAGAGGACTCGCGACGTGCTCCGGCAGTGCTTCCTCTGACCATCACGGGCGGTGTACATCCCGTGTGCGGGGCAGGGTACTTCGGGGATCACGAACGTACTCCTCTGGGACGCCGAAATCTATCGGGTTCACGACTTCGATCAGCACCTCCGTACGGGGGTTGTCGGGGTCCATGTACTTCAGCACCGACCCCATCTGGAAGCGGCTGTCATCGATGCCCAGGGCCTCGGACAGGCCGTCCTCGACCAGCTTCAGCCGGTTGCTCGCGTCGAGCCGCTTGAAGCGCTCGTTCGACTTCCTCTCACCGGCAACCTGTGCCGGCAACGTCACCTTCTTCCCCTTCCGCTTGCCGGGGCGCTCAGGCAAGGAGGTGGTGTGGCGCTTCAGGAAGGCCGCGTTCACGAGGGAGTCGAAGAAGAAGTAGTAGGACACCAGCAGCCATTGGTCTTCCCCGGCCGAGGTAAGCAGCGCGTCCAGGTCGTCACCATACTTCTCCCACAAGAAGTCGTAGAAGTTGCGTTTCCACGTCTTCCCCTCGGTCTTCAGCACCCGATGGCTCCCCCGTACCGTGGCGTAGGCGTGGTTTGTAGTCAGCGGTAGCGCTGGGTAGACGATGAGGACCTCCATCAGCGCTGCTTACGCCGCCGGCCCACGGCACCGCCTCGGGTGTGCTGGTGCTGCTCCTGGTCCCGCCGACTCACCTCACGGCTCACCGCGGAGTACCCCTTCTCGGAGGAAGGCACGATGCTCCGGCTCAGCAGGATGTGCTGGACCTCGGCGCGCAGGTACTCGTAGCGCAGAGCCACGACTCGAGTGTCGAGGCGGACCATGTCGTCCTTCTCGTACTTCTTCGTCTCCGAACTCCGGGTCAGTTCTCTCCGCACCTCTGCCTCGGCGGTCCGCAGCGCCTGGTCCAGCGTGGTGCGCTTCGCGTCGACGAGCGCCATCAGCCGGGAGACGTAGTTGAACCACTCGGTGCACTGCCCCAGCAAGTCTCCCAGCTCTCGCGAGTCGAGGTCCGGGAGGTTGGTGGGGATGGAGCCCGTGAAGTCCTGCGTCGGGGCCTCTACAGACAGGTCGACCCCGCGGTTCTCCAGTTCGGTGACCCCCTCGTCGTAGGCCGAGGCGTACAGCTTGGCGGCATCTTCGTGTTTCTCCTCCATGTCAGTCTTCAGGCGCCGGCCAGTGCCACGTCGTGCACTCATCGCGTCTTCCTCCTCCGGGGCGGGCTGAACTGGCTGAACTTGCAGCCGTGGGAGTAGCCGCACCCCTTGCAGGTGAACTTGTTCACGACCTTGCCCATGGCGTTGATGGCTCCGGGGCCCTCTTCGTCGGGGCAGTCGAGCACGGAGTCCAGGAAGGCTTCGACGTCGGCCCAGATCTCCTCGTCGAACAGCACGTGGTACTCCACGATCTGCGAGTTGTCCTTGCAGATGTAGACGAAGAGGATGAAGGGGATGTCCAGCATCTTGGCGTAGGTCATCGCCTGCCACATGTGCTCAGGCTTCGGCTTCGACAGCCCCTCAAACCCCTTCCGGTTGATCGTCTTGATCTCCTGGATGACTCGGAGCTTGGGGAAGGTCCAGCGACCGTCCGCCGACCCCGAGATGAGGCCGTCAGCGTCCTTGGCCCGCACCTCCCGCTCGAAGTCGTCTCCGTACATCCGCTCGGCGTAGGTCTGCAGCATGTCGTGCAGCTGGTGTCCCACGTCGAAGATGAGCAGGAGCTCGGGGTCGTGGATGCTGATCTCCTCCACCGTCCCGTAGAGGTCGAACCACAACCGCTGGCGACAGCCGTAGGGGCCGAAGCTCGAGGGGTGGAACACGTCCACGGAGCGCGGGTGCTCGTGCATCATCCCTGTGCCCTCGCAGGGGCCGCAGGGGAAGGACTTGGTGGTCCTGTCTCCGCTCCGCCGGTTGCGGAACTCCTTCATGTACTTCAGCAGATCGCTGCGGAAGGAGAAGGTCTTGAACAGCCCCAGCGCAACGGCGGGGCCGACCTTCTTCGCGTCATCCAGTGTGTGAACCTTCAACTTCTCTCCTCAGTAGGACCAGTAGCTGGTCGAAGTCTTCTTCCCTAAGCACCACGTACGAGTGGCGCTGGCGCTCCCGAAGGAACTGAACTCGGAGGGCAGGCATCTCCCCGTTCGCCGCTGCCTGACGCGCGACCTTGAGAAGGTCTGCCAGACGAAGCGTGTAGCTCTTGGCCTCGGTCTCCTTATCCTCCTCACGGAGCGTGTCTTTCACGAACACGTCGGCAGAGATGGACAAGGCGCCGCGGTTGCCGGAGCCGGGGGTAGTGCCACCCCCGATTGCAGCGGCCCGCCGGAGCTCGTTCTTCGCACTCCGGCGGATCCGCTTCTTCGCCTGGCCCCTGCCCTGGCTGCGGCGACCTTCTCCCTTGACGACGAGTTCCTTTCTGGGGATGACGTTCTTGCAGCCCCGGCACTGGAGCTTGCGGGTCATCCCCAGGAAGGGCTGCCAGGAGTTGTCGCCGCAGTTGGGGCAGGCTTTCATCCGCGTAACTCCTTCAGCATGTTGATGAAGAGCACGCCTTGCCCGATGGCATCCTGGAGAGCGTCGTGGGTGTGCGCGGGCCCGCCCTCGAACCATCGCTCCGGCATCCGCCTCTTCGCGGTCTGTCGGAACGGCAGCCCCAGCATGGTGTAAGCCATGGTCTTGATGTCGAGGGCCGAGAACCCGAAGGGGTCGCTGCCCGTGAAGTTGACCAGGTACCAGTGGACGAAGGTGAAGTCGTACCCTGCGGGGTAGCCCACGAACACCGGCCTGCCCTCGAGGTTGCCCAGCCAGTGGGCGAACCGGTGCATGACCTTGGAGGGGTCCTGCAAGTCGCTTCGGGAGGCTTCCCATGCCTCCTGCTGCCCCTCCCACCACTTCATGGTCTTCGGGTCCTGGCAAGCCCCCGGGAGATCCTCCAGGTTCTCCTTGAAGGTGGACACGGGGGCCGGGTTCCCGGGCAGGAAAGCCGCGGCCCCCAGGGAGAGGAGGGAGAACGGCCCCGGGATGGGGCCGTCCGCCTCCACGTCGACGCTGACGTAGACCTCCCTCATCGCTTCTTCTCCGGCCGGACGGGAACGCCGTCGCAGAAGTCCCAGGCCCACATGAAGTCGTAGCCCGCGTTCATGGCGGCCTGCCGGTCGGTCTCCCGGTCCCCGACGTACAGGCAGTTGTCGTGGCCCTGCCGGATGTCCTCCTCCTCGACCCAGTCGTCCAGCATCCCTCCGTTGGGCTTCCGGTCGGCGTGGCTCCGGTCGGTGGAGGGGCAGTACTTCACGTCCTCGAGGCTGAACAGGTCCTCACCGATCTCCCCGTTGAGGAGGGTCATCGTCTCGTCGAGGACCTCCTCGGTCTTCTCCACGGTGGAGTGCCCCGCTTGGATGCCGCCCTGGTTGGTAGCGAAGCGGACGGGGACGCCAGCCTCGACGTACAGCGCCAGGATCTTGGCGATGCCGGGGTAGATGAATTGCTCTCCGGTGTGGTTGGGGGGACGCCAGTTGGCCGCGCGGTTCCCGCGAACCGTCTGGTCCAGGTCGAGGACCAGCAGGTCGACGCCGGGATAGGGGTGGGTCTGATCGGTCATTGCCGCTCCAGGTAGGGGGTTGCTCCGCTTATCCCGTCTTCTTCGGGGTCGAAGCATTCCAGGAGCTCCGGGGAGACCCAGAAGCCGGGGTCGTTGAGCTCGGTGTCCTGCAGCGCAGGGATTGTCAGGGACTCCGTGGTCATCGTCTGAGACGTGTGCTTGATCAGCCAGCTCCAGTAGAGGCCGCCGCGCACGTCTATCGCGCACATCTGCAGCTCCACTCGCGCGGGAACAGCTGCCTGCTCCCCTCCCTCGAAGGGGTCGCCCTCGTAGATGTCGGGGGAGCCGTCCCAGAAGAGCAGGCGGTAGAGCTCGGAGTCCTCTTCGCGAACCGCATCGCACACCACCTGTCGACGCGCGAGGGTGGCCAGGTACTCCGGGGGGAGGTCTACGACCGCGAAGCCGGTGAACCAGTCGCCTCCGTAGACCCGCAGGTACAGCTTTGTCATGGAAGTCTTCCTCGGTGCATCTGAATGACCAGGGTGATGCCGTTGCGGTGACACAGCTGCCCGGGTACTGCCCCGCAGACGGGGCAGTACCTTCCTTGGGCGCGGGAGTCGGAAGGGATGAGATCGCCACGACGGGTGCGGTACCACCAGATCAGCACTCCCACGAGGGAGAGCGGTAGCAGGACCCAGGTCATCGGGGCGGGATGAAGGAGGCCCCGTTCTCACGAACCTCGTAGTCGATGACGGAATCACGGAGCCATTCCAGGGCGCCGTCCTCATTCTTGAGCAGGGCGAGGAAGGCGTCCTTGCCTTGGGCCTTGAAGATCTCGGAGTCGTCCGAGGGGTCCATCAGGTAGTACCAGGAGCCCTTGCTGACGATGAGGCCCCGCAGGAGCCCGGCCATCAGGTGCTCGCGCAGGATGTCGATGCCGACGCCGTAGCGAATCTCGTACTCGCCCGTGCCGCCGTCGTGGCAGCCGGCCTTGCCCTTCATCACGGTCCACTTGATCTTCTTACCGACCCGCTTCCGCTTCCCGCTCGTCTCCTCCCAGAGGTCGAACGACTCCAAGAAGATGGAGACCAGCTTGATGTGCTTCAGGGCGTAGCCGCCCTGCACGCTCATCTGCTTCATGGCCCCCGCCTTCGGGTTGGCGTTCATCTTCATCCGGTACTGGTTGATCCCGATGAGCGCTGTGTAGTTGCGGTTCCCGTCCTTGGGGACCACGAACTCGGGGGACAGTCGCCGTGCCCAGGAGGCGTTGACGTTCGCCCCTCCACCGCCGGCGTACATCTTGTCCTGCATGTTGGAGCCCTCTTCGGCCTCCGTGAGGATGGAGCCCCAGGAGTCCAGGCCGAGGACGTGGTAGGTGCGCGACGCCACGGCGTCGAGGAGCATGTCGTACAGCGCCTCGACCGTGCCCGCAGCGAACTCATCGAACTCCCCGGTCTGGCTGCCCATGATCGCGCTCTCTTCCTTGGTGAGCTTCCGCTTGAGGGTCGCCTCGATGGCGTCGATCTCCTTGGGGTGGATGGCGATGTTGACGCCGCAGTTGAACTTCGCGTGCCCCTTGTCGAAGGGCTGCTCCGTCATGGCGATGCCCAGCATCGCGTCCTTGCCGAGGATCTGCTGCTGGTAGCTGAAGACCTGGTTGAGCAGGGTGGTCTTGCCCGACGACTCGGCACCGATGATCTCGGAGACGCCTCCGCAGGGGAAGCCTCCGTTCAGGGCAAGGTCCAGCTCGAGGATGCCCGTGGGGATGCGGCGCACCATGAAGGGGGCCTCGTACTCGTCGCCCCGCATGATCAGGCCGGTGTCCTTGTACTCCTTCTTGATGTGGGCCTGGAAGGCCTGGCGGCGCTCCAGACGGGTGGGTCCTCCGCCACGGGTGGCGGTCTTTCTCTTCTTCGTGGCCATAGGGGTCCCTTCGAGCCTGCGTGACAGGCTCGTCATGGCTCCTCGTGAGAGGAGGTCTACTTCTTGGGGGAGGGCTTCTTCAGCGGGGGCGGGGACTCCCAGGGCTCGGTGCCGTGGGTGTCGGAGATCGGCACGTTCGAGCCGCGCTTCTCCTGGTCGTTCTTGGCCGCGGTCTTCTCACCGGGCTTCGGCTTGCTGGTCACAACGCCGTACTTCTCCATGATCACTCCTTCAGTGCGTCGCGCAGACGCTTGGACGGGCGGAACCGAAGGGCGTAGTGCGCCTCATGGACGTCGGTCTCCCCGGTCTGGATGTTGTGGCGGGAGCGCCTCTTCTGGAACGTCGGCTTCAGTGTCCCGAAGCCTTCGATCTTCACCTCGATCTTGTCTCGCAGGGCACCCTCGACCTCGTCGAGTATACACCCCAGAATGTCCGAGACGAGGGTCTTCTGGTCAGTTTTCAGCATCTTCAGGCCGCCGCCATCCCAGCGGGCGGCGGCCCTCTCGATCAGCTCAGTCTTCGTCATCCAAGCCTCCGCCAGCGCTTGCTGTTTCCGCACGCAATCGAGCCTCCAGCGGCGACTCGATTGCGTGCTTCCACCCCTTCCGCATCAGGGCGGCCCAAGGGGTCTCCCCGGTAGCGAGGATCTCCATGAAGAGCAGGTCTCGAATGGGCGCGTTGATGATTTCCTCACGTACGAGGTCGTCGACGGTCAGTGCGTCGAGCTTCTGTTGGAGTTTGTCGTTGGTCATTTCCTATTTAGCCTCTCCCCAGCTCGTCGCGTAGCCGCCCGAGACCGGAAGGTCCACCGCCAGCGGCTCGTCAAAGGGGTGTTCCATGTGGTGGTTGACTCTCTCCTGCACGTCCCGCTTGATGTCTTCGTGGTCGGGGACGCTGAACATCAGCTCATCGTGGATCTGCAGAAGCATCCGCGCATCCGCTGCCTGCAGGTCCGGGTCATTCTCGCACTTGATCATCGCCATCTTCACGATGTCTGCCGCACTTCCCTGGATGATGGTGTTGACCGACTGGCGCTCTGCCTGAGTCGACAGCTGCCGGTTGCCGGAGAAGATGGTGGGCAGTCGGCGGAACCGGCCCAGGTAGGTCTGGACGTAGCCCTCGCTGTGGACCCAGGCCTTCGTGTCGCGGATGAACTTCTTCACGCCCGGGAAGACGCCGAAGTACTTGCCGATCAGCTTCTTCGCTTCCGGGCAGGTCTCCCGCTTCCTTCCCTTCTTGTCCACACGCACCACGATGGGCAGCCCGAGCTGGCGCCCGAGCTTGACCTCCCCGATGCCGTAGATGAGCCCGAAGCCCACGGCCTTAGAGCCTACGCGCTGCCGGAGGATGTCCGTCTCCCTCTCGGATAGGGGCAGCCCCTCGTCGTCCTTGGCCTTGGCGGCTGCGACCTCCTCGATGGAGTAGCCCATCCCCATCTCGCTGACGGTGAACCCGTGCAGGTCCACCTTCTTGCGGATGGCCCCGCGCATGGCCTTGTCGCCGGAGAAGTGGGCCATGACCCTCATCTCAAGCGTCTTGTAGTCCCACACACCCAGGGACCTGCCTCCATCAGCGATGAAGGCGTAGCGGATGCCGAAGCGGTCGTTGCGCAGCGTGGGGATGTTGGTCAGGTTGGGCTTGCTGGCGGTGATCCTCCCGGTGCGCGCGATGTGCTGGTTGATCGTGCAGTGGATGCGGAAGTTTTCGTCGGCGTGGGTCTCGAGCCCACGCACGTAGGTGCCCAGGAACTTTGTCAGCCCGCGGTGCTCCTGCAGGGAGTCGGCGAGGTCCTGGACGTAGTGAACATCCTCTTCGTCCCCGGCAACCTCCCTCTGGCCATCCCAGAAGGCGATATCTCCCTCGGCCCACGCCCCCAGGACCTCCTTGTCGCAGGAGGGGGTGACCTTGCCGGTGGCTGCGTGCGGCTTCCCGAACTTCGTGGGCATTACGCCCAGCTGCTCGAAGAAGAGCTCACGCAGCTGCGGGGTGCTGTTGAGATTCAGCACGCGGCCCGCCGCTCGGTTGAACTTCCGCTCGATCTTCTCCACCTGCTGCTCGATGCCGGGAGCGATCTCCTCCAGGTAGTCGGTGTTGACCATCACACCGCGGCGTTCCATGTTCCAGAGGACTTGGCCGAAGGGCTCCTCGACCTCCCAGTAGTGGTCGGCGAGGTTGTAGCCGGAGTCGTCGATGGGCTGTTTTTCGAGTTCGCCCAGCAGGTAGTTGCCGAGGCGCAGGGACTCCCACGGGTCGCGGCTGGTGTACTCGATGGCCTTCTGCCGCTCGGACTCCGAGTCCGAGTGCAGCATCGCCATCATCTCGCCCGCTTGGTTCTCCGCACGCACTGCCTTACCGAAGACGTCCTTGAAGGCGGGCATCGGCTCGCCGAAATGGTCCTTGATGCACTGCTTGAGGCCGTGGCTCCGGCGGTTCTCGTCGAGGAGCCAGTCCAGGACCAGGGTGCAGACGATGTTGCCGGCGAAGCCCCCGCCCCCGCTGTTGGCGATGATGTGCCGATCGTACTTGGCGTTGGTGAACACCTTCTGGGTGTTCGGCGCCGTGAAGAGGGGCGAGAAGAAGGGGAGCAGGTCCCCCAGAATGCAGAAGCGACGATCCATCGTCGCGAGGCCCCAGAACAGGACGATGTCCTTGTGGATCTGGAGCCCGGTGGTCTCGGTGTCTACTCCGACGCGGCGCTGCTTCATCAGGTAGCGGAGGACCTTGGCGGCCTTCTCTTCGGTGTCGATGTACTCAGCAGGCGGTCGGAGCATGCGTCCCCCCAAACGGGGCCCGCAGACGCGGGCCCCGAGGTCTCAGTGGTTGATTAGATCAGTAGCGGCTGCCGGGGCCCGACGGGCCTCGACGGCTGGAGCGACGGCTGGACTTGCCACCCCCGGAGGAGCCTGCCCCATTGTCGCTGCTGTCCTTGTCGTTGTACGACTCCAGGTCGTCCGTCAGCTCGATGCCGAGGAAGTCGGCGAGCTGCCAGTTCTTCAGCCCGGGCACGCCGATGTTGCGGACCTTGCTGAAGTCGTAGGGCGCCAGCATCTTGGCGATCTCGGGGTGCCAGACGTAGTCGGGCTTGTGGCCCGTCTCCGTCTCGGTGATCCCGAAGTCGCGCTCGATGAGGGCCTCGCCGTCGCTGACGTCGTAGTCCTCCAGCCAGACCCAGGGGATCGGCTTGCCCTTCCGGTACGCGTCGAGCGCGGTGTCGGTGCCCGCACCCGTCTTGCGGACGTACCAGACGACGTCGAACAGCGAGGCCCGGCTGGGCTCCCCGCAGCAGACGTCGTCGGAGGGGTCACCCTCGTCGTCCGGCACGCGGCATCCCAGGACCTCCTCGGGGTACTGGCCCGGCTTCTTGCAGTGGGGGCACTTCATGCCGTTCTGGTAGATCTTCTCGGCCTCCTCCTCGTTCAGCCCGGCCTGGGTGAGATCGATCATGATCTCGTCGCAGTTGGGGCAGGTGAACGCCTCGCGGATGATGAGCCCCTCGCGGCAGGAGCGGCAGAAGTCCTCCACCTGCAGCTCGAGGTTCATCGTGTGCTCGATGTGGCGAGGCCCGAAGACCGAGTAGCCACGGCGGCCCGAGACGACCGGCTCGCCGTCGAACTCTCCACCCTTCTCGTAAGGGACGCGGTGCATGACGGGGTCACCGTTCTGCTTCTTGATCACCTTGCCGTCGCGGTCCGTCTTCGCCACCTCGTGGTGAGGCCGCAGGTCCAGGACGTTGATGGCGTGCTTGTAGCCAATGCCGATGCGGTCATCGTTGTCGAGCTCGCTCCAGAGGGTGTTCTTGTACTCGTCCCGCGAGTAGTAGCAGCGCGGGTCGCCGGCGGGGTACTCGTCGTCGGGGGCCTTGATGGTGCCCGGCATGCAGTCGGTCCGCATGCCCTTGAACTCACCGCGGACCTTGATGACCGCCGTGCCCTGCTTGAACAGGTAGTAGGGGGCCGCGTCGTCCCAGGCGCCCTCGTCCCCGCGGGGGTTCGGGTACTTGGCGTCGATGAAGAGCAGCGGGATGCCGCTCGTCTTGACGGGAACCGACTTGAAGCGGATCTCGTCGGAGAAGAAGGCCATGCCCCCGCCTCCACGGCGCTTGGAGGTGGCGTTGCGGGTCTTGCGGGTTCGGGATCGGAAAGTACTCATGTTGTGTGTCTCCTGACCCACCGTCGAAGCGGCAGGCAGTGGTCGTTGAAGAGCAGGGTCAGCTCGTCGTCGTCAAAGGAATCGGGCTGGGCGAATGCGCTGAAGGGATACTCGACGACCGATAGTCTACGGACGGCCCGGGACAGGTCTCGTCCCACCTTGGCTGTCTTTCGTCTACCGGTGACGTCGTTGTCCAGGAAGAGGATGATCCGACTGGACAGCCTCTGGATGAGCGCGCATCCGGAGGTGGTGAGGGCGGCACCCATGAAGGCGACCACGTTAGGGAAGCCGCACTGGATGAGCCAGAGCGCGGCCTTGAACCCCTCCACCAGAATCAGTGGTTGAACCTCCTCGGAGTAGTAGAGGTTCGGGTAGACGCGGTCCATGTTGTAGAGGTGCCGGGAGCGGTCGAACTTGTAGTCGGGGTATTCCTTGATGATCTCCTTGTCGTAGATCTTGTACTTGGCGATGTCCCCGGAGGAGTTAGGCGGCGTCCGAGCCGTAGCTCTGCCGCTGAACCCTGCGAGGTTCCCGTACAAGTCCCTGATGGGGAAGGTGATGCGATGGTTGCGGCGGTCGTATCCCACGTCGTACCGACGGAGAAGTTCCGGCTCGAAGATGTCGGCCAGCATCGGGTGAGGCTTGTCGACGTCGTAGACACCCAGGAGTGCCTCCGGCAGCGGGTATAGCGCCCGGAAGGGGTCCGCTACATCCTTGATCCTCTTCTTGACCGGGAGCTGCAGCTGGTCCCGGATGGGTCCCAGCACGTGGTCGATCTTCTTCCGGCCGTACTCCAGCCGGTAGAGCAGGTACGAGAGGCTTCCGCCCCCACACCCGCCGTAGCAGACCCACAGTCCTGTCTTCTCGTTGATGGCGAAGGAGGGGGTGTTGTCCTCGTGCAGAGGGCAGAGACCGATGATCTCGTGGTCCGCTCCTTCTCGGTACCGGGTGAGGTGCTCCTCCGCAACCTGCCGAACAACAGAGGCGACTCTCACTTCTTCCTCTTCGCTCCTTGGCGGGCCAGGGCTACGGCAGACCGACCGCTACGGCGCCCGCGCGGGGCCGAGGCGGGCTTCTTGGGCGCTGCCTCCTCGGCCGCATTGTTGGCGTCCTCCCGGGCTTTGCGCTGCTGCAGTTCATCCAAGGTGATCCCCTCTCTCTTCAGACGGAAGTTGTAGCCGGGCTGGCCATGAATGAGGATCGCGTCGAGTTGCTCGTCCCGCGTGGCTGCCCACACCAGGGCGAGTTCGTTCTCTCCTGTGTCGGGGTCGGTCCCCTTGATGACGCGGAACATCCCGTCGCACTCCATACCGGCGGCGTCCGTGAAGGCGACCTCCGACGTGTCCACCTGCTTCACGTTGTTCTTGGAGGCGCTGCGGTTGGCCTGCGTGACCGCGATGCACGGGATGTGCATGTCCACTGCGGAGTCCTTTAGATCCTGGAGCACATGCGCCTGTGTCTTCCAGTCCGCGTCCCTCTTGTTGGTCCTCCCGTCCTTGAGCTTGTAGACGGCGTCGACCACCAGCAGGTCGACCTCGTAGTCCCTCGCCTTCTGGGAAATCAAGTCCACCGTGGCCGAGTTGTTGGCCCCCCGGTCGTTGGAGATGACGAAGCGGCTCCGCCTGCCGTCCCCCAGGTCCTCGCCCTCTGCGAGCAGCTCCATCGCAGCCCACAGATCCTTCTCGGCAGCCTCCGGGAGGGTGGCCTTCTTGACGTCGCTGTAGTCGAGGCCGACGACGATGGACGCCGCCCGCCTCAGGATCTGGATTCGGTCCATCTCCCTGCTGTAGAACAGGACTCGGGCGTTGCAGAAGAGGTAGGCGAACACCGCGATGTACAGCGCCACCCACGTCTTCATCGCCTTCGGCCTGCCGTAGATGACGAGGAGCTGCCCTGGCTGCATCCCCAAGGTCTCGTCGTTCACCACATCCCAGGGGTACGGGATGCCGAGCAAGCCGCCGCCGTCCTTCACGGCGTAGTACTGGTCCTTCAGGACCCCGACGGCCTGAGCCAGGTCCACGTCGCCTCCGTCGGCCCTCTTCGTTGTCCACTTGCGAAGGAACCCCGAGAGGTTGGACAGCACGTCGTCCAGGTCGTCGTCGTCCAGTAGCTCCTGGATGCGCTCCGAGAGGTCTTCGACCTCGTGGACCATCTGGTTGTCGCGGAGCTCCTGACAGAGGGAGGACATGGAGTCGGAAGAGGGGCAGTAGTCGAAGCCCCGGAATCTCCTCTTGAATTGGGCAGGGCTGGGGACCTGCCCGTAGGTGGACCGGTTGCGGAAGTGCCGGTAGATGAAGCGGAACCACTCGGCACCTTCGAGAGTCTGGAAGTCCGACTCGACGATCCCTGCTTCGATCAATGCCTTCAGCGACTGGTCGCGCAGGATGGTGGAGATGAGGGTGGGTTCCAGGGCCGCCACGAGAACCCCCTTACTTCTGCTTCTGTGTGGAGAAGAACCGCTCGCCAGCGTGCTGCTCGACCATGGCCATCAGCTCGTGCAGATGGCTCTGGACGTCCTCCGAGAGGTCCCGCCCACGGAGGACTGCGAAGCCCCCCGTGGTGCGGTTGCGGATCTCCACCTCGTACATCAGCCCGAAGGCCCCAGGGGAGCCCTCGATGCGCTTCAGTTCCAAGGTCATCAGACTGGAGGAGAAGTTCGGGTTCTCGTCGATGGGCAGCCCCACCTCAGCTGCCCGCCAGGAACTGGTAGAGCTCCTTCGCTTCCGCCCACTGGGTCTCCGCGAACTCCTTGGCGATCTCCCACCCCAGGCTCTGAGCCTTCTCGATGGTGGCGACGTCCTGGTTGCAGGTGAGCTTGACGGAAACGAAGACGCCGAAGCCGTTGCCGAAGTCCTTCTCTCCCATGTCTGTGCCAACAGACACCTCTGCCTGACCGTCTCCGATCAAGCGCTTCGCTTTGTCCATGTGTTCCTCGCTGAGCTGGAAATCATCGCAGAACTGGTCCTCAGGTTCCATGCCTTTCAGGACTGCGCTGCGGCGGATTGTGACCCGGGGATCGGTGCTACTTGAAGAGGTCATCGTCGACCTTGGGGCCGAGTACCTGCGTAGTCCCCGGCCGCTTGCTGTGAGCCTTCTCCTTGTAGATCTCGAAGGCCTTGGCATCGAGCTGCTCGAGCGCACGCTTCGGGTCGAAGGAGTACTTCAGCACCTTCGCGTCGACCAGCTCCTGCTGCTCGTCCCGAAGGCGGGACAGCTCCAGGACGGCCTCGACATCCCAGACGTTCTTCTCGATGGTGCGAGCGGCGAAGGCGCCGACGCCTACACCCACGGCACGAACCGTGTTCCTCGCGCGGCTGCAGAGGTTCCGCCGCTTCTCCATCGTCTCGAGGAAGTAGGCGTACCAGTCCTCTCCCATGCTGTCCTTGATGTCCGTGAGCAGCTCCTTGAACTCCTCCTCGGCCTCCTGGAATGCTTCGACGGCCTCTTCGGCCACGCTGGTATCGACGTCTTCCGGGTTGATCTTGGTCACCATTTCCTCCGTTCAGGCACCGGGGTGCCGCAGGTCATGTATCGGGTCTGGTCCACCAGGGTGAAGAGGTGCTCGCAGTCCTCCGCGAACTGCACCCCCGGCCCCGTCTTCGACAAGAAGTCCCCCACGCGGTTCACGTAGGAGGGGTGGAACGTAAGGAGCATCGGGTATCTGATCCCGCCAGTGACCCCCGGGATTTCAATGTCGTAGACCTGCCCGCGGCAGTCCTGGACGTTGAGCACCTTCCCGAGGAGCGCCTTGGCCGCGACCTTGCCGGTGGCCACGATGAGCAGCGGGTCCAGCTGGTAGATGGTCTGGAACAGGCGGTCGCGGCAGGCGTCGACCTCCTTCTTGCTCGGGTCTACATTCTCCGGCGGCCGGCAGAGGACGGCGTTCAGGTAGTGCACCTTCTCCGTCTCGATCAGCGCCTCCCGTACCGCGTCGGCCTCCTGGTCTCCGAGGTTCTTGCCCTTGGCCACGGACTCCCCGAGGCGCCAGAGGTCGGAGTTGCCTCGACGCCCGAAGTAGGCGAGGAAGGAGTCCAGGAGGACACCGGCCTGCCCCACGAAGGGGCGGACCAGCTCATCCTCCCAGTACCCCGGAGCCGCACCGACGAAGACGATGTCGGGGTCGGGGTGCCCTTCCCCGAAGACGATGCTGGTCCGACTCTCCATCAGTCGAGGGCAGCGGTCGCACCCCTGCGCAACGTACTGGTCGAAGATGTCGGCCAGCGAGGGAACGCTCACTTGCCTCCCCTCCGGAGCTTCTCCAGGTCCAGCGCGGGCGCGCCCCCCTGCCCAGGCAGCACGATGCCTGCGGCGACTGCGCGGGTCTGCTGCTCCTGCTCCTTCTGGGATGCGAGGAAGAGGCGGATCTGCTTCTGGTCAGTCTCCGACATGTTGTCGAGGTAGCACCACGACTCCACGTTGACGGGGTTGAGGTGGACCTTCCCCAGCGTCTCGCTGGAGAGGCCGAAAGGGACCCGCATGGGGGTCATGACCACCATCTGGCCGTCGGGGCTGGGCTTCTGGTGCAGGAAGGCGATGACGGCGTCGCGGAGCTCGGCGGGAGGGGACTCGTCGTCCCGGGACTTCCCGACCCAGGCGGTGCGGTTGACCATCATCACGATGACTTCTTTGCTCTTGCGGTTGCTCATGCTCGGTGGTTCTCCACTGGGTAGCCGGCCTTCCTCGCGAAGGACGCGAGACGGCGAGCTTGGTTCTTGCAACGGTTGATGTCGGGGACCAGGAAGACCACGACCGGATCTTTCTTGCCCGCGAACTCTCTCTGCGCCCGCCCTACCACCTGCTGGAAGGAGTTGGGGTTGGAGAAGAGGGTAGCGATCAGGAGGGTGTCCAGCTGTGGCCGATCCAGCCCTTCCTGCGCGAGGTTGATGGAGGCGAAGATGGGGTTGGCTGTCCGAAGGACGTCGTCCCGCTCTGCCAGCTTGATGGTTCCGTAGATGGCCCTCCCCGAGGGGACCAGCTGCTCCAGGGTGACGAGCTGCTCGACGCGGTGGGACAGCACCATGACGGTGCGGCCCTTGGCCACGGCGTCCGTGGTCTCCTTCGCCACGATGGCGTTGAAGGAAGAGTTCCTGGAGAGCCAGGTCTTCAGGCTGACGTCGTCGTACACGCTCCCCGGAGGGTCGAACCCGGGCAGGTGCAGGAAGACGATCTTCGGCTTGAGGTCTTGACGGAGGTCGGTGTGGAACACCTGCCCCAGGTGGTACTGGTAGATCTTCTCCAGCCCATCACTCCTCTTCGCTGTAGCTGTCAGTGCGATCCTCCGGCCGGGGAAGATGTCCGCGGCCTTGCAGAACTCCGGGGCCGAGACGTGATGCGCCTCGTCGAAGATGACGAGCCCCCACCGACGGCGGAAGGCCGTCGGCAGGTCCTCCGCCTTGCGGTAGAGGGTCTGGATGGTGGCCAGCCCGAACGCTGACTTCGGCAGGCCCTTGCCCTTCATCCACTGCACGTCCCCGGAGAAGGTAATGAACTTCTCGATCTCCCTCTCCCACTGCTGGAGGATGGAGCTGTTCTGGCAAACCACCAGGGTCGGCACACCCATGCGCGCTGCCTCGTACAGCGCCATGACCGTCTTGCCCCGACCACACGCCACGTTCAACGTCCCGTCATCGATCTCCTCCATCTTGGTCAGCGGTTCGACCTGGTGGTCGCGGGGGATGATGGAGTGCGCCATCACCACCCGTTCGTACTCCTTGGGACGCAGGTCAACCACAGGGATGTCCTGCTCGAGTAGCTCGGCGGGGGACATGAAGTTGCGAGGCACGACCAGGTGGTGCTCCTCCTCTCGGAAGGCGTTGACGGTGATGATCTGATCCCGCTTCTTCCCGACCGCGGCCCGGAAGCTGAGACGCTTCTTGATGACTCGGGGAGTGAGCCTCGCCTTCGGCAACCAGAGATTCCGGTCAACGTAGGCGTGGTCCGGCTCCCTCCTGCAGAAGGTGTAGAGGCTCACCGAAAGTGGCTCCTGATGATGCGGTTCGAGAGGACGCGGACCTCCTCCAGGAACGCTTCCTGGTCGTCGACGTCGTCGACCATCCCCTCGACGAGGATGCGGCACTCGCCGACCATCTCACCCACCGCACTGGCGACGGCGGCCTCCATGTTCTCCCCCTTGAGGGCGGCCTTCCTCGGCTCGAAGCCATCGCGGCGCTCCCGAGCGACGTGCACGGCGTTCCACAGGGTCTCGGCCTCCTCTCCACCCATCCCCCAGCCCTGGATCAGCGCGCTAAGCACATTCGCAGACGGGAGACTGAGGCTCTTCTCGTACTTCCGCAGGCCCTCACCGGAGAGACTCCGGGTGCCGCGAGCGTCGGTGAGCTTCACCGCGGCAGCGGCTTCCCTCGTGCTGCGGAACCTCTTCTTGCGGGCGGTCATGATCAGGCCGCCGACGTTGATGCTGTCACTCATCGATCTCCTCCAATTCCTGCTCGGAGTATGGCTCCAGTGGAATCTGCTCCACTCCGAACGCGAGTTCCCGGAAGAAGGTGCTGCACAGTCGAATGAACGAGTTGTGCTTGAGCGCCCCGAACCAGGAGGTGGTCATCTTCTTCTTGACGCGGAAGGTCGGGGCGTCCTCGTCATCGGCAGCGACGCTTCGGTCGCCCCGCCCCGTCGCCTTCGAGTTCTTCAAGCTGGTGTTCTTCTTGTGGGACCCGCCCGCCTTCTTCTGGCGACATTGGACCTTGCACCGTACCCTGGCATGGCAGGTGCGGCAGTCCTCGTCGTTGACTTCATCGAAGTAGGCTGGCTTCCCGAAACAAGGAGGGTCAGGAATAGCCCCCACTCTGCTGATCGCCATCGTCTGGTAAGCTCCAAGGTGTTGAGTGCGTAACCCTTATGCCGAGTTCCGGCGGCTTCTTGCGTTGACATCGGCTCAACGGGGGAGACATCATCGACCGGCACCCGGAGGCCCGTATGTTCGCTGTCGACTTGCATGATCTGGGACCCGGGCTGATCAAGGAAGCCTCGATCTCCCTGCCCCACAAGGTGGCCACCGCCGCGATGCCTGAGAGGGGCGAGCTGTCTCGCTACCCGGACTCCGACTTCGGGGTCGTCATGTTCGGCCGGGAGGGCAAGCTGCGGAAGTTCGCCTGCACCTCTCCTGAGGTCGCCTGGCTCAACGGCCAGTACCTCGCCGAGAGCTGGGACGGCATGCCCAAGACCGCCGCGGTGGTCGCAGGCGTCCGCCTCCTAGAGAAGATGGAGGAGGGCGGCTACTCCAGTCCCGGCCTCGTCGCCAAGGTCGCCTCCGCCATCCCCACAGTCACCGCACGCGACGGGGAGGTCCGAGAGGTCGAAGGCATCGGCCCCATCGTGGACATCCGCGGCTGGGAGAAGACGGCGATGGGCAACCTCGGCAAGGGCCTCGTCGCCGCGGGCGGGCTGGCCGCTGCAGGCGTCGCAGGCGCGGCGCTGGGACATCGATCGGGCACCCGGTCTGGGTACCGCCTGGGCGGAGAGGACGCGCACCACAAGGAGGAGCAGTGGAGCCGGGGAGGCGTCCCGAGTCCCGAGGTTTGGGGCCGCGCCAAGAAGCACTCCAGGCCCATCAAGGAGGCCCCCGACAACGTCAAGGCAACCCTCCGGCAGTCAGAGTCTCCCACCTCCGGCTACATCTCGCACCGAGGCAGCGTCTACAAGGTGGCAGCCGAGAAGAGCGCCTTCACCCTGTTTGAGCTCGGAGCCGTCGGCGCTCTCGGCGCGGGCACCGTCGGCGCGGGCGCGGGCTTCCACAAGGCCCGCAAGGCCGGCGCGACGAAGACGGAAACCCTCAAGCGCACCGCGGGAGGCGCCCTCAAGGGAGGCGCCATCGGCTTGCTGCCCGCCGCCGGAGTCCTGGGGTACGCCGCCGCCACAAATAAGCTGGCCGCCCTCAACGACAAGTACCCGCTGCAGACCGATGAGCAGATCAAGCAGGCGATGGTCTACTTCGACCGCTTCTGGAAGAACTTCCACCCCACCGACCGCCGGGAGTACTGCCGCAATGTCAAGCAAGCCGCCGCGGCCCACGACATCGAGGTCACCGAGAAGGTGGCGGCCTACGGGGGCGACCAGCTCAACGAGGGGTTCGTGTTGCACCTCAATGCTCGAGCGAGCCGAGTCGACGAGCGGGGTGGAGCGATCCTGATGAAGCTCGCCTCGGTGGCCACGCACAAGGGCCCGGACGAGTTCGGTCAGGCGCTGACCCAGTTCGACGAGCACTACGGGCTCAGCCAGGAGTGGGACCGGGATCTTCCCGACCCGTACCGCGCAGCCCTCTCGGAGAAGACGGCCTCGGAGGACGCGAACTACCACTGGGTGAAGGGCATCGACCGGGTGACCGGCGCCGACCTGCTACGCATCGCCCGTGAGGACATCCGGCTGGTGCACAACGCTCTCGGTGATGAGATCTCCGAGGAGTTCGTCAAGAAGCCCGTCACCATCTTCAAGTCGCTGCCCTACCCCCAGCAGGTGATCCTGGCCCGGCTGGCCGACAGCAGGAGCCACGTCCGTGGCTCTTCCTGAGGCACCAGCTCTCTTCTTCGGCTACCACGACGCGCACCCCGCCGTGCTGGCGGGACTGCTGTTCGCGCAGTTCGGAGTGGACTGGCTCGAGTGGGACTCGGAGGCCCTCTGGTACGAGATCGAGCAGGACTTCTCGTCCCGCTTCCAGATGCACTACTCCCGCCCGCACGCGGTGACGGTGAGTGCCCTCAACAAGAACAAGATCCAGGCGGTGCGCAACCTGCTGGTGGCCGATGGCTTCTGGTCCGTGTGGGAGGTCTTCTCCCCGCTGACCCAGGCGCTGAACAACAACATCCCCGACTTCTTCACGCTCCAGCAGCCCACGGTGGCGCAGATGATGGCGGCCGTGGATATGGTGTCGGACATCCGCAAGCACCCCTACGAGGAGGAGGTCGGACGCTTCGTGGCGGCCTCCGCCATGGAGAGGGGCGTCTGGTTCCTCCCGGCGCCCCTGTCCTTCGCACAGCGGCTGGTGGCACAGCCCACCTATGTCTGCACGGACTGCGGGAACGAGGACGACGACGACCTCGCCGACGGCAGGTGCGACGTCTGCGTCGGCCGGTTCGACCCCGACATGGACGAGAGGTCACTGAACCTGAAGCCTGCTCGCGGCATCCCGGACGATGTGGGCCGGAACATCGAGCGCCACTTCAAGAATGATCCCCGGGCCGTCGCTGCTCGGTGGAGGCAGATGCTGGGGGAGACGGGCGAGGAGCCTGACCTGAGCGACGATGTTCCGGAGGACGTGGTCTGTGCGAAGCTGCTGGTGGCGCACAACTACATGATGATGAGGCGTCAACAAGAAGCTGAGCAGGCGCAAGAGTTCGCGTGGCTCCTCTCGAAGAAGGCGGCATAGATGGCTGAGGGTTTCGACTTTGGGCTGCCCCAGTACGGGCTGACGTCCACCGGAGGAAGCGGCTTCGCAAACCTGCGCAGCGGGTTCTTCGGTGCGTCGGGTCGAGCGGGCGTTCCCTACCCGAGCCCCTTCTTCGATGGCGCCCACACCTACCTGCCCTCCTCGCAGAAGAAGCTCTTCCGCTGGTGCCGGTACTACTTCTTCACCAACCCGCTGGTGAACGCCGTCGTCTACAAGATGGCGTCGTACCCGATCACGGACCTCGTGTTCGAGAGCCCACACGCCGCGGTGGCAGGCAAGTACAAGTACCTGAAGGACCAGGTCCTGAAGTTCCGCAGCTTCCAGGTGGAGACGGGCCTAGACTATCAATGTTACGGCAACAGCTTCACCTCGATCAACTACCCCTTCGTGAAGTTCCTGCAGTGCAACCACTGCAAGGTGATGAAGCCGGCGAAGAAGTTGAGGCCCCACTACAAGTGGCGCGAGCTCAAGTACCGGCTCACCTGCCCGAGCTGCCGACGCATCGGCAACGCCAAGCCGATCGACGTGTGGCAGAGGAGCCCCTACAAGCTGGGGCTGGTCCGTTGGGACCCCGAGCGCATCTCCATCGACGTGAACGAGGAGACGGGCTCCTGCCGCTACTACTACCAGATGAGCCCGCGCACGCGGAGCCAACTGGTGATCGGTAGGAACCACATCCAGGAGGACGTCCCGAACGTCTTCGTCGAGGCGGCCCAGAAGAAGATGGGCCTCCGCTTCGCGCCGGGGCAGCTCTTCCACATGCGGCGGCCCTCCATCTCGGGCAACGGCAACGACAAGGGCTGGGGCCTGTCCCGCATCCTGCCGGTGCTCAAGGACTCCTACTACCTGCAGATCCTCAAGAAGGGGCAGGAGGCCATCGCCCGCGAGCACATCGTCCCGCTCCGCATGCTCTTCCCCCAGCCCGGCTCCGGCACCAGCGATCCGTACACCACGGTGCCGCTGGCGGGGTGGAAGGGGCAGATGGAGGAGGAGATCGAGCGCTGGAGGCGAGACCCGAACTACATCCCGATCCTCCCCCTCCCCGTGGGCCACCAGGTCGTGGGCGGCCAGGGCCGAGCGATGATTCTCCACCAGGAGCACCGCGTCTGGGCCGAGCACATCGTCGCGGGTATGCACGTGCCGCAGGAGTTCATCTTCGGCGGCCTCGGCTACTCCGGCACCCAGGTCTCCATGCGGAACCTGGAGAACGAGTTCATCAACTACCGCGCCGACATCCAGGGCCTCACGGACTGGGTGTTCGACTCCATTGGTGCGTGGCTGGGCTGGCCGAAGGTCACCAAGAAGTTCCGTCGCTTCAAGATGGCGGACGACCTGCAGCGCACGATGATCTACTTCCAGGCCAACCAGGCAGGCAAGGTCTCCGACCACACCTTCCTGCGCGAACTCAACGAGGACTACGAGCACGAGCGTATCCTCCTTGGCTCTGAGGCCAGGGCGCAGTCTGAGAACCAGCGCAGGGCGCAGGTGGCGGCTGCTGTGGGCCAAGGTGAGGCGCAGCAGGTCATGCAGCTGTACATGCAGGCCTCCCAAGCGGACATGGTGGGCGGCGCCCCCGGCCCGCAACCGAACCAGCCCCAACTCCCGTCGCCCGGAGGCGGGGAAGGTGGAGGCGGCGCGGTCGAGGGGCCGGCGGGAGCCAAGCTCTACCCTGAGAACGGGAACTCCTCTCCGACGACCGGCATCCCTGGGGACGCGTCGTCGCAGCTGACGGCGCACCCCGAGACAGGGATGGACGTGCACTACGTGGCGAAGAGGGTGGCCAATGAGCTGCGGAAGCAGCTCAAGACCAAGCCCCCGGACGCCTACGCCACGATGCAGAAGATGAAGGCGACGCAACCGCACTTCTACTCCTTAGTGTTGCAGATCATGCAGGGCACCAAGGAGACGCGGGACCCGCTGGATGCCCAGCAGTCCCCGCTCCCCTCGAAGAAGCCGCCGCGACGAGACCCCGGACGGGCCATCGTCTGATCATCGGCCCCGCCACCTCCCGCCCCGAGTACGAGTAGGCCGGGGGGCAGGAGCGGGAGGCTCGTACACCTCCGCTTCTTCCGCTCGCTGGGCCATCTTCTCCATGCCCCCCAGGTAGTTGTTGATCTCGGCCATGCCGTCCATGAACATCTCCTCTCGGATCACCTCCCGGACGGCGTCTTCCTCCTGAGAGTTGAAGTACCGCAAGGCACAGGTGAGGTGGATGTACTCGGGGATGTTGTCGGGGATGAACTCAATCTCTCCGTCCCCTGTTAGGTCGCACATCCCGTGACTGACTTCGAGGAGATCCGTTTCCTTCAAGTCGAACTGCCCTTGGCAGAACGCGCAGGTGTCATCCATCGCCATCGTAGTCCTCCCGGATCTGCTGGCACAGATCCTTCCAGTCGGTTCGCAGCATCACGTCCTCCGGCAGCGCCGCCTGGCACAGGGACGAGACCTTCTCGCAGAGGTCGCAGTCGATCTCCTGGTAGTGACCCAGCAGGGTGTAGCTGCTGGGCGTTCTCTTTGGGGTAAGGCAGAGGGGGCACACCCAGAACAGCGAGTCTGCGTAGGGGTGCAGCACGTCGCCAAACGTGCTGCACCCTCCACAGTCGACTGCGTTCCGGCACACCCCCGGTAGTAGGGGGCAGTAGCTCACTCCGCGTCCTTCTCTTTCTCCATCGCACGGATCACTCTGATCTTCTCGATCAGGATGAAATCGTGGAGGCCGAGGAGGAATCCGTAGAAGAGCCCTGCCATCAGCAGCCACTTCATCTCGCTACTTCTTCGCCGAGGAGGGCTTGGGCTTGGGGCCCTTCCCGCCCACTGCCTTCTTCATGTTGTTCGAGAAGCGGCGGGTGGACGCGCGCTTCTCCACCTTGACGGTCTTCTTCTTCGGGGGGGCCTTTTCGGACATTCAGATCTCCTGCAGAGGTGATTAGCGGTTCCTTACACTCTGCTTATGCCGTGGCATCCTCCGCGATTGTGCTGTACTGCGATGGTCCCGTATCATGAGCCGCCGCTGCAACTGAGGATCTATGGCCCAGCTTGACCCAGAAGGTGCCTTCGAGATCATGAAGACCCGCGTGGCGAAAGCCGTGGGGGACCACTTCCCATTCGAGGGGCAGAACCGACGGCTCGAGATGGACAAGGTCTGGGTCGACGACAACCTAGAGCTCGACGACATCAGATCCCAACAGCACGCGAAGCTGCAGGGCGGGACCTGGGCAGTCCCCGTCAAGGCCAGAGTCTCCCTGATCGACAAGGCCACTGGCGATGTCCTGGACCGCTCGACGATCACCGTCGCCCGCGTCCCCAAGATCACCCGCCGCTACTCGTACATCGTCGACGGCAAGGAGCGGCAGGTCGACAACCAGTTCCGCCTGAAGTCGGGCGTCTACCACCGGGAGGACGAGGCCGGACGCCTGGTCACCCAGTGGAACATCAACAAGTGGGACGGCGCCAAGGCCGACCGCTTCTGGTCCTTCTTCAACCCCAAGGAGCGGGTCTTCACCCTGAAGTTCGGGACGATGGAGAACATCGGCCTGTACCCCGTGCTCCGTGCGATGGGGGAGTCCGACGACAAGATCAAGAAGGCGTGGGGCAAGGACATCTACGACGCCTCGGTGAGCAAGTTCGGGGACGACAAGAAGCAGCTCCAGTCCCTGAACAAGGTGCTGAAGAGGACGACGGGCCACGTGGCCAAGGACCTCGACGAGGCGCGCACCGCGGTCCGGGAGACCATGGCTGCCGCGGAGCTCCGGGAGGACAGCACCAAGCTCACGCTGGGCAAGTCCTTCAACGTGGTCAACGGGGAGGCGATGCTGACCTCCTCGAAGAAGCTGCTCGGCCTGGCACGAGGGGACATCAAGCCGGACGACCGAGAGTCTCTGGCCTTCAAGGACATCCTGTCCACCGAGGACCACCTCGCTGACCGGCTGCACCGTTCCCGCGGGGAGATCGGGCGCCGCCTGAGGCAGGGGCTCGACGGACAGAAGATGAAGGTCCGAGAGATCGTGAACCCCGCGGTCTTCGGCAAGCCCCTGAACTCCTTCTTCTCCACGTCGCTGGCGCAGCTCCCCAACCAGACGAACCCCCTGGAGTTCGTGTCCGGGCAGATGCGAACCACGATCATGGGGCCCGGCGCCATCTCCGACCCGCAGAAGGTGCCGAAGGAAGCCCTGCGGATCAACGACAGCCACCTCACCTACCTGGACCCCATCACCACCCCTGAAGGAGCGAAGACAGGCATCACCCTGCAGCTCCCCATCGGCGTGGAGAAGAAGGGGCTGGGGCTGCTGGTGCAGCTGTACAACAAGAAGACCAAGTCGATTGAGAAGGTCAAGCCGCAGGACTTCCAGAACTACATCATCGCTTTCGCTGACCAGGTGAAGTGGTCCGGGGAGATGCCGCTGCCGAAGGACCCGAAGAACGTGGCGGTCGCCGGCACGGGCAACGAGGTGATGATGCGCCCGTGGAACGAGGTCACGCACGTGATGCTCTCGTCCAAGGCGATGTACTCCCTGCCCACGAACCTGATCCCCTTCCTGCACAACAACCAGGGCAACCGGACCATGACTGCCTCCCGGCAGCAGGAACAGGCGGTCTCCCTGAAGCATCGGGAAGCCCCGATGGTCCAGACAGCGACGGAGTCGGGGACTACCTTCGAGAACATCATGGGGTCCTTCAACTCCCACCAGGCCCCGGTCGACGGGAAGGTGGTGCAGATCGTGAAGGACGCTGTGACCATCCAGGATCCCGACGGGGACAACCACACGGTCCAGGTCTACAAGGACTTCCCCCTCAACCAGGACGAGGCCTACATCGAGGCGCACATGCGCGTGAAGGTGGGCGACAGGGTGAAGCGGGGACAGCTCCTGGCGGACACCAACTTCACCGACAAGGGCACCTTCGCCATCGGCAAGAACCTTCGGGTCGGCTACGTCCCCTTCAAGGGCTACAACTACGAGGACGGGGTGGTCATCTCCCAGACCGCCTCCACGATGCTGACCAGCCTCCACATGTACCGGGTGGACGCGTCGCTCGACCGCAACTCGGTGATGAGCCGCGACAAGTACTTGGCGCATGTCTCCCCCGGGACAGTGACCACGGCACAGACCGCGAAGCTGGACCCCTCTGGGGTCATCAAGGACGGCGAGCTGGTGGAGGAGGGCGACCTGCTCATCGCCAAGCTGCAGCTCCGAGAGATCGGGTCGGAGGCCGCGGCCTACCAGGCGCTGAAGCGCTCGAAGGTGCAGGACTACGCCAACCGCGCGGTGCTCTGGGACAAGGGCTACAAGGGCAGGGTCGTCCGGGTGATCAAGACCCAGAAGAAGATCGAGGTCCACATCAAGACGGAGGAGCCGGCGCAGGTCGGCGACAAGTTGGTCGGCCGGCACGGCAACAAGGGAATCATCTCCCGCGTCATGCAGGATAAGGAGATGCCCGCCACCAAGGACGGTCGGCAGATCCATGTCGCCCTGAACCCCCACGGCGTCCCCTCCCGCATCAACGTCGGCCAGGTGCTGGAGACCTTGGCCGGGAAGATCTCAGAGAAGACGGGCAAGCCCTACCTCGTGGACAACTTCCCCCAGGAGGGGAAGGCGGACTACGGCCGGGAGATTCAGCGAGAGCTGAAGGAGCACGGCCTGTCCGACAACGAGACCCTCTTCGACCCGACCACGGGCAAGGCGATGGGCGAGGTGCTGGTGGGGAACCAGTACATCCTCAAGCTCAAGCACAAGGTCGCCAAGAAGATGACCGCCCGCGCCGGTGGCACCGGGTCTCCCTACAGCCTGGACATGTCCCCCAAGGGCGGCGGCGGCTCCAGCGCACAGGCCCTGGGCGGCCTGGGTGTGTACGCCATGCTGGCTCACGGAGCCCGCCACAACCTGCGGGAGATGTTCACCCTCAAGTCGGACTACAACCCCGACATGTGGAACGCCCTCCACTCCGGACAGGCGCTGCCCCCTCCCAAGATCCCGTTCACCTACGAGAAGTTCGAGGGCTACCTGAAGACGATGGGCCTCGACACGGAGAAGCGGGGCAACCAGCTCCACCTCAAGCCCCTCGTGGACAAGGACGTGTTGAAGCTGAGCAACGGGGGCGTCACCGACCCCGGCCGCATGTTCCGAGGCAAGGACATGAAGGCGGAGAAGGGCGGCATCTTCGACGAGAAGATCTTCGGCTCGCTCCACCCCGAGCACGCAGCGCAGCAGTCCTGGGGACACATGACCCTGGACGTCGCCCTGCCCAACCCGATGTTCGAGACCGCCATCTCCTCCCTGCTCGACCTCAAGCGGGGCGAGATGGAGCAGGTCATCGGGCACGAGAAGACAATCGGCACAGGCACAGGCACCGAGGCGATCCAGGACGCCCTGAAGAAGATCGACATCGACAAGGAGCTGACGAAGACGCTGCAGGAGTTGAAGGGAGCCCGGAAGTACAAGCTCAGCAAGCTGCGCCGGCGCGTCCGCTACCTCCAGGCCCTCAAGGAGACGGGGATGTCTCCGGACGAGGCCTACATGCGGAAGCACATTCCGATCATGCCTCCGAAGTTCCGGCCGGTCTCCGTGCTGGACAGCGGAGCCACGACGTCGGCGGATGTGAACCAGCTCTACCGCGGCCTCTCCCTCACCAACCAGAAGCTCAAGGACTTCGACACAGGTCTGCCGCCCAGCCAGAAGGTGCCGCTCTACAAGGAGCTCTACGACGGGCTCAAGGCGCTGACCATGGACGGGCAGAAGTACCAGGGCAGGCACTACCGCGGTGTGCTCGAGACGGTCAAGGGATCCCAGCCCAAGTCCGGCTACTTCCAGAGCAAGATGATCGGCCGCAAGATGGACCTGTCCATGCGGTCCACGATCATCCCCGAGCAGTCGATGGACCTGGACGAGGTGGGGCTGCCCAGCAAGGCCGCGATGCAGATGTACAAGCCCTTCATCGTGCGAGAGCTGGTGCAGGTCTTCGGCTACTCCCCTCTGCAGGCGCAGCTGGCGGTGAAGAAGAACGACCCGGTCGCAGTCCGTGCGCTGGAGGAGGTCGTCAAGAAGCGGCCGGTGATGATGAAGCGCGACCCCGTCCTGCACAAGCACAGCATCATGGCGTTCAACCCGAAGCTGGTGAAGGGCAAAGCGATCCAGATCCATCCGCTCGTGGTCTCCGGGTTCAACGCAGACTTCGACGGCGACACCACCTCGGTCTACGTCCCCCTGACAGAGGAAGCCATCGAGGAAGCGCGAGGGATGGTGCCCTCGAACAACCTGTTCAGCGCGTCGTCCGGTGGCCTGATGAACCTGCCCGGGCAGGAGGCACAGCTCGGGCTGTACCAACTGAGCAAGTGGGGCAAGGACAGCAAGCGCTCCTTCGGCACCGCCGACGAGGCGATGAAGGCGTACAAGAAGGGCAAGCTGGGCATCTCGGACGTGATCACCGTCGGCTCTTCGCAGATCACCAAGACTGCCAGCTCCTGGCGGCTGCCCAAGGGCGTGGCGAGCTACCTGCCCGAGCCCTCACTGGTCAAGCAGGCCGGGATGGTTCAGACCACGGTGGGCCGGCTGATGCTCTCCAACTGCTTCCCCTCGAGTTCCTTGGAGCGGCAGAAGGTCCTCACGGACAAGACGCTGGTGCTGAAGAGCCGGGAGGTGGAGAAGCTGCTCACCAAGATGGCGAAGCGAGACCCGAAGGGCTTCTCGGTCACGGTCAACAAGCTGAACCAGCTCGGCAACAAGTACACCTACGACACCGGCTTCTCCTTCAGTCTGCAGGACGTCCTGTCCCGCCCCGAGATACGCGACAAGCACTTCGCCAAGGCGGACAAGAAGGCGCTGGCGCTGCAGAAGGGCGGGAAGAGCCGCGACGAGTCGGTGGTCGAGGCGTACATGACTGCCCTCGAGGACATCAACGTCGAGGGTCAGGCGAAGATGAAGGGCTCCGGCAACCGCATGTACGAGATGGTGGAGTCGGGAGCTCGTGGCAACTGGGACCAGTTCAAGCAGCTCACCCTGGCCCCCGTGCTCGTCACAGACCCCAACGGGTCTGCGGTCCCCATCCCCATCAAGAAGAGCTACTCCGAGGGGCTCAGCGCGGCGGAGTACTGGGCGTCCCTGTCAGGCGCTCGCATGGGCACCCTCGGCAAGGTCAAGGGCACCCAGGCACCGGGCGAGCTGACCAAGGACCTGGTCAGCGCCACCATGAACCAGATCATCACGTCACAGGACTGCGGGACGACGCAGGGCGTGCTGATGTCCACTGGTGACCCGGAGATCCACGACAGGTATGCCGCCGCCCCCGTGAAGCTGAAGCGAGGGGACGTCCCCTCGAAGACCCTGCTGACCGCCGAGGTGCTGACGCGCATCAAGAACTCCGGCGTCGAGATGGTCCTGGTGCGCTCCCCGTTGAAGTGCGAGCAGTCCGAGGGCATCTGCGCCATGTGCTACGGCGTGACCGAGGCCGGGAAGAAGCCCTCCATGGGGTCGAACGTCGGCATCTGGGCATCCCAGGCCATCGGGGAGCCCGCGACCCAGCTCTCGATGAACGCCTTCCACACCGGCGGCGTCGTGAGCAAGGGCGAGACGAACCGCACGGACTCCTTCACCCGGCTGGGGCAGCTGCTGCACCTGACAAAGAAGGTACCTGGCCAGGCCACCATCTCCTCGTACAAGGGGGAGATCATGCGGACATCCGCAGACCCTGCCGGCGGCTGGCGTGTCTACATCAGGGGTAAGGACCGGTTCGGCAAGTACCACCCGGAGCCGAAGGACCACTACATCCCCGCCCGCAACAAGCCCACCGCCAAGGTGATGGAGGGGCTGCGCGGGAAGATGATGATCCCCGTCGGCCTGGGCGAGGCGCTATCCTCCGGGCCCGTCAACCCGCACCACCTGCTCGAAGTGGCAGGCATCGAGAGCGTCAAGGGCTACCTCACCGACGAGATGCACGGCGCCTACGGTGGCAGGGTGAAGAAGAGGAACATGGAGACCGTGGTCCGCACCCTCACCAACCTCTCCTCGGTCCGGCAGCCCGGCGACTCCGGCTTCCTTCGGGGCGACGTCGTGTCGACCACGAAGCTGCAGCGGGCGAACAGGGACATCGGCAAGGGCGGGGGGCAGAAGGCAGAGATCACCCCGATCCTCAAGGGTGTCCAGGAGGTGTCCATGGCGGGCTCCGAGGACTGGATGTCCCGCCTCAACTACCGCGAGCTGAAGAAGACCTTCATGGAAGGCGGCGCGCAGGGCTGGAAGTCTGACCTGCACGGGACCAGTCCCATCCCCGGCCTTGTCAGGGGCACGGAGTTCGGCAAGGGCACGAAGAAGAAGCCCTATGCGTACTGACGACCTGACCTCCTTCGTCAAGACGGGGGCCGCGGAAGCGCGTCCTCCCGAAGCGGAGGAGGGCCGAGCATGGAAGCTCGTGCTCTCGAACCTGGAGGGGGAGCTGGCGAAGTACGACTACGACCTGACGGTGCTGGAGGACATGCCCAGCTACGCCGCGCAGGACGAGGTCAACAAGGTCATCTACCTCGCCATGCGCCGGCGGGGTGTCCCCGTCTCCCTGGAGGACCGGGCCTGGTCCGGGTACCACGACCTCGGGCACGTCATCGACGCTCGTACCGACGAGGAGTACCTCCGGGACTTCCGCCCGACCATCCACCTCGAGATGGCCTGCGACAAGTTTGGCCTCGACCAGACCATCGCCCTCTTCACTCGACACGGAGTTCCCCACAGCCTCCATCCACAGCTGTGGAAAGAGCGGCGGTACAGCACGCCTCGGCATACGGCGGAGTGGCTGCAGAACCTGAACAAGGGCCGAGGCTTCACTGAGCTCGACATGGACCAGGTCCGTGCAATCGCCTCGCACCTGCGGACCGATTTTCCGGAATCCCCCGCACCCATGGGAGAACGTCAACCGGCAGTTGCTACTCGTGAGGGGCTGTGGGCGCTCGTGCAGGAGATGGTGGCGAAGGTGCTGCAGGAGCCGGGGGAGACCGTGAAGGAGGCGTGGGTGCCGCTGACGTCCAAGCACAAGCGCACCTTGGTAGGCGCGGGCCTCGGTGCAGCGACGGGAGCCGCCGTCGGTGCCACGAGCGCGGAGAAGGGCAAGAAGCTGAAGCGGGGCCTCATCGGCGCTGGAGTTGGGGGAGGAGTAGGGGCCCTGGCGGGTAGGGGCTATCACGCCATGAAGCCTGTTCCGGAGTACTTCGGCGGAGTCGCGCAGGCGCTAGACAACCAGAGTCGAGACTTCCACTTCAAGGGGCAGGAAAGGCTGCCTCCAACCCCAGACTTGCCATGGAGTGAGCTGGAGAAGTGGTTCGAGAAGAGAGACGGGCCCGAGAGGCACTTGGGGGACGTCTCCTCCAGAACGAACAAGGTGCTGCTCGACAAGCCGAACGTACGCATGCGGAGGGCGGGGGACGCTTTCGACGTGCAGCTGTACCCGAACGAGCGTGATTCGGCCAATCGCCTGGCCCCTCTATGGGCGACGGCGAAGATGGAGGACACCCCTGAGAACCGTCGGAGGCTATTGGAGTATGCGAAGTCTCTACGCTCGAAGGTGACGGATCGTACCTTCCCCGATCTGGAGAAGACGGCCGGGAAGCCCCGGTACCTGCGAAATCGGGATCCCTCGACGCTCACGCGACCTGCTGAGCCGGAGTGGAGGCCGGGAGGACCGTCCCGCCAGGACGTGCAGACGTACAAGCGGCTGGAGTACCTGGACAGCCGGGACCTCGAGAAGAAGGTCCGCGAAGGCGGCGATAAGTGGGACAAGGCGCAACTTCAGCGCAGTCGACACCTGCTCAAGAATCGAGCGGGCCCGGTGGAGCACCGGCACAGGAAGTTGCATGAGTTCCTCCAGGAGAAGGTCAGGACGGGCAGGCCGAAAGAGGAGATGCTCTGGCACGAGCAGACTCTGGAGAACCAGAGGTATCACCGGGACATCGAGCGCCCTGCCCGAAGGGCCGGCATCGACCCCGTTACCTTCAAGAAGCAGCGGGACGCTGCCGCTGCAAAGGCTCAGGAAGCGGCGGCCAAGCCCGCTCCTGCAGTAGCGAGGCGGGCGGCAGAGAAGGTCGTAGCGTCCCGCCCCGCGGCTGCTCCCGCCGCCCAGGCGGTTGCGAAGAAGGTCGTAGCCCCGGCCGCAGCTCCAGTGGCTCAGCAGGCTGCTGCGAAGGTGGTGGCCTCTCGCCCGGCCAACCCTGTAGCGAAGCAGGTCGCGGAGAAGGTGGTCGCATCTCGTCCCGCTCCGACGACTGCCCCGGCAACGACTTCCGCAGCTCCTCGCACCGGATGGCGTCCGACAGGCAGGCAGATGGCCATCGGCGGGGCAGTCATCGGTGGGACGGCGCTGGCAGGGTACGGAGTGCACCGCCTCCTCCGAGCTCGCCGGGAGCGGAAGGCCCAGGAAGCCTCGATGCAGAAGCAGGCGGGTTACCTCAACGACAAGGCCGTGGATCTCTGGGGGGCGGCGGCGCGGCGCATGCCTCGGCTGACCCATGCTGCCACGAACGTGGCTACCAACACCCCATCTGCGTCTGGCGCAGGACTTGTAGCTGGCGTGGCAGGAGCCATGAGGCCTGTTGCTCAGCGGCGAGATCTTGCAAGGAGCCTCGCCAGGCACAGAACTACGGCACGGAGGGTCAGACAGCAGACGGGCAAGGTCTCTTTGGTCCGTCCTACGGGGTACGGACATGCCCGCCGCGCAGTCGCGCAGCGGGCTAGGGGCAACACGGCCGCGGCGACCTCCCACGCGCGGCGGAGCGCGGCTACCCTGGCCAGACAGCGCGGGCCCGCCACCCGTCGGCTCGGGGCGGTGAGGAATATCGCTGCGGCGGCTTCCCAGATGGACGTCACCGCCTCCGTGGAGAAGCGGGCCTTCGGCTTCATCCGCCGGAAGGGCGGCATCTCGAACGCCCCGACGAAGCAGTATCGAGGCAACCCAGCCTACAAGGCGTACTCCGCGCTTCGACGAGGGAGGACTGCCGCCTCCGATGCAGGGCAAGATCAGCGCATGGTCCACGCCCCGGCCGCACTGCGGCAGCAGATCCGCCGGTTCGGGGCTCCGCAGGGAGCCGCGCAGGTGGAGTCCGGCGGCAAGATCTTCAAGCTGCCCAAGCCGCCACAGCCCCCGAAGCCTCCGAAGCCCCCTGAAGCACCCGAGGCCCCGGCGATGAAGACGGCGATGGCACAGGAGCACTTCGACGCCCTGGCGCCAGGGGACATCGTGCTCATGTCTCCGCAGAAGTCCCAGCGGCCCACGCGCAGAGGGCGGCTCTTCGACCGCGGGTTCGTCGCGACGTCGAAGGCGCTGCAGGGGAGCTTCACCCACGCGGGCATCTACGTTGGCGACGGCGAGATGGTTGAGGCCCGTATTGGGCAGGGGGTCATGAAGACCGACATCCGGAAGCAGCTCGCCACCAAGAAGTACAAGATCGTCGCGCCGAAGAACGACAAGCTGCGTCGCCGTGCGGTGACCTTCGCCGAGCGCCAGGTGGGCAAGGACTACGACAACACAGGGCTGGCCGCCACGGGGCTTGGGATGCTGACCCCGGACCCCGCGGTCTCCTTGGTGGGGAAGAAGCTGATTCGCGCCAGAGAGAGGGAGGAGTACACCTGCAGCAACCTGATCGACGCGGCGTACAAGGGGAAGCTCACCCCCGAGGGCTTCGCGACGGCACCAGTGGACTTTGAGGACTCATCGCGGACAGTCTCCAAGGCGGTGCACGGCCCGGACAAGGCCGCTCTGATCGGAAGACGGGCGGGAACAATGGCGGGGCACGCCATTGTTCCCCTGGCTGTGGCAGCGCTGGCGTATGGGGCCTACCGCCGCGGGCAGAAGAACCCCAAGACAGCGGCCGTCCGCGGCAAGCGCATCTCGACCGCCCTGGTGATGCGGCGTCGCGCACAGAAGGAGGTGGACGAGGAGCAGTCCAAGACCGCGTCGAAGTTGCTGGCGAAGACGCGGTGGCGAGACCGGCCGAAGGTGTTGAAGCAGCACGTCGAGAGGCAGCTTGCCGGGACGAAGTTGCCCGAGGGCTACAGCTTCGGCCCGGTGAAGACTCGTCGTTTCCTGGGGGTGATGGCTCCCGACGCCACTATCCCGATCAGGGCGCCCGATGGTAGTGATGCGACGCAGAAGAGTTGGGCGGTGCCTCACGGCGCCACTGTCAGCTTGAAGCGGAGGCGAAAAGGGACGTGGGACGTGTACGGGGCGTCCCTGTACTTGAAGCCGGAGCATAGGAAGAAGGGGATCGGGGGAGCGGTGATGCAGGCCGGCTTGCGCGCCGGAAGGTCGTTGGGAGCGAAGAACATGAAGATCCTGGCGGCGGACCAAGGCACCGCCGCGTGGGCCAAGCACCCTGGCGCTCGGTTCGACTTTAAGGAGGGGGACGACCATCACCAAATTCTCCACGCGCAGTACGCGGCGTGGAGAAAGAAGCACCCGGAGGCGCCCGCCCTTTCGAGCGATGCGCGCCCGCAGCGATTCCCCTCGAAGTTCTTGCTGCAGGAGCAGCTGCACAACGAGATGATGGTCATGCCTTACAGGATCCCGTTGCAGAAGCAGGCGGCCGTCGCTCCTTCCAAGATCCACGGCAAGGGCTTCTTCACCGACGAGTCCGGCAAGACGGCCAAGGACTGGGACGACCACCTGCAGGGCAAGCTGCTCTCCGGCAGGGAGAAGCGTGCTCGAGAGCTGAGGGAGCTGGTGCTGCCGCTCCTCGGGTCTCCCAGCCCCAGGAAGCTGGTCTCGGCCGCCGGGCAGGTGAAGAAGAACCCCGTCCTCCGCCGCCAAGCCAAGGACGCCTTCCACGCCTTCGTGTCTTCCCCTGATCACGCGAGGAACTTCTCGGCCCTGCACAGCATGGCGCCCAAGAAGCCTCCGTCCGAGCTCGGGGCGCTCGCGCTGGCTCGGCTGGCGGGCCAGTTCATCACGAACCCCAAGGCTCGAGCAGAGGCGCCCAGAGCGGCCGAGGCGGTCCTGCACTCGAAGGCGGCAGCCATCCGAGACTCCGAGATCCACGGCAAGGGCTTCTTCACCGACGGGCCCGTCAAGAAGGGCAAGGCCGTCGCCGTCGCCTTCGACGAGCGGGGGATGCAGACATCGGAGGGCAAGAAGACCAACCACAGCCCCCGACCCACCGCAGAGGTCAAGAAGAAGGGCAAGGCCCGCTTCATGGTGGCTCTCCGTGACCTGGACGCTGGCGAGGAGGTGACGGTGGACTACCGCACCCTCTACATCCCCGAGAAGGGGTTGAAGGGGGTCGCCCCCAAGGGCTCCAAGACGGGGCGCGGGGTCCTCCCGTCGATGCCCAGCGCGACGACGGACAAGATCTTGAAGAGCGTACGCAAGGCCAATCGCACCCCGCCCGCCCTGCGCCGCAAGCGCAGGGGCTGGGCCCGGAAGGGCACCTGATGTCGCACGCGACAGGGGTCTTCGGCCCCCCAGTCATCGAGACAGGCGTGGTCTACGACGTCAACGTCGCCCGCTACTCGGTCAGCGTGGCGTCCCAGTCGTCCTCCCGCAGGTGGGACCGCATCCCGTTGATGGCGCCCTACGTGCACTACGCGGAGGGCGAGGGCATGTTTGTGATGCCGGAGCCGGGCGCGACCTGTTGGGTGTGCCAGTCCAGTGAGATCGGCGACCGCGCCTTCATCCTCGGGTTCGGCATGGTCTGGAACGAGGAGGGCAGCTACGACTCCAGCCGTCGCCCCATGAACCCCGGCGACATCTACCTGGGGACGCGGGACGGCAACTCAGTGTTCGTACGGCGCGGCGGGGTGGTGCAGATCCAGGCGACTCCCCTGGCCCAGCGGATGTACATCCCGATCAACAACATCATCCGGGACCTGTGCGAGAGCTACCACCTGCGTGCCTTCGGAGGGGACTTCCTCTGGGAGGTGGATCGGGACGAGACTACGACCACCGGCAGCCGGCCCACCAGGTGCAAGATCTTCGCCAAGGAGCAGGCCGACGACCCCCACCCTCTCGCTGAGCTGATCTTGGGGCAGCACGGGGATTCCGCGACGTCCTCGGCGCTGAGCCTCAAGGTGTACGACAAGGGGGAGGACGGGAGGACGGTGCAGGTGGAGCTCGACGTCGCAAAGGACGGCAGCGTGTCCTGGGTCCTGAAGGGCGCGTGGTCCCTGAAGTCGGAGAAGTCGATCTTGCTTCAGGCGAAGGAAGACGTCGAGATCAAGTCCACTACCCAGGCGGTCAAGCTCTCGGCTGCGACGGACGTGAAGACGGACTCGCCGGGCTTCAAAGTGAACGCCGGCATCATCCACCTCGGCGCCAACGGGGGCGCGCTGGAGGCGCTACTGGAAAAGAGCTCCGGCACTCTGACGTCGCTCAAACTGGCCGGGGGTGGTAGTCCTGTCGTGAAGGGCACGGAGTTGAACGCCGCACTGCAGCCCTTGCTCACAGCCCTGCAGGCGCTTACCCCCACGCCGGCTTCATGTGCTGCGGTAGTATCTGCCGCGAAGGTTTCGTCGAAGGCGATGGCCTTGGCCATGTCCTCGAAGGTGCAGGTAGGATAGGAGATCCCATGGAACTGTTCGTCACCCCTCCCGAGCTCACCTTCGAGAAGATCGCGGTCCCGTTCACGCGGATGACTGGCGACACCTCGGAGTGGCCGCGTGTGATCATGAGCGCCGTCACCCAGCAGTGCCCGTACCTCGCCGACTACGAGATCGACGTGCACCTGACCAACCTGGACGCCGCGCAGGGCTACGGGTTCGGGTTCGTCTCCGTCCGGAACCCCACCGAGCGCTCCGTCAAGGAGCTGGCGGGCAACAAGCCGGTCAACCACCTGCGCGTGCTGCTGATCATCAAGGACTGGCAGCTCTACCCCTTCGACATCTACATGCGGGGCGAGACGGCCTGCCCACTGACGGAGAAGCGCATCCGCGAAGAGATGCACATGACGGAGACGTTCGATGGGGCCGACGTGCCACCGCCGGACAAGAACATCGCCTCTGATCTCTTCCCTCCCGGCTACAACTCTGGCTTCGCCGGCCACCTGCCCGGTCGCGTCTCGGGCCAGGGCATGAACCTGGGCAAGTACGCCTCCGGCAAGCCGCCCTTCCTCCTCGAAGCGCTGATGCTGTCCGGCTCCCTCCATCGGGACGACATGGCCAAGATCGCCACGGCCCTCGAAGACCCGGCGACGGCCTGGGCCGTTCAGCGGCACGAGTCGGTCGGCCCCTTCCTGCAGGCCATCGCCAACGGCCCCGGCGTGGAGAAGACGGCATCGCCGCGCTTCACCGACCCGGACGTGGTGCAGATCGAGCGCCAGTACGACGGCACCTTCCTGCTCAAGGCCGCCAGCCACTCCAGCTTCGAGCCCGCGATGGAGGTGATCCCGGCTGACCGAGCCCGCGCCATCGCAGGGGACGAGGTCATGGACCTCGAGCCCAACGACTCCTTCACCATCGTCAAGCACGCCACCACGTACGAGGACACCAAGTACCCCGAGCCCTTCCTGGTGAAGGAAGCGGGCATGTACGACTCCCCCAACCGGAGCGTCCCGATGGGCGTCTACACCGAGGTCCGCAACCTCGACGGCCGCGACATGCCCGGCGTGAAGCTGGCCTACAGCCACCTGGGGTACTCGCTGAGTCCCGAGGTGCACGCGACGACGAAATCGGCAGGCACGCTCGTTCCCACAGGGAGCAGCAGGGTAGAAGGCTTCGGCTACCTCGTGAACCCCCGCACCAAGGTGGCCACCGTGCCCTTCGAGGTACAGGGTCTGGTCGCCCGCGGCGACCAGCAGATGATCATGGTCAAGTCGGCCCTCGGCAAGGAGGCCTACCTGGAGCTCCTCCCCGACCTGGAGGACGGCCCGGTCAAGCTCGCCGAGAACCACTACGCGGTCCCCACCTTCTTCCGTTTCTGGAAGCTCGCCAACAAGCAGTTGGAGCTGAAGGACGCCGCGGGCATCGAGAAGCAGGCCCGCGTCGGCTGTGACTACGTCGACGTCGTGGGCGGCGGGGGCACCTACACCCTGCGGAGCCCGCTGCTCGACACCGTTCAGGGCCAGCACTTCAAGCAGGTGAAGGAGGCGGACGCCCTCTTCATCCTCGGAGCGATGGGTGTGGCCCCCGAGTACGCCAAGGAGAAGCTGGCCAGCGTGCAGCGCCGGGGCATGACCCGCATCGAGGGGGTCAGGTCCTTGACGCCCGCGGACCTGGTGCAGCGGGAGAAGACGGCCTCCGTCTCGGGCCTCGCCAGCACGCTCGATGGACACCGCACTTGCCTCGTGAAGCACGCCCTCGAAGTCGACGACTCGGTCACCGTGGACCAGATCCTCGGCCTCAACTTCCTGCGGCCCGAGAACGTCCGCATGTACATCGGCTACCTCCCGGAGATGGAGAGCGCCGTGCACCACCTCGCCGACCTGCTCATCGCCACCCGGGTGGGCCTGAAGCCCATGTCCGAGGACGCGGTCCGGCAGGCGCTCTTCGCCCTGGAGGAGACGGTGCAGCAGCTGAAGGTCCTGGGCCAGACCGGACTGACCGACAGCGAGGAAGGCACTGAGTGAGGGCGCACGCGCATGTGCAGGTGATCGAGGGAGGCCTCCTCATCGAGAACCACCCGTCCCGCTTCTTCATCAGGTACCTGCTCCTGATGGGGATGTCGGACTCCGAGGAGCTGAATCGCACGCTGGGGAGCCTCGGGCTCTTCACGCTGGACGAGGACAGCTTCGAGGAGGAGCGGGAGGACATGCTGGGCCACCGGCTCCGCCCCAGCCCCTACCTGCCCCGGAAGAGGGACTGCTTGGGGCACCGGCGGTACTGGCGGGAGACTCAGGTCGACGCCATGTTCCAGGACTCGGACGAGGCCAAGAAGGCCACCTCCCTCCTGGGGGCAGGGCACGCCCGAGAGGATGTCGAGACCGGGCTGCTGGGCCACGTGCCCGCGGTTCAGATCGCCCGGCTCGTCGAGGACAAGTACGGCACGGCTGTGTCCGAGGGGATCGTCTCCGCCTACCAGCACTACTACTTCAACCCATCGGTGATGTCCCTGGGAGAGTGGGCTCTCTGCCTGCGGGACCTGGGGGAGGGCGGGGATCGGCGGCTTGCTGTGCTTCGGGGCGGCCCCGACGTGGCCCTGCACCGGCTGGGGATGAAGCTCGAGCTGGAGAGCGAGCAGATGATGGGACGGATGCAGCAGTCCCTCTACCTCCGCTTCCAGGAGCTCGACGGGCGGGGCACCAACCAAGCGACCGTGCGGATGCAGACCGAGCTGTCCCGAGAGGTGCGGAACATCGCTGACGCTCGGCGCTCCGCCGGCGACAGCCTTGGCAAGCACATGAAGGAGTTCGAGAAGTTCATCATGAAGACCGAGGGGGCGAAAGTGCCCGCGATCGGTGACCTCGCCACCGGAGGTAGCTACACTGGATCGGGCGTGACCCAGGAAGAGGGGAAGTGATGGAGCAGCAGCCGGCGACCGAAGAGACGTGGAATGAGATCTGGAACGAGGGCGTCTTCATGGGGACTCCCCCGGCGTGGTCCCCTGCGACGGAGATCGACAACGGCCTGGTCGTCGAGGCCGGGCGCCGTGGCCCGGATGTGCTCTTCCACCTCTGGCACTCGGACTTCCCCCCGGACTTCGCCGACCAGCTCGCGGCGGCCGTCGAGCGGGTGGCCAAGGCGACGGAGCGCTTCGAGGCCGACTACACCCCGGACGTGGGCGCCGTCTGGAACCCCCACAAGAGCGAGCTCGTCCCCGGCCCCATCGAGTTCATCCGGCAGATCACCCCCCGTGGTCGCCAGCGGATGGTCACCAGCTGGGCGCTGCGCTGCAAGGGCTACGCCCCCGTCGAGGAGGCCCACGAGATGCTGACGAAGGACCTCGTCGGCGCGATCAGCGAGATCTTCAAGGAGAGCTAAGGAGGAGGCGCGGGGGGCGCCTCCTCACTCCTCCAGGTCCCTCAAGGGCTTCATCGACATCCGGTGCCCCGGGCGGGCACCGTGCTTCTTCAACGCGTTCATGTGCTCGCGCGTGCCGTAGCCGTGGTGGCGGCAGAAGCCGTACTCCGGCCACCACTCGTGGTACTTCGCCATGACGGCGCACTGCTCCTGCTTCGCCACGATGGACGCAGCTCCCACGATCCAGATCTTCTCGTCTCCCTTCACCACCCGCTCGGCGTCCGGCAGCTCCCTCAGGTAGAGGTCGCCGTCGATGTAGAGGTGGTGGTACTCGATGTCCAGGTCTTCGACCGCGCGGATGAGCACCTGCTTGCGCGCCATCGACATCCCGATGTCGTCCAGCTCGCCGGGGTCGACGAAGCCGACGCCCGCCCCAACACACTGGTCGAGGATCTGCTCCTTCAGGCGCTCCCGCTTCTTCTCCGCCACCTTCTTGCTGTCCGTCACCCCCGGGATGGGCTCGTGCCCTGCACGGAAGGCGATGGCGCAGGCGAACATCGGCCCTGCCAGCGGGCCCACGCCCACCTCGTCGACCCCGACCACGATAGCGCCGGGGTCGAACGAAGAGAGCGGAGTGAACGCTGGCGTCGTCTTCTTGAAGCCGCGCCTACGAGCCACCGTCCACCTCCGGGTGGGTGACCTTCATGGTCTTGGGATCGAGGTACGGACGCTTCCGGGCCTCTGCGGCGACCCGCTCCCGGTGCTTCTTCATGGAGAGCTCGGCCACCCTCCCCATGCAAGACGGGCAGAGGTGCACGAACACCTCCTCGGCATCCATCGGCTCCGCCAGGAAGTTGAACTCACTCATCGATCTTCTCCCGGGGGGTAGACTCGATGATGATCGGGTCGTCCGGCATCAGGGCCTCCATGTCTGCCAGCAACTGGTCCCAGCTCTCCTGGGACAAGAAGCAGTGGTCCGGCACGCGCTTGTATCTCTCGTACTTCCGCATTTCCTCGGTCTTGCCCGCCTTCCTCCCAGCGCGCAGCATGCGGATGGGATCGAAGACACGGTCGGTGTGCTCGGAGGAGCTGGTCACTACGCCGACCTTTGTCCCGTTGACGAAGAGGTCGCCGTTCTGGTTGGGCTTGTCGCTCATCCGACCCTCCGGATCTGGCTGTAGTTGGTGGTGAACTGCGCCTTGACGATGGCCTCCACCATCGGCGGAGGCACGGAGTTGCCGATACGGGCGATCTGCTGGGACTTGGTGCCTGTGATGACGTAGTCATCTTGGAAGCCCTGTGCCCGAGCGAGCTCGCGCGGCTGTAGCATCCGCATCCCGATGTCGGTGATGGCGTACTCCTCCCCTTCGAGGGTGATGGTGACAAGCCCCATTCGAGCCTTGGTCACGATGGTGTGCATGGGCTCGCCCAGCCCAGACCACCGGCCGCCCTGGCCGTAGTACTTCGTGATGAAGGCCGCGACGAGCTTGGCCCGGCGGGGGTCCCCGCCGACGGAGACCGTGGTGAGCCCGGTGGAGTCCCTGCTGGTGACGGCCCCCAGGGGCTGCCGCATCGAGAGGCCGGGGCCGCCCGAGTTGCCGTTGGGGCCGCCGTAGTGCTTGGACAGGAAGGCCGTGATCAGCCCGTGCTTGCTCCCTCCAGAGACGATAGTGCCCAGGGGCTTGTGCAGGTCGAGGTAGCGCGGTCGTTGGGGTTTGCCCCCCTTCCTCTCGCCGAAGCCAGTCTGGATCATGGTGGGCGCGGTCAGCCGGGAGCCCACGTACGCGAGGTACGGGGTCTCTTCGCCGAAGACGAAGCGACGCATGCCCTCAGCGATGCGGGCCTGGGTCGCCTCGGCCAGTGGGCGGATGGGGGTGCCGTCGCTGTGCCCATCCCGACGGAACTGCTTGCACTCCTCTTTGGTGGCGAAGATGGACAGGGTCGGGATGTCCCAGTCGATGACCTCGGCGGCGGTGCGCCAGGGGAACTCCCGGCCAGGGCCGTGGGTCTTGCGGGGCCAGCGGATGGGCTTGCCGTCGCGACGGGCGATGACGAAGAGGCGCTTCCTCGAAGTGGGGGCGCCGTAGTCACAGGCGATCAGCTTCTTCCACTGCAGGTCGTAGCCCAGAGAGCGCATGGCCCTGACCCACTTCTTGAACGTCTCGCCCTTTTGGCTTTTTATGGGCCTGCTGTACAGGCACTTGGGGTGGTCCTTCGGCTCGGCCGAGTCGCTCCCGCAGGTGCAGTCTTCTAACGGATGCAGCGGGCCCCAGGTGACGAACTCGGGGACATTCTCCAGGCAGATCACGTCGGGGCGCACGGACTCGGCCCAGAAGGGTACCTCCCACGCGAGGGAGCGGATCTTGAGGTTGAGCGGCTTGCCTCCCTTGGCCTTGCTGAAGTGAGTACAGTCCGGCGAGAACCATGCGAGGTCGATGTGCTTGCCTCGGACGGCAGCGAGGCAGTCGGTCTGCTCCACCCCTTGGCGTAGGTGCAGCGCGAAGGGGTGGTTGATGGAGTGAATCTCAATGGCGTGGGGGCAGTGGTTGATGGCGAGGATGGGGCTGGAGCCGGTGGCTTCCAGGATTCCCTGGGAAGCCCCTCCTGCCCCAGCAAACAGGTCGATGGACGTGATGTGGCGTCCCAGGGGGTAGCTCATGAGCGCTCCTCTTGGCTAATGCGATTGATCTTGCGCCAGTGGCGCTCACGCGCAGGCAGCTCTTCGTGAGGGTTGAAGTCACAACCGCCGGGGTGCATCTCGTATTTGATGTAGAGATCTGCGGTTACACCTTTCTTGTACCGCCGAATGTCCTTGAATACGCAGTCGTTCTGCTTCGCCCAGATCGTGTAGATTCGCTTGAGCGCTTTCCACTCTTCGTAGCCCAGACGACGGTGGGTAGAGAGTACGAACCGCTTCTTCAGCGGGTCGGGGGTATCCTCGAGTCGCGCCCCCGCCCACACGGAGGAGAGGAGCAGCAGCTCGTGCAGCATGCTGGCCATCCACTTGAGCCGTGGGGAGGGGGAGTGTAGATCCTTCTTGGGAGGCCCCATGTCGTCGCTCGGATCCATGTCCTGGCTCTCTTTCGCGGAGCACTTTGAGAAGCTGGCCGCTCCCCTTCCGGCTCCCGCCGTGGGTACGCCCAACGCTACCTTGAAGTCCGAGATGCAGCCTCATCAGCAGCGCGTCCTGGACAAGCTCAAGAAGAGCCACGGCGTGCTGGTGATGCACGGCCTGGGCAGCGGCAAGACCTTCACCTCGATCGCTGCCGGGGCCAGGGGCAAGTTGCCGATGGAGGTCGTAGTCCCGGCTCCTCTGGCGGAGAACTACGAGAAGGAGATCCAGAAGCACACCTCCGGGAAACTGCCTCGGAGGATCACCTCGTACTCGAAGCTCACCCGCGACTCTCAGCTCCGTCGCGGCGGCCTGAACACCGACGCCCTCGTTGTACTCGACGAGGCCCATCGCCTCCGCAACCCGGGGACGGCCCGGCACAAGCACATCGCCTTGAAGGCGCGGGACGCGCGGAAGCGCCTACTTCTGACCGGCACCCCGATCTACAACAAGCCGAGTGACCTGGCGATCTCTGCCAACATCGCGGCGGGGGAAGCTCGGCTCCCAGAGAACCAGAGGGAGTTCGAGGCGAAGTTCGTTCGGGAGCACCAGGTGAGGCCGGGGCTGATCAACCGGATGATCGGGGTGAAGCCGGGGATCGTCAAGAAGATCCACAACCGGAAGATGCTCCGAGAGGCCCTGAAGGACCATGTGGACCTCCATGAGGGCGGCGGCGAGCACTTCCCGGAGCGGCACGACGAGCACATCGAAGTCCCGATGGGCAAGGAGCAGCACAAGGTCTACCAGTACCACGAGGGGCAGATCCCCTTCCATATCCGACGGAAGATCCGGGCAGGCCTGCCTCCCAGCAAGGCGGACTCGAAGAACCTCAACGCCTTCGAGTCCGGCCTGCGGCAGAGCTCCCTCTCCCACCGCCCCTACGTCGAGGGGATGACCGACAAGGAAGAGGATACGCAGACCCCGAAGATCAAGCGGATGGTCGACGAGGTCCACAAGCACCACGAGAAGGACCCCAACTTCCGGGGCGTCGTCTACTCCAACTACATCGACTCCGGCCTCATGCCGATCTCCCGTCAGCTCAAGGCCAAGGGCATCGACCACCACGTCTTCCACGGCGGCATCAGCCGCAAGGAGAAGAAGCGGATGGTCGAGGACTACAACGCCGGCCGGAAGAAGGTACTGCTCGTCAGCTCGTCCGGCACCGAGGGCCTGGACCTCAAGGGCACCAAGCTGATGCAGGTGGCCGAGCCGCACTGGAACAACTCGAAGATCGAGCAGGTCATCGGCCGGGGGATCCGCTACAAGAGCCACACGCATCTGCCTGAGGAGGAGAGGCACGTGAAGGTGCAGCGGTACTACTCCACGAGGCCCCAGGGGGCTATCGCGCGCACCCTCCGCCTGAAGAACCCGGGCGCCTTCGAGCGCTGGGTCCAGGCACGCTCCAACGAGAAGTCGGAGCTGTCCAACCAGTTCAAGCAGGTGATCCAGGAGGCGAGCGACGCGTGAGTGCAACGGCCCTCGCCCCGCCCATCAGCAACTGGTTGGCGCCCCGTCAGTCGCTCTCCTACAGCGAGCCGCTCGACAGCGCGTTCGCCCTGGACGACATCCTCGGGGACATCACCTACGCCCACGCGTCGCCGACGGACTTCGTCCGCTTCGCCGTCCAGGTCCGGGTGGTCAAGAAGGACCAGCCCCCGCGGCTGGAGAAGTTCTCCTTCGACGAGCGGCGCTACCTGAGGCAGATCTACAACACCCCCAGCCGACGGGTGATGATGATGTGCGGCAGGCAGGTCGAGAAGTCGACCTCCCTCGGCAACATCGTCCTGGCCTACTCCTGCATCCTGCCGGGGTTCAACTCCCTCTTTGTCTCCCCCTCCCGAGACCAGACCAGGACCTTCAGCCGGGACAGGCTCCGGGAGCCGATGGAGACGAGCCCCGTGCTGCGCGCCTGGTCGGACCTGGCGCTGTCGGACTCCATCGAGCGCAAGCAATTCGTTAACCGTAGCGTCGTCACCCTCCGCTACGCCTACCACAACGCCGACCGGACCCGCGGCATCCCCGCTGACCTGATCCTCCTGGACGAGATCCAGGACATCTACATCGACCACATCCCGGTCATCCTCGAGTGCGCCTCCCACTCCCCGTACAAGATCTACCGCTTCTCCGGCACCCCGAAGTCGATGGACAACACCATCGAGTACTACTGGGCGGAGGAGTCCACGCAGAACGAGTGGGTCGTCCCCTGCGAGCGGCACGGCACCCCGAAGAACCCCGGCAGCTGGCACTGGAACGTCCTCGGCGAGCGAAACATCCAGAAGCACGGCCTGTCCTGCGAGCGTTGCTGCCAGCCCATCTTCCCCATGCACCCGATGTCGCAGTGGGCGTCGATGAACCCCAGCGTCGCGGACAAGATGTCCGAGCCCTTCGAGGGCTTCCGCATCCCCCAGCTGATGGTGCCCTGGATTCGCTGGAACGAGATCCTCGACAAGTACGGCAGTTACGGCAAGGCGCAGTTCTACAACGAGGTCTTGGGCAAGTCGTACGACTCCGGCACGCGCCCCCTGACCAAGATGGACCTGACCGACAACTGCGACCCGAAGGTCAGCATGCAGGACGGGCCCTTCCTGCGGCAGCTCAAGCAGGTGATCGACAGCAGGCTCACCCCCGTCTACGCGGGCATCGACTGGGGCACCGGCGAGCAGAGCTACACCGTGCTCACCCTGGGGGCGTACCTCGACAACCGCTTCACGATCTTCTACATGCACCGCTTCATAGGGGTGGAGACGGAGCCCGACGTACAGCTCCGGCTCATCAAGGAGCTGATCCGCTCCTGGAAGGTCCGCCTCATCGGCGTTGACTACGGTGGCGGCTTCCACCAGAACGATGACCTGACCCGCGCCTTCGGCCCCGAGCGCGTGCACAAGTACCAGTACCTCGCGCCCCTGAAGAAGGTGAGCTACGAGGACCACCTACGTCGTTGGATCGTGAACCGGCAGGAGGTGATGGCGGACATCTTCAACGCCATCAAGCGCCGCACGGTCTTCCGCTTCCCTCGCTACGAGGAGTGGGAGGACCCCTACGCCAAGGACATGATGAACATCTTCAGCGAGTACAACGAGAAGCGGCGCATGGACGAGTTCAAGAAGTCGCCAGGCGCCACGGACGATACGTTCCACTCCATCGTCTACTGCTTCCTGGCCTCGATGCTGGAGCGCCCGCGCCCCGATGTCATCTTCCCGACCAAGGAAGCTGCCTAGCTGATCCGCGAGAGCAGGTCTTCCCTCAGCGTGGGCTTCTCGGCGAAGAGCGCCTCGAAGTGCCGGGACCGCTCCTCCAGCTCCGAGCCGAAGGCCAGCAACACTTGCGCTCGCAGTTGCCTTCGGGCCTGAATCAGTAGAGCATGCGTCCGCTGCAGATCCAGCCTGGAGTTGAAGTTGCGATGCCCCCGGAAGTAGCTGATCATCCTCGAGCACAGGAAGTGGAACACCGTCCAGGCCGGCTCGCCCGCCCACTCCTGTTCCTGCAACAGCTCCTGCAGGAACCGGAGGTCTTCATCGGTGATGCCCACGAAGACCTGGTACCAGAGGAGGCCGTCGTCGATGGACCACTTCTCCTCGCTCAGGGCCAGGATGGCTGCTGGGAAGCGCTTGAGGAGTTCCTCCGGGGTGAGCAGGGAGTGTGGGCGGAGATCGTGGACCCTCAGCAGAAGCGCCACTTCGGTCTCCAGCTTCTCCACCCGCATGTCGAGCTGCAGCAAGCTGGCAGGTGAGGTCTTCCGGCGCTCCCGAGCATTCAGGAGGCGCTCCACCTCCTCCCTGAGGTAGAAGACACGTCGTCCCTTTTGGACACGGCTCAGCAATCCCTGGTTGGCGTAACCCTCTATGGTGCGGCATCCTCGGGAGAGGATCCGTGCCGCCTCATGCTTATCGATTAGGGTGCTGTCCACGAGCTCCACTATACTGGCTTCGACCCTCAGGAGAATCTCATGCGTGGCACTGTTCAGCCCCCGGAAGAGTTCAGCGTGTTGGTAGAGGAGATCTCCCGTTTGACAGAGGGAGCTCTGATGTTCGTCGGAGAGGAAAAGGAGTCCCTGATGTTCCGCTGGGCGGATGTCCAGATGCCTACTGGGATCGGGCTCAAGATGTTGCGGGGCCGTGATCCCGTCGAGGCTGCCCAGGACATCGTCAACAACATCCTCAACCATGACGACGTGCGAGGATTCGCTGCCATGTTCGGCGCCCCTGCCAGGGAGATCGACGCATGACTATGAGCAAGACGGCCTTCGGGCCTTTCGAGGCCCTTCTTCAGGGCGGCGGCCAGGCGGCCGAAGGCATCTCTGCCGAGAAGCTGGCCATGGCCGGTCGCCGAGCTGCCGCTCAGTACGTCGACAACGGCGTGCCCCTGAACGACTCGCTCACCAAGGAGGCCTCCGCCCTGGACGGTGTCGAGCGTGAGCATGTCCAGCGGATGTGCGAGACCGCCAACCACACGACCTTCAACGCCAAGTTCGCCCAGGCTCAGGGTGACTTCCGCGCCCCCGAGTTCCCCGTCGCCGACGCCTCCGAGGTGTGGGACCGCGTGCACGGTGGGGCCGAGAAGACTGCGGAGTGGAGGTCCTTGCCGGGTGCAGAGAAGACGGCACGGCAGGTGCGGCCCCACATGCTGTCCCATGATGACCTGATGAAGGGGGATCAGCACCATCCTCGCGCGGTTGCGATCCGCAAGGCGCAGTGGAAAGCTGAGGCGGGGCCGTACTCGGGATTGCCGGAGGGGGTTCGAGCGGCGCTGGAGCCGTCGGCCGGAGGGCGTGAGGGCCCTCCCATCGTTCTCAACGAGCACACCATCCCCACACTGAAGACCCCTCCCGGCGAAGCCAACGGGGCGCATGACGGTATCGGATCACACACCCTGGGACCGAACCACCTCTACGACAGCGAGCATCACATCCTCCACAGCTGGCACCTGGGAGGGGGAGAGAAGACGGCAGGGATCTTCTCTCGACGGCGGCCCGGCCCAGAAGACGGCCCGTACGGCACAGGGCACAGTCACTCGGAGGTACTGCACTCCCTCAAGCACGACCCGAAAGGAGACGGCGCCAGCAACGATCTGATGCTCGCTCGACACATGCACCTAGTTAGGAGCGGTCAGGTGAAGACGGCCTCCGTGACCAGCCTCGACGACTACCGCACCGCCCCCAAGCCCTTCCACCGCAGCCGAGGCGCCGAGGTGATGGACAAGGTGGCCGCGGTCGCCAACGAGGAGCGGGTCGTTCCGAAGCTGGCCCACGCCAACCCGATGGGTCACTCGCTGCGACTGCGGACGAAGCTCTCGGCGGTGCGCGACACGCTCGGCAGCCGGGTCGGTCAGCTCGAACTCAGCCTCGACTCCGAGGAGTCCCTGCTGGTGACGAAGATGGCCGAGGCGCTCAAGGAGGGGCACGCTCCCGAGGAGCTGCTGGTCATCTTCGGCCAGGCGGATGGCAGCGACGACGGCATCAAGCACGCCTCCGGGCTGCTGGTCCGGGCGGTCGAGGCGGCGATCCCCAAGCATCGGCACGGGCAGATCAAGCTCGCCTTCGACAACGAGCTGGTGCAGAGCCTCCAGTACAAGGAAGCCAGCCCGGCCTCGCCCATCTACCGCGGCTTCTCCAACCTCTCCCAGATCCGCGACGACCTCGCGGTCGCCAAGGTGGCACACGCCCGGGTCGACGATGCCCTCAAGGTCCAACGGGATCAGCTGGTGGGGATGCTGCAGGAGAAGGAAGCCGGCGCCCTCGGTGGGGCACTCGGGGCGGTGGTGGGTGGTGTGGCAGGGGATCTCAGCACGAAGCCCGGAGGCAACAAGGCCCTACGGCCCGCTCTCGGGGTGATCGGAGGCGGTCTCGCGGGCCACGCGGGCCAGCAGATGCTGCGGAGGCGCGCGGCCAAGAAGAACCAGCTGGCAGGACAGAGCTGATGTCGGGTGAGTGGATGAACCACTGCTTCTCCCAGTGGGAGAAGACGGCGGGGTCGTTCTCCCGGCCCGCAGCTGCGGTGGGAGCCCTGCTGGGCGGCTACGGCGGCTATGACCTCGCCAAGTCGGTGGGCCCGCACCGAGGGGCACGAGCGCTTGCTGCCGGAGCGGGGGCGCTGAGCAGCGGCCTTCTGGCCGGCGCAGGAGTAGGCGGGCTGCAGGACGGGCATCGGGCGGTGAAGAAGGAGAGGGCTGCGCGAGCGAGTCGCGCCCACTTCGACCCCCTGATCCGCTCGGCGCGGTGGAAGTGGGAAGATCGGGAGAAGAACCGGATCAGCCAGAAGCGATACGGCACCGACCACGAGGACTCCCCTCTGGAGCAAGAGGACTACCACAAGCACATCTCTGATCCTGTGTTCGCCCAGGCAGACGCGCACCAGGCCAAGGTGAAGCACCTGCCCCGCTCGAAGCAGCTGGAGTACTGGCGGGGGCTGGCCGGTACGAAGACCGCCGGACAGCTGATCAAGGCAGTCGCCTCTCCAGTCATCGGAGCCGGCAAGATGATCGGCAATCGCGTCGTAGAGAAGCCGATCTCCACCATCATGGGGGCGAAGGCCGTGCACAGTCTCGCCAAGGGAACCATCGGGACTGTCCGCGCGGCGCGCGGTGACATCCAGAACGCGCAGAATCAACATGGGACTCCGACGCAGGCGCAGCACATGGGCGCCCGGCAGCCGCGGCCCAATCCGGCACGGATCTCGCAGACAGGGAGCTACTGAGATGACCACGAAGATCGCGTTCAACTTGAGTGGGGTCGGTGAGCACGCTGCAGGCGCTGCCGTCGGCACGGCCGCCACCCTGGGAGCGGGCGCACTTCTCCACTCCGGGTACAAGGGGTACAAGGCCCTCGCGGAGCCGATGCTCCGCGCGCGGCGCTACAAGGCGCTGCAGGAGGAGTACCCGGATCTCGAGGACACTCCCACCGCTCGACGGGCCTTCCGCACCCTGCACAAGTTCTCCCCGGACATGGCGTCCGACCCGATGGCGGCGCACGGCTTCGTCAACCGGGTGATGAACTACAACGAGCTGACCACGCCTGAGCAGATCAGCACGCTGGTGGGTGTGCAGCGCGGGATGCCCCAGTCTCCCCAGATGCTCGATCAGGCGGCGCAGGGGTTCGGCCGGGACCTCAGTCAGCGGATGATGGCTGCCCCGGAAGAGGCCCGCCGGGAGCACAAGCACCAGTTCGAGTACGGCATTCGCGGAACGGCGGCCAAGGAGGAGAAGCGCCGGGCGGCCAAGGAGAAGCGAGACATCACGGATGACAAGCGGCGGCAGGTGAAGCACGACTTCGAGTACGGGGTGCCTGGGGAGGATGGCGAAGCTCATTCCGAGGCAGCTCGGCGCCAGGAGGCCCACGGCTTCGCGAAGGCGAAGAGCAAGTTCGACCGCTGGCGCGGGTTGAGCGAGAGACGCAAGGATGTCCGCCAGAAAGGGATGGACGAGCGGCGAGAAGCGCGAGAGATCCGGATGATGGGCGCCGACCTTCGGGATCAGCGTCGTCAGATGGAGGAGGGGAAGAAGCGCATCGAACAGGGCCGCAAGGGCTTCAACGTCAAGCGCGTCGACGTGGGCCTCAACATCTACAAGGCCCGGGACACCCTGATGAAGAACGAGGAGGCCCGCCTCTTCGCCACGACGCCCCCGGACTCGTATCGGGACGTCTACGACAAAACCACGGGGCAAATGAGGCAGGAGCCCGCCCACTCCGACACTCTTCAGGAGGAGATGCGGCGGGATGCGCTGGACCACGCCACAACGGTGCTGGAGAAGTTCGTGCCGAACCTCCCTGGGGAGCTCCGCAAGACAGCGGCCTCCCAGCTCAACGAGATGCGCGCCAGCCGTAGCCGTTCCTCGGCCAAGGCCGACTTCGCGGAGCGCTTCAAGCGATGATGGAGAAGCTCCTGCACTACCCGGGCGCTGACCCGGTGTCGGGTAGCCCGTTCTTGCAGGTCATTCGGCCAGGCTCAGACCTGACCAAGCTGGCCAGCGGGGGCGTGCTCTGCCCGGAGATGCAGGAGTTCGTCTCCAAGCTGCAGCCGGAGGAAGGACACACCTACGTCCTGAACAACGCGCTGGGCTCCTTCGAGTACTACGGCGCGAACATCAACGGCGACTCCTTCCCTGAGGAGGCGCTGCTCAACGGCCACGAGGCGATCACCGCCATCCCCTGCTGCGACGTGGAGGCCCGCGTCGCCGCTGCGCAGAAGATCCCCTACGGCTACCCGACCTTCTACACCGCGTCGATCTTCACGCACCACCAGAACAAGCAGCCGGAGAAGACGCTCGGCCGCATCATCATGGTGGCGTGGAACGCAGCGATGCACAGGGTCGAGGTGCTCTTCGACCTGGACCACGCGAAGTGCAAGTCCCAGGACGCCTGGTGGGTCATCGAGAAGATCCTCGCGGGCAAGTTCCCCGCGACCTCGATGGGCTGCAAGGTCCCCGATGACCGCTGCTCCATCTGCGGCAACCGGGCCAAGACGCGCCACGACTACTGCGAGCACGTCAACAACAAGAACCCCAACTTCGGCATGGGCAAGGTCCTGGCCGACGGCCGGGTCTGCTGCGTGCACAACGACTGCCCTCGCTTCTTCGACGACAGCTTCGTGCTCATCGGGGCGGACAAGACCGCCAAGGTGATGGCGAAGATCGCCTCGGGGATGCAGTGGTTCTTCGGCGGCGGCCTGGGAGCCTCCTCTGCAGAGCGGGGCGAAGCCTTCTACGGAGGCGACATGGCCAAGACGGCGGGTGCTCTCGGGGCCGGTGTAGGCGCTCTGGCGGGGAATATCGGGGGGTTGTACCTCCCCAGCACTGCCGGGCTCTTCTACGGTGCCCCTGTTGCAGGAGCAGCTGTCGGCGCGGGGAAAGGCAGGCGCATTGGCGCGGGGGCGGGGGCCCTGTTGAGTCACGGAGCCGCGACTGCCGCGCTGGTACATCGAGGTGTAAACAAGGACCGATACGCGACAAAGTCCGAGCTGGCCGGCTACTTCGGATCCGCTCCGCTTGGAGCAGCCCTCGGAGCCAAGGGCGAGGAGCTGATTCGTTCTCGGCTCGCTGCCCGCAAGGCAGATCAGACCGTCAAGGAGGCGCGCATCAAGGCCGCCTACGAGAAGTTCAGCGAGATGCTCAAGGAGGTCCCCGGCCTCGAGGGCGGCAAGCTGATCCACCACATGGCCGCCCGCGAGCCGAACATCCCGACGGACAGCCTGAACCAGCTCGCTGACAGCGCCCCATCGCTCCGCTCCGCTCTTGCGGCCCCCACCGCCTGCGGCATGGTGCTCAAGCCTCACGAGTTCCAGCGGATCACTCTCCGCCACAGCGGTATGGGCCCTCTCGCCGATCACCTCGACAACCGGGGGTTGTCGTTTTCTCCCGGTATGCAGGGAGGAGGCTTTTCCTTCGGGCTGGCATCTGTCCCACTGCCAGTTGTCATGCAGCTGGTCGGCACCTTGCTTAGCATGATCCCCGGACGCTCCATCGCGCCGCCAATCATGCGGCGCCGCGTCATCATGATGTTCCGTCCACAACCGCCAGTTGTTTCTCCCTCCGAGGCCACGGGCCCGACGATGGAGAAATTATCCCGAGCGTATTTCGATTACCGCACGGAAGTGATGGACGCGGCCCCCTTCATGGCCGCATCCTGGGAACATCCGACGATCAAAGAGGCGATCTTTGAGCAGGACGTACTTGACGTACGTGCTGGTATCAAGACAGCATCAGTCTCGTCGGCTGACCTGAGCACTGCGTTGAAAATCATCCCACTGCTCGCGCCCGCGATCTACTTGAACTCGGCTCACCTGAAGGCAAAGCAGGAGAGCGGCGAGAAGCTGGGGATCGTGGACAACATGATCGCGAGACATCCGACACTGGTGGCAGCCTTGGCAATGGGAGCCGGTCAGCTGTTGCTCAACGACATGGCGGGGGCGCATGCTGCGGCCCGTCACATGGCCTAGAGGGATGTCACCCTCGATGATCGCCCCCCGTACTCGTCAACGGACATCCCTCCGCAGGAGCAACTGATCATGAGCACTACCCCGAACGCATGGCTCTCGAACCTCTACGGCACCGCCCCCTCCGAGCAGGAGAAGCAGGCCGCCATCCAGGACGCGCAGGACGCGGAACTCTGGGACATGTTCAAGGCCGCCGCGGCCGAGGACGGCATCGACGCTGACCAGCTCAGCGATGAGCAGGTCGAGGAGCTGTCGAGCCACTACATCAACGAGGCGGGCGCGGGTCCCGGCGCTGAGGCCGGTGACGACTCCGGTGAGCTGCCCCCGAACTGGGACGGCGACGACGTCGACCACTTCAACTCCCTCGACTCCGAGCAGGAGAAGCAGGCCTTCGTGCAGTTCAAGGAGGCGGACCTGGTCGGCAAGATCATGGCGCACTCCATGTTCTCCGAGATGGACAAGCTCGCCATGCCGAGCCTGGGCGAGTACAAGCAGGTCAGCCAGGCGATCAAGGACCGCGCCAGCCAGATGGGCCCGATGACCCAGAGCGGTGCCCGCGCGCACGGCCTCAACAAGAGCCTGCAGAACAAGTACCGCGCCGGTGCCGCGATGGGCGGCCTCGCCCTGGCGGGCGGAGCGGCTCTCGGCGCCAAGAAGCTGATGGGCAAGAAGAAGGAGCCGGAGGCGGAGAAGCAGGCCCAGGCCCAGAAGGTCGCGGAGATCATCGAGGCCACCGCCGTCGAGCGGGCCCGCAACTTCCTCAAGGAGGCGGGCATCGACCCCGACACCGGCGAAGAGTTCGGTGGCGAGGAGCAGGACTTCGACCTCGCTGACATCGACGAGGGCACGGCGTCCGAGATCGCCGACGAGCGGGCGATGGACATCCTGAAGGAAGCCGGCTGGCTGCAGTAGGAACCGGGTAGGCCCGGGGCGGAGACGCCCCGGGCCTCACCACAGATAGGAGGACGGGCTGGACACAGGGAGAAAGATGTGGAGATCCTTCCGTGAGGAGTTCGCGAAGCTGGCCACGGCGCCAGTGGCGCCGTCCATCGAAATCCCCCGTGCCGTCCCGTCCCAGAATACCGTGTCGACCAGTCATTCCAGGGCTGGTACCGTAAACGCCAAGCCGGGCTCGGTTCCAAAACCGGGCAAGGTACACACAGACCCGGTGGCCGGACCGGCAGGGTTGAATGCCTCGGGGCAAGCAACACCGCCACCATCGGTGAGGAGCTGAGAGCATGCAGGGTTTCTCTCTTGAGAAGATGGTCGGTGGGGTCCTGGCGGACACGCGGGAGCTCATGCGGAAGCATGCGAGCACCGACACCGACGACGAGGTCCGCGAGGAAGAGTTCGCGGCGGTGGAAGACCTGGCGCACGAGGGCGAGAAGCTCGCCTCCGCGCTGGAGTACGTCGCCGACCGCCTCGAAGAGGGTGACCTCGCCGAGGACGCCCCCGAGACGAGTCTCGAGGAGATCAAGCAGGCCTACGCGATCGTCGAGCAGATCGAGGCGGATCCGAAGCTCAAGCTGAAGATCGCTGCCGCAGCTGGGCAGATTCCCCGGAGCCCTGGAATGGGCAAGGGCATCATCCCCGGCAAGGCGCCTTCGACGGCCCTGGCCAACGACCTCAACGACCGCCCCGGTGGCGGAGGTCGCCAGCAGCGCTCCCGGGCGAAGGCCCCGGCGGAGTTCCAGATTCCCCACAGCCCCGCGGCGGCTAGGTCCGTCGCCCCCGGCGGTGCCCCCGACGCGATGCTCACGGACCTAGACGACCGTCCCGGTGGCGGAGGCTCGTACCCCGAGAAGGGCGTGATCCGCACCAAGTCGGCGGCCGACAAGGTCCATGCCTGGGGCAAGGTCATGAAGACCGCGGGCGAGTTCAGCCACGACCCGGCCAAGGACGAAGGCAACCGGACCGCCAAGGTCTCGGGCGGCAAGAGCCAGGGTCCGCTCGGCAAGCCCAAGGGCGCCCACGCCTGGGGCGAAGGCCCCCGCAGCCAGATGCCCGTGGAGATCCAGACCAGCGCCGGTGCGCGGGACTACACTAAGGCGCAGGCCAAGCAGCGCGTAGCTGCCGATCTCGCCAAGGTGCTGAGCCACCCCGCCTTCAGCAAGAAGCACGACGACGTCACCAGCAAGAACCTCAGCGCCAGCGGCGTCAGCAAGCTGGCCGTCTCGGGCAAGGAGTACCGGAGCGCGAAGCGCCGGTTGCAGATGGAGAACATCTCCGGCCAGAAGGTGAGGTCGAAGCGCAAAGGTGCCCTGATCGGCGGAGCCCTCGGCGCCGGGTACGGCGCCCTCATGGCACCGGTGTACGGCGACAGCGTCGGCGGCAGCGCCCTGGGCCACGGCCTCGCGGGAGCCGCAGGCGGGGCGCTCATGCAGCACAGGAGCAACCTCCAGAAGAAGCACCAGACGAAGCTGCTCGACGCTCACCAGCGCAACATGGCGGAGCGCAGGGGCCAGTCGGCCCTGAAGACCGCCTCCGCCGACCCCACCATGCAGAAGCTCGCCGGGCTCGCCAACAGCGAGTTGCTGGACCGCGCCCTCCGCGGTGAGATCGACCCCGACGTGCTGACCAAGCTCGCCGACCAAGTCGGCCCCGAAGGTGCCGGCGGTGTCGACGCCTCCACAGGCATCACCATCAACGACGCCTCGAGCGGCACGGTGGCCCCGGACGACAAGGCCGTCGCCTTCCGTCAGGCCCTGGAGCAGTCGGCTCGCCACACGGGTGAAGGCATGCACCAGAGCAGCGACGTCGTCGGGATGCCCGGCGGGTCCGCTGGCGATTCCACCCCCGCCATCCCGAGCTACTAGGAGTTCACCGTGCAGAAGATCAGCAGCGCAGACGCCTCGACGGTGCTCCGTAGCGCAGGCACCAGCCTTCGTAAGCTCGCAACTCGCAACCGCGAGTTGGAGACGAAGGTGGCCGCCTACGAAAAGAAGTCCCGTTGTGAAAAGATCGCCTCGGCGATGACCAGCAAGGGGATGAACAGCGAGCTCTCCGACGAGGAGAAGGTCGCCAGCCTCATGGGTCTCCCTGACGGGGAACTCGATGTGTACGAGAAAGCGGTTGACCTGACCCCCGGGGACGGGCTCAACATGGAGGCCGTACCGGGGAGTTCCGGTGGGCGTGAGACCGGAGGCGGGCTGAACAGCCTCCTCCTCAACGGAGAGGCCGAGTAGGCCCACAATTCCCCCTCTGCAGGAGAAAACGACATGCTGACCTTCATCAGCCCCTGGTCGAACGCATACATGCAGTCCATGCCCTGGGCTGCTGGTGTCGGCGACGCACCGGGCCACGATCCTCTCGACCCCAACGACGCGCGCTTCTACGAAGATGGCGAGTGGCTGCAGGACGACGGCAACGGCGGCGTCCTGCGCGGTGGCAACGCCGTCGACGTTGGTGCCCTCCCCGACGACGAGGTGGCCTTCCCGTCCTACCAGATCTTCGCCGAGCGAGGTCGGACCGACCAGCCGGTCATCTCTGGCCAGCGGGATGCGGTCACGGGCGCCCTGGTGTCCGGTCGCATCGCCGTCATCCGACTGCACACCTACGAGGCGGAGACTGACATGGTCGCCACCCTCGGTGCGCTGGCGGTCGGCGACGCGCTGTCCGTCCAGGACGAGACCATCGCCGCCGTCGTGCGGCGTGTCCTCGCTCCGCGGACGGCCGGCTACATCCAGGCCTTCGTGGTCTCAACCAACGTCGCGGCCGGTACCGTCCGCTTCATGGTCCGCACGTAGCGGGTAGGAAGGGGAATCAAGATGTCTTTCGACGCCGCTGCATCGCAGCTCATGAACGAGAACTTCCAGGGCCTGGCCCAGACCGAAGGGGGCCGCGAGAAGCTGGCCGCCTACGGTGGTGAGTTCATCCGCGATCACCTCCGCGAGGAGTCGTTCGCCCGCAAGGTCATGGGAGCCAAGGGGATCGACCCCTCGGACTGCCAGGTCTCGCTGACCCACGACACCCTCATCCGCATCGAGGAAGTCGAGCCCCAGAGTCGTGGCATGGCGATGTCGTTCCGTGGCGAGCCCACGGCCCGCTACATCGACGCGCCTCGATTCGCCATCGGCTTCTTCACCATCAGCTCGGAGAAGTTCGAGAAGGTGGAGCAGGAGCTCCTGGCCTACCGGATGCCGATCACGAAGGTGATCGAGGACAACTCGGTGAAGGACATGCAGGAGATCGAGGACCGGGAGTTCTGCTTCCACCTCGAGTCCATGGTCGAGTTCCTCCAGAACGAGGTCAACGGCGCCGATGTGGCGTTCAGCCGGACCAACGTCAACGCCGGAGCCGTCCTGGGCGGCCTCGACACCGACGCGACCGGCACCCTCCGGGGCGCGAAGGTCAAGGGCTCCCTGGCCCTGGCCGCTGCTGCTGACGACTACGTCGTTCGCGCCGTGCAGCGTCCCGACTTCGTGCGCCTCTTCCAGGTGCTCCTGCAGAAGCGTCTCCAGCCGGAGCGCATCCTGCTGACCGAGTCGGACTGGGCGTCGATCCTCGAGTGGACCGCGGAGGACCTGGGCTCCCAGATCTCCAGCGAGACGCTGGTCGACGGGTACAAGTACTCCATCCTCCTGGGGATGAAGTGCATCCGCACGATCAAGAACAACATCCTGCGCGACGGCAACATCTACATCTTCGCCGCGCCGGAGTTCTTCGGGTACTTCTACATCCTGAACGATGTGAAGTTCTACATCGACAAGATCGCCAACCGGATCATGTGGCAGAGCTGGGAAGACATCGGGATGGGCTTCGGCAACATCTCGGCCGTCGCCAAGCTCGAGCTGTACTCCGGGTCGGTCACCCCCAACGCGGTGACTAACGCGACCTTCTCGACGCGGACCCCCGCGAACGAGGATGCCCTCCAGATCACCAACAACCGCGTCGCGGCTGGTGGGGTCTTCCCCGAGGTGTTCATCTTCTAGGCGACGGGCGATCCCCGGCGACGCCGAACGAGGTACGATGAGCGCCCTCTTCCCTTCCCTGGGGAGGGGGCGTTCGTCCATCAGGGGAAGGAACCCACGCATGCCTCAGCCCGATCATTCGTTTCAGATCTTCTCGATCAAGGCCGCCCACACGCTGGAGCGCCTACCTGCCATGCAGAAGCGCCGCTCCAAGGGCGGTCGCCATGTGCGGGTGGCCGTGTTCGGCATCCCCCTGCGTGGAGACAAGCAGGGCATCAACATCAGCAGGACGCAGATCCTCCATGACCTGGATCGTCTGCGCTCCCTAGACGAGCTGGGCCTCATCTTCTTCCGCAGCCGCCAGACGCTGCGGGTCATGAGCCTCGACGACATCGTCGGCCCCGAAGAGGTCGAAGAGGGCGGGGACACGGTCCTGGCCGAGGTCGTCGAAGCGCCCGAGGAAGCGCCCGAGGAAGAGGTCGTCGAAGCGCCCGAGGAAGCGCCCGAGGAAGAGGTCGTCGAAGCGCCCGAGGAAGCGCCCGAGGAAGAGGTCGTCGAAGCGCCCGTCGAAGACGAGCCGGCTGCCCCCGCACAGCCGCTGGCCGATGCCAAGGCACTCATTACCGCTGACCTGGGCAGGGCCAAGCTCCGCAGCATCGCGGAGGCCGTAGGTGCCAAGGCAGCTTCGTCGAACGATGCCACGGTCCAGCGCATTCACGAGGCCATCGACGACAACGCCGACGCTCTGACCTACGAGGACATCCACGATCTGGTCCAGGAGTAGCCCATGCTGCGTGTCTACAACGTCACAGACCTGCCCGGATACGGCCCTCCCCGGACGTGCGTGGTGAACAAGGTCCCCGTTCACCCTGGGCGGTCCCACCCCTTCGAGAAGATCCACCTGCCCCTCAACAGGAAAGTGCAGGAGATGACCCCCCGCACGTCCGGGGTGGTCGTACTGGATGAGGGAGCCCCTCTGCCTCCCGTCATCCAGGCGGCCTACGCCAAGATGAGGGCGCAGCCCGCTGTCAAGGCGGAGATCCCCGCCCCCGTCCTGGAGCTCCCCCCGAAGGGGAAGCCCGACCACAGCGCCCGGGACGCCTGGTTGAAGGAACGCACCTTCTCCGTGTTGAAGGCGGGGTACGCTGTTGTGGTGGGCCGGGTCTACTCAGGCTCTCGTGGCCAGAAGAAGGTCCTGGCTGCTCTGCACCGTGACGCGGACGAACAGAAGCTGACCTCCTGGGTGGAGACATCTGATGGCTGATCGAGGATTTCTGCCAGGATCGACTTCCCGCATGCAAGCTGCGATCTCCATGATCCGCTTGTTCATGCGGGACTTCGGGCACCTGAACCGGCTCATCGCAGGGGAGGAGTCCTCCTCTCGGATGATCGCTTGGGCAATCCTCGACACCGTCGACGACTACAACACCACACCGCCTCTGATCAGCCCGGTGACGACGGAGACCTTCCCCTCTCTGTCCATGCTGCGGCAGGGGGCGACCATCCGCTTGCTGCAGTCGGTGGCGATCCTCGCCACTCGCAACTACATCAACTTCTCGGATGGGGGCACCTCGGTCAGCTTCACGGCGAACATCCCGCTAATCCACAACATGATCCAGATGCTCTCCAGCGAGTACGAGCAGAAGAAGCTGCGTCACAAGACCGCGGTGAACATCTCCCAGGGGTGGGGAGGCGGCGTCCACAGCGACTACTACATCGTCAACTCCTGGTACGGGGCCTTCTGATGGATCCTGTCGTAGCCCACGCCTTCGCCGGGGAGTCGGTGAAGCTGGCGGAGCGCTTTCGCGCGACCGCCGACGTCGCTCGGAAGATGGGGCTTCACCGCGCAGGTGACGGCATCGAGGGCGGGGGCAGGGCGGCGGCCTACAAGCTCTACAAGACCTTGAACTACAAGATCCCCGGAACGGGGAGCACGCACCTTCCCTTCTTGAGCCCCCGCCGACGACACAAGCTGACCATGACCATCGCCAACAACCCCCACTTGCTCCCCGCCGCCGTCTCGCCCATTCCGGGGAGCATGGAGGTTGGAGCAGGCGCCACCTACTTGGGCAACGCACTGGCCCGCCGGATGGGTCTGGCCACGTAGAGGTCGACCTGTTGAACACTGGTCTGGTAGGACTACTCGAGGAGCCACAATGTCAGCCGATCTGAGCAACTTGGCGCGGCACCTGATGTCGCAGACGCCTGAAGTGCCCTCTGCCGCCCACGGTCTGCCCCACCTGCTGACGGCGAAGACCGCGGCGGCGGAGGTGCAGTTTGCGCTGGCTGCGTCCGAGTTCTACTCGCAGCAGAAGCTGGGGCGCGCGGGGAGTTTCAACCGCAAGTCGCACGAGCACCTCTCCCGCAACATGGGCGAGAGCCACGAGGACTTCCACCGGACCATGGACGATGCGAAGCCGGAGTCGGCGAAGAAGCTCGAGAAGCAGCGCTCCGACGAGCACTGGCAGGGCGTCAACTTCGAGCGCACGCCCCTGGCCGTGGAGAACCTCAAGGCCCAGTTCAAGTCGATCATCGCCAAGTCCGACGACCCGGAGAAGATCCCGCAGAACCGGGCCGAGGCGCAGAAGAAGTACCGGGCGAAGACGGCCAAGGTCGGAGGGGACCGCTACCACGGAGCCATCGGCGGGGCCATCGGCGGTCTGCTCGACAGCCCCCGCCGGTACCGACACCCCGGCATGACGGAGGGCATGCACATCCCTCCCACGGACACCACCCATCAGGGCTTCCTCGGCGGCGCTGTCGGTGGAGCCATCGGCGCGGGCAAGGGGAAGCGGCTCCGCGGGGCCGCAGGCGGAGCTGTGGGGAGCCTGGCCGGGGGCATGCTGGGCGCGAACCCTCTCGGCGTGGCCGGATCCACCCTCGGCGGCGCCCTGGGCGGCCACGTTGGGCAGCACGGCTTCGAGCAGACCGGCAAGGACCTGTCCGCCGCGAAGGCGAAGATCCAGGAGAAGCTCCGGGATCGCAAGGCTCGCACGGAGGACGCCCAGAAGACCGCGATGTTCTTCGACCTGGACATCTCCGGCACCCACACCATCGTCGACCTGCCCCCGGCCGCCGCCATGCAGCTCAAGTCGCGAGGCATCGGGGTGGAGCGCACCACTCCCATGGCGGCGCGCAGCTTCCACCGCGAGGAGATGCAGAACTCCGGCATGGGCATGCCCAAGATGGCCGAGCACGCACACCGTCTCAGCGCCAAGGACCGGGAGACTCGCGAGAACCTGCGGAAGCTGCTGTCCGGGTACCGAGAGAGGTCCAAGGAAGCTGGCTTCTTCGGCTTCGGCAAGAATGTCGCACGCACGGGCCCGAAGGCCCCGCCGCCGGCTGCACCTGCTCACCCCCCGATGGAGCCTCACAAGATCAAGGCGCTGGCGGACCACTACCAGCTGGACCACTCCTTCGCCGCCGACGAAGCGAGCAACACCCATCACGCCGGCGGAGACCACCACGCCATCGAGTACAACCTCGCGCACTGGAGCCACATGCAGCAGCAGCATGGGGGCCCGGGACGAGCGTGGGACGCCAAGAAGTGGGGCAAGCCTCACCCAGAGGATGATGCGCTCCCGAAGCTGGCCTTCGTTCAGGCGCTGGGCCAGAAGGTCTACCGGAAGCTGCCGCAGGCTCTCGGGGGCGCGGAGAGGGTCGAGATCGGGAAGCCCCCCACCAAGGAGAGAGGTCCCATCGGCGGTGATCTGGGAGATCACGCGATCAACACGGGCCTCGGGGCGCTGTACGGAGGAACCGGCGGACGGACTGGCGGCGCCATCGGTGGAGCGTTGGCGGGCGGCGCGTCGGATCACCTGTTCCAGCGCACGCTGCCGGAGCACTACGGCAAGGGCCTCGCAGGATCCATCGCGGGGCCCATCATCGGAGGGTTCGCGGCCGGCTACGGAGGGCAGGCCGGCGGCAAGGTGCAGCGCAAGATCAAGGGGCTCCTCGACAGCAGGAAGAAGAAGCAGGAGGCCGAGAAGAAGGCGATGTTCTACGACCTGGACATCGCGGGCCAGCACACCGTCGTGGACCTGCCACCGGCAGCAGCCATGCAGCTGAAGGCCAAGGGGATCGGCGTGGAACGCTCCACGCAGATGCAGGCCCGCGAGTTCCACCGTCACGGGATGCAGGATGTCGGCATGAACATGCCCAAGATGGCGGAGCTCAGCGCCAAGGACAAGGAGACCCGCGAGAACCTGCGGCGTCTGCTCTCCGGCTACCGCGAGCGCTCCAAGGAGGCCTACGTCTCGGTCTCGATTCCCCTCGGCGGTCGAGGGGGAGATCCTGAACTCGACAAGAACCTGGACACGAGCGCTGCCGCGCGCAAGAAGCTGGTGCGGAAGGGATCGGGTCTCGGGACCGTGGGAGGAGCGCTGCTCGGAGGCGTCGGGGGCGGCGTAGCGGGCGCCGGCATGGGAGGCCGCTCCGGTGCAGCTCTTGGTGCTGCGCTCGGCGGCGTGGGCGGCGGCCTGGGCGGGGCAGGGTACGGGCACATGATGGGGCACCTCTTCCACAAGGACAAAGTGAACCGGAAGGAGCGAGGGCTGGCTGCAGAAGCACTTCGGCACCAGAAGAACCAGGACTACGCAGACACCCTGCGGGGCACCCTGCAGAAGAGGGCGATGTTCTACGACCTGGACATCCAGGGAGAGCACACCATCGTCGACCTGCCCTCCGCTGCAGCCATGAAGCTGAAGGCACTGGGCATCGGCGTCGAGCGCACGACCCCCACTGCCGCCCGAGAGTTCCACCGCCACGGCCTGGCCGAGGTGGGGATGAGCCAGCCGAAGATGGCCTTCGCCAAGGCGGCCGTCAACGCAGGGGCGGCCATCGGGGCACTGGCAGGCGTGCCCCTCGGAGTCGCTGCCGGCCGCCTCGGGAGCGGTGGAGACACCACTCTCGTGGAGGACATGATCACCGGGTCTACGGGAGGGATCCTCGGGAGCATCGCTGGCCACGGCTACCAGAAGGCGTACGGAGCGAAGCGCAAGGAGAAGACTGCAGAGCCTGACCCTTTTCTGGGGGTCGCTGGCCTTTCCGCTGGCTCCAGTGACCCCGCCAACGGCATCACCGACCTGATCACCCGCGGTCAGGAACTCCCTGAGCCCGATCCCTCCACCAAGGCCGAGCTGACCCGGAAGCTGCACGAGAAGATGCAGAACAAGGAGGCCATGCGGCCCGCCGTCGCCGCAGCGAAGCGCCCCTTCGCCTTCGGCAAGAAGGCGGTCTTGCTGAGGGATGTCGCGCAGCAGGTACAGCCCCAGCAGGTCAAAGCGGCCTTCACGTTGCAGAACGCGGCCAACGTCGGCCTCAAGGGCGGCGGGACGGTTGCGGGCGGGCTCTACGCTCGCAAGAAGGCCAAGGACCTCGGCGAAGTGCCGGACGCCCCCGCGGGAGCGAGCAAGAAGGAGCGCTTCCTCACCAAGATGAGGCAGAGTGCCTCGGAGCACCCCAATCTCGCCGCTCTCGGTGGAGCAGCCGGCGGGTACACTGCCGGTGCCGGGGGCATGCGGACACTGAACTATCTCGCTGGAGAATAGCGAGCACGGCCGGGGACACCCGACCAGGAGAAGATCATGCTGGACAAGTTCCTCCTCGAAGTAGGCCATGAGCGAGAGAAGCAGGCGTCGGACCGTCGGTCCCGACACGACCTCGGGATGGACCACATGTCCGTTGACGAGCTGCTGAAGCTCGCTGCGGTCACCGCCCCCACTCCTCCCGGCCCCCCGAAGGTCGATGGCAGCTCCGGCGCCACGCCGGAGGACATCGGTGCCGCGGTCGGCGCAGCCCTCAAGGTCGTCAAGGACCGCGAGGCCGAGCAGGCCGCCATGGCAGAAGAGGAGGCCGCGGCCCAGGAAGAGGAGGCCCAGGCTCAGCAGAACCTCGAGGGCCAGGCGGCAGACGCCAACCAGCCCGATCCGAACCTTCCCCCCACCTTCCCCCCAGGTCAGGAGCCGCGTCAGCCGCCCCCGATGGATCCGGCTGCAGGTGGAGCTCCTCCTGCGGCTGATCCCGCAGCAGGCGGTGCCGGCGAGGTGAAGCAGGCCTTCCGTCAGCTGATGCTGCAGAAGCAGGCCGAACGGGTCAGCCGCTGGGAGGGGCTCCGCGCATCCTCCCGTGCGCAGCGCGCAGGCTCGGGACTGAAGCGCCTGCTCCCCGAAAAGAGGCTGATGAAGGAGAATCTCAAGGAGGTCACCAAGGGCACCCTCAAGGGTGGCCTCACGGGCGGGGTCGTCGGGACTGGTGTGGGCGGACTCGCCGGCGGTATCCTCGGCCGTGATCTGCGGACCGCCGGGATGGGTGCCGCCGTGGGCGGCCTCGGAGGAGCGATGCTGGGCCAGGAGGTGGGCGGCAGTGTGGGCCAGGTGAAGGCCCACAAGGCCCACCTGGACCGCTCCGGCATCAGCGGGAACGTGTTCAAGGGGTACGACCTCACCCCCGAGGCGAAGAAGAAGTACCTCGATGACTGGGGCAAGAAGGAAGCGGGGGTGGTGCAGAACCTGAAGAACCTCGGGGAGGTGGTCATGGGCGCTCCTACCGTCGCGAGGACGCGGCCGGGTTCGCCGATGCGCCGAGCGGCTCGAGCCCATGCCATGCCGGGCGTCAAGAACGTCGCGCAAGGCGTCGCTGGAGCCGGAGTCCTGGCGGCGGGTGCCTACGGGGCCAAGAAGCTGCTCTCCCGCCCGAAGCCGCAGGAGCAGGAGACGGCCAAGGCAGCGTTCGTGGCTGCCTTGGAGGGTGAGGATCGCCCCCCTTTCGACGAGGCTGAGAAGCAGGCCTTCGACCAGGAGAAGGCCTTCGGCCGTGCCAAGCGAGCGAGTATCGAGAACGCCTTCACGGGCGCGGGAGCCGCGGCGGGCCTGGGGACCACTGCGCTCTTGCAGCGTCGAGCGGCCCACCACGACAGCATGATGCGGGACACCGGCCAGATGGACCGGAAGACCCACTGGAAGCGCAAGGCCAAGCGGCTCGGCGGCCTCGCCGTCGGCACCGGCGCAGGCGCGGCTCTGGGTCGCGGCGCCCTGGAGTTCGGCCGCGAGGTCGACCCCCACATCAAGGACTACGCCAAGAGCTGGGGTCCCACGATCGACGAGACCGTCAAGCCGGTCCACGATCGGCTCACCTCGACGGGCGGCTCCCTCGCTGCAGGCTTCGTTCCCACCGAGTCCCTCAAGAAGAAGGTGCGGGAGGCGCTCCGCAACAAGGAGGCCGAGCCACGCGAGCATCTTTCCATGAACACGCTGTCCACTTTGGGCGGGGCAGGGCTTGGCCTGGCGGGCACCGCCTTGGCGCAGCGCAAAGGGCGCTACCACGACCGACTCATGCGCGACACCGGGCACATGGACCAGGACGTGTACAAGGGCCGGAAGGCCAAGCGCACGATGGGACTGATGGCGGGCACCGCCGCCGGCGCCGGCCTGGGCCGAGGGGCCCTGGAAGTGGGGCGGTCGCTGGACCACCACACCAAGAACTACGTCAAGGACTGGGGCCAAGCCGCCGCGGTTGCCATGGACCCGGCAGCGGAGCGCTTCGAGGACATCGCGGGCAACATCTCGCATGAGGCCATCAAGAAGACGCTCAGGTCTCCCTTCGAGAGCATGGCCGAGGCGTGGAAGAACCGACGTGTCAAGAAGGCGTACGCCGACTACGACAACGTCTTCAGCAGCAGGAAGAAGACTGCGCGGATCTACGGTTCCACCTACGACGACGAGTTCATGGCCAACACCGCCCTGCCCTACGAGCAGCGCAAGGGCCACTACATCTCCCACCTCGGACGCAAGTCCAAGGAGAAGCCCTCGGACAAGGGCGTCGTGAGCCGAACGGGCGGCACCATCGGTGGTCTGCTCGGCGCCGGTACCGGCGTCTTCCTGGGCGGCGCACACAGTGGAACCGGGGCACTGGTAGGCGCGGGCCTCGGAGGCCTGGCCGGCGGAGCTCTGGGCGTGGCAGCGGGCCGCGCCTACCGCCGGGGCGACATCGCCGACATCAAGGCGTCGAAGAGGTTGCTGGGAGGCTCCCCGGAAGATCTGGACACGCACATAGGAGGCAAGATCCACGCGCACGTCCAGGCGGTGAAGGCGCAGCAGGAGTGGGCTGAGTGGGCGCAGAGGCAGAGGGAACGGGAGAGGCATGAAGAGCTGCTGGATGCTCTCGGTGGCCACCACCATTCCGCTCCTTCCTCGATGGGTGGTTTCAGCTCCCCGTCTTCGCAGCACCGCAGCGACTGGAACGCCGGGAAGAAGGTGCCCATCCGCCACGCAGAGGTCCTGGACATCGAAGACCAGGAGCGGAAGGACCGGGATCGGCACCTGTCGAATGCGGAGTCTATCTTCAAGTCGAAGCCCGCGCCTCGCAGCGACCCCGACGGCCCCTACAGCCACTGGGCCAAGGACAAGCGCCCCTCCACGCCTCTCCCTCGACGGGCGGTGACCTCGACCTCGTCGACGGCGAAGCCGAAGTACCCCACGAGCCACGCTGGGCGCCCCACGTCACAAAAGGAGTGGGAGGACGCGGACAAGGAGATCAACGACCTCATGGACAGCAAGGGGCTGAAGCACGCCTTCGTGCATGCGGCTCTGCGGGCAGTTAGTGCATGAATATCGGCCTCCAATACGGTATTGGCTCCGACTTGGAGAAGACGGCCTTCTTCTCCGTCGGCGGGGGAGGAGTCCAGCTGGGCCACAAGGACATCCCCATCCAGGGGCGAGTCGGCTACAGCAACTTGTTGGGGGTGATCCCTCTTCCTAGCGCCTCCGCGCGCCTGGGGAGCACCGACGGGCCGGGTCTGAGCCTCGGGGCCACCTTCCCCGGAGTACCCACCGTCGGCGTAGACAGTGGCTCCTCTCAGAAGGGCACGGGGAAGTACCGCTCCCCCGGACTGATCGGCATCCGCAAGAGGATCAAGGAGCGTGAGGCCGCCATGGAGAAGGAGGCCATCTTCGGGGGACGCAAGAAGCGATGGGAAGCCATCGCTGGCACGGCGCCTACACACCGGGAGAACCTGAGCGTCAACTCCCCCTCCCGTCAGGCGTTCGAGCACATGCACCGACCGCAAAGCTCGACCGGGATGCGGCCGAAGCCTGGCGCTATGTCGAGGCTGAAGAGCTTCCGTCCCACGGGCAAGCAGCTGGCGGTCGGTGGCGGCATCGCAGCCGTCGGACTCGGCGCTGCAGCTCTCCTCCGTGCCCGGCACAAGGCGAAGAAGGAGTACGAGGCCCCCTTGCGGGGACGGCCCCAGCAAGCCCGGCCCCAGCAAGCCCAGCCCATGCAGCCGATGAGGCCCATGCAGCCCAAGATGGCAGCCTTCGAGGAGGTCGTCGAGATCCTGGACTTCGAGAAGAAGGCGGCGATCCTGGCCGTCGGTGAAGAGGCCGCCCAGGAGATCCTGAGGGACCTCCGATGCTCCAGCTGAAGGACGTCGTCTGCCGATCCCTGGACTTGGACCGCCTGACGGTGTCCTGGGGGCTGGAAGACACCGTCGAGAGCCCCCAGGACTACGACTTCCACGTCCAGCGCTCGGGATCCCCCGGAGGGGAGTGGGACACCGTCTCCCCACAGGCGCTGGTGGACACCTACATCTTCGTCGACGTGCAGGCGGGCCTGCTCCACAACTGGGCGAAGCTCTACTACCGCATCCGCGTCGTCAAGCGGGCCACCGGCGAGGAGGCCTTCTACCCCAACGTCCCGGCCAGTCTGAGAGCGGAGCCGCCGCTCGACGCGCTGGAGATGAGCAGGCAGGAACTCATCCTCCTCAAGGAGTTCGTGGGGAGGAAGTGCTGGCTCTTCAAGCGCCGCACCTCGGGGGCGAAGTGTCCGGAGTGCTGGGACCCGCGCGCGATGCAGCGGGTCAAGTCGAAGTGCCTGTCCTGCTACGGCACGAGCTGGGCCGGGGGCTACCACCGCCCCATCGAGTTCTACTGCGCCATCGCTCCCACCGCACAGGTGCCCCAGAACGTGCCCCCGGTGGGCGAGCTCCAGCTCGAGAACTCGACAGGCTGGACGATCTTCTTCCCTCCGGTGGACCCCCGGGATGTCATCGTGGAGCCGGAGAACGTACGCTGGCTCGTTCACAACAGGGTCTACACTGAGCGGGTGCGCGCACCCGTCAAGCAGCAGTTCCAGATCCACCGTGTCTCCCCCGGAGACATGGAGTTCGCCTTGCCTCTGGACGTGGACCCCGCAACCCTGGACCCCACGGCGGTGCGACAGTTCTACAACCCGGTGAACCCCGACGTGGTCGCCGACGGGCTCGAGGGCCTCTTCAGCCGGGTGGGAGTCTGACATGCAGTGGGAGACTTTCGCCTTCCGAGAAGAGGTGGTCAGCCTGACCAAGGAGGGCTCCCTGCGGGAGATCGCCAAGAGCCTGGGTCGGACTGCCCGGCGTAGCTGGGAGGGAGGCCGTCCCACCGGATCCATCCCCCGCGAGACCATCAACAACGCGGGCGGGGGCGCCATGGCCGGCGCACTGGCCGGCGCACTGACTTCTGGAAAGGGCCAGCGGGGACGAGGAGCTGTCGAAGGAGCGGGCGTCGGCGCGCTGTCGGGCGCCATCACTGCCCCCGCCACCACACTGCTGTACCGAGCACACCCGCACTGGAGCACCCACGCTGCCCACATGATCGCGCCGGACTTGGTGTCCGGAGCTGTCGGTGCTGTGGCGGGACTCCGACGCCGGGGCAAGATCCAGCAGATCCTCGAAGACCACGCCCAGAAGGACGAGCACCCCGGTCAGCCGGTGAAGGAGGCTGCTCTCGGCCCTGCCGGCCGCAAGAACGTCCGCACGGCCAAGAGGGTGCTCCGCGAGGCCGGCGGCATCTCCGCAGGCATGTTCGGCGGCTACGCCCTGGGCACGGGCGCGGGGCAGCTGATCAAGAACACGAAGATGTACAGCAACCTCCCAGGAGAGAACAAGCTCCGCGCCCTGCAGCTGGGCGGAGCGCTGATCGGCGGAGCGGGCATGGGCTCTGCCTCCCTGGCCAAGCGCATCGCGCGAGCCCAGGACCGACGGGAGTCCCGCCTGGCGCGGGAAGCCCAGACGGTTCAGCCGAGTGAGTGATTCCCACATCCGGCCAGGAGGGAGAAGTTCCTTGATCCCTGCGATTGAGGAGCACGACCTGTGGGCACGGCATGTTGTGGTCTGCTTCCTCCAGGGGCTCTGCAACAAGCTGCCCCTGGACCATCCGTGGCACTGGGAGCCGGACATCAACAGTTCTGGCATCCTGATCGCCGGCGGCACACCGTTGGACGTCGGGCGCACCCTCCCACGTCCTGCGATTGCCGTTGACGTAGGGCAGTACCAAGCCGCTAACATCGCCATGGACCAACTGCGGGCCGAAGACCCGTTGACGGGTGAGAGGCTTCACGTTGACCTGGTTCCCGGCAACCTCACGGTGTACGCACTGGGGGGTGTCGAGACCGAAGCGAGACGACTTGGCGGGTGGGCTGCCCGAGAGATCAGGTACCACCGGAGACTTCTACAGACCGAAGGAGGGTTTCATCAGATCGCGAATACGCTGGCGGTAGCGCCTCCGAGTCCTCCCGGGCAGATCTTCCAGGGGGCGTCCGACGAGCGGGCGAGGATGGTGGCAGTCAACATCCCCTGGTACTCGCAGTGGGGGTGGTACGTGAAGCCAATCGCCCCCGAGTCTCAGACCTCTCTGGAGTACATCCAGACAGCAAGAGCCAGGGATTACGATCGGCCCCACTTGGTGCGTTTGAACGATCTGAGAACCGGCTTCATGAACTCATCCGGCCTTCTCCAGACTGCCGGAATGCGCTCGGGCCCCGAGCCCACGAACGAATGAGGAGCTGAACATGCCTGCCATCCCCCAGCCGGGCGTCACTGTCATCCAGGAGATCGCGACCACGTCCCCCACGGTGGCGTCGTCGGCCCTTCCTGCGTGCATCATCGGCCCCGCCTTCCAGGTGGTCGAGACGCAGGTGGACGGTCTGCTGAGCGCGGACGCGCTTGCGACCACGTACCTGCAGTACGCACTGAGCCTGAGCCAGTCCTCGTTCCCGGACCCCCGGAGCAACATCGCCGAGCTCAACGTCCAGGAGGACACGGTCGAGGCGTCCCTCTACTACGGAGGCGCGCTCATTCCGCTCCCCCGCGGTGACGGGAACCCCTACGGCACCTCCTTCCTGGCGGCCTCCAACGTGGCCAGCCAGGCGACCGTCGTCACCACGGTGGGCACCGTCGCGGCTGCTGTCGCGGACGGCGATGTGCTGGTGCTCGCGTTCGACCGCACCAACCCGACGGACACGAGCCGTGACGTGACGGTCACCGTCTCCGCCGCAGCCCTCGTGGCTACCCAGGCGGAGATCATCGCTGCCATCAACACGGCGGTGGGTGCCACGGTGGCCCTGGTCGCTCCGGCCCCGGCCGCTGCTCTCGAGATCATGATCCGCTCGAACACCTGGGGCGCCAGCTCCTCGGTGGACATCCGCGCCGCCAGCGCGGCGGGCACCAAGCTCTTCGGCGACGCGCTGTCTCGGCGTGCGGTCGGCTCCGGCTACCGGGCGCAGGACGACCTCGACGGCGACCTCGTCAGCCCCTGGATCGAGTACTTCCGGGGCGAGGCGTTCATCAACGCCGTCGGCAACAACTTCGGTGGCGCGGGCACCGGCCTGGGCCTCTGGACGGAGGCGGGAGCCTTCTCTGCCGCCTACGCCGCGGACGTCTTCTTCGCGGGTGGCGGGGCCACCATCCCCCTGCAGGCTGCCTCGGCCGCCCGGGCCGGAGACGCGCTCGTCTCCGCCGGCACCGACCTGGGGTGGGAAGTCGTCGAAGTCCAGGTCAGCCGCTTCCGCATGGCGCAGCTGGACACGGCGCTCTCGACCTTCGACACCGAGGGCAACGCGACGACCCGCGTCTACATCGACCAGGAGGTCAACGCGCTGACCCACAGCATCCCCTTCGCTCCCCGTAACGTGTGGTTCGAGGCGCAGGGTCTGCAGTGGGGGGCCGTGACGCCTCCGCCGGTGGCCGCTGTCCTGACGGGCAACATCCCTGCCACGGCGGCACAGGTCGCGGAGATCCAGGACGAGTTCGCCACGGCGGGCTACCCCCTGAACCTCCTGAACCAGACGCTCATCTTCCAGCGCACGGTCGCTGGGGTGGCGCAGCCGCAGGAGACCTACACCTTCGTCGCCGCGGCCTCCGCGGCCATCGCCAACTCGGCGGCCCTGGACGCCCGGCTGACGGAGCTGGCGCTGGTGGGCATCACCCACGCCACCCCCTACGACGACGGCACGGACACCCACGTCCACTTCTCCAGCGCGGCTTCGGGCAGCGGCGAGACGCTGACTCTGCTGGCTACGGGCACGGCCAACGCCGCCCTCGGCTTCAGCGCCGCGGTGGCCACCTCGCACACCGGCAAGGACCAGGAGTACACCACGCAGTCGACGGTCCTCGGAGTGGGCTTCGCCAACCCCGCCACGCTGACCCTCGACATGACCCTGGATGACAGCAGAGGCACCCACGTCCTGAGCCACACCTTCGCCGGCCCCGGCCCCACCGCCATCGCAGCGGCGGTGGTCGAGTTGGAGGACAAGTCCAACCAGATCGCCTTCGACGGCGACATCCGGGTCGTGACCTTCTCGAACTCGGGAGGGGAGCTCCTCGCCACCTCCGTGGAATCGGGAGCGGCGGTCTCCATCACCTTCGCGAACACCGCGGTGGTGGCCCTGGGTATCGCCCCGGGCCCGACCCTGGGAACCGACGACCTCAGCGGCACGACGCTCCAGTACTCGCTGGACGGTGGGGACGAGTTCACGGCCACCTTCGGCAGTGACTCCCTCGACGATGCCGTCGCCACGATCAACCTGCTGCACTCCGGTGCGGTGATCGCGTCGATCTCGACGACCTTCCTCCGGCTCACCTCCCCGCTCGGCGGGGTGGCGTCCTCGGTGGCGGTGAACGCTGCTTCGACGGCGGACACCGTGCTCGGGTTCACCGGCGGCAACGCGTCGGCGAGCGGCACCGGGCGTCCGAACCCCGACTGCTACCTGGACCTCAGCGGCAACCTGGTGCTCGGCGCGGAGATCCTCCGCAACGGTCTCACCGGAGCTCCGTTCGTCCCGGCGTCGGCCAGCCTGTACGTCGCCTACGAGGCGCTCCGGCTGGACGTCAGCTCCGCCTCCCTCGCGGTGGAGAAGTTGCTGACCCTGGATGACCAGACGGCGCTCGAAGCCGTCGGCCAGCCCCTGGACGAGCGGAACCCGCTCTTCCTGGGCATGTACCTCGCCATGCTTAACTCGCCAACCACGGCGGTGACCGGCATTGGCGTGGACGAGGTCACGGCGGCGCAGCCCGAGGGCACCCTCGACGGCTACGCGCGGGCCTTCGACTACCTCGAGGCCAAGGACGTCTACGGCCTGGCTCCGCTGACGGAGAACGACCAGGTCCACCTGGCCCTCGACCTGCACGTCACCGCCATGAGCGCGGCGGCCCAGCGTGGCGAGCGCATCGGCCTCATCGCCCCGGAGGCGCCGACGCGCGCCTTCCCGACGGCGGTGGCTTCCGGCGTGGCTGACTCCACGGCGAACCCCAACGAGCTGACCATCGACGAGAACCCGACCGGCACGTTGGTGGCCGCCGGAATCAACCCGGCGGTGATCGACGCGGACGACGGCGTCTACGTCGAGGTCACCGTGGCCTCCGGGGACTTCCGCCGGTACAACGTGTCGCTGGTGAACGGGACGCTGCTGCAGCTCCGCACGACCTTCGTGTCCCCGGACAACGATGACGGGTTCTACTCGACGACCACGCTGTCGGTCGTGCTGACCAATGTGGCCTACGCCCTGAAGATCCGCGGCGCCTCGCTGGTGATCGCGGGCAGCACCCTCCCGGACCTGACGGCTCGAGCGGCTGCGGTGGCTGCGGCGGCGACGGACTACCTGAACCGGCGGATGTTCTACCTCTTCCCGGACTCGGTGACGGTGGAGCTCGACGACGGAACGTCCATCGTCCCGGCCTACTACGGTGCCGCGGCGGTGGCGGGGCAGATCGGACACCAGCCCCCGGCGCAGCCCCTGACCAACTTCCCCATCACGGGGCTGAGCGCGGTCCAGGGCTCGCACGACACCTACAAGAAGAGCCTGCTCGACACGATCGCTGGCGGAGGGGTCTACATCCTCTTCCAGCAGTCCTCGGGCGGAGCGGTGATGTGCCGCCATCAGCTGTCCACCGATGTGACATCGGTGGAGCGCCGAGAGCAGTCCATCACCCGTGCGGTGGACTTCGTTGCCAAGTTCCTGCGGAGCGCTCTGCGGAACCTGATCGGCAAGTTCAACATTACCCCGCAGTTCCTGAACAACCTCGCCACCGTGATCCAGGGCCAGTTGGCCTTCCTCGGCCCCGACGGGCTGTCGGTGATCGCGGCGGCGGAGCTGAACAACGTGCTGCAGGACGAAGACAACCCGGACACCATCCTGGTCGATGTGACCCTGACGGTGCTCTACCCCGCCAACCAGATCCGAGTCACCCTGGTCGTCTAAGGCGTTGGCCTACCAGACCAGACGGAGTACCCTGACCACAACCGAGGCGTGAAGGTGAGCGCGTAGGGCGACTCACAGGCAGATCCCACAAGGACTGTTCCCCACACCTCCCGGAGAGTGAACATGTACACCCCGATCCCCGGCCAGTCCGACCTCAGCCTCCTCGTCGAAGGGGGAGAACCCTGGGGCGTCACCCGCATCCACCGCAAGCTCGACGCCCGCTGGCGCCGGGTGGCCGAGCGGCTGCTCGAGAAGCTCACCCCCGCCGGCTACTGCTACCTGCTTCTGAGCGGCGTCAGCCTGAACGGCGAGACCTTCTCGATCAACGGTCGGGTCTACGAGCTCGACCCGCTGGGAGTCGCGGCCGTCGGCGACGTCGCCATCACCGTGGCCAACGGTGCGAACGCCAACGTCACCGCCCTCGCCATCGTCGCGCAGCTGAACGCCGACGCCGGTCGGGACGTCGACGCCCTCCTGCTCAGCGTGGGTGGCGCCGTCGAGTGCATCGCCTTCGTCCCCCGCGTCGGTGTCGGCGACTTCGTCGCAGACGGTGCCGCGGCCGGCTTCGCCACCGCGGACACCATGGTGAACGGCGCCTTCCGGGCGAACAAGGCCGCCGGCGCCTTCTTCGACGGCGACGGCAACCCCGCAGCCTTCAACGAGTGCAGCGGGGTCCACGTCGTCACGGCGCAGGACGTCGCGCAGTGGCTCATCAACGGCGGTGTCGCCATCGGTGGCGCCCCGTTCACCTCCGCCCCCGTCCGGGTCCAGTACACGGTGATGACCGGCGGCCCCACGGTGGCCGGCTCGGTCGTGCGAAGCGCGGCCACGGTCGAGTTCCGCTGGCGGCAGGGGAACGCCCTCCGCTGGGGCCTCGAGTGCATCGATCTCGCCCCCGTCCTCGTGGCCGGTGACTTCATCCACTGGTACGCCGCGACCTAAAGGAGTTCCTGATGTCACAGCTTTCCAACTGGGCCCCGTACGACAGCTACGTGCAGGGCGGCATGGTCGATGGCCGATTCATGTCGGCAGCGTTCACGCTCATCGCAGCGGGCCCGCCTCGGTTGGCGGCTGTGGGCGGTGGCAGCGCGGGCGGGCTCCCTCAGGAGTTCGCCTTCCCCATCGGCGTGGTGCAGAACTTCAATCTCTCCCACAACCGGCAGTTCAGCCGGTTCTGGGAGGTTGGTTCGGAGCGAAGCTACTTCATCAGCGGTCGGACCATGGGCCAGATGTCGCTTTCGCGCATCATGTACCACGGCTCCTCGTTGCTGCGAGTGCTCTACGCCTACTACCAGGATCAGATCCCGGCCACCGGCGCGGCCTTCGCGTCGCTGTTCGACAACGAGGGGATCGACAACGTCGCCAACCCTCACGACGTCGTCATCCCGCCCGGCTACGAGAACGTCTTCCTGAACCTGGCCTCGGACCTGTTCGCGCAGCCCATCGGCCTGCTGCTCTACTTCCGGGACTCTAACCTCGCCACCCTCGGTGCCGGGTACCTCGAGTCCTGCTACGTCCCGGCGATGAACCTCGCCTCGGACTCGCAGGGAACGGTGATCCAGGAGTCCGCGCAGCTGCAGTTCGAGCGGATGATGCCCATCGATGTCAACGCGGTCGCTTTGATCCGCAGCGGCTTCACGGGCTTCGCTGAGGGCGGCATGCTCGCGTCGGGCACGACCCCCACGGGTGACCTGAACTTCGCTGGCGGTGCCTCGGCAGGGGTCACAGTCTCGATCTAGTACACCGAGGAGATGAAGCGTCCCCGCCACCAGGCGTAGCGCACAGGCGTGAAGCCGATGGGCAGGGCCGCTTGGTCCTTCCACAGCAGAGACCCCTCAGAGGTCCACTCGACCTCAACCCCCACACTCGCATCAGCGTCCGCCGCTTTGAGCACGGCCTGCTCCAGCTCCACACCGAGCTCCACCTTGCCCTGGCCGTAAAAGGTGAACTTCAGCCACTCGGCGTAGACCGTGGAGGCGACGATGTCCACCTGCCGCTTGGAGGGGAGGCCCGCCTTGCGCGACTGCATCAACCGCACCAGCTCGGCCATGTCCGGTTCGTCGAGCCGGCTGTTGAGGAGGTGCAAGTAGTCCAGGTCCGTCAGGTAGTTCGGCCTCCCCAGATGGTTGGCCGTGCCAGTCAGCAGCTTGCGCTGCTTCAGAGGGCCCACCTCCACCTTGACCTCCCGGCCCACGGACAGCCCCGCCTTCAGTGAGGCAATCTGAGGCACCCCCACCGACAGCCCGGCGTGCGGGATGTTCACGGTGTGGCTCCACTGGTCCAGGAGCGCCGATGTCTCCAGCGGCTCGCTCATTTGCACCCCCTCCCCGAAGAACCCCATGTCCGCCAGGTGCTGCAGCACTTCGCCCTGGCCGTTCAGCAACGTGCCGGGGGTGATGGTCTCACTAGGGAGACGGAGGAGGTAGATACGGTGCTTCTTCAGGAAGCGGCGAAGAGGCTGCAGCAGGCCCACGATCACTCCAAGCTAAGAGAGGGCGCGGGCGGGGAATCGACTGCCCCTGGAGGAGGAGTCGAGGAAAGGACAGCCGGAACCCGCGCCCTCCCCGCTAGCGTGACGGGGAGGGCGCAGATCGTCAAGGCTCCTTCGGCAGCAGGGTCTTCAGGTCCACGCGGGCGTCCTCCCTCTCCATCGGCTCCCGGCAGTAGTCGAGGACGATGTTCACCACCTCCGAGGGGGAGACCGTCCTCCCCGTCTTCCGCTCCGCCTCCGCTTTGAGGCGGTCGACGAAGCGAGAGTTGGGGAGGGTCAGGTTGATCAGCCGGGAGGGCACTTCAGGCCCTCGTCGACTGCGACGAGCTTGGCGAACTCGTCTTCCGCCTCGATCCCTTCAGCCTCCTCAGTCACAGCGTCCAGGACGTTGCTGAGCCCCAGCAACTCCTCCAGCACGGTCTCCGTCGAGATCCGCCCCGCCTGGTGCCCTTCCACCAGTCGGCGCAGCCGGGTGGGCACCTCGCTCATGGGCAGGTCGCCCCCCAGCGGATCCTCCGGGGCCAGGGTCTCTCCCAGCGACTGGAACACGGCCATGCCCCCGTCGAAGAGCGCCATCGAGAGGCGCCCCTTCCCCTGCCCGGGCCCGAACCGCCGGATGTAGTCGGACTGCGCTCGCTTGAGCCAGGCTTCGATGTCGACTTCAGTCACCGATCACCTGCCCCATCTGCCCCATCTGCATGGCGGCCTCCATCTGCTGCCGCTCTATCTGGATGGCCATCTGGGATCGCTGGATCACGATGCGCAGCACCGCCTCGGCCTCCGCGGCCCCGCTCTGGAAGAGCGCCGCGGTGGTGTCCTCCGTGCGCGGGGCGTTGAGCTCGGTCAGGATGTACTGCCCCAGCCCGGCCCAGACGGAGTGGAGGAGGGCGTCCGACTGAGTCGGTCGGGCGTCCATCGCCGAGAGGGACATCGCCTTGACGGTGTCCTCCACTCGAACGGGGGCGGACACCGCCACGAAGTAGGAGAACCCGGCGTCCCTGAGGATCGCCTCCGCCTCCTGCAGCTCCCGCTGCATCGCCTCAGGGTCGGTGATCTCGGGGAGAGATCGGTCTCGGGGGTCTTCCCCGTGGGTGTTGTTGTTGATCATCGGGTCTTTCCGGTCAGGTATTGGGTGAAGAGCTTCTTTCCCAGGTCCACGAGGGACCGCCCCGCGTCTTCACGGGAGCACTGGACGAAGTACTTGGTGGAGTGGGACATGAACATCGCGTCCTCGAAGCTCACGCCGCCACCGACATAGAGAGTGTGCACTCGGATTCCCTCGCGCATGGCCTCCATGATGTTCCGTCGGACGTGGGTCTTGGCCCCCGAGCCCGTCGGTGCTCCGTCGGTGAGGTGGATGAGCTGGCGGATCCCAGGACGAGTCATCATCTCTCGCGCAGCGACCCGTATGGCCGTGTGCGAGGGGGTAGAGCCGCCCAGGACGGTCCCGTCGTTGTTGCCGGGCATCCTGCGGATGGGACAGGGCAGTCGGCTGATCATCACCTCGCTGTTGAAGCCCCCGTAGTAGACCCAGCACTGGCCGGTCACCGAGGGGAAGTTGAGGGCCTTGCCCAGTTGGAGAGCAGCTCGAGCTTCCTGCTCGAACAGATCCCCCATCACCGAGCCCGAGCCGTCCAGCAAGAGCAGGTACTCGAACCCCGGCTGGGACACCGAGTTCTGGAAGATGGCGCCCTCTCGGGACATCCTCCGCTGCACGGCCGCCTGGACGTCGACGAAGCTGCCCTCGTCCTGGAGAGCGTTCTGCTGCTTCCCCTTGATCTTGACGAAGGAGTTGTGCAGCCGGCTGGCCACGGACCGGTCCGCGTCGGACATCACCCGGTCCACCAGCTGAGACTCTGGCACGTCGATGAAGGTGACCTTCGCCTTGGCGTCCTCCTTCAGCCACTCATCCTTGTCGGGGGCCTCGTCCGGCCCGTGCTGCAGGCTCTCGACGGTCTGCAGCATCTTCTCCACGGCATCCTTCTGGATGTCCTCGTCCGACAGGTAGTCGCCGCCGCCCATCGCGTTCTCAGCGTCCTGCATCGCGTTGGGGTCGTGCCGACCGCTCTCCATCTTCTTCTTGATGTAGCCCTCCAGCGGGGTGTCGCTGTGCCCCTGCATCTTCAGGATGTCGAGGTCACCCTGGCCCAGGAGCGCCAGCATGCGCAGGGCCGTCGCCTGGGCCAGCTGAGCGTCCTGAGGGTCGGGCTGCTGGCCGTTCATCATCACGGCCACTGCGCCACCTCCAGAGCCCGCTGTGGGTGCCCCTCCCCCGGTGCCTCCCCGCTGAGCGAAGGCGTCGCCCAGGATCTTGGAGAGCTTCGTCATCAGCTTGCCCGCGGCGGCCATGCAGGAGACGAAGTCGGAGGAGACGCAGTCCAGGTAGGCCTGGTCGATGGCGTCCTTCACGGAGAGGAAGTCTGGGTCGGCGTCCGCCGGCGACTGGTCGAACATGCAGCTCAGCATGAACTGGAAGAAGTCCGACTTCGCTCCGTCCGTGTGCTCGTTGCCGATCCGCTTCCACCGAGCTACGAGGAGCTCGTAGTCGCCGGGGTTGAACTGGCCCCACCAGTAGGCGACGCGGTTGTCGTCGAGGATGTTGATGATGTGGTGGATGAACTCACAGAGCGCGTCCTTGTGCCCCGCAAGCGTCCGGTCTCCCCGAGCCAGGAAGTCGGTGATGATCCGATCTGCCAGCTTGCTGCGGAAGTGGACCATCGCCTCGATGTTGGAGCCGAAGACGATGTGGCTCAGCTCGTGGCCCGCGATGAGCCACGCCTCGGGGTCGGCGAGGGGCAGGTTGACGTAGCGGCCATCGGTGGAGCCGTAGGAGGCGTTCTTGAGCCAGATGGGCTGACCCATCGCCTTGCTCGTGGTGCTGACGAGCTTGTAGCAGGCGTCCTTGGTCTGCCACGCAGGGCCACGCAAGGACGCGGGGAGGGAGAAGTCGGCCATGTCGGCCTCCAGTGTCAGAAGGTGTAGGTCTCTGCGCGAGGGTGACAGTCGCAGATCCAGTATGCCAGGAGGAATCCTCCTGGCCGGACCCGGGCAATGCGCCATCGCTCATCCACGGCGGCCTCAGGTGTGGTCGAAGATGATGAGCAGCTCCCCCCCGGGCAGGCTGAACCCGTCGAGGTTCTCCGTCGTGTGCTTCCTCAGCGCGTCCCAGGCGGACCGGGCGTGGCTGATCTGAGGTTGTAGTTCCAGCATCGTCCAGCAGACGGAGTCGTCCTGCAGGCGCAGGGCTACCGTCCCCATCCACTCGTCGTCGCAGTCCGGAGAGCTGCTCTCGAAGGGCCGGTCGAACGCGACAAGCCCAGTGGTGGTGCTGGCGAAGAAGTCGTCCCAGTTGTCGATCCAGGAGCCGAACTTCTGTCCGATCTCCGGTGGGAACTCGGGGACCTCGGCGGTCCCCCAGATCACCGCAGCGAAGCGCTCGCCCATGGCGGCCCTCCTTGGTAAGTGGGTGAAAAAGGGGAAGGCTAGCTGCATCCCCCACTGGTCCCGCAGTCCTCGCAGACACCACAGGTGCCGGACCGCCGCATCTTCATGGAGCCGCACTTGCTGCACGTCTCCCCGGTGTAGCCCATGCCCACGGCCTGCTCCCGAGTGGGGCTCGTAGCAGGGGAGTGAGGGTCCCCCTTCCAGCCGTCGTGGGCGCGGTCGAACGCCGACTTGATGGCGGGGTCCGGAGGTGCGTTGATGGCGGCCACGAGGCTCTCCACCACCGTCGGCACGTCTCGGAAGGGGTCAGGCGCCACGGAGTCGTGACGCAGATCCTCCTCCTTCACATGAGCCAGATCGTCCATCTTCAGGTAACTGATGGCCAGCTCCCGGAAGACGTAGTCGATGATCGAGGTGGCCATCTTGATGCGGCTGTTGCCGGTCACCTGCCCGCTCGGCTCGAAGCGACTGAAGACGAAGAGGTCGACGAACTTCTCCAGGGGCACCCCGTGCTGCAGGCCCACGCTCACCGCGATGCAGAAGGAGTTCATCAGGGAGCGGAGGAGCGCGCCCTCCTTGTGCATGTCGATGAAGATCTCACCGATGGTGCCGTCGGGGTACTCGCCGGTGCGGAGGAAGACCTTGTGGCCGCCCATCCGGGCCTTCTGGGTGTAGCCCCGTCGCCGATCCGGCAGGCGCCGGCGGGCCGAAGCCTCCACCAGCGCCTGCTGCATCAGCTCGGGACACCGCCGGTCGACGGTGCCGTCGCCGGTGGTCTCGCAGTGGACGCAGTACGCCACCACGACTTTGTCCCCGTCGGGCTCGACCCACTTGTGGTCGAACTTGCCGATGTCGCTCACTCCTCCTCCTTCTCGAAGTAGGCCAGGTCCAGGCCGGCGAGGGCCTGGTCGATCAGGTCGAAGCCGCTGGCGTACTCGACCACGACCTTGCGGGGCTTGCTGAAGAGGTCCTCCTTCCCCTCGATCTCCTCCTTGCAGGCCTTGCGGCTGGGGGAGCGAACGTGGACGAGATCCTCGATGTCACAGGACTCGTCGAGGTCACAGGCGATCCAGTAGGTGAGCTTCATTCTTCTTCTCCGGTGGCGGGGCGGATCGTGTAGATCTCATCCCCTGTTGGGCTGTCGTGGTGGAAGTTCTGGAGGCGGATCTCTTGACCCTCCATGTCGATCCAGATCTTGAAGTGGCACTCCGTCTTGGGGAGGACCCGCTGCAGCATCTCCTCGGCGTCCTCCGCCTTGAACTCCTTCTCCCCGCCCAGCTTCTGCCAGCCGAAGTTCTCTACCTTGGCGAGCCATCGGCAGTGCTCGGGAGTCATGCCGTCGATGTGGTCCTGGAAGCACTCCAGGAAGAGGGCCCAGAGGGCTTGGCCGCCCTCATCCTCCTCTTCGTCGTCGAAGCCCCAGGACAGGTTGGGCTCAGTGCTCTTCGTCTCCTCGAAGGTGGGCAGCGTCATTCCTTCTCCTTGAGGCACCCGCACTCGAAACGGGCCTTGTTGTGGTCTGGGCAGAGCCCGCACTGCCAGTGGCCCAGTCCCTCCACGGTGGGGCAGTTGAGCCTCTGCAGATCATCGTTGATCGGGTCTCTTCCGTGGAGAGCTCGGAACTCGTAGGCCGTGTAGGGATTCTCCTCCAGGTCCCGTTCCGGGCCCCCCAGCGTGATGTCGATGGTGATCGTGTTGAGCGGCTGTTCCAGCACGAGATCGTACTCGAAGAGGGAGTAGACGATCTTGGTCGGGTCCTCCTCGTCCACCTTCACTGTGACCTGCCGGCGGACGCTGTCCCTGCGGATGCGCCCGATCAGTACGTCCTCCCAGGAGTAGAGGGACCCGTCCGCCTCCAGGCGAAGGTCCTGAGAGCGGAACCACAGCTGGAGCAGCGCCCAATCCTGGTGCTCGCTCGAAGCTCCGACCCCTTTCAGGTGGTCCTGAAGCAGCCCTTCGAGCTTCGCCTGGAGCACCGTCATGAGGCCCGCGTTGATGTTGAACCTGCCGACGAGGCTGTTCATCGCCTCCTGAACGGCCCCCAGGACGGTCTCTTCGTCGGTCACGCCGTCTTCCGCTTCCGCCGGCGCGGGGTCGGCTTCGCGGCTGCGGGCGCGTCCAGCACGTTGATGCTGGCGACGTCCACACCCATGCGGCTCTGGACCTTCTTGACGAAGAAGGCCCGCTGCTGCGCCTCCTCGAACTTGAAGGTGGACAGGAGCATGGCCTTGGGCACGCCCCAGAGAGCCGCGTTGCGGCAGATCTGGTGCAGGTCCGCCGTGGACAGCGCGTACTCGAAGGTCGCTGAGCGCGTGTCGCCGGCCAGCTCGAGCAGCATGCTCACGAAGGGCTTGTCACCCGCCACCTTCTCGGCGAAGACGGCATCCGGGATGGCCATCTTCTCGTCGTCGCAGGCCGCCGCGCGGAGGCCCATCAGGATCTTCAGCTCGTTCTCCTTCGCGGGGTAGTCCAGGTACACCGGCTGCACGCGCCGCTTGAAGTCAGCGTTCAGGGCGTTGGTGCCGCCGTAGGCGGACGGGTTCATGGTCAGCACGACCCAGAGCTTGGCGCCGATGTCCAGGGAGAAGGCGCGGCCCAGCTTGTGGACGTTGAGCTTGCCCTGGAAGTCGAGCAGCGGGTTCAGGGTCTTCTGGGTCTGAGGGCGCAGGGCGTTGCACTCGTTGATGAGCAGGATGGCGCCGTCGCCAGCCTCCTTCTTGGCCACGAAGCGCGCGTGCATCTCGTTGGCGACCTCGATGCCGGTGGTGAGGGCTCCCAGGCCGAAGAAGGTGCTGTCCCCCTCCATGCCGAAGGCGCCGATGAGGTCGTAGTCGCGGGTGTCTTCGGTGCAGGAGAACTCGATGATGGGGAGGCCGAGCTCCTGTGCGTAGGCGTAAACAGCGAGGGTCTTGCCGAGCCCCGTGGGACCGACGAGCAGAAGGGGGTCGTGGAAGGCGGCCTGGCGGAGCAGCCCGAGAAGGCCGGTGGAGTCGATGAAGGGGACTTCCGGCTGGAAGTACGCCTGGAGGGGCATACGCCGAAGTTCGTAGTCAGCTTGGGACACAGGATCTCCTGAGGTAAGGGTAACGAGATCCTTATTGCGCAAAGCAGGCGGTTCTTTCGGGTAGCATGCCCCCCATGCCGATCGCGACCATCATCATACCCACGTGCAACCGGGATTCCGCCCTCGCGCGGGCACTCAACAGCGCCCTGTCCCAGTCCATCGCGGACATCGAGGTGATTGTTGTCGATGATGCGTCGCAGGACCAGACGGCCGAGGTGCTGAACGAGTTCTTGAAGATGGACGACCGTCTCCGGGTGCTGCAGCTCCCCATCCCTCTGGGCCTCTCGGGCGGCCTGCAGAGGAACGAGGCTGTGAAGGTGGCCAAGGGCGACTACGTCGCCTACCTCGACGACGATGACGTCCTCACCTACCGCTCCATCGAGGCTCGAGTCGAGTTCATGGAGGCCCGCCCCACGCTCGACTTCTGTTGGGGACGAACTCTCTTCATTCGACACACCGTGGGCCACCCCGACCTGGACGGGAAGGTCGTGGCTCGGCTGGTCAAGGAGCCGAGACCCGCACCTGGTGAGCCGAACGGCATGCACTGGGTCCGCGGCACGGTGATCCCCGACGAGTTCATGCACCGCGCCGGCGTGGTGGGGACCGACGTCTGGTGGCCGCCCGGACGGGGCGAGGATCGGAAGCTGCTGCAGGCCATCATCAACGCGGGGTACAGGGGGGCGTCCACGGACGCGGTCGTGGCCATCTACGGCCGCTCCGAGGGGTACACCGACTCCAAGCAGAAGCAGGTGAGGATCCGCCAGGCAAGGAAGGTGAAGGGGGCCGTCATCGTCCGGCCGCCCAGCCTCCGCCGCCCGAACTCGATGAGCGGGCGCATGCAGCTGGAAGCTGCGGAGAGGGAGCGTCGTGTCCGAGAAGGTCGTTGATCTGGGGCTGGGCGCCGACCCCCGGCAGTGGGGGTGGAGGCAGTACACCAAGCGGGACTGGGAGAACAAGTTCCCCGCCTCCTACGTGAGCCTCAGCGCCATTCAGGAGATGCTGGCCCCCATCATGAGAGACCACGCAGGCCCCGTACGAGAACGTCTGGTCGAGATCGCACTTGACGAGGCGGTCCAGCGAGTGCGAAAGGTGCGGGTGCTACCCCAAGGCATTGCCGTATACTTCGAGACCGCGGACGACCACGGTGACTACGGGTACACGGTCACCTTCCCTGAGATCACGTAGGAGATCCCCATGACGGCAAACGCAGCGAAGCGGAGCGTGAACCAGGACCACGTCCCCCAGCTGGTACGGACCGCGCTGGTTCCTCAGAACGGTGTCTGGGTGGTCGGGAACATGGATCAGGCGCCGGGACCTCTTCAGATCCCGAACGTCATCTCCATGGACGGCAACGACATGCTGTACCTCTTCGTGGACATCGTTCTTGCCGGAGGTAGCCCTCCCATCGAGATGAGGGTGGAGTTCTCCCACACCGCCAACCTCCCCATGGTGGCCGCGGACTGGTACCCCGAGAGCGCGCTGGAGCCGGCAGCTCTGGTCTTGGGGATTGTCCGGGCCGGGGTAGCTGGCCTGCTCTACAGCTTCACGGTGAGCGGGAAGTACCGGATCCCCATCGTGACGGATGACGTCGCTGCGCGCGTCTCCTTCCAGAGCAACGGAGTTCCCGGCGTGGATACGGCCGCCTGTACCGCGCTGCGCCGTATCCGAGACAGCCTGCTGTCATGAGCCGGTCCCACATCCTTGTCAACTCACCGTATGCGGTGAGCTCCTTCGGAGCGGAGATCGACTACGCCGAGCTTGCCCCAGCGGTTCAGGCCGACCTCGACAACGTCGATCAGGACGTCACGAGCGGGTCGTCGCCCGCGGCCGACTACTCCTCGTCAAGAAGAGCTTTCACCGCCCTCTGAGTGAGGGGCTCGACGATCCCACGCTGCTTGTAGACTTCCAGCGTGGGCTGCTCGAAGCCCTCGGGGGCTGTGCCCGCATCCACCGCATCCCGGTCGGTCATGTAGGCGTTGATCACGTCAAGACCTGTCGTGATCTCCACCATCACCTCGGTCTGCTTCGAGAGGGCCAGCGCCTGCTGCCAGCTGGCGTCCTCGGGGCGACCCTCCGCAACCAGCAGAGCAGCCACGTTGCGATGGTCCTCAGCGGTCAGGAGCTCATCGCTGTAGTCTATGTTGGCCTTGTACCAGTCCTGTGCATTGAAGTAGGCCTGCACGTCCTCCTGGACGAAAGCGCGTCCGTGCCGGGCGTAGACCATGCTCCTGAGGACACGGAGATCCCCCGGCGAGAGCGGCTGGAGCGTCGCCTCGAGGAGATCACCTCCCTGCAGCACGACGTCGGCCAGGTAGCCCAGCGCCAGGGTGTCTGGGGCGGCAGCGTCCTCCGACACCACGAATGGGGCGGCAGCGTCCTCCGACACCACGAATGGGGCGGGGTCGTCCCACTGAGCGGAGGCGTCACCGCAGCCCTGGTTCGCGGAAAATCCTACAAGGAAGACGGCCGGGAGGCCGAAGGAGAGGGCGAGAGCGACGGTGCTTGAGGTCTTCATGCGCGAGAACAGAGCACGAGTCATGCCACTTCCTCCTAGTGAGGTCGGCTCAAGAGCCGATTCAGATTTGTATCCAGCTTCTCGAGAGTATCCTGCATGTGCGCTAGATCAGCCGCGACTTTCGCATTCACTGCGACCTGTGCAAGGGAAGCCTCGTGGTCTGCTGTCTCCAACGTCGCGATCCTGACCACCAGGGCCGCCACCTTCTTCTGTTCCGAGGCAAAGTCCCGCTGCAGGTCGTGGAATGCGATGTAGGCCCCAAAGAGGGCGAGCCCCCACGGAGCCACGTACTTGAGCAGGCCCTTGGCCCACGAAGGAAACGTGATAGTCGTTTGAGTGTTTCCGGCCATGTGTCCCCTGGGGCGCTAAGCCATTTGTCGTTGGATACCGGACATGTTGCCAGCTTCAACGCTGCACGGCGATGGGCTTCGGGGTGTCCTCCTACTCCGCGGGGGTTTCCGTAAGGACTTCCTTCTTCTCCTTGAGAACGTGCTTCAGCGCCATCTCCCAGAAGCCGACGGCGGCAGCGCCGAGCATCAGGCCCTGCAGCATGGCGTCCGGGATGGCGGTGCCGGCAGCTACGGCAGCGACCACATCTCCGATCATGGCGACGCCGGCAGCGACCCAGGGGAGCGCTTCCTTCGGGAGCTTGTTGAGGGCGCCGGTCTTGCGGGCGACGAAGATGGTGAGGGTGAGCAGAGCTGCGACCAGCGCTCCCCATCCACCGTTCTGGTAGTCGAGCAGGGTCTTCACCGCCTCGGCGGCCTCCTCATCGGAGACAGGGGGCAGGACGGCCGCGGAGTCGTCATCGCCGGAGGCGCTGTCATCGTCGTCGAGCACGAGGGCGGAGTCGTCGTCGTCCACCTGCGCGTAGGCGTGGCCTCCGATGGCGATCGGGAGGGTGAGGACGAGAGAGAGGCCCAGAAGGGCGGCGAGGAGGGTGCGTCGCATGTGGTTACTCCGTATCAGAAGGAGGAGGCGAGTCGGAGGTCCAGGACCCCTTCGACTCGCCCGATGCCCTGAGTGTGTCCGCAGCGTTGTACCCCATGGACTTGGCGGCCACAGCCCCAATCCCTGTCAGCAGCACTGTGGTCACTGACGAGAGCATGATTGCTACAGGGGTGACGTCCACCTTGGCCCAGGTCATCACCAACACCACGAGGCCCAGAACGAATGCCTGCGTGGCCAGGGCGAAGACGAGCCACAGACCGAGGCGTGTCGTCTTCTCTCGTTTGCTTCCGGACTTGACAGGAGGCTCTGACATCGCTCCCAGGGTACGCAGTGGTAGACTCCCAGGGCAACCTCTGGATTTTGGGGCATAAGAGCCGTGGCCACCACTTACCTGCCGACCAGAGACGGTCGAGGGATCCATCTGAAGCGCGGGGACACCGTCCGCTTCAAGGATTCTGCCGGCCGCCGCACGGTCGGGTGGGTAGATGATCTCACGGAAGGGAGGGTGCGCGTGAAGTACCCCAAGATCCTGGTTCCCGTCGTCGATGAAGACGGCTCCCCCGTCGGTGCTGACAGGGCGCCCCTCGTTCCCGAGTGGGACATGAAGACCTTCCTCGCAACCGAGGTGGAGAAGTGGGGGTAGACCCCCGTCTCGATCTCGCGCTCGCCCACCTGCTCCCACAAGTCAAGTCCACCCCGCTCAACCTGCTGCGGGCGAAGAAGCTCGAGGACGCCCTGCGCACCCTCCGCTGCTGCTGCAGCTGGCGCACGGGGCACGAGGGCAAGGCGTACTGGTGCGGCAACGAAGAGGGCATCACCCTCTGGTGGAAGGGAGAGGACGGTGCCCGCCTATTGATCCCCTGGAAACACGCCCTTGCTCACGCCGTAGAAACCGGCCTGCTGGGCGAGATGGTTCTCGACACCTACAGCGCCTTCGGCTTGGTCCACGTGGACCATCACCGCTGGAAGATGCACTACCCCTACAGCCGTTTGACCACTGCCACCGCGGTGGAAGAAGATAGACTCCGCCGAGTCAAGATCTCAAATCACAGGAGCCAGACCAATGCCCCGATTCAAGCGTCGCCCCGTCAAGATCCGCCGAGCTCCTACTACGAGCAGTCGGCCCCGGCCCCAGCCCCCAAGCGGAAGCGGAAGCGTTCTCGCCGCTGACGGCGAGGCCATCGCCGACTTCACCTTCTCCATCCTGGAGACGCAGGTCGGTGCCTACGAGAGCATCAAGGCGGCCGCCAAGGAGGTCGTCGAGACCAACAAGGCCCCGCAGGTGGTCAACCTCGTCACCGCGATCGTTCTCGCCCAGATCGGGGAGGACGAGGACCACAGCCCCATGCTGGCGGCCCTCGTCGATGATCTCAAGGTCGACCCAGACGAGGTGGAGATCGCGCAGGACATCATCCTCGCCGGTCTCGATGTCGCCAAGGCCATCTCCGCGGCCGTCGAAGCCGGAGACCCGAAGCAGGTCCTCTGGAAGCTCATGGGTCTCGTCGGCGAGCTCGTCCCCGAGCTCGAGTCCGACATCAAGGCCCTGCAGGCCTGATGGAGTGCCCCGGTTGCGGGGCGTCCCTCAAGACGACGAACACACGCACCTGGCAGAAGCCAGGACGCGGCAACGACGCCTCCCTCTCGGAGGCGTCGTTGTTGAGCGGTACGCGGTACTTCACCTACCGGGTGCGGATCTGCGATGAGTGTGGGTGGTCGGGAGAGACGCTCGAGCTGACCATGGAGCACCTGCAGTACCTGCTGAAGGAAGCAGGAAGGACCCTCGACGTTGAGATGACAGAGATCACGCTCCAAGTAACACGAACACCGGAAGGCAAGTACCTATCTCAGATCCAGAAGTTGGCCCCAGTGGGAGGCGACGGGAAGAGGTAGTTCAGCTACCTCACCCTGATGTATCCTGCGCTGGTCCCCCGTCGAAAGGAGTCCGGGTGTCCCTCCCCTCTGTGCAGATTCCCGTCCTTCAAGAAGGGCGTGCTCTGCCCCGCCCAGCCACGATCTACGTCTCGGAGTCGGACGTGACGGTCCTGGTGGGGGAAAGTGCCTTGGTGTACCCCCGTGCCGCCGTGATCCAGCAGCTGCTCAATCACTGCTACGAGGCGAACACCGTCCTCCAGGATCACCTGCCCTACGAGGTCAAGACGTTCCAGCTGCTCTCAGCCCTCAAGAAGCTCGGAGTCTTCGGGCGGCGGGCCGCGGGCCGTGCCGCCTGACACCCTCGCCGAGAGGAAGTTCGCCCCGGGTCTACCTGAGAAAGGTCGGACCCGGGGCCTTCCTCAGGTAGGGGGCCGCCAGACCTGGGAGTTGGCGGTGCAGGATCACCACGCCAACCGAGCAGGTAGGCACTTTGATCTTAGGTTGGGAGACCCTCAGACCGGGGTGGCGCACTCCTGGGCCCTCCCGAAGGCGAAACTCCCTGGACCGGGGGAGAAGCCCGTCCTCGCGGTGCAGCAGGGTGACCACACCATGGACTACATGGACTTCAAGGGGACGATCCCCTCGGGGTACGGGGCCGGGGTCGTCAAGAGGCACTTGCGGGACAGAGCCGAGGTATTCCACGCAGATCCAGACAAGCTCAAGTTCAATCACTACCGCGGCAGTGGGCACGACGAGTACATCCTCCGGCGCACCGACGACAAGAAGTGGCTGCTGCAGAACGTCACCCCGCACTCGGGCAGCACACCCGTACTGCCCAAGCCCAGGTACAAAGAGGAAAAGCGGGAGTCCCGTCTGGACCCTGGGGATAGCTCGAAGGTGTGGGCTCCGAAGGTGGATGGAGCCCACAATGTCTTCCATCTCCGCAAAGGAAGGCCGGTCCGCGCCTTCTCTCACCGGCCCTCCAAGCGTCGCGTCACCGGGCTGCTCGAGCAGTCGCACAAGGTGCCCGGCCTCATGGACAAGAAGGTGCCTGACCACCTGGACGGCACCATCATCCGAGGGGAGATCTTCGGGCGGGGCCTCGACGGTCGTCCTCTCGCCGCTGAGACTGTCGGCGGGATGCTCAACTCGGACGTCTGGAAGTCCCGACGGAAGCAGAAGGAGCAGGGACAGCTCGAGGTCGTCACCTTCGATGTCGTGAAACATCGCGGCAAGGACATGACCTCCGCGTCTTACGCGGAGAAGCTGCAGGCGCTGAAGGAGGTCGAGAAGGAGTTCCCGAACCTGAAGACTACGGCGGTGGCGCGCACCAAGGCCGAGAAGCTCCAGATGCTCCAGGCCATCCGGGAGAAGAAGCATCCGCTCACCGACGAGGGCGTAGTTGAGTGGGACCTGCACGCAGGCACCAAGCCCAAGAAGTACAAGTTCAAGCCGGACGAGGACCTAGAGATCGTCGGCACCTTTGCCACCAAGGGTGGCAAGTACGAGGGCACCCACGCCGGCGGCATCATGGTGAAGGACGAGAAGGGCGTGGTCAGCCGCGTCGGCACCGGCTTCACCGACGACTTCCGCCGCTTGGCTCACGAGCGCCCTGACCTGGTCATCGGGCGCACCGCCAAGATCACCTCTATGGGCAAGTTCCCCTCTGGCCGCCTCCGCATCCCCTCCTTCCAGGGTCTGCACATGGAAAAGAACGACCCCTCAGACATCAAGAAGATCGAAGACGAGACCGGAGTGACGCTGGACCAGATGACGCGGTCGAAGCAGGCGCACCTCACCGTGCTCACGGGAGGCATGGGCGCCGGCAAGAGCACCTGGGCCAAGAAGCATCGGGGCGAGTTCGACCTCGTGGTCGGCACGGACGTCGGCGCTCCGAAGGACGGCAAGTACGTCATGCCTTCGAGGCAGGAGCGCAAGCGGGTCCGCAAGGAGAAGATCCGCAAGGTGCTGGAGGCCCACGGTGAGGGCAAGAAGGTGCTGTTCGAGGGCTACCAGCCCGGCGTGACGCAGTTCCCTCGCATCTTGGCAGCCGCCGATCGGCGGCTGGAGATGGGTACGGGCCTGCCTCGCCGCCTGTTCCGTGTGGCGAAGCGGTCGAGGCAGCGAGGGACCTCCATGGTCAGCGACCTCAAGTTCGCTCTGGGGGAGCTCCCCCGAGAACGAGAAGCGCGCAAGGTCATCGAGCAGCACGGGCCCCTCACAAAGGTGGCCGCGGCACTGCTCCGGGGGAAGACGGCTTCGCGGACGTTCACCCACAACGACGATACCTACGACGTCGAGAAGCTGTGGAAGATCAAAGGCCGTGCCAGGGACGTAGCCCCGGGCCCTCTTCTGAAGGGCACCGGCCGGTCCTGGGGGGACGGTGACCAGAGGTACGGGTGGCGCGACGTACTCGCTGACCCGGACAAGCACAAGGACGAGGTGGTGAAGATCGACGCTGCGGACTTGAGCTACCCGATCCTGCTCCACAAGGGAATGGTGGTCGACGGGATCCACCGGTTGGTGAAGGCGGAGAGGACAGGCCAGAGGGTGCGCGCAGTGAACTTGTCGAAGGCCGACATGATGACAGGCCGGCTGGCGAGCAAGCAGGCTGCCCTGCTCCCCCTCAACAAGCCCGTCGTCGTCTCCAAGACGAAGCAGAAGCACATCGACAGCTGGGCGAAGCGCAAGAACAAGGAGCATCTGGTCTCGACCAACCTGGGCACCGTGGCGTACAACCCAGGCAGGAAGACCATGCACGTCGAGTTCGCCAAGGGCGGTCTGTACCGCTACTCCAACGTCGACCCGGAGACCTACGCGGGGGTACTCTCGGCCAAGGCGTCCCACGGCAAGAACTTCCACAAGAACGTGAAGGCGCAAGGGTTCAAGTACAGGAGGCTAGTGTGATCGTCCGCAATCCGCTGGCCGAGGAGATCGCCAAGCTCGCCATCTCCGCCGGGAAGCCGCAAGAACTCGCCGAGCCCTCCCCGGGGGAAGGGACCGCCTACCCTCCGGAGCCCTCGCAGTTCCGCCACTCGAAGGCTCCGCCGCCGATGCGGAAGCTGATCAAGGCCGCGCTGGCAGAAACGGAGCCTTCCCAGGAGAAGCGGGAGTACTGGACCGAGGGACGGCAGAAGGCTCGAGCCGCTCGCGTCTTCAAGAACCTCCACAGCAGGAAGAACACCGAAGGAGTTCTCACGGGTGCAGGGAAGCGCCGTATCGCCATCCCCAAGCACGTGCTCACCAAGACGGACCTGGAGAAGCACCTGGGCTTCGTTCCCGTCACCATCGCGGTGCCTGAGTCGGGGCAGAAGCAGTTCGGGAGTTGGAGGCACCCCTACAACAACAACCACCTCCACGATCATGGCAGCCACTGGGTCATGCACGAGGACGATCACGCGTCGTCGACGATGCTCGTACACCGGCGCAAGCTGGAGATCCAGAAGGCGAGGGAGCGGGCCGCGGTAGCCAAGAGCAGTGGCAAGGGCGGTGGGGCCAAGAAGCCGCAGACCGGGCTGCTGGAGATCGCCAAGACCACCATCCAAGGGCTTCCCCACGTTATTGGGGAGGGAGTCCCCGGCATGGCCTCGTACACGAGGAACCGCATCATGGGCGGGGGCAGCATGCTGGACAAGGTCCAGAACGAGCTCCCCAAGAAGTACCACCGCCGCGTCCGCCGGATGAAGGCGAGCCCCACCTACCAGCGGGCCGCTGCAGGCAGCCACGAGGCCCTCGAGCAGATCCGCCACCTGCCTCGTCACGCCAATGAGATGCGGAAGGGCATGGCCAAGCGGGCGTTCGACCGGGAGATGCGCCTCCTCCGCATGGAGAGAAATTCGTAGTCGCTCTAGGGGATTAGTAGAGAGTACTGATCTTCAATAGGAGGGCTGCAATGCGTGGATGGTCACGTGACCTTCGGCGTGGTGATCTCCTCGAGCTTCAGGAGATGCACGGCGCGCGTAGGGTTCGGTATCAAGTCCGAGATCCTCTTAGCCACAGCGCAGGCTGGTACATGCAGATGGTGGGCCCCGACGGGGACACCCTGGGCAAGCCGATGCCCTACAAGCATGACCACGTCGAGGAGCTCTTCCTCCCTCCCCAGCTCGACAACGACACCTTCCATCACGGCACCCGGGCCTTCCTGATGGTGAGCGTCGTCTACGACGACGGGCACGTTGCCCGGCAGCCATGGGTGGAGGGGTCCGAGTGCCCCGTAGACAGCTTCGAGGGGGCCACCTTCGAGTATCTGGGCCAGGTGGACTCCCGGGCAGCCGGGCTACCGCCCGAGGACCTGTGGGCCCACCAGGACGAGCTGGTCCACGGCAAGTACAGATTCATCGGCGCTGGCGGGGAACTCCGCCCGGAGCCACGAGACAGCACCAAGCGCCGGAGCATCCGGCGATTCCGAGGACGATGACCGAGACCGCGGAGTCCGATGACATCCTCAGCAGCTGAAAGTCGTGGTCACGCCTGGCCAGGCGAAGGAACATCTAGAAGGGCAGATCGAAGAATGCAAGAAGACAAGTGTGGCCGCATCAAAGAGGACGACGCCGAGCTGCCCATCAACCTCAAGGAGTGGAAGCAGGAGACGACCAAGGCCATCGAGGCTTGGCGAGCTGACGGCTCTATCGCAGCGATGCCGATTCTCAACGCGCAGCCCCACTCGGTTGAGTCGATGATGGTCTTCAACACGTCGCACCTCCCGCAAGAGGTGGCCGCCCGTATAGAAGCCGGCTGGCTTCAGCGGGTGCGCCGGCTCGTGTCCGCCCCTGGGCTGCCGGAGCCCCACCTCTTCAAGACCACCAACGGTTCAGTGAAAGCTGCGGACGTGATCGTGCCCTCCTTCGGACGTGAGGAAGGGTGGATCTTGCACGTCGACAAGGACCCCGACTTCTGGCCCGACGTGGAGGAACTGCAGGCTCTCTTCCTGAAGGCGGAGAAGGCCGGCGGTTGCTGGATCTTGTTCGACTGCGACGGCCCCGTTCACGAAGACCTGCCCACCTGGGAGTGGTGATGCCCGACTACACGAAGCACGACCCCAAAGGGTGGTGCGGTGACCCGAGTAGAGGGGCGGCCATGGGCCGCCCCTCGGTGCATGAGGCAGAGCCCACAGGGAAGATGACCCTGCGCCTCGTGAAGATGTGCTCCTGCTGTGGAGCCTACGACGAGAACGGCACGTACTTCGGTGCTGCCGGCAGAGGGGTCGACCCCCTCTATTGGTACGCCGACGAAGGAGGCAACGTCGATGACGTGCTCCGCGCTGCGAGCCGAGATGACGCCAAGACCAAGGTGCTCGAGAAGTACCCAGCTGCGAGGTTCTACCGATGAGTGATGAGACGTACTACCGCACGGTCATCGTCCTGGAGGTGCTGAGCAAGGGCAGCATCATGGAGATGGAGCTGCACGACATCGTCAAGGAGTGCAATGACGGCAGCTTCCACGCGGCCACGCTGACGATCGACGAGCACGAAGTGACCGAGGAGCAGATGGCTGCGTTGCTGGAGATGCAGCGGAGCTCGCCAGAGTTCTTGATCGACAACTGGACGGAGAGGCAGGAACTCGACCGACTCGAGTTCGCCTTCGAGACCACAGGCAGTCGCTCTGTGGAGCTGGCCGAACGCATTGACGCGCTGCGAGAGCAGATCGCAGACGAGGGGGGCTGATGCCCTGGACTTGCCCCAACGACTGCCACACCCAGTCGGATGACTGGTGCGTGGAGAGATGGATCAACCCCGGCGAACTCATCGTGCAGTACTACGCCGAGACGGACAAAGAGATGGCCACCGAGATCCGGGCGGCCAAGGTGTACCCCGGCCAGGACGTAGTCCACAACATCTCCCACTGCGTCGAGTGCGACGCGGGGTGCGAATGGAAGGAGGCTGCCGATGCCGATGGTCTGGACTGAGCCCGATGACCTCAAGAGAACCTGCCCCTCCTGTGGAGCTCATGACCTTTCGTGGTCCGGCTACGCCTGGTGCTGCCCTGAAGAGGGCTGTGAAGAGACCTACTTGCATGGAGAAGTCTGATGGAAGAGAAAACGCTGGTCGATCGGCTGATCGCCATAGATCAGGAGACGTTGGATGAGATGGTTCATGACCTCAAGTCCAGCGAAGCCTCTGGGATCAACAACCAGGGCCCTGAAGGGCAGGTCGACTTCCTGATTCAGGAGTTCGGACTTGTAGAGCTGGCTCGCCAGTTCGGTCTGCCCGCACCTACAACCACTCGGTACAAGGTGACCATGCACTTGACTGCGGATGCCCTGATGACTTGGTCACCGATCCACATCGTGGAGGCCGCCAGCCAGCAGGAAGCAGAGCACAAGGCCAAGGAGTGGGCATACGAGCACGTAGGCGACTACGCCTGGAAGTACGAGGGCCTCAACGACGGGACCGTCGAAGTAGAGATGGCAGTCGCTGAGTACGTCGGGCCTGCTCGGCTCAGCGGAGGGGACGAGTTCACTCGAGAAGCTAAGCTGTCGAAGGAGAAGTCTGATGACGGTGCATAGAGGCACGGAGTTCGACAGAGTCGGTGTGGACCAGAACGGGGACGCCTTCCCCTACCCCATCTGTGGGGAGCTGAAGGTCGGTGATCGGATCACTCGAAACGAGGCCTTCTACACGGTGGACTGCCCCAAGTGCATCGACATCACAGCTCGAGCCCAGGTGGAGAAAGAGATGTTCGAGGCAGGGGTCATTGAAGACCCCGACATGGACGGAGGGCTGCTGGGATGAGTGAGCTCTACCAGTCCAAGACCGATGTCTACGTCGTGATCCGCTTGCGAGACCCCGAGACCTGCATTGCGCGTCTCGGGGCCTTCTCGATGGACGCTGCCGGCGCGCAGCTGGCGAAAGCCATCGAGCAGTACGGGCCGAACCACAAGGTCGTGCTCGAGCCCGTCGAGTTCAACAGCCCGCCCAACCCGCCTCCAGCGGAGAAGGGCAGCGACGAGTGGTACCGGGAGCAGGCGAAGAACGACTACGAACGTGGAGGCGAGATCGAGATCGACGACAACGCCGAGATCAGCCGAGGAGATGACCCGGGTGCCTACGTGGCGGCCTGGGTGTGGGTGGAGTGTGAGGAGGAGGAAGACGATGGGAGTTGACTGGATTCACACAATCCGCGGCGTGAAGCTGGTCGAGGGAACGCTCCCTCGACTGGCCCGCGCCATCGAGAAGCTGGCTGAGAACCCGAAGGATATCGAGTGGGAGCTGACCGTCACCCACACCCTGAGCAGCCCCGGCCCCGGCTGGGAGCCCTGGAAGTACACCAAGGAAGACGAAGTCGTCTGGAAGCGGAGGAAGCAGTGAACGTCAACGACGAGGCCGTGAAGGAGATCGTGGCAGAGAACAAGGGCTGGGAGAAGGTCGAGATCGACTGGCCAGACTGGCTCTCTGCGGTCCCGGCCAACATCGGACTGGCCGCCAAGGTGGACATCGGGCCCCGCGGGGAGTTCTCACGCATGGTGGTGGGCCTCATCGAGCGGGCCTACGACATGGGACGCAAGATGGGCCAGAGCGACATGCACGAGATGCTGCGGGAGGCGAAGCTCGCGCTCACCGATGGCGTCGAAGACAAGGCGCTGGTCTTCTTGCTCAAGGAGATCGAAGAGACGATCTTGCCTGCTCCGAAGTGCGCAGAGAGGTGAGCGATGTACTCATCTTCGGGGGAGGCTGCTGTGTAGGATCGGGCTTGATGATCTGCTTGGTCATCTGGATCGTGATCGAAGCCTTCTTCAAGAACAAGTGATCTGGAGCGTTACGTAGTGCAGTGCTCCGACGGGAGCCTGTACTGCGGCGTTTCCCCAGACGTAGAAGCCCGGATTGCCAAGCACAACGCCGGAAAGGGGGCCAAGTTCATCCAGGAGAAGATCTACGCCGATGGCAGCCCCATGGCTGGGCGGTTCCGTATGGAGGAAGAGCGATGAACTGCGACGACGCAACGCTTCCGCCCGCGTAAGCGGGAGCGTCCTCACCAGAGAGGCCCCTTCCGGGGCCTCTCGCTTAGCTGGCACAATGGGCCATGGACCTACAGGACCAACTACGCGCCGTACTGAACAAGCACTCCCGGGAGGACGCCTTTGACGTCTTGGTGAAGCTCGTGGCTGAGTACGGGTGGCTGTGCGGCAGGGTGGGTGAGGAGGTAGCTCCTCTGGTCAGGTCCGCTTGCTACAAGGAAGAGCTCCACATGGGAGTCGACACCGAGGGTTCGGTGGCGACACCACGAACTTCGAGCGGTGGTGGCTTCACGACGCAGCCGAGGATGACAGCACGGCCGCTTAGGAAAGGTTCCGGGCTCTCCCTTTCGTAAGGAGCTCTGAGACGGGCCCTTACGAAAGGGAGCTTGCTTACCGCATGTACTCCACTGCCAGGCCAGCATCGACGAGCTGTTGGTTGATCGACTCGTCGTCGCCCTCCACGAACAGCTCTGCCAGGTAGCGACCGTACTTGCCGGTCTTGTCCCGGATGGTCCGGACCAGGATCCTCTTCCCAAGGACGCGGGAGGAGACGAAATCTCGTGCCTCCCGCGCCCTCGCCTTCGTCTCATCGGTACCTCCCCGCATCTCCGGGGTGTTGATGCCGAACAGGCGGAGCTTCACGCCCTTGCCGTCCTCCCGAGGTGGTCACCCCGAAGCCCAGGTCGAAGGTGGCTCGTACTGTGTCCCCGTCGTAGACGGAGTTCACGGTGGCTCGGTACCAGTAGAGGTCAGGCATGCCCGAGTATAGAGATGGTGGAGCGGGAGGGAGTCGAACCCCCACAGGATCTCTCCGACGCGTTTACAGCGCGCTGGTCTCACCACATGAACCGCTGTGCCGCTCCTTGGTACCCGGGGAGGGAGTCGAACCCTCAACCTCTGGATTCTGAATCCAGCGCCTCTTCCAGTTGGGCTACCCGGGCCTACAAGGTCTGAAACGACAACGCCCCCGCCGGAATCAACCGGAGGGGGCGCTAGGGCCACGGGTGGGGTCCCGGGCTACACGCACGCCTCCGGTCTGCCTAGCGAGGGCAGCAGATAGGAGGACAAAAGTCGTGCGGAGAAGGACATCGGGGAGATCTTGCCTGCTGGTTCTCTGGGGTCAACCAGGAAGGCTCAATTCACCGACAGCTCAGGGGATAAGGATTTGGACCCCAAACAACAACAGGAGGCCAGCTTTGAGCGATCACGAGTTGACTAGAGAGATCGTGGAGTGGGTCCACGATCTCCAAGATAAATACGTGGACCTGGTAGTGCTCCAGGCGAACTTGGAGGGGATCATAGTCCCCTCGACAGAGACCACAATCGAGCACGACGAGTTCACCCAGACCACGACGATTGTGGTCTCCGCCTCGTACCACGTAGATGAGGCGGAGAAGGAAGACGACCTGCCCAGCTACAAGTGGGCGTCGGGCGCGAAGGTCACCGTCTGGTGGGACGGGCGAACCATCAAACGCGACCATTCCTGAGGAGCTGCGAGCGCCCGGGGACATCACCTGGGCGCTCGCTGTTTCTTAGCCAAAACACGCAAAAACGCTGTACGTCGCGGCATAAGGATTTGGAACCCCCAGCTGCACGATTCAACCCGCAGCTCACGAACCAGGAGGATTCCACCATGGGCGACAAGTCCAACAAGACAGCCACTCCCACCAACCTCAGCCCGGAGCTCGAGCAGCTTCGAGTCCTCACCGAACTCGGTGTGGACGCAGACACCGCGTGGCGGCAGATGTGCGAGTCCCGTGACGCGCGGGAAGAGCGCTCGGAGAACCACGCCAACCGCTCCGCTCAGCGGCTGGAAGAGACCGAGCAGGTCATCGCCCTGCTTGGTGGCGTCGCCCCTGCCGTCGAGGCCGCGGCCCTGTCCCTCCTCAAGGTCCGAGACGTCGCCCGTAAGGGCAACCTCGAGCACATGGTCTCGAGCGCGAAGGCGGAGCTCCAGGCGGAGAAGTTCCGCTGGGACTTCGAGATGGAGAAAGCGCAGCAGGAGCGCGCCGACAAGCTCGAGGCCCTGAAGGCGAAGTTCGACATGCTCGACCTGGTCGGCGTCAAGCTGACTCCGATGCAGAAGGCCGAGCTGGCTGGACTGCACATCCCGCAGGCGAAGGTCGCCGAGGGGCTCGTGGCGGAGAAGACCACCACGGAGACCGTCCAGGAGACCGACTACAGCGGGAACCTGAAGGTGACGACGACCACCACGAAGGAGGTCTACGGAGAGCCGGTCGCCGACGGCCTGGGCCTCTCGGAGACGGTCGCCCGAGTCGCGAACCTCGAGGACAAGGTCGAGGGCCTGAAGCACTCCTGACCCCTCGGGGGTCTCTAGGAAACAGCGCTCCCCTCCAGGGGGCGCTGTTGCTTACTCAGCACTCCGTTACGAGAAAAGCAGCGACCTCCGGGGATAAGGACTTGGAACCCCAAGGAGGAACATGAAGTACTTCGTACAGCTGGACCAATGGGTTCAGCAACTGGGTAGCAAGCTCGGCCACCGCAGCGTCTCGGACGCGCTGCGGATGTTGAGTCACTACCCTGACCTGCCCCCCATCTCTCAGGAGATGGTCCGGGCACAAGCAGCGTACCTCGACGCCGGGGAGCAGACCTTCGTGGTCGGCCCCCGGATGCGAGGAATGCTGGAGATGACTTCGCTGAAGGGCGTGAAGTCGTCTGACATCAAACTGCCCTACCCCGCCATCTGGGTCGCCACCCCAGAGAGCGGACAAAAACTCTGGGACGGATCGGAGTGGCACCCCCTCGAGGGCTTCTACGCCGTGTACCTGCCGCCGGGCGTCGAGATTCGCTACCTCGACGGACGGCGCCTGGACCCTCAGGCAACGCTCACCCTGGTGATGTGGGGGGAGAAGAAGGGTGCCGATGCAGGGGACGATGCAATGTCGTCCCTGGTCTTCCCGCTCGATGAGGCCGACGGCCGCCTCGAGGAGTACATCACCGAGGTGATGGACAAGGGGACCTACCGCATCGAGAGCGAGATAGTCGCTCTCGACGAAGCCGACCGAGACGGCGTCACTCGGGCAAGTCAGATGTGCCTCCGGGTGCTGGTGAACCTGTGCATGTACCTGTCCTGCGAAGGGGCGGTGTACGAAGAGGCATTGGAGAGCCAGCAGCGGCGTGCGGAGAAGGCTCGCTTGGCGAAGCGGGCCAAGGCCGCGAAGAAGCCGTCGAAGCGGGAGAAGGCCAAGAAGGCTGCCGACCGCATCCCCACCAGCACCGTCGTGATGGTGGCCCCTCACATCGAGGGCAACGGCGACGGCACCGGCACCCACGCGAGCCCGCACGCCCACTGGGTACGCGGCCACTGGCATCACTATCGTCACGGCAAGGGCCGGGCGTTGGTGAAGCTGCGCTGGGTGCAGCCCTACCCCAAGGGCGAGAAGCCAGGGCCCCGCCCGGCACACGTCTACGACGTGCGGCCACCGAGCTGAAGATCCCCCGCGATGCGGGGTTGATCACTTTCCAAGCAGGCCCCTCGGGGCCTGCTTCTTACGCCCAAAACACACAATTCAAGCACAGCCGGCGGCATAAGAATATGGAACCCACCAGACACAATCATGTGTCGCAACCATAAGGAGGATTCCAATGAAGAGCATTCTCGCTATCGGCGGCGTCGCTATCGCCATCCTCACCGCCGCCAACGTCGACGCCCTCGTGGCGTCGTGGCAGGTGGCGGAGCCCCTCCTGGGCTACGCAGCCGTCGTACTGGGCCTGCCCGCCGCGTGGTGGGTTGTGCTACCCAGGTACACCGCCGTCGTGCTCCACGACGGCGAGACGTGGCTGGACGCCCCCGGCGTCTGGTCCTCGTGCCGAGGGGTCGCCGGCGGCGACCTCGAGGCCTTCACGAAGGCCTGGACCGGAAAGGTCCTGACAGGTCGGTTCGTCACCGACGCGCAGGCCCGCCTGCCGGTCAACCCGGTGCCTCGGCGGTACCGCGTCCGGTTGGTCGGCCCCCGCCGCGGCGTCTACTACGTCGTGGGGGTCCGGGTGTTGGACCCGGAACTGCTCTCGAAGTTCGGTCGGTGCGCCATCGCGCCGGTCGACTTCGAGGAAGGGGACGAGGGGCTGGCGCTCCGATGAGCGCCAGCCCCTCGTCCCCGCCGATGGCGGGTTGAACTAATCCCCGAGCATGGGCCCTCACGGGCCCCTCTGCTTACGTGACACCTGGCGAGGTGTGGAGGGATAAGAAAGTGAACCCCAACAGTCCTGGAGGACTACATGATCGAACTGGGTAAGAAGACAGAGATCTTCGGAGCTGAGCTCCTGGAGGTCATCCCCCTCTACCACGCGCCCGACCCGGGATTCCTGATCGTCATCTCCGCCCCCGCGGAGGCGTCATGAAGGGCCACAAAGGCCTCGGTGCTCTCCTGGGCGCCAGCATGGTGAGTGGCGGGCTCGGCCGCCCCCACGGGCCCCCGAGCCCGTTCGCAGGTCTCGACCTGGTGGGCATGGCCGTGGAAGTGACCTACGACCGGCACGGGCTGGCGAAGTACTGCTCCCTTGTCGAGGGAGTCATCCTCGGCGTGAGGGGCCAGACGTTCTTCGTGGTCACGGACAAGGAAGCGGTCCTGACCTCGGGCGAGGGAGAGCTTCCCAAGATCGGGTCCATCATCGCGGTCTCCGCCGCGCGGTGCCGCTTCCTGAACATGGAAGCAGTGAAGGCCGTCGTAGGGATCTTCGACGACGACCTCGAGGCTCTCGACGCTCTCGATGAGAGACACCTCCTCATCGAGGTGCTGAACCTGCCGGAGACCACAGAGAACATCCTGGTCGGGCAGGAGATCGACACTCTCTGGGAGCTGGTCCGCTCCCGTGAATCGGAGCTCGTGGCGAAGGGGCTGTCCAAGCGGGACATCCCGGCCGTCAAGGAGGCCCTCGCCAAGCGGGGGCTGACGCTCTACCCCGAAGACGACGACAACAAGCCTCCTCGGCTGAAGGAGGCGTAGCCGTCGAGCAACAACCCGCGAGGGGCTCTGTTGCTTACCTATGACACCAGCAGGGGTGTCGCGGGGATAAGGAATTGAACCCAAACACGGAGGAGCCATGCTCCAATTCAATACTCCCGACGGACCCAAACCCATCACCCACTACTACTTGATCATCTCCGAGGGAGGCGCGCCTCTGGGTACTCCGGCTACCAGCCTCGATGATGCCAAGGCCCTCGTCGCCACGTGGAAAGCAGAGAACCGCCAGGCCCGGAAGGCCGGAGGAGCTGTCCGAGCACGAGTCACTCTCGCGGTGGTGAGCCGAGAGTGGCTCGAGGACCACGATGATGCTGCTGAGAAGTGGGCGATCGGAGAGGTGGTCGAGCACTACCACCTCGACGGAAGTGTCGTTGCTCCGCCATCTCACCCCTGGGAGATCGACGTCTTGCAGCTGCTCCCCCTCTCCTACCTGCCGGGGAGCCCGCTGCTCGGGTAGGTGTCGGCGGCATAAGTACTCGAACCCAAAGGAGTACTCATGCCCTACGTTCCTTGCAAGGAGACCTGGTGCGACCATCCGGAGTCGTGCCAACAAGACCACTGGGTCCCGGGGCCCAACAAGACCTGCCCCCACTGCGCTGTCGTCTACTTCGCCAGCAAGGTGGATGCCCACGCAGCCACCTGCAAGCACAACCCGATGTCCGAGGAGCAGATGCAGTGGTTCCTCGACCAGAACATCGAGGCGTACGATGGCTCTGCTGGAAATCCCTGACCCGGGCCCCGGGCCCGAAGAGCTCCTTCAGCGGAAGGAACTCGTCAAGGTCTGGCAAGTAGTCGAGGCCCTGCAAGACGTAGGCGTGTTCGAGCACACACCCATGCCGGGGGACGAACTCGGCATGGTGTTGCGGTGTCGGTACGTGCACGACATGACCTGGCGAGAGGTGGCCAAGACGATGGGCCTCTCCGTCAACCAGGTCCGTGAACGGCACGCCCGGGCTCTCCGGGCTCTACGACATCCCACGCACACACGGTATCTGAACCAGCACCGAGACGGGTGGCCGTGGGGTCGCTGGTCTCGGCTGGGGTAGACGCCGCAGAGGGAATGAGCAGTCGCAGAGGAGTTCCCACTCCTCTCCTGCTTACCTCTGACACCACCTGAGGTGCTAATTCCACGTTCGCGCAGGGCATAAGAACTTGGAACCCACACAACACCAAGGAGGTAATCATGGGCCACGTTCACATCACTGAGTACTGCGACGAGCGAACCCTCAAGTCCGCCAAGAACTTGAAGGTGGCCTGACAATGGGCCCCTTCGACCCGGGCCTCAACCCTGAGGAGGTTCTCCTGGCCAAGGAGAACCTCCTCGAGTGCATCAACGCACTCAAGGTCACCTCGGTCACCTCGATCCCCTCCGAGCAGCTAGTCGGGGTCTTCTTCCGTCGCTTCGGCGAGGGAATGACCCGGGGAGAGATTGCCGAGGATATGGGCCTCTCCAAGGCCCAGGTGGATCTCCGGCAGGCCAAGGTGTCGAAGGAGCTCCGTCGGCTTCTGCGGGGTCGCCGGTCTCCCCGGTCTCCCCGCTACCGACATATCCCCGAACCCCCCACCCGCGAGGAGCTCCGGCTTCAGGAGTTCCTACGGGTCAAGGAGATGGAAGACGAGCGCCGGGTGTATCTGGGGACCCGGCGTTACGATGCCGAGAAGGCCGTGGACGAGCATCTCGCTCAGGCGGAGGAGCTCCTGGGCAGGGAGTGGGCCCTCGAGATGCAGAAGCGCCTGAAGCGCCTCCGTCGGCTGTGAGCGCGTAGCAGTCGCAGAGGAGTTCCCGCTCCTCTCCTGCTTACCTCTGACACCGAATGAGGTGTTAATTTCCCCTTACTCCTGGGGATAAGAAAGTGAACCCCCAACAAGGAGTGAACTCATGAACGATAATTTGTGGTGGGCCTCGGTCTACGAGGGCGAAGACGTCCTCAAGGTGACCGTCTCGTCAAACAGGCCGCCCTTCTCCGGGGAGACCCTCGCAATAGTTCAGTGCATTGGGGACGATGAAAGGATGGCCTGGCTGGTGGCGGCGGCCTTTTCCGAGGAGCTGATGATCCCCCTCGACCCGGCCCGACCGTCCCCCTACCAGGACATCAAGGGCTGGTTCTGATCCCCCTCGACCCGGCCTGAGACGCCGGGGCCCTGGAATTGTCCAGGGCCCCAGACCGGATGCGCTCTTCTTACGTTCCAAGGCGCAATTCTCAAACCTCCTAAGGGCATAAGGGAATGGACCCCCAAGGAGGACTTGCATGAAAGCAGTCATCCGTCTCACCGCCCCCGAGGGTTTCTCTCTCGAAGGCGGGCTGTTCACGCCCGAGCGGCGTGAACTGATTGTGCGGCCTGAGGCACCGCGCATCGAGCTGGCGACCTCCGACGACATCCGTCGGATGGACAACCAGCGAATCATGAACATGAGCCCCGCAGAGATGCGGGAGCTCTGGAGCAGGAAGGGATAGCGGAAGGGGCCTGAGCCCCTCGCTTACCTGAAAGTCTGGGCGGTCCCCGAGGCATAAGAACTTGGAACCCACCCATCAACCTGGAGGTAATCATGGGCATAGTTCACGTCACTGAGTACTGCGACGACTGCGACGTTGGCATCACCACCGTGTTCATCGAGCACGGAGCCCTCCGACGCACCTGCTACTGCAGGGCGCCTCGATTCATCGAGACGCCGGAGAGCCGGGACGCCCTGACCAAGCTGGTCACCGGGCAGCCATCCTTCGCGACGTTCGTCAAGAACGGCCTCAAGGAGGTGGCGCCCTACCAGCCCACCTTCTGTGGCCAGTCGGCCCATCACCGGCAGGAGAAGGGCCGACTGGCCGACGCCTTCGACAAGGCCATGGCCTTGTCGGGCTCGATGAACCGCGCGCACAGGTGCCACTGGCACCCGCCGAAGCTGAACGAGTACGAGCTCCGGCTCAAGGCTCGGTTCGGCTGATGCTGTGCAAGCTCTGCCCCTCCGGGGGCATCTTGCTTACGTCGAAGAAACACCACCTGAGGTGCCAATTCCTCCGCCTCTACCGGCATAAGAAAGTGAACCCCAACAAGGAGGTACAGATGAACCTGTATCGAATCACTGTAGGCGGAGGACATGTGTTCTTCGTCATCGCGGACGGCCACATGGCCGCCGTGCGGATGGTCGCGAAGGCGGAACGCCCTGGAGTCAGCCTGACCGGAAAGGTGGAGGTGGTGGAGCACACCCTGGACGAGGGCGTGAAGTTCCATCTCCGGGAAATGCCGGAGGTCCCCGGCATGAACACCTCCTGGGAGGAGATGTCGGAGATGTTCAACGGCCCGACCCTCTGATGCGTACGAGCTCCCCCAGGCTTCCTGGGGGAGCGAGACTCCGTGAGACGAGCATTTTCGCCCTCTGCCTTACCTCACGGATCCGGTAGAAAAAATTCTGAGAAACGGGATTCCTTCACGGGATTCAATCGAAGGCGGCCGCCTCTCGTGCTCTCTCACTAAGACACCACCTGAGTTGCTACCCCCCAGATATTCAAATCACTCGGAACCAGCAGTTCTCGCTCTCAGTCCGTAGCACCAGCCCAGTTGTCACGGGGGGATATATACGAGTACACGGAACCCAGGGTACGTTAATAGAAGCGTGGGACCCCTTTTGGAAGTAGCTGCAGCGCTATACGACTCCCTCTCTCCAGGGCTTACCTCACAGTCTCTTTGTGCTCTTGCAGCTGTGGGCGCTCAGACGCGCAAACACCACAATTCTACGCAAAGCGCTGGCATAAGAAAATGAACCCCCGTGCATGCGCCAGCACTGCACCTCGCACTTCAGCGAGGCAGTCGCTCCGCATCTACAGGGATTCCGCTAGCTCCAGCGCTTGGGGAGCTACAGGACGAACCGAGTCCCCTGTTGGTACGCGAGCTCTGGCGCGGCTACTTGAATATTCCAGGGCGGCTTCCGTGCAGTGCGCTTCGGCGCACGGGAGTCAATACCGAGGGGAGAGCGCACGCTCCTCTCACTTAGCTCGCACTCTGGAATTGGGCAGTTGATCGCACGCCTCCCGTGCCATCAAGGTCCACCTTCGAGCGCACCCTGGTAAACTCTTCTTACGCCTCGGCCCCTAGTGAGTAGAAGGTGGACCTTCAGAGACGGTCGAGTAGAAAACTCCCTCTCAGAGAGCAAAACATGGGTCTTCTTTTTTAGCGGGCACTTTCAACTCTAGTAACACCTCGGTTGGTGCCTGAGATAGTGCCTTGGTTGGTGCCTGAGATGATGCCGTGCTGAGGTCGTAAGAACTAGCGTGGCGTAGTACTAGCTCGAGGGGGTGCTGCAGGTACGAGCTTCCTCCCTATGTTCTACTCCTTGCTACTACTTCTCCTAGGGGTGCTGTTGCCTACAGGAGGTTCTTCCAGGGCGCTCCCTACAGCGTTCTCTCCTACAAGGTCCACCTCTTGGGCCGCCTCTCCCTGCTAGGTACATGAGGACTAATCTAGAGGCGCCTAGCTGCATGCTCTCTTCATACTGACGACAAGCTGTTTAGCGCTACTTGCCCCTCCGGGCGGGGGTGCTGTAGCTGTGCATTTCAAAACACCCCTTCTGGTGCTTTCCTCTCTTTAGGGCGATTTCCTCACGCGCGTGCGCGCGAGACAACCTGAATGTCAAGGGTTATTGGTGGCATAAGAACATGGAACCCAACCAGGAGGTCTCATGACTCTGTTCCCTCTCGTAGCTCTGCCCTTGTCCGCCTACATCGTGGTAGCCGCCTACATGCTCATCGCATGGATGGGGCGTCGCACCCCCAAGCTCATGTTGTTGGTGCTGTCCTCCAACGCCTTCGGGCTGATGGGCGCATCACACATCGTGCTCCGGCACGTCGAGCAGCCCATGCTCATCACCCAGGCACTGGCCTTCGGGCTGATCCTGGGAGTGCTCCCACAGTGGGCAAACCACACGCTGCCTATGAAGTACTGGCAGCAGGGAGTGCTGGGCGTCCTGTCCGCGGTGGGCTGGGTGCACATGCTCGTCAGTGGGCTGGTCCACATGGGCGCAGTATTCGCGCTCTTCATGGGAGTGCTGCTGTTCGTGTCGGCATGCACCATGTTCGGTGCAATGGGAAGCAAGCGCTTCCGTGACGGGGTGATGGCCGAGGTGAAGGGAAGCATCCCCGACATCAAGGCATAGACAAGGGACTTGTCATCCCGGGAGCGCGCCTAACCAGCGCGCTCTGCTTACTACGTAAAACACCTACTGAGATAGGGGCATAAGGACTTGAACCCTGAATGTCCTGGAGGACAACATGGATGAGAAGATGACGAAGGAAGAGTTCGTGGCGCGCATGATGGCCGACAAGGTGCACCACGCGTGCGCGCTCAACAGCGTCGCAGAGTCGGTGCTCGCGATGATGGCTGTCTACGTGTACACGCTGCCCAAGGCCCAGCGCACGGACGTCAAGGACCGAGTGGACGCCATCCTCCTGCGTGAAGACAACTCCATCAAGCAGGTGATCTGCCAGTCGGTCGACCTGTTCCCGCCGCGCATGTGGGCTGCTGTCGACGCCGAGGGCATGGTGCGGGAGCTCGAGCAGTCGGTGCTCTCGTACCACCTGGGTGACCTGAGCGATGACGGCGAGGACATCAATGAGATGTTGGCTCCACTGCTGGCAGTGATGGATGCGGTTGACGCAGTGGGGCCCATCCCCATGCCCAGCGATGCCGACATCGAAGACGGCGTGGTACCGGTCGAGACTACTGCTGCGTTCCAGGAGGTCGGGCGCAAGCTCGGACTCTCGAACGAGGAGACGCGGGAGCGCCTCACCGACGTGGCCAAGAAGACGGGGCTCGCCTTCGAGGGCCTGTAGTGCCCTACATCACCTGGACTGTCCACACCGTCTACGTCGAAGAGGGACACCCTGAGAGGCCCAAAGGCGCAATTCCTGGGGGGTCCAGGGCATAAGAATATGAGCCCCAAGAGAGCAATCTCTGGCTCATTCTCCCACACGGAGACATGCAGCTGGCAGCCACAACTGCCGGAGTTCCTGACGTGCCTGGAAAGCACGGCTGGATGGAACTCCAACAGGCTAGCGATCCGCGGTGGACATCTACTGATTGAGCGATTGGAGGACGATATGCTTGAGATGGCCGAGCTCCCCTGGGGGCATGGCAAGTAGGTAGCGTTGCCCCCAGGGGAGCGCACCGGAGAGGACTGCGCACGGGAAGGACTGGACAGCCCCAGCTGTCAGGGACCATGCGCCTCTCCGGCAAAAGCCAAGGAGTAGGGGAACAGCGCCAGCTGAGCCTCCTCTCTTATCTTCGACATCGGCGCCGCACCTGCGGCATAAGGAAATGACAGAGGAGCCACTGTGCTCCAGTTCGCTGACGCCAAAGTTCTGAAGGAGAACATCATGAAGGCGATCGAGAACTTGCGAGAAGAGACGGGCCTGTTCGTGGCCTTCACCAGGGGGAAGTGCATCAAGCGCGACCCCAAAACCGGCCGGGTCATCGAGACCTTGCCACGGGCCGTCGTGCTCAGCTTGACGCCGATGGGCGTCGAGCGGATGTTCGACATCCCCATCGACAGCTACCCGCGGCACTACGGGCTGCGGGTGAAGTCGATGTTGGAGCCCTCGGGCTACGCCAAGGACCTGGCCCACAACGCCAACCGCTACGAGCTCGAGGGCCGGCGGTACCTGAACGCACTTCGACAGTGCGAGTCGGCCCGCGAGGTCGACGCCGTCTACAGCAAGGAGATGGGCCCGCTCGAGCGGGCCTGCGCCGACGCTGACTACGCCAACGCCTTGTGGGGCACCCTGGACGACGAGACGAAGGCGTGGGCCCAGAAGGCCTACGACAGCGTCACCAAGAAGGGGCGGAGGGCCACCGAGGAGCTGGCCCAGCTGCGTGAGAGCTGGGAGAAGGTGGCGCCCGCCCACCTGCGGGTGCATGCCGATCGCCGAAAGGCCCTGGCCGCCCGCATCCGGCTGCGCGCACAGAAGGAGTGGTTGGAGTTCTTCCTGGAACAGGCCGCTGCCGACGAGGCCAAGGTGAGGGCGTACGTCGGCGAGCACGTCAAGCACCCGGTGGGAGACATCCGCCGGGTCAGCTAGCGCGAGTGGGGTGGGGGCGTGTGCAATGCGCGCTCCCACCTCGCTGCTTAGCCCTGAGATGGGCACTGAAAGAGGGGGCAGGTAGCGGGATAAGTACATGAACCCCAAGTCCTGGAGGACTCATGGACTACGACCGATTCATCCTGCTCACTGGTGCCGAAGGCACTCCCCGTCTCGTTCGACGCTCCGTCGTCGACGAGGTCAAGTTCAAGACCCCCGCCACGAGCACGGTGATGCTCCGTGGCGGATACGGCATCGACGACCGGCCTCAGCCCTTCGTGGTGCAGGGCAACCTGGGTGAGGTGCAGGCGCTGCTGAACCAGCACCTGGAGGTGTTCCCCACCACCACCTACACCCTCGAGCTCGAGAGCGAGCAGGGGCAGGGCTGGGGAGGGAGCCTCGAGGTCTCGAGCAAGTAGTGGGCGACTACACATCCCTGCGCTTCGTGGCCTCCGTGGACGTCAAGTCCGCGGAGGCCATCGGGGCTGTCACTGAGAACATGGGCGACTGGTGGCCTCACCACTGGAGCAGGGCCGCCACCATCGAAGGCTGCCCTGACTGGGTGGGCCAATGGGCAGCCTGTCCCCGCAACTCCATCCCCTTCGGCGGGCTCAGCTATGCCCCCGAGGGCTGGACCCACGACAACACCATCACCATCACCGACCTGCACTGGAGCGTCTGCTGCTCCATCAAGTGTGGGTGGTGGGTGGAGTTCTTCCTCCACCGAATCCTGCCCCAGATGCTTACTGAGCCCTGCTTCGTCGAGGTCTTCGACGAGATGGGTGACCTCGAATCACAGACCGTGAACCCCTGGAGAGACCATGGAACTGACTCCCACTCCTGACCGACGCGCCATGTGCGAAGCCAAGCTCATCACCCCCGGCAACTGCCTGATGAAGAAGGGTGGGCACGTCGTGTACCTGGTGACTGAAGTGGAAGCAGGGATGTTCGACTCCGAATGACGAAGCTCATCATCCACCACCCCGAGAGGGCGCAGCGGATCCTCGACGGCTGCGCTGCGGGCTTTGCTGAAAAGGCACCAAACACCTCTGAGGAGGGGCCTTCGGGCCTCTTCTTAGCTCCGACATCAGACCACTCCAGGCGGGATAAGAAAGTGACAGGAACACCCCTGTCCTTACCCAACCTGGAGGTTGAAATGGCTACTGCACGAAAGAGTGTCCTCGACGGGCACATGAACATCATCGGTGTCCGCTCGGACAAGGAAGTCGCCGCGGCGGCTGGCTGCACGATGGAGAACGTCCGCCGATTCCGCAAGAAGCACGGTATCCCCGCCAAGTGGCGTGGTGAGACCGTGCAGGCGCGGAAGCCGGCGAAGAAGAAGGCCCGGAAGGTTACGCACAAGGTGGCGGACATGAGTCCTCCCATCGAGGCCGAGCCCTCCAACGGCGGTGGAGCCCCCGTGGTCAACCACACGGAGCTCGACAACATTCGGGCGATCCTCGACGGCACCTGGCGTGGACCGGCAGATCTGTCCGAGACCGAAGCCCTCGCTATGCGTCTCGTCCGGGATACGGGATCTGCTACAGAGATTCTCGTCCGGGGTACGGACATCGCCAAGGAAGAGGATGAGCTTCCGATCGTGCGGTACTGCCGACGCGCTCGGAAGTTCTTGGACGAGCTCAACGAGATCAAGGCGAAGGGCAAGAAGGCGCAGAAGGCAGAGCTCCCCACAGCACGTACTTCCACACCGACCGAGCTGTTCATCAAGCGGTTCGAGCAGTTGAAGGAAGCAGGTGTTCCTGTCTCCGATGCCGTGGAGCTGGCCACGGAGCTCGGTCCCGCGGACGAAACGGAGCAGGTGATGCCCCGAATCAAGGCCATGGACGCTGTGCTCTCGAAGATCGTGTCGAACCTGGACAAGCTGAACCCCGAGGTCACGGCGGCACTCACGCGTGTCTCCCAGGTCACCGACCGAATCGGGGCGCTGTCCGAGAAGGCAGACAAGCAGGAGACCCGCCTCGGACAGCTCGCAGGCAACCTGGCCCTACGCGTTCACAGTCTCGAGGAAGGGAACACCGTGTACGCCTCCACCGAGAAGCTGGATGAAACGATCGGGATGTTCGCGGACGCTCTCAAGCGGGTCGAGGGCAAGGTCGACGAGATGGACGGGATGGTCGCCAAGCGGCACCGCCTGAGGATGACGAAGCGAACGGACGCCCTCGATGAGAGGTTGTTCGCCCTCGAGAACCCCGACGTTGCCGATGCAGATCCCGTCAAGGAATGACCTGGAGGGCTGGTCTCGGCCAGACCTTCGGCGACTGCTGAAGACCCTCGCACGCCGCCGCGGCTTCCTTCTGGGGGTCGCGGCGGTGGGGCCTTCTGCGGAAAGACACGTTCGGCGCACAACCCTTCGCATGCGAAAGCCCGCGCTCATCGAGGAGATCCTGCACCCAGCAGAAGTGGCTGCAGAGCCGCCAGTTCCTGAGCCAACACATCTGGACAAGCTGAAGCAGTACAACGAGAAGAAGCAGAAGGAGTGGAATGATGTGTGATGACGGCACTGGCTACACAGTCGTGAAGGTCTACCGGATCCTCGACGACAAGCCGAGGTACACCAAGAAGTTCCCCAAGAAGGAGTTCTCCCGCACAGAGGCGTGGGGAACCATTCTCAATGCTGACCCGCCTACTCGCGAGATGACCGGAGAGGGCGGCCGCAAGTACGTCTTCACCGTGCCCCACACGGCCTACCGCAACGCACATCTCAAGAACCACTGGCGATGGAAGATTGTCGCCTGGGAGTGCGCTGCGGACACGAAGAAGGTGCCGGGCAACAAGAAGGAGAAGAGCAATGGCTCGTAAGGTCTACATCCCTGAGGGGGTCAAGGCGGACCTGGCTCGCAAGGCCCTGCAGTTCGTCAAGGACCTGCAGAGCGAGTGTGCCAAGGGCACGAAGACACCCGATGAAGCAGGCATCGAGATCGCGCTCGCCGCACGCATGGACCGCATTGTCTTCGGGCAGCCGGCCCGCGAAGTGTGGGCAGCGGTCTTCGAGGCCATCGAGGAGGCTGTCTGATGGAGCAGAAGGAGTGGCTCGACTCACTCGAGCCGATGGAGACAGGGAAGCACCCCGCCTTCGACGCCAAGTTCCTACGGAAGATCTACGTCACCGCCCCCTCTGCGGAGGGGGCGGTGGCGAAGGTCCGACGTAGGAAGGCATGGGCACGCACCGCCGGCGAGCTCGCCGAGGTGTTCGGAGACGGTGCTACTTGCTGGGGCTTTTACTGGGAGCTCTTGGTTCCGTCGGACATAGAAGGCCTGAACTTCAGGAACCACAGCGGGCTGCCCTTCGGACAGAAGGGTGACTGGCGTGTGCGTCTGGAGTTCAGAGACACCGACATGCCCAACAAGGCGTACGCCTTCGGCTGTGTAAAGGACGCAGGCGTAGGCAAGTGCGCTCCTACCAGGGCAAGCGACCTCAATGGCTTCCTCATCGACGAGAGGCTGTACCTGACACTGGTCTTCGAGGCCAAGACGCCAGGTCGACGCAGGGACGTCCGACCCTGGCGAGAGCACTTCCGAAAGGTGCTCATGCCTCAAGCACGAATCGGCAACGCTCGATTCAGAGTCCGCCTGTGGGTCTCTGAGAGCGTTCGCTAGGAGACGACATGACACTGAAAGAACTAACCAGCTACCTCATGAAGGCTGACCCCCATGCCTGAGCTCATCGTCAAATGCCCCAAGGCGGTGCTGCACCCGAAGCACGATGAGAACTGCGAGTGCGCTGACTGCCTTCGAGAAGAAGAGCACACAACCGTTGAAGCAGACGGGTCCGAGGAGCTGATCTCGCACGTTCGGAGGAAGCTCCAAGACACAGAGTGCGGGTACTGCGGACTACCCCTGGAGGAGGTGACACGTGGCTGAACTCACGGAGCACGCCACCTGGTGGTGCCAGTCGAACGTGAAATGGGTGCAGCGATTCGAGTCCAACAGCACTCGAGGGCAGTGGTACCTGCTCACGTGGGGCCGACTTCCCCCTGGAGCTGCCACTGAGTACGGGTACACCTGCGATTGCTGGCCGTTCAAGCGGACTGGCAAGTGCAACCACATCAAGTGGGCGGACCACTGCAGGTGGAACTGGGAGATGGAGGTGGGGGCCGAGGCCAACACCGTGCCCTGTGGCGAGTGTGGGCACCCCAAAACGGTCTGTCCGGAGTGTGGAGGGCCTGCCGAAGCCATCCGGGTGGCCGTCTAGAGGCACGAAAGTAGCGCACTGTCCTTCGGGATAAGGACATGAGACGACCGCGTAGCCGCGGCCCGTCTACGGAGCAGATCCATGAAGACCTTGCGTGAACGTGTCGAACAACTGGAACAGCTAGTGGCGGACTTGATGCGGTCCAACTCCGTCATGACCAAGGAGATCGCCGAACTCAAGGCTCGACTCGTCAAAGAGTCCAAAGCGCCTGTCCAGCAACCCTGAGCCACGGGGTTGCCGGTCTGCTGAGAGCGTCCATGGGAATTAGCTCGTGGGCGCTCTCTCAGCAACCTTCCTGCCGGCGGTGGGATGGCCTGGGGTCCTCCAGCCAGGTCGGGGAGGTGGTGCTGCAGTGCCATCTTCCCTTAGCTCAAACCTGACCTTACAAGCGGGATAAGGACTTGAACCCGACCGCCCCGTGCGGTCACAAGGAGGTAGAGACATGAAGGGATTGACTACTGATCGAATCGCGGCCTGGAACCGGCAGGTGCTGCGCGTCGAAAAGGCGCAGGCCAAGCTCGACTCGAACCTGGCCCCGCTCCTCGAGCGGCGTGCCGAGTTCGATGCACAGATCGACACGTTCGAGCAGACGCGCTCGGACGCCATCGATGCTGCGAAGGAGAGCGAGGCGGCGCGGCAGCAGGAGCTGGCCGCGACGCAGGAGCTGGCCGCGAAGAAGACGAAGGCCATCAAGGCCGCGGAGACGCGGCTGAAGAGCGCCTACGCGGCCTTGGCCGACCTCGAAGCCAACATCGCTGACGTCGAGCGCCAGGAGAAGGACACGGCGAAGAGCCTCCACCAGGCGCAGTCGATGAAGATCGACAGCGAGGGTCTCGAAGCCCTCGAGCGCGAGATCCGGATCGTCCGGCAGGCGGCCGAAGGTCGCCTGAACGCGCACACCAAGAAGCTGGCGACCTACCGGTCCCGCTTCGGTGTGCCGACGACCGTCACCGGGGAGATCATCCCCGAGACCGACCCCGCCATGGAGGCGGTGCCGGCCACGTAGAGTTCGGATCTGACAGCTAAGCAGAGGGCGGCGGCGTGGAACCCCGCCGCCCTCTTGCTTACGTCCTAGATCTCGATGCCCAGAGCTGTCCGGACCTTGGAGGGGTCCCAGCCCTTGGGCAGCTTGTCGTACCGAATCTCCACCATGAGCTCGTCGTGCGAGCTCCCCGGGTGAACGCGCAGCCAGACAGGGAACGGCGCCTGACCAGGTCGTCGACGCATGCGGTGCATCGCTCCCTCGATCTGCCGCACCATGCTGGCTTTGGTGTCCTCGTCGATGGTGCGACCCTTGAAGGGTTCCAGCGCCTTACGGATCTCGGTCTTGGTGTCGTCCAGCAGCTTCTGTGTCAGGCCAGGAAGGACCTCGCTCTGTCCTAGTGCGTACTCCGGCATGTCTTACTCCTTCGTTGAATAGTCTGAGAGCCACCCAGCCTGCCAGACACCACCAGAAAATGGTGGCACCGCAGCAGCCTCCGGTGAACGCCCAGACGGTGTCCACTACTTCTCCCAGGTCTTCCAGGTCAGCGTGTGGGTGGCCTTCTTGGGTCCCTTCCAGTTGGCCCCGTCCAGCTGTCGGAGCACTGGCTCCCGTGTCTGAGTCCAAGAGAAGGCCTTCGCCTCGTGCTCGATGTCAATGGCGCTCTCTGTCCCGTCCGGGTGGACGAAGGTACCTGTGAGATGAACCTTGGCATCCCGGAGGAACCCCATGCTCTTCTCTTCCGGGGTGGGCTCACTCATCCTAGTAGCCCTCCATCCATGTCCGGGTCCTCGATGATGCCTGCGTCCGCCAGGCCAGCCTCCACGAGAGCTCGAGCGTTGGCGTCCACGAACTTGCTGAACTCCTCCTCGAGAGACGTACCAGGCACATGCCCGATGGCGTTCCACAGGGCATCGAAGGACGCGAAGGCGCCAGAGGTGATGAGGTACTCGACCTGGCCGATGACCCCTTCGTTGTTGAGGTTGAACTCGTCTACCCCTGCGGCGTCTTGGACCAGGTCGTCGAGCCCCTCGAAGCCCTTGTGCTCCAGGAACTCTCCGAAGGTGAGGTAGTCCTCGAGGTCGAAGAACTCGGGCCTGGGGCAGAACTCCGCAGGCAGCTCCTGCGACACCTGCATGGTGCAGATGGCGTTCCCGCCCATCGCTTCCGCTGCCAGGAAGTCGATCTCCTTCGCCGTGCCGTCGTACTCCGTCCAGATCTCGATGGTCGTCTTGAACAGCTTCTTCTTCATGGCGCGATCTCCGCTTCGACGGTGTCGTCGTCCATGCCCTCGTACGACCAGGAGTAGGACCCGTAGTCCGACTTGGCCTTGGCGAGGGCTTCTTCTTCGGTGTCTGCTTCGATGGAGCGGCTCTGCTCCATCATGGCCATGCCCGTCAGGCGGACCTGGAAGGACATGGAGGGCTTGACTGCGACCGCAACATACGGCCGAGTCTCTCCCAGGTTGAAGGTGAAGGTCATGTCCAGGTACTGCCCCAGCTTCATCAGGGCACGGATGGGGTAGTCGTCGCAGGGCACCTGATCCATCAGGACCGCCATGTCCGTCGCGGTGATCTCCGCATCCTCCAGGGCTTCCAGCTCTTCCAGGCCACGATGCTGCAGCTCCTTCTTCAGGAGCTCCGCGACTCGTACCTGCATCTCTCGAATCTTGTCTTGCGGGGTCACGCGCTCTTCTCCTCGGGGAGAGGGTTGGCTGCCCACTGGGAGCAGGCTGCAACGACCTCAGAGGGGGTGATGGTGCTCGGACGGCTCCAGTACCAGGGTCGGGAGTCCAGGAACGGGACCGAGTGGTTCATGTCCACGCCGCATCGGATGCAGTTGTGGGTGGCGTCGGTCTGGTGGAAAGCGCTCTGCCGAGCGAAGTAGACGTTCACCTGGCAGCCGCAGAGCCAGCAGGGCATCGGGGTGAAGTGCAGCTCGGCGATCTTCCGAGCCTGCTGGTCTCGGTTGCTCAGCAAGGTGCGTCCCGTCATCGTCCCGTACGTGAGCAGCTTGGTGAGTCGATCGAGCTCTTTCTTCTCTTCGGGCTTCTCGGACCAGTGGATCTCAGACATTGGTAGGGCTCCCAGGGAGTTGGCCAGGGGCCATGACCTCGCCGCAGTGAGGACAGAAGGCTTCCTTGTCGATGCGGTACTCCCCGCAACAGACGGTGTAGTCCCCTCCCTCGATGGGCGAGGCCATGTAGACGCTCTGGTTGGTGAGGGCGATCAGGACATCCTGACGTTCTCGACCCTCGAGTGTGGGAAGGGCCGCGATGGCCAGGTCCACGGGGTCCACGGTGTCTCCGAAGGCCCAGCAGCCGTCGCACACCGTGATGTGGGGGGAGGGGAGGGCATCGCTGTGACCAACGATCCACCCCGTACAGGTCGGGTCCTCGCAGTCCGCCGGCGTCTTCTTGTCCTCGCCCAGGATCCGCTGAATGCGGGGCACATGGGCGGGGAGGTCGAAGACGGCCGCATGGTGACTGCAGGCCAGGAGGTATCGCAGGAACTGCTCGGCTTCGTGGCTACCCCTGCGCTTCTTGTAGATGAAGGTGTTGGTGTTGGTGATCCCCACCAGGTCGTAGCCACCTTCGTCCGCTTCCTTGAGGGAGCGTTCGATGAGGTGGTGGTGGTGGTGGTCGGGGAGGTGCTCAAGGCGGTAGTTGCTCATGCTGTGTCCTTCCAGAATCCAGGGAGGTAGAGCTGGACGACATCCCGTCTACGACCGCCTCGCGAGAGGCCGCCGCTGCGGCTACGTCGTATCCAGCCATTGCGGAGAATGATGACGTCCATGGAGCTGCCGTCTTCGGCCATGAAGACAGACAACTCGCCTGCTTTCACTCGGTGATACTGGTCCATTTCTTCTTCCTCATCTTCCCCAGCTTCTCGAGGAGCTTGGGAGTATCGAACTCGATGTCGAGGTCCTCGGACATGACCAGGCGCTCAACCTCCGTGAAGAAGGCCTCGATGCCGCGTAGAACCTCGTCCGGGGGGTCGTCTTCTGCGAAGTGGTTCCCCAGGTCCTCCACTGCTTCCACGAGCTTGGGCAGGACCTGGGCTTGCTTCACCTCGTCTATGGCCGCATCAGCGACTTTGAACCATTCCCAGGTAGCGTCCATCTCTGGGCTCTCCTGCTGGAGCTGAAGCATCTCATCCCGCAGGTCTTCGAGGTCCTGTAGAGGTGTCTTGTCTTCCATCCAGTTCCTCCACATGCACTGCTCCAGTGCTCACATCAGTGAGCTCTCGGTAGCGCTTGCTTGGTTCTAGGGGCTTCTCGTGATCGTGGGGCATGAAGGCGAAGACCATCAAACCCACGATCACGAGCACTCCCATGATTCCCAGAGCTACTTCCATGCTCCGTCCCGCCCGAGCACATGGACCCGCAGACCAGGTCCGTGCTTCTTCTGCAGCTCTGCCAGGTCAGTGCCAGTATCGATGACCTCGAACTTGCGCTGGTACTGGCTCGCCCAGACGCCGTAGCGCCCGATGCTGGTCTTGTTGCCATCGTCGTCCGTCAGGACGATGTCTTCGCCCATGTCGGTGATGTACTTCACTCCTTCTTGGGAGCTCGGGGCTTCTTGGGAGCTCGGGGCTTCTTGGGAGCTCGGGGCTTCTTGACAGGTGTGGGCGGGAGGACCTGGCGAGTGAGTGATTCCCCCTCGAGAAGGTCATCCCGAAGCGCCTGGGCCAGCTCCTTGGCCTTCTCGATGTCCTCTGCTGACGGGCCCGCGAAGTCCTTGAGGAACTTCTCGCTGGGCTCGCTGCCCAGCTCGTCGATGACCTGGTCGTGCTCTCCTGCGAGCCAGAGGCGTACCAGCTCTTTGCACTCTTCGATGGATCGTGTGCTCATCGTCATCTCCTCTTGGGATGCCCCTCGGGGAGAGGCAGCCGTTTCATGTAGTAGTTGGTGCCGTCGTTCTGGTGCCCCTTCTCCCACTCGAACCAGGCGTACTCGACAGAGTCGGTGCCATTGGCTCGCATGGGGAGGCCCTCGAACTCACAGCCGTCTTCGGGATGGAACCACTTCTTGACCGTCCGCGGCTTCCAGATAGCCAGGCCGCAGCCCCCGTCCTTCTTCCGACAGACGTACTTCTTGCCGAAGGAAGGACGGGGGCGAACCAGGTACACACCCTTGAAGCCCGTGCCTGCGTCGTAGGGCTCCCCGTTCACCACACCAGCGCAGTTCAGCCTCATCAGGTTGAACAGCCGACCACCCTTGGGCAGGAGCTCGAGGCACTGGAAGATGAAGGGGAACAGCAGCTTGCCGTAGGGCGTGTTGGTCAAGACAGTGCGAGGGAGCTCTGGCAGGTCCTTGCGAAGCAAGTCCAGGAAGTCAGCGCAGGTGATGATGGCGTTGGGCAGCCGCAGAGCAGCCACCCTTGCCCTCGCCTCGTTGATTTCGTTCCCCAGCAGCTGGGAGTACCCGACCTGCTCCAGCACCTTCAGGATCTCTCCGTGCCCACAGCACGGGTCCATGATGGGCTCTTCGAGCTCTACGAGCTCCAGCAGTGTCTCGATGGGTTCCGGCGGTGTGACGTAGTCATCCGCCTCGATGCGCTCCTTCGCGGAGCGTCTGTTCTGCGAGCTCATCTTCTCTCCTCTGGGCTTGCCTGCGAAGGCGGTCGGCTCGGTCGTCCTCGGTCTCGTTGAAGTCCATCAGGACCACGTTGCACTCCTCGCACTCCACGGCGACGTTCTCGTTGTCGCCATAGGTTACGCAGGCCAGGCGGTGACCGACATGCTGTCGGAGGCCGTAGTAGCTACTCACTGTCATCGTTCCGGCTCCAGTTCCAGGTAGTCCCAGCACATGTCGCAGTACATGATGTCCTCGGGCGAAGCACAGAGCTTGATGACCTGCTCCTTCCCCAGCCACACGTTGGTGCTCATCTCGTCGCCACCGTGCTGGCGGCAAACGGACCAGGTCGCTGTCGTAGACATGACGTGGCGAGAGCACGTAGCTCCCTCCTCGCCCTCTTCGTCGATGTCGAAGGTCTCCGGATCCGGGATGGACTCGAACACCTCTGCGGAGTCCGAGAACGTCAGGCTCTGGAGTCCAGGCAGCTGCTCTTGAAGCGTGCTGACAGCTTCCATCTCCTTGAGGATCTGATTGGGGTCGATGTCGAACACAGCGTAGAACGCTGACCAGTCACACATCAGGGTGGACACAGCCTTCATGGTTCCCTCCTGGGGACTCACGGTGTGCAGGGTCGGCGACGCCAGTGCGGCCGCCATCTTGGTCTCAGTCATTCTTCTCTCGCTCCAGAGCTGCAGCGCAGGGCTTGCAGTCCACTTCAGTCCTCACGATGGTGAGTCGGTTGTGTAGTGACTTGAGGCCACAGAAGGTCTCCATGCTGACGCGGATGTGTCTCCGAGTCTCCGCCTTCACAGCGTGTGTGACCTTGCCGTCGGGGGTTCGTACGCGCTTGTACTGATCTCTCATCTTCTGGATCTCCTGCTTCGTCCTCCACGCCGGCGACGAGGTTCCTCGTCGCCGATGTCGGGGTTGCTGGCTCTGGCGTTGATGTTGGGCTCGGGGTACTCCCCAAGGAAGCGATAGGTGCCGGCCACGAGCTCCTCCTTGTGTGCCCACAGGTCTGGCTCTCCCAGGGAGGTAGCTCGTGTGTCCACCATGCCCAGGAACTCGAAGGACACACCGTCTCCACCGTCGAAGGGACACTCGGTGCCCTCTACCCAGGGCACGCAGGTGATCCTGCCGTCATCGTATGCGGTGCGTACCAGGATGAGAGCCCTCTCTCCGAACCGCGCGGTGGTGTCGAGCTGTGGCTTGTGGAAGTTCCCCTCCACTTCGCCGTAAGAGAATGGCTTCGGCTGGCCCTTCATCCACGACGTGATGCACTTCCTCATGAGGACAGTGCCGTCGTCTACCTTGACGACCTCGAAGCGCCCCTTGAGAGCGCCCAGCTTTGCTTTGGAGACCAGGTGGTCTCCTGCTCGCAGGTCTTCAGCCCACATGACTCCTCCTTGGTAGGAACTGGTTGGGTACCAATCCCTTGTCCCGCAGAAGGGGTGGGCTCTGTCACTCCCACTCGAGGCGGGCGAACTGCATGTGGGGGTTCTTCAAGAGGTACTCGGCCTTGCCGATGAACGCCTTCGCGCCCTCATCTACAGCTTCTGCCTCGTGGGGGTACCTCTTCTTGGTGGCACCGATCCCCGCCTTGTACGTCTTGACCACCTGCCGCAGCTCATCCCTACTCAGGCGACGCTCTTTGGGCTTCTGCGAGTAGGCGAAGTCCGTGGTCTTGGCGTACAGCGCCTTCTCTGCTGCATCCGGCAGTGCCAGTGCGATGTTGGCGTTCAGCTTGTAGTTGGTCTTCTTGTCGAAGGGCGTCTTGATGCGCGCAGCCCTTGCTCGATCGAAGCCATCGGGAGGTTCTGGTAGGCCCTTGGCAGCTGCTCGGACCTGTGCGTTGTGGCTGGCATCGGCTTCAGCGTACCCGTCGTAGGTGACCTTCTTCTTGCCGAAGAACAGGTACTTGCGTCGAGCCTTTCGGAACTGCTCGCGTTGTGGGCGAGGACCGATGCCTCTCCGCTTCATCTCCGCAGACCAGGCAGCACGGTACTTCTCCTCTGCCCTCGCAGCTTCCATGTCCTTCGGGTCCTTGCTGTACCCGTGCAAGTCGAACCCAGTGCCTGCGAGCTTCTCCAGGGGCAGTCGAGTGCCTCGGGGCCGCATGTGCGCTGCGTACGTGGTCTTCACCCGGTGATTGCCTCCCAGGAATGTGGGACCGATGATCGAGTACCCGCCCTCGGGCCAGGGGTAGTAGTACGTCTCCCCGCGCTCGAGCTTCATATCTCGAACCTTGTCCTGGAGACGGGCCACGTCCTCCGGGTCAATGTTCGTGCGCTCGGCAGCTCTCTCCATGGCGTGCACAGGGAGCTCTCGCGCTGTCTTGACTATCTTCTCCACTCGAGGGTTTCTGCCCCAGCGACGTAGGACATTTCGGTGGATCCGAAGCTCCTTGCCGCTCCCCGTGGTGGCTAGTGCCTCTGGTAGCTCAAAGCGGAGCGCTGCCGGAACACCGTCATCGGCAGCCGCTGCATCATTTGCGTAGTTGCTAGTCCTCCGTGTCCCTGCATCTGCTGCGTACAGCCCACTGTCTTTCTTCCGTGCCCATGCTTGGTAGAGCCTGTCCCCCTCATCGGAATCAGGCAGGCTCCTGACAATGTCTCGATCCAGGCTACGGAGCCTCTTCAGAACAGCGGGCATGTTCTCCATGAGAGGCGAGCCCCCTCCCTGAGTGGATGCCCCCACTCGGAGCATGTTCTCTCCCTGGCTCTGGCTGAGCCCGGACTCGAAGGTGTTCACCCTCCCCGCACGGATGTCCTTCATCGCACTTCGCCAGAGATCAGAGCCTCTGGGAGCGATCTCACCGATCTCTACTTTCCGGAGAGTTCGCAGGCTCTTGATCACCTGCTCTATGTACTTGGGGTCGGCCCACATCTCCTTGGACGCGTATGGGGGACGCACACCCTCTATTCGGAAGAGCTTGGACACTATCTCTTGCGCCCTGGCGGGAGACGCTGCACGTATGACGGCATCCACCTTGGAGGCAGCCTGCTTCTCCTGCTCTCGAACACTCTTCTTGAGTCCCTGAGCGTAGACAGCTGACATGGCTGGGAAGCCCAGAGTGGCTGCGTAGGTGCCGAAAGCAGGCAGCAGCCTAGCTGCCGTAGCAACCGCAGCGCCTCGACCCTTCAACTGACCGATCCTCTTCGCTGCGACAGCAGAGGCACGAGCCTCCTCGATGAGGGTGGGCATGTACGGGATGGTCGACACCGCGTTGAGCGCCTGGCCCCTGCTGAGAGCCTTCAGCTTCTCGTCGTCGTCAAGCTCATCGTCGTTGGCATCCGAGTACGCCTTGCCTGCCAGCACTCCGGAGAGGAAGGGCATCAGGGCCGCCCCGTAGACCAGAGACGCCTGGCGCCTGATCAGGGGGACCGTGGGGTCGATGGCGGTCAGAGCCTTCTGCAGCGGCCCCACTGTCTGGTGACCCAGCTCATGGGCGATGACCGCTGGGTGCGCCTTCGCGCCCGCCCTCATCACCGCTCTCCCGTCCTTGTCGGGCCCGATGGACGTCCGCATGGACTGGAAGGGTCCCTTCACCTCCTCAGTGGCCACCCCAGCGCTCCTGAGCTCCCGTAGGAGCTTCTCCCGAACAGCGTCGTCTCCTCCCTTGTAGAGAAGCTCTCCCAAGGCTGCCAGCGCCGCCACAGCACCCAGAGGTGCCAAGGTCACCGCGGAGGCAGGCACCCGCTCATGCACCTCAGACATCTTCTTCATCAGATCAGCCTCTTGTACGCGTACCCGGGCTTCTTGATGTTCTCGTGGAAGTTCTTCCCATGGCTCTCAGCCTTCAGGAGACTCTCCACTGCTTCCGGGGGCACATCCTTGTACCGGTACAGCCCGCCCTTGCGGAACTCGACGGTGAGAGTTCGGCGGCCGGGGTTGTAGGACACCCGCTCGAGGTTCGAGGATTCCAGGGGGTTGGTCTTGCCTGAACGCTCTCGTGCCTCCCAGGCCAGGAGGGTGTTCATCTTCGTGTTCGTCAAGACGACGGGCTTCTTACCCAGCACAGCAGCTACCTTCATGCCCATGGCCTGAAGCTCCCTTCGTAGGGAGTCAGCATTGTCGGTGACTGTATGAGTAGACGCTTCCCCGGGAGTGGCGCGTGTCCGCCCGTTTGCCCTGTTAACGATGATCTTGTGCTGTCGAGGAGCGGGCTTCTTGCCTCCGAACAGAGCACCGAAGCGGCGAGCGCCCTCCCTGGCGGACTGCATGTTCATGGCCTTCTTCTCTGACGTCACTTTCGGAAGGGGGTTCCCCACCATGGCGGGGATCGACGCGATGCCTCCGCCACCAGCCATGCCCAGACCCACCCGTGCAGGTGTATGCAGCTTGTGCCCGGCCTTGAGAGCCTTGTCCATCCAGGTAGGACTCCAGCTGCCCTTGCGGATCAGTGCATGGGTGCCTCCTGCAATGACTCCCGCGGTGGCCAAGCCCTTCTTCCAGTCGAACCGCCTCTTGGTCTTCTCAGCGAACTTGGCCATAGCCAAGGTGTCCATGGCCAGAGCTCCGGATGCTGCCAGCTCCAGGGTCTCTGCTCGCTGAGCTGCGATCTTGATGCCTCGAAGGAAATACTTGTCCATCTGGTAGGTAAGCAAAGGGGCCGAGGCCCCAGCTGCTATGCCGCCTCCTTTCGGGCGAGAGTGTCCTGGTGTCCGTAGACACCAGCGCGTTTCAGCTCCTGAAAGAAGTGCCAGGTCATCGCCTGCTCGGGCACATCCTCGTGGAACTCCACGAATCGTGACCAGCAGTTCGTTGCCAGCGCTCTCAAGAACTTCTTCCGCTCAAACTGCACCAGTCCTCGAGGAAGACGTACCTGCACCTGGAGGTCTGTCAGAACGACAAGTGCCTGGTGCTCTGTGCGCGTCTCCCCCAGGTATAGGGGCAGCGTGAATTCTTCTCTACTCATCCTTTGCCCTCCCCCATGTCGGCTGCATCAGCGCCTTACGGGGTTTGGTTCTGAACAAAGGCCTCACGTCTTCCGAGTTTCTGAAGGCAACGGGTGCTGCCATGGAAACTCCTACAGAGTCCAGAGCCAGTTTCGGGTAAGCGGCAGCTACCAGGTTGGAGCACGTCCACTTGTCGATTGTCCCTTCGAGCCTCGGCGTATCCAGGAACATCTTGTTCATAACGCGAGTCACGGATTCCGGGAGCATGACTCCCAGCGACGTGAACGCCAGAGCCCTGTTGTCGTACTTCTTGCCCACCTGCTCCTTGGCGAACTCGACGGCGGACTTCTTGTCTCCCTCTGACGCATCCGGGCGGATGACCAGGATGTCCTTGTTCTTGGTCGCTTCTGCGACAGTCTTGAGTGTCACGCCCTCCCGAAGACGGGACTCCACCACCTTGCCGTTGCCCACGTAGAGAGCGCTGTGGCCCATGTCGCCTTGCAGCGTCGGAGCGACCTTTCGGTATGCCCGCACCAGATTCGCAGCCAGGCCCTTCTTGGCGTCGTTCTTCGCGGGGTCCATGGACATCATGACGATGTCTCCGGGCTTCATGGATCTGGTCAGATTCCTACGAGCGACCAGCTTCTCCGTGTCGAGAAGAGCGATCTTGACCATGTTTCGGGGCCACAGGAGTGCGGTGTGCATGGCGGGATGATACCTCCTGACTGGCTCTAGCTACTACGGCGGCTTTTGCGCTTGAAGTTGCGAGCTTGGGCGATGGACTCCAGACCTTTCGACAGGTCTACAGGAAGCCACTCTAGATCGTCTACTCCTCCCTGCATGGGACAGATGTGGTCACCCCTCACGGTTCGGCGACATGCCCTGCACCGGAGGGTTCTCTTCTTGGCGGCGAGGATGCCGTACTGGTACCTGACAGCCTGGACCCGTTGGTACGTGACTCCGACCAGAGCGCCGATGCTGTCGTCCACCAGGCTGGGGTAGTCGATGACGGCTTGTAGGATCAGGACGGCACCCACGCCGTCGTTCTTTCTCGGCATGGAACCTCCACGAAGAAGGCCCGCCGGAGCGGGCCTTCTTCTACGTGACTCGGACAGGACTACCGACCAGCGGAGGCCTTGATGGCGTTGATGTCCGCCTCGAGCTCGGGGATGAGCTGCCCCACGCGGGCCATCAGACCCCAGAGCACGGCCTGCGGGTTCCCGGACCCCACCGCGCTGGCGATGTCCTTGGTGATGTCTCGACCAGCGAGGATGATGTCCTGTGCCAGCTCGACCTCCTCGGCGGAGACGCCCAGGTCATCGACGAGGCTGACCAGCATCGGGCTGTGTGCCTCGTCCTCGCCCACCTGCATCTCGACGACGGTCAGGACCAGGTTCACGACCTTGGGAGCGGAGTCATCGGCGATGACCGCCTTCACCGCTGCCTTGAGCTTGGCGATGGGGGCCTTGTCGATCTGGGTGCGGACTACCGAGAGGATGAAGTCCGCGATGCCCTCGTCCGACGGCATCTTCGTGGTTTGTCGCGGGGGTCGGGCCGGCTTGATGCGGAGGCGGGAGCGGTTGAATCTGGGCATGTCTTCTCCTTCTTGACGTGGAAGCGGTTGCGAAGAGCGTCGCGGACCGCGGGGAACGTCGCCATTCGGCTGTGAGGATAGTGCAGAACCTCCCACCAGGGATGGTCCTTCCGAACGAGCTTCAGCTCTATCTCCGGCTGGTGCTCTGCCAGCAGACGAGCGGGTAGGTTCGTGTCGTCCATGTACTGGATGACCTCTGGCCAGGGCATGGAGACATCGCCGATCTGGAGTGCCTCCTCACTGGAACTCCAGAAGACGCCCTCTTCCTTGCCGGACTGGAAACTAAAGATGCAGGAGGCAGTGTGGACTCGAGAGGTGTCGTTCTCCCAGATCATCCGCAGTGCTTGGTACGGCATGAACCTGGACAGCAGGTGGGAGATCACTGCGTCAACCCCAGAGGGTGACATCCGTGGCGAGGAGCTCTTCTTCTTGGAACGTCGGCTGTGTGAGGGCGCGGTACTTGCCCGTCGGCTGGTTCGAGGCATCGAGAACTGCCTCCTCGGTGATGGGTGAACGGACAGTCACCTTCCCGTCTCCAAGAGCTACGACCGTGCCCACACGGGCAGGGCCTGGAGCAGCGTGAGGCTCATACCTGACAGTGGAGTGCAGGTGGATGAACCTCCCGTTGGAATCTCTTTGGGGTAGGTAGGTGGCCACGCTCTTATCTCCTACGTCTGCGCCATGTTTCCACCCATCGTACTAGCCCGGATGTCCCCGCCTGATGGCTACCTGCGGGTTCTCCCGCAGGTAGATGCGGCCGGCGAGGCTATCACGGGCTCCAAGACCACCTCGAGGTAGTAGTCGTAGGCCTCGAAGTCATCCGCGGTGACCAGGTGGATGTGGCAGGTGTCCCCGTCGTAGTCCAGGGACAAGGACCTGATCCTCTGGATGTTCTCGTCCAGGTAGGCCCTCAGCTTCCGAAGCAGTGTCCGGGTAGCGCTCCCGGACGCACGAGCTTCTGTGACCAGGCGGGTGATCTCCGGCATCAACGAGTAAGGCAAGACGATGCTTGCGGGCATCTTGCCTACGAGGCTCTGGGCTCCGACAAGGCTGCTGAACACCTTCTGCCGCGGGTCCAGAACGAAGGACATGATGGGCCTGCCCGCGATCTCGTAGAACATCACTTCTCCAGTGCTTGTATGCGCGCAGTTCGCGTAGCCGGGAGCTTCGTAGGCGCCGGCGTGACACGGGGCTTGGTCCTGTCTCGGAGAGACGCCTTCTTGGGATTGAACGGCGCTGTGTGGCCGTAGATCGACGTGGTCTCCGGGATGCCCTCGCCGACCTTACCGGCTGCAAGCATCTCCTCCATCAGACGACGATCCTCTCCACGACCACTTGACCACCAGAGCCCAGAGTCTCCAAGGACGCCAGCCCTGTGCATGAGCTCGTTGGGAATGACAGTGCCCTCGATCCAGTGGGCGTTCCGCTTGGGAGTAGCCACCAGCCTTTCGACGACCTGGTGGTCAACAAGTCGATGGCCGGCTGCTGGGACACGAATGAACAGGGTCTGCCCCCAGCAGAAGTCCAGCGCGGGATGATCATCGAGGAAGGCTGCTCGGCGCTCCACGGCCCAGGGAGTGTAGACATCATCATCGTCCAGGTAGCAGATGTACTCGCCACGAGCGGCCTTGATGGCCTCGTTGCGCTGAAGACCGCCTGACCTGCCCATCGAAGCAGTGAGAGTCAGAAGACGGATACGCGGATCCCACGTCTGCATCATCTTGACGACCTGCTGCGTCTGGTCCGGTGAGTTGTCGTCGACGACGATGACCTCGAGCTCCTCGTGGGTCTGTCCCAGAACGCTGTTGATCGCTCGAGCCAGCATGGCGTCACGATTGTGCGAAGGGATGATCACGGTGATGAGGGCCATGTACTTCTTTCCGGCTAGACTGTAGCGACACTTCCGGCAGCAGCAGACACGTTCGGGCGATCTCTCCCCACAGATTTACACCCACACAGGCGTTGCTCGCAATAAATCATGCGAGCTTTGCGCGATAAGGCCATGAACCCCCCCACTTAGGAGTGGACATGGACTACGAGATCCGACGCATGGGCGCTGACGCCTTCTTCTTCGAGAATGTACCGTACGTGGACGTCACGGGCCTTCTCCCCTTCATGCGGAAGGCCGCCTTCCGCCGACCCCTGCTTATCTCCGGCCCAACGGGCATGGCCAAGACCATGGCGGTCAAGGCCCTGGCCTACGAGCTCGGCTACCCGCTCATCTCCATGGACTGCACAGAGGACACAGGAACCGAGGAGATGTTCGGTGTGTTCGGCATGCAGGGAGACAGCACGTACTTCAGCCTCGGCCCGGCAACCACCTCAATCGAGGTGGCCAACGAGATGTTCGCCAGCAAGAAGGACGGCGCAGACGGAGCCATCTTCATGATCAGCGAGGTGAACGCACTTCCTCCCACCTCCCAGAAGATGCTCAACGCGCTTCTGGACTTCCAGAGGCAGATCGCGCTGACGCACATCGGCAAGATCTTCAAGCTGGCTGACCGAGCGGGCAAGCGGCCGAAGTTCTGGATCGTCGCCACGATGAACCCCTCTGCCTACGGCGGCACCTACTCGCTGAACGTGGACTTCCGTCGTCGGTTCATGATCGTGAACCTGGACTACCCAGACAAGGCGAAGGAGATGGCGGTCCTCTATGGCCTGGCCGCCTCGAAGATCGGCAAGGACGAGGGCATCGCCGACGACGTCCTGAAGACGGAGCTGAGCTTCCGAAGCGGCGACAAGAAGCCCCTGGTGGACTGCCTGGTCGAGCTCGCCGGACAGACTCGCAAGGACACCATGGAGTACTCGCTGGCCACCGCGGACATCCATGACCTGCTCCGAGACGTGCCCACCTTCGGCCTCGAGGTCGCACTCCGTATCGCATCCGACAAGTTCGAGGTGGCCACAGAGCACAAGTTCTACCTCCAGCAGGTGCAGGCATGCCTGGGCATCGACCTCGGCAACATCTCGGTGCTCGGGTGACAGACGTGCTCGCCGACGCCTTCCGGGGAGTCAAGGTGCTGAAGTACCTCAAGGACATGTCTGACGAGGACCTGGCGCAGCTGCTGGCGGACTACCGGGCGTGGCTCGGGGTTGGGCCTCCCTACGAGACCATCCACTTGATCAAGTTCCGGACACAGTTCCAGGTGCCAGGCACCGCCGACCACCTCTACAGGCTTGTGCTGGACGAGGTGTGCCGTCGGTACCTGACGCTGCACGCGCCCGAACGATTGGAGACAGACTGATGAATCGCATGCCCTACGTGGACCCGGCGGAGCTCCCGTCGGTGATGCAGCTGGAGCCCTACGAAACCAAGGCCAACTGCTACAAGCTGGTCGAGACGACTACCAAGGCTCTGGGGCGACTGGACCGACGAGAGCGCATCTACTTGAAGCGCGATCGAGCCAACTTCACAGATGGCAAGAACGTCCACGTCGACTTGGATGACCCCGAGGCCTGGCTGGGAACCGGGCACGAGCTGTCGCATTGTGCCTTCGGTACGGACCCTGCGGCAGCGCAGGTGTTCGCCTTGAAGAAGGCCCGGCTCCTTCAAGCCAACTTCGCTGCGAACGGCTCCAACATCCTGGATGGCCAGGAGCAGCGGGTGGCAGACATCCTCTTCCGCATGATCAACATCCTGGATGACTGGCGGGTCGCCTACTGGTGGGGCCAGCCCTTCCCTGGTGACTATGACCTGCTGCTGACCCGGTGGGAGAGGCTGTCCAAGATCCGAGCTGCTGGAGAGGGTCCGAAGACGGACCTCATCGAGTTCATGCTCTGCTCGATGATGGGCACAGCGCCGGCGGATGCAGACCCCGAGTTCCTCTCGCTATCTCCGGCCATCGAGCAGGCGTTCGAGGACGCCATGACCGTGAACTTCCCTACGTGCATGGCTATTGCCGGGGAGCTCCTGGACAAGTTCGTACGCATCCTGGCGAAGCAGCTCCCTCCCCCACAGCCACAGCAGCCCCCTCCCCCGCCACAGGCAGGGCAGGGACAAGCAGGCGGCCAGCCTGGAGACGACGACGACGGAGACAAGGGTGACGGGCAGTCGCAGTCCGGGGATCAGCCACAGGGAGGCGGTTCTGCCCCTTCTGGGGACGACGACGGTTCAGCGCAGTCCGCGGGAGGCGCAGGCACAGAGACTCCTCGAGAGAAGCGCAAGAGGGAGCGCAAGGAGGCTGCGGCAGCGAACAAGGCGAAGATGGAGAAGACCCGTACCAAGGCCCAGGCACAGGCCTTCCGCCTCTTGGTGTTGGCAGGACAGTTCGATCCCAACAACGGGGTCGGCGACTACCACATCACCAAGTGGATGCAGGACCGCTTCAACGAGGGGAAGATCCCTCGCAAGGTAGAGGACCTGGCGGACTCCGCCCTGAACCTGGACCTGGACAACGCTCAAGACATGGACGATGCCGCGTCCCAGATGGCGCAGATCGCCGGCGAGCTCAAGAAGGCAGGAGAGGAGAAAGAGAAGGACGACTGGCTGCTCAAGGACGCCAAGTCGAAGATCCAGTTCGACGACCTGGGGGCAGACTCCATCACCTTGCGGTGGGAAGACCTGAGCCCCGAGGAGCAGGCAGCTGCTCGCAAAGCTCGTTCGCAGTTCCTCCGGATGATGGGCCAGAAGCGGAACATCATCCGATCCTCTGGAACCACTGTTCGGATGTCCTCTGCCATCCAGCGGAGATTCACGAAGTCCGGGCCGGTGTTCAAGGGAGAGACCAAGACTCGAGGGCTCGACTACCTGACCATCATCGATGGTTCGGGGTCGATGATCGGTCCTCGGTTCGCTGCGGTGAGCCGGGCGGAGATCATGCTCCGGCACTCTCTCGACTTCCCCTTCGTGAATGGGCAGGTCTGGGTCTACCGGCATGACGGCAACTCTGTCCGTCTGGTACGAATCGCTCGAAGCCTGGGAGGCATGCCCTCTGCTACCGACCACTCGGTCATCGGAGGCCTGACTCCTTCCCACACCGCGCTCCATGTAGCCATCAAGGAGCTCCGCACCAAGACGGGTGTGAAGCGGTGCTTCCACCTCACGGATGGGATGCCGAACACCAACCAACATGCAGACAAGTTCGTTCGCAAGAACATCCTCGAAGGCCGCCGCTTCAAGGTGGAGACCTTCACACTCTTCATTGGCCAGGGCGTCAGCCGGAAGTCAATGGGGTTCCTCGCAGGCGGACCCAACTGCTTCGCCAGCTGCGGCACCGATCCGAAGAGCATCTCGGACGCGTACGCCGACCTGGTGCAGAAGCAGTTCCGCAAGTACCTCAAGGAGAAGGCATGACCGAAGACGAGCTGAACGCTCTGGCGCTAGGCATCAAAGAAACCCTCGAGGAAGCGGGCGTGAGCTCGTTCCTCGTGCTCCACATGAAGAAGGGCGACGGGGTGCCCACATCCCGAGTCCGCGTCCATTCGGACCCTGGTGAGTCCTCGAACCTGCTGCAGACCATCTGGAGGGGCCTCGGCCTCTTCTTCCTCCACCACTACGAACACCCCGTCTCCGATCTGCGCCCACACTTCGGTGCGGGAGCCGACGTGGCTGAGTGCGTCCTGAAGACCGTCCTCGCGGCGGCCACCATCCCTCCGACACCCCCAGACGAGAACGTGCACTGATGTTTGACCCCAAGACCGAAGACGACCTGCGGACGATCGTCCGCGACGAGATGAAGACCGCGGTGGAGAACGCTCTGGCTCTCATCCAGAATGAGCTCAGCCACGAAGAGGCTGCAGCGAACCTGGCGCTGGGCTCCCTTCACCAGGTGCTGGCACCCCCGGAAACCCTCACCAACGTGGTGCGGTCCTCCATGGTCGGTGTCGTCGACGCCATCGAGAGTGGTAGCCTCCCTGTGGGGGTCGACATCCTCCGAGACCTGGCCGACCTCCTGGAGAGATTCAGCGAGCAGTCCACTCCCGAAGAGCCGACGGAAGCGGAACACGACGAATGGCAGGCTCTGCAGGAACAGGACCAGACCCTTGCCCCGTCGAATCACCATCACCCCGACTCCCGAGGACCTGCGAATGCTGGATCGGCTGGCATCGGAGGCGACGATCCGTCACGGGAAGAGGGTGCGAGCCGGGGACATCGCAGCAGTCATGATCCAGTGGATGAGGAGCCGCCTCCTCGAGCTGCCGGCTGACAGCGCTCCCGTAGCGGGAATGCCTGACGACCTGACCCGTGCCACCCTCTCGGGGGTGGCACGGGTGCTGGTGGACAAGGAAGGCTGCGATTCTGCTTAGCTATGACTTCTCCGCAGCAACGACTGAATGAGTCGCTAGCCAAGGCTGGGTCTGTGTTCCGCATGGTGGGGTACGACGCGACGTCGCTTCTCATGGAGAACACCGAGACCGATGAGCAGTTCCTCGTGCTCCTGGATGTGCTGACGCAAGCACCCTCGGTACTCAAAGAACTCGACCAACAGCTAGAAGCCTGGAGAAGAACTGCGCCATGAGCCTGCTCGCTCCTCTCAAGAAGACCCTCAAGTCCTTCGGGATCTACCTGCTACCTCTGCCCACTGAGGACACCTGGCCGGGCGCCGTACTGGACAGGAAGGGGCAGGTCATCCAGCACCTGACCGACCTGAACATGTACGAGAAGACCTTCTTCGACCCGATGAACGGGAAGATCTCCACAGGAGCGCCTGTAGCGGCCTCTGCTGTCCTGGACTCCCACACGCACTCAACCAGTGTGGGCGCGGGGGCAGGAGCCGGCCTACCCCGTATGGCGAGCCTGGAGGTGGGCGTACAGCACGCATCCAAAGTGACAGTAGTCATCGGAGACCTGTACGAGCGAAAGCTGGTAGTCGGAGACGAGGGTGAGTCACTGGAAGCTCTCGACTACCTGCTGCTCTGCAACCAGAACCAGGACTTCATGCCCTTCAGGCCCATCTTCGACATAATGAAGAAGAGGGCAGCTGGTTGGCCGACTACGCGGTGGGTCGACCTGGTCGAGTCCACTGTCTACGCCGAGTCCATCCGCTTCGAGTTCGAGACGGAGACAGCGGTGGAGCTCGAGGTAGCGCTGTCCACCGCCGTGCAGGTGGACATAGAAGCAGGGATCGGTGTGGAGCACGCAGGCTCTACTGCTGTCACATGGAAGGAAGGCTTGAAGATCCCGATCGGGTACAAGCCTGTCCGCTACGCATGGAACAATCGCAAGAAACGCTTCGTTCTGGCCTGGTTCTAGCCCCGCACGTTTCGGCGTGCGGGGCTAGGAACTAGATGGACGGTCCGACTCTTCCGAGACCGCCAGACGGGAGCTGGCCGGAGGGGACCATGGGCCCGGCGATGTTGTCGACGGCGGTTCCGCGGATGAGCGAGACTGCATCGACGTCGATCGGGACGAGCCGCTCGAACTGCACCGAGACCGACTCCTGAACCACCACACCCTGTGCGTCGGTGCCGATGTTGTGGCTCGGGATGACGCAGTGCTCGAAGTACGCCGCGGCCATGGAGGCCTCGTTGTTGTCCTTGAGGTACATCAGGAGGCCGACCGGCTGGCTGAACAAGTCCGATGCCAGGTTCATGAAGATGTTCTCGTACCCGGGAGGGATGATCACATCGTGCTTGTTGGCCACGCCCTGGAAGGCGCCACCGAAGCCTGAACCGAACACCGCCGGCACCATGGTGGCCGGGATGTTGTCCTGGTAGTAGGCGTACATCATCCGAAGCAGAGAGGGGCCGTGGTACATCAGCCTGCTGAGACTGATCTGACCCATGGTCCTGCCACTGATGAAGTAGCTGCGCTCCGACCCGAGCTCCCACAGGCGGCTGAACTGCCTGTTGTGGCTGAGGCTGACGTTCTGCACCACACCGATGGGCAGAGCGAACTCCGTCGAAGGGCTCCCGCTGAGGGGGTCAGCGGTAGGGTCGACGTTGATACCGGCGAGTCGCGGAGGGCCGGCAGCCAGGAGGGTGAAGGCCCCCGAGACGTACCGTCCGTCCGCCATCCCACCTTGGACGTAGGAGTCGTACGGGCTCCAAGAAGAGAGGGACATCGGTTACTCCTAGAAGCTGCAGGTGGACCAGTGGATGACGTCGCCGGCGACCAGGACGGAGCCGGCACCTGCGACGTCGTCGCACATCAGGACCCAGTGGTCCCCGTTTGCCTGGGCCCACGTGAACGCGACACCTGTCGGGGGGATGAGCACGCCCGCCCGGAAGAGCTGGACGGACAGCCATTCCGGCTGCTCTGCGAAGTTGGTGGCGCCGATGGGGAACCCAGCGCTGACCTCGGAGGGGCTGGTGGCTGCGGTGGCGTCGGCAGCGGTCACCAGGTAGGTGCCCTTGGCTTCCCGGTAGGCCGCCGGGGTGGCACCGTCCTGCATGTCCTGGCAGAAGCTGCCGCCGTCGGTCCAGGTGGTCGCCGAGAAGGCCAGGTTCGACTGGTCCCCACGCAGGCCACGAGAGATCACGGCGACCGCGACCTCGACACCGGTACCGACAGTCAGCTTGACCGCGTCCACTCCCGCGGCACTGGCGTTGAGGGCCGCCACGAGGTTGTCCGCAGTGGCGTCTTCGTCACCCGGCGCGATGGTGACCGACGTGGCACCCGCGACGATGGTTGCGTCGTCGTCGAACTCGAAGACGACGCCGCCGAGGGTGAAGCCGTCACCGTCCGTGGGCAGCGCCCCCAGCATGGCGTAGCCGACTCCTCGAGGAGACGCCGAGTCCAGGAGTCGCCCAGCGATACCCTTCCAGCGGGCGTCGAACTTGCGGTGCGTTCGGAGATCGCCCCAGGGCTCTGCCCCTTCGACGATCGCAGAGAAGGGGGCCTGGCCAGGCAGTCGGTCGGTCATGTCATCAGCTCCAGTTCAGTGGCGAGGAGGGCAGCTCCTCTCGGAAACTGCCTGTGCCCTGCCTCATGCAGGCCACCGTCTCGCTCACGGTCAAGTCATCGTAACCCGTCAGACCCGGATGGTCACACGGATGTAGTTGGCCGGGTAGAGAACGGTGAGCTGCACGTCCACCAGGATGGTGTCCGGCTGCGCCTCGTCCTGCACCAGGTTGTTCAGCGTTCCGTCGGCGATGACCCCGAGACCTTCGATGCCCAGGAAGGCCAGCTGGGCCTGCACGACGCTCGAGAGCGTGTCCAGGAACTGCGGGGTGATGTTGTTCCGCCCGATGAAGTTGCGGAGGATGTTCCGCAGGTACTTCGCGACGAAGTCCACCGCCTTGGTGATCGAGAGCTCGCGGCGCTCGATGGTCGAGACATCCGTGCTCAGCTGGTGACGCGAGGAGACCGGAGCCCCATCGCCCTGCTGAGTCAGGATGTACACGCCACCACCAGCGATCTGGTCGAGCAGCGAGGGCTTGAAGGTGTCCTGCGACCCCTGCACTGCCGTGAACCCCGTGATGGGCACGCGGCTGAACGGGGCGGACGGGTTCATCTGCCCGATCATCCCTGCGATGGCAGCACAGGCGTAGTAGCCGGGCACCAGCGCTGTGCCAGCCTCCAGCGTCGCCGTCAGCGAGTCCGGGAAGACGTAGAAGACACGACGGTTGGCGTAGGCGTTCGCCGCGTTGGCGATGGCGTTGGCCGTGGCCGTCAGGTCCGTGCGTGTCGAGCCCGGGATGAGCAGGGCATCGCCCCGAACCTTCAGGGCGTAGTCACCGTCGACCACCGACTCCGAGAGCGTGGAGGTCGTGTAGAAGCCGTCCGCGTTCTCCATCCCTGTGAAGGCCACCCGGAACTGCGCCAGGTTGGCGGACACCACCGAGACGCTGTACCGGCGGAACACACCGCCGATGGTGATCTCGAGGTAGACGCCGTCCGCCACCGACAGGGCCGCGGGGTTCAGGGACTCAGCCACCAAGCCTGCGCTCGGGTTCTGATCGAGGACCAGCTCGTTGTTGCTCGACGTGGAGTTCGAGTCACCAGTAGCCACCGTGGTCGGGAACGCCCGAGTAGGCGTCGGCGGGTTGATGAAGCAGACACGCTCTCCACGCTGTGCGGGAACGGACATGGCCGTGACGTGGGTGGCGAGCAGCTGGTGGACCAGCGCTTCGGCACTCAGCGGGACGATGCCGTAGACGTCCTTGGCCTCGAGCTCGTCCACCGCTCGTGCGTAGCCATCCACGGTTCCCGTGGGCAGCGCCGCACTCACCTCATCGACGCCGATGCCGTGGACCGGAGTGGTCGGCGAGTTGAGCAGCGCGAAGTACATGCCCAGACCGAGGGGGTTCTCCAAGGTCAGAGGGCTGAGCACCGCTTCGAGATCGTCCTGGTCATCGAGAGTCAGCAGCTTCTCCGCAGCCAGGCTCGACGAGCTGACGTCCAGGCGAAGGGCGTGGAAGTCGAGGTACAGGGACGCGGCGGTAGCGCCGAAGGGAACACCCGTCAGCGTACTGCGAAGGATCTGGCCGCCGATCTGCACCGCACCGGCCTGGTCGACGTAGAAGTCCGGGTTCGGACGACCGGCGCCAGCCATGCTGGGAGAGGAGAGAAGGGTGTCGTCGGTGTCGCCGTTGTTGATGCCCGCCGTCAGGAGGCCCAGGTGGTCCGCTGCGGTGTTGTAGACGCCAATCTGAGTCACCTGCACGCGGGAAGCAGCGCCCAGCAGCGGGGAGGTCAGCTGCAACTGGTCCCCTGTGTTGATGGACGCGACGATGTTGCCTCCGTGCAGGAAGTTGATGGCTTCCACCACATCCTCGAGGGAGTCGGACGGGAAGGTGACCTCGAAGGTCTGTGCCCCGCTGTCGAGCTGCCACTGGAGATGCTCGCCCGCGATGTCGCTGGTTCCCGCCACCGGGGGGTTGGTCATGTCCAACGTGCCGCCGCCGCCAGAGTCATCCGAGACGGCCACCGTGACTGCGGCCCCGCCCTCGTACGAGGTGAACACGAGTTCGCCAGAAGCAGCACTCGGTCCGGAGAAGGTGCCAATCCGGATGTTGCCGTCCCAGGCCAGCTGGTGGGCCTGGAGGTTCAGCTCCGTGGCGAGGTCATCGAGAGTGGCGTCGGCCGCCTCGTCGGCTCCCATGGTGTGGACCTTCGTGAACGAGCCGCGGCTGTCCGTGACTGCCACCGTGACGTCGGTGCCATTCAGCAGGGCGATGGGGAGAGTAATAGTGGCGCCAGTCTCTGTCGCCCGCGAGGCGAACTCGACGTCCTTTCCGGTGTGCGCGGTGTTCGCCGAGTCCGAGAAGCCGAGGGTGTCGTTGGCCGTACCTGTGGACAGCAGCGTCAGACTCTGGTCATCCCCCAGAGCCGTGGTGGCGATGTGGACATGCGAGTTGGTGCCGTCGTTGTAGACGGTCACAGCGAAGTCTGCAGACACACCAGCAGCCGTCAGCATCGCAGTGATGGCCGCGCCCAGAGCACCGATGACTGGGTCACTCGTGAACGTCAGCGTCAGCTGCGGCTGGGTCACACCATCCTTGATGTAGGTGAGGATCAGCGTGAGGTTCGTCAGTACGAGAGCCCCAGCAGGAGTAGAGATGGTTCCCTGAATCTCAGCGGACTGAGCAGGGAGACCCGCGTTCGCGCCCACGAGGACAGCTGCCACCGGAGTGGGGGTGATGACACCGAACTGCAGCCCCTGTGCCTGGAACCAGGCGTAGCGAGGAGCGAACGGGGTGCCGTGACCCATCGTGTTCACCTCGACGTCGGTGTAGACCCGGTTGGTCGCATTGCCGTCGGAGTCGAAGGTGGACAGGGCGCTGTTGAGCGTGCCCAAGCGGAACCGAGCGTTCTGGACCTCGATGATCTCTCCACTCTGAACCTGCGATCCGTCGCCGTACATCATGTCGCCCGCTCGGATGGCCGTAGCAGCCTGGAGCGGGATGTCTGCGGTTGCTCCCGTGAAGGTCACGGGAGCAACCGCAGCACCCGTGAAGGTAGAAGCAGTGTCGTCCTGCACGAGACCGGCCGGCGGGTCAACGAACAGGTCCGCCACACCGTCGAGGTAGCTCTCGCCCTCGAAGAACTCGATCCAGGGCGACTGGAGGTCTCCGTCGGCGTCGTCCTGAGCGCGGAACCCCGCACCCTCGCACCGACGCGCTTCGTCACTGCCGAACAGCGCGATCAACACGGTGTTGTCTGCACGAAGGTTCACGTTGCCCTGGGCACCCCAGGTGGGCGAGAAGATCCGAACACCGAACGGGAGCGCGGACCCCGTCAACGCTGCCACGGTGTCGCCGACAGCAGTGTTGATCGAAGACACGAGCTCAGCGGCGGTAGCCACGCCCGCTGCACCTGCGATCGTGACGGTCACGTCCTGCGAGACGTCCGCCTCGGAAGCGATGTCGAAAGCCAGCACGAAGCTGCTGCCAACGAGCACACCCGTGGTCGGGTTGGTCCAGTTGGCGTGGTTCTCGTCGATGATGCTCTCGTACGCAGCACGCCGAACCGGGTTCGTGTTGCTCAGGAAGGCAGAGCCTCGAGGAGCTCCGTCACCACGATCGAGCTGCGTGAGCAGGTTCCCGTAGTAGTACCAGGCCGAGATGGTCTCTTCCTGGATGTTGAGTTCGGCGTTGTTGCTCCGGGGATCGGGGAACGCCGACTGCAGGATGGACTGCGGGAACTGGTCGTAGATGCCCGCAAGTGCATCAGCGTTCAGGACCCCGTCGGAGTCCAGAATGTCGATGATCTCGAAGGCGGGGCCGACAATGGCTGCCGGCAGAACAGCCGAGGAAGTGGCCGGGGAAGAGGCCGTGAACTCCTGGATGACTGTGACGCCGGGCTCAGCGATCGGTGCGATGGTAGGCATCTTGTGTTCCTCACTGCGAGTCTGGTCCCGGGTTCATACCGGAGACCTGGGAGTCATTGTTGCCGGGATCGAGCTCTGCATTGATGTTTCGCAGCCTCTGCATCTCGGGCCTCTCAAAGTCTTGTGCGCGGTCCTGTTCCAGGAAGTAGTCCAGAGAGGTCCTCTCGGTGGGAGCTACGGGCTTCACGTACCAACCCCACTGCAGGTGCCAGGGAATGGACACGGTCACCATGATGGCTTCCGTCTCTGACGTGCCCTGAACAATCTGCCCTGGGCTGGTGGGGGCGGTGACCGAAAAGTTCTGTCCGATCTGGTGAAACCCTCCGACTTTCTGAAGCAGCCTTCGATGGTACCGAACGTGTCTTCCGGCCCATCCCGCGATTCTTCTGGCCTCGTCGCCTTCTCGGGAAATCACGTAGACCATCAAGTTCCCTGAGACGAGATCCATGTGCAGCCGCTCACCAGTGAGCAGGCTGCTAGCTCGATGTTGGTCTAGGGCGATGTTAGCGGGCTGGTACTGCCCTACGTCAACCGCTATTGCTGGCCGCGAGAGCACAACGCCTGCGTCAATGGGCGCTCCTCCCGCGATGAAGATCTTGCTCGACGCCGGGTCAGGCTCCCAGTGGTAGTCGCTGTCTTCAGGGAGCTTGTTGAAGAGCCCCTGGAGGAACCGCACCATCAGGTGTCTGGCCCACAGGTCGTGATCCTCGATGGTCGGAGTAGTGCTCCGACTAGTCCTGGTTGGGATTCCGCTCATGGTACCGAGCCCTGTTGTGCATGGCTCGAGTAGCCAGGTAGGTGGCGGCCAAGCCGATACCAGTCACTCCGCCAGCTGTTCGGAGGATCTTCTTCTTGGCGTCGAGAGGCAGAGCCCTCCACTTCTGTGGGAGAGAGGTGTGGTGCCGTAGCGGGTAGTCCACAGCTCCTGCCGTGAAGTAGCCTGCGGAGGCTCCGCCGGCGACAAGGGTGGCATCACGCAGCGCCTTGGCGATCAGCACAGGAGTGCTGTCGCTCTTGAGGTTCGGCATCGACCCGGGAAGCAGGACATCCGCCACGGCCTTGCGGGTCTTCTCCCTTTTCAGCTTCTTCTTGAGGTTCTTCACCGCCTGGAGCTTCGGGCCCTCGAAAGCGATGTACGGGTTGTCCTGGTCTCTGGCGTTCTGCTCGAGGTTCGCAATGACCTTGTCGATGGGAACGAACGCCGCTCCTTCGAGCTGGTCGCCCTGGCTGCCGTACAAGGACATGTCTCGCCCTGTCGCTCTCGCAGCTCGGTAGTGGAGCTTGCTGCCCTCGTAGGGGTAGCCCCCCTTCCAGGTCCGCCTCTTTTCGTTGAGCTTCTTCTGCAGACTGGGGGTGTCCCACATGATGGTCTTCGGCGATACGCCTACGCGGCGGGGCTTGCTGATGGCGTATCCGACCTCTTCGAGCACTTCCTTGCGTGCCGCATCAGCCACGGAGTCGCCATCCAGACCGCCACCAGGGAACGAGTAGCTCTTCCCCTTCTTGGCCACGAGGAGGCCGCCCTTGCCGTCGTGCACCAGTACTTCCACCTTGGGGCGAACTCGCGGCTTGTCCTTCTTTGAGAACAGACCAGCGGTCTTCGCTGTTGCCAGCTTCTCAGCCAGGTCCAGGTGCGCTCTGTGCTTCCTGCGCTTGACCCGCTTCTCAGAGCTGATGCTGGGCAACCCCAATGGGCCGCTGTTCCTCTTCATACCCCGGCGGGCCTGCGCTATGAGCGACGCTTTGTACGCCCGGGGGTTCTTCGCCTCTTCCTCCGGCCCTCGGAACCCCACACCTGCGTCGGTATCGGGCTCCATGCCCTCCATCTTCCTGTTGCTGTACGCCCGGCGGTAGACCTTCCCGTCACGGATGTGCGCCGCATCTGTCTCGAACGCAGTCTTCACTGTGTCCTCTGCATGTGCCGCTGCGACTCTCTTCCGGTACGCAGCGTTCCTCGTCCTCTTCCAGGAGCCCAGGTCCTGCTGGTAGTTCTTCTGCTTCCTCGCAGCGAAGAAGCCTCCTGGCTTCGGAGGCGTGGGCTTCTTCCACTCGGCTAGCCCTCGCTCCACACTCCTACGCGCTTCTTCAGAGTCATTTGACCAGGCAGGCAGGAAGTCGATGCCCGAGCTGTAGTCGATGTCGAAGTCCGTGAGCGCCGCAGTCTTCTCCTGCCCACGCACCTTGTTGTACAGGGCGCCGTACCCGCGGTTCCAGTCGCCCCAGTGCTTGTCCAGGTCACGCTGGTGCTTCTTCAGGAAGACCTTCTCATCGGCGCTGCCAGGAGCTGTGGCTTTCAGGCCGACGAGCAAGGGGTTGTACTTCTTCTCCTTGATCTCCCAGAGGGGACGAACGTCCTTGGCGAACTCCTGCGGCGGGACCATGAACCTGTGTGGCCTGATGCGCTTGACGTAGACATGGGCGTGGGCCTTAGGGATCTTCGCGTGTCGTGCCACGTCGCTGACGTACTTGTCTGGGGCCTCGTTGAAGAAACCGAACAGCGCGAGCTTGTCCATGCTGGGGACCAAGAGCTCTGACTGCTCCATGTAGCAACGCATGGTTTCCGGGCGCATCAGTCCACTCCGTACCGGCTGAAGATTCCTTCAAGACCGGCGCCCACAGTACCGGGCACAGTCGGGTTCTGGAACTGCCGTACTGCCGTAGGCTCTGTAGCCAGGATGTCCAGATTGAGCGGGATGGCGTACTCCATGTCGCCCTCAGGGATCCTGTGGATCTGGAGCTCTTGCTTCACCGGAGCTCTGGCTCTCTCCGTGGTCGACCGGGTGTGCACTCTCCAGCGCTTGTTCTCTGCCTCGACGATGAGGTCACGCACATCGATGGGCGGGAAGAAGATTGTCCGCGCCGTGGTGTTCTCCTGGTGGGTCTCACCGACAGGAGGAACGATCTGCGCTGCCTGCCCTGTCGGGTCGATCTGGCAGTAGAACTCGATGGGGTTGTGGTAGCCGCCCATCCAGCCAGTGCTCCAGCAGGTGCGGCAGTTCGACTTCGTCTTCCTCTGCGAGAACCTGTCCCAGCACTCGGGGCACTTGAGGCCGAACGTGCGTCGCTTGAAGAGCCAGCACTTCCTGCCGGTGAACTCTTTGAGGAGCACCAGCTCCTGGCGAGACATCTCGAGTGCGTCGAGAGGGGGCCGGGCCTGTAGGCGGACAGGGACACGGGGGAAGTACGCAGTCTCCGAAGACGCTCGGTGCACCGCCCGGAGACGGTAGAACAGCTGGTTCCATGTGTGCAGTAGACCAGGCTGCGAGTCCACGAAGATGTAGGAATCGACCAGAGGCACCGACGTCAACGTCGTCCACGCCCCACCGGGGGAGTCTGCACGCTCCACGTAGATGTCGTAGTCGAGGGGATCCTCTGTGCCGGTTGCCTCCCAGGTGAGGAACATCCTGGAGAGTTCGAGGGAGCGGCACTGAACCTCGGTGAGTTCCAGCATGGCTACATCCTCGAGAGGATCTGCGCTGCTGCCTGCTCCCCATCCAGAATGATGGACGCCCTCTTCTCGTACTCGACCACCTGAGCCACTTCCTCGAAAGCAGCTGCTGACGCGACCTTGGGAAGGAAGCTCGGCATCCAGTCGAATCCGGGCACTCTCGTCTGTGCGGCATCGACGGTCTTCCGTGTTGCTCCAGCCACACCACTCGCTGCGCTCTCTACGGCGTCCATTCCTCGGTTAAACGGAGCCACCATGGAGTCGACGATCTCATTCACAGGGCGGCCAAGAGTCGTAGACAGAGGCACCTTGTCGGCGGCCCTGCCCATGATGTCGACAACAGGGGCACCCAGGTTTCGCTGTGCAACCAGGTCGACGTTCCTGACCAGGTCGTCGGCACGACCAAACAGGTCACCTGCATGGCCTGCCAGTGCCTGACGCTCCTTGGTGACGTGGTGCAGTGCATTGCCGATGAGGTCGTCGGCCTGTCCTACGAGACCGTCAGCTCCTTGCATGAACGCCTGGCGCTCTCGCCCGACACCCTGAAGTGCTTGCTCCAGGACATCGTTCACAGACCCACCCATGTTCTGGTGGAACTGACGTCCTGTGTGATCAACGAGCCCTGCCGCTCGCTGGGCGGCGTTGTTCACAACACCGTCGATCCTGCGTCCTGTCTGGTCTACGAGGCCCTGAGCTCCGCCGAAGATTGCCTCCCGCTCTCGGCCGATTCCCGCCAGGAGATCATCTGCCCTGCCACCTGCCTGATCGACAAGTCCTCTGGCGCCCCCGAAGATCGCTTCGCGTTCCCGGCCGATACCTGTCAGGAGCCCGTCGGCTCTGCCACCCACCTGATCAACGAGACCTGCTGCCCGCTGTGACGCGTTATTCACAACAGCCTGCGCTGCGTTTTGCGCCTGTGAGATGGCCTGAGTGCGCTCTCGGCCAACGCCAGTAAGCGCGTTGTCCACAAGATTCTGAGCTCCGCCGAAGAGCGCTTCGCGCTCTCGGCCAACGCCCGTCAGGGCGTCGTCCACAAGATTCTGAGCCCCGCCGAAGAGCGCTTCGCGCTCTCGGCCAACGTTGTCCACAAGATTCTGAGCTCCGCCGAAGAGCGCTTCGCGCTCTCGGCCAACGCCCGTCAGGGCGTCGTCCACAAGATTCTGAGCTCCGCCGAAGAGCGCTTCGCGCTCTCGGCCAACGCCCGTCAGGGCGTCGTCGATGTTCTGCGTCAAGCGCCGTCCCGCACTGTCAACAATTCCACCAGCTCTGCCAACCAGAGCATCTGCCTGTCCCACCAGACCCTCGGCCTGGCCCATCAAGGCACTGCGTTCTCGGCTGACACCCGCTAGGAGGTCGTCAGTGAATCCTGGAACACGGGTCAGTGCGTCCTCTGCGACAGCCCCCAGACGGTCAAGCGGTCGAGATGCATCACCGACGGCCTGCCGGAAGTTGTTCAGCAGCTCGTCGCCGGATCCACCCATGTTTCGGGCAACGGCATCATCGGCCTGCGTCAGAAGCTCACGAGCACCTCGAAGGAGGGCCTCACGCTCTCTGGTGATGTCTCCCATGCTGGGAGCCTTTGCGACAGCATCCTCTGCAACAGACCCCAGGCGGTTGAGGGGCTGTGCCGCTGCATCGACTGCTCCTCTGAAGTTGCTCAGTAGCTCGTCAGCAGATCCACCCATCCGGGCGCCCATCCGAGCATCCACATCGCTGACCACCGCGTTGACCCGGTTGCCTACCTGGTTGACCGCTGCTTCTCTCTCAGTACTGATGCGCTTGAACAGATCGTCCAAGAGGTCGCCGCGAGCCTTGGTCACTTCCTCCAGAGCTTCTTCTTTGATCGCTCGAAGCTGAGGCACCGTCTCGCTGATGTGCTTCTTCACATCGTTGACCACGGGGAAGACCCTACGGTCCATTCCGCGGTCAACTGCTGCTTCCGCTGCGGGGATGATCTTGTCCTTGACCGACTTCTCGACCAGAGGCATGGCCTCTTCGCCGAAAGCCTTGCCCATGGACCGGGCGGTATCGATCATCCTCCCCTTGGCGTACCGGAGTCCGTAGCCAGAGCCCGTACCGATGCCTGCCCCAGCAGCGGTAGCTGCTGCAAGCTCACCGACTCTTCGCCATCGTCGCTTGTTGCGAACCTCCGGGCTCATCTTGTTCAGATCGCCCAGGAACCTCTCACCAGCACGCTCCAGGTGCTGGTGACGCCACATCCCGCCAAGACCAGCAAGCGCACCAACCCCTGCCATCAAGGCGGGTGCGCTTGCTTCCTTGGTCAGCTCTTCACGAAGCCGGCGCTGGCCTACTCCGTACAGAGCTCCTACCGGGATCGGCATGCGGAGCTCCTACTTCTTGCGAGTGGGCTTCGTGACTGGAGGCTTCTTCTTGCCGGGGGCTCGGCTCAGGGCGGCCTGGTACCCACGACGAGCACCAGCCTGGAAGCCCTGCTTGGCTCCGATGTAGTAGCCGACCTGGAGGCCCTGCTTCTGGCCCTTCTTCTTGCCTCGGCGGTTCCCGACGTACGCACCGCCGCCCATGGCGGGAACGGCTCCAGCGGAGACGAGAGCTGCGGCTCGCAGCTTGGATGCGTTCTTGACCCGGTACTTCTTGGACATCTTGCGGTCGAACGCCTCTTCCATGGCCTTCCGCTTCACGCGAGAGCCGCGGCTCAGGCCTACGTTGGTGCCGAAGGCTCCTCGGGGGATCCGTTCTCCGTCGAGGTAGTCAGCCGCGCTCTTCTGCATCTCGCTCTTGATCTCTGCCTTGAGCTGCTCGACCTTGCGGTCAGCCATGCGGTGACCGATGAGCCCGCCGAGGGCACCACCACCGCCACCGCCGAGAGCAGAGCCGGCCAGTCCGCCGAGAGCAGCTGTTCCCAGGCCACGCCGCAGACCGAGAGTCACTCCGAGTGCTGCAGCCGGGAGACCCATCATGGCTCCGACGCTCCCACCGATAGCCGCACCCAGGCGTCGGCCATCGGCGGCACCAATGGCGGCACCAACGGGCGCAGTGAGAGGCCCCATAACGGGCACGACACCTCCGATGCCGCCACCGACAGCAGCACCCCTCTCACTTGCGATCTTGTACCGCAGCCACGAGGCGGTCTTGGCCTGTCCAGGCTGCGGCGGACCCTTCGGACCCTGCGGACCTGCGGGGCTGGGAGCACCACCAGCAGGGGCTGCGGCTGCCGGGGGCTGTCCCGGAGGCATGGGCGGGGGCGGAGGTGTGGGCTCCTGTCCCGGCGGGAAGGTCGGAGGCATCTGCTCCGGCGGTGGCTGCATCGCACCACCAGCCTGCATCTCGAGCTGCTGCTGGGCAGCCATCTGCTGCTCCTGGTCGGCGGCAGCTGCCTCCTCCTTGTCCTTGACGGCCTTGAGGGCGGCACCGACGGCGGCACCGATGTCCTCAGGAGCCATCTCCACCGGAGAAGCAGGCTGCTGCGGCACAGGAGGCACGCCACCAGCCATGTCCGGAGGCGGAGCTCCCGGAGGCGCCCCACCGTCCATCATGGCCATCTTGACCAGGTCTTCGACGGAGTACTCGCCCAGACCCAGATCACGGGCGAGACGCGTCTGACGCTCCCGGTCCTGCCGAGCTTCAGCGTGCTTCAGGAGGTAGATGTCGAGCATGTCGAGTTCCTATCTGGCGGTGAAGGCCTTGCGAAGGCCCACTCCGATTGGCAGTGCCAGGAGGGCGGGAGCCGCAGCAGCAATCGTAGCAGCAGCAAGCGGGTGCTTCGCCATCTCCAGCGTGCCCTGGGCCTTGAAACGGTTCAGCCTGTCTTTGAGTCCGGGAGCTGCGTCATCATCCTCGAACTCTGCGTTCGTGGCCATCAGTGCGGCCCTGGCATCTTCGGGGTTCAGCCCGCGAGCTTCGAGCTCTGCGAGGATCTTTCGGCGGGTGCGAGAAGCGGAGACACCTCCACCCACGCCTCCTGCGAGAGCAACGACTGCAGGAAGGATGGCGTCAGTGGCCTTGATGCCAAAAGGGGCAGCGGACTTCTCCTGCTCCCTCATCTCTCGCCGCAGCTCCATCGCCTTCTGTCGAGACTCCCGAGTCCCCAAGGGGTAGAGCCGCTCGTACGCCTTCTCCGACAGAGAGCTCTCGGCGGTCTTGATGGCGTCGGTGAAGCTCTGGATGTCTCGCTGGATCCGAGGGATGGCTCGAGCAGCTCGTCGACCACGCCAGGTGTCCTGCTTGGCCAACAGCTGCTTCTTCACCAGGTGGCGCTGCAAGCCGGCCCGGCTGTCCGTCATGAGCTTGTTGTGCTCCTCCTGGGACAAACGGCCAAAGGCCTCCTTGGTGCGCTTGAACCCGGAGCCCGCCTCACTTCCCGCGGTCTTCTCTGACTTGTCCGCAAGGCCCTTCAGGAGAGCCTGCACCCGCCCGGTCTGCGTGTCTGGGGGAGTGGGCTTCGCACCTGCATCCAGGGCGTGCATGGTGCTGGCGTCGTTGGTGATCTTCTTGGCAAGAGCGCCGGGCGTGTGGCGGGACTCGTAGGGGTGATCGAGGATGGCACCGGCGGTCTTCACGCCGCCACGAGCGATTCCGAACGCCTCACGACGCAGGGCTTTCTTGCCTGCGTCCTTCGTCATCGCCTCGTAGAAGTCCGCACCGTGAATGGCGAAGGTCACAGGCTCACCACCGGGAGCTCGACCACTCAAGAACCCCTCGAGGTTCTGTGCAGCCAGCTTCGACCGCTCTGGCTTGGGAGCCATCAGGAAGCGGGACATCCTGTCGAGTTCGTTGGTCATGTCATGCCTCCGAGAGCTTCAGGTGTACCAGAGGTACGAAAGATAGGTCGACAGCTACCACGGCCCGTACCCCGATGATGTGAGGATGTACTCGCTGTGTACGCCTCCGCCGAACCCAGCTGCAATGTTCTGGGCGACCTTGAGACGGAGCAACTTCTGCTCCCACTGGTTGCGGAACATCTGGGCCAGGTTCGTGACGTGGGGTAGGCGGGCCGTGAAGGACACCGAAGTACCGCCGTCGGAGAAGCTGATGTAGTTCCTGGTAGCCAGGATGGCGATGGACTCCATCAAGTGCGCCACTGCCCCGATGCGAAGCAGGCTCCTCGATGGGAAGTTGGCCACACCGAACTGCCCGATGAGTGGAGGAGTGGTGTTGTAGTCGTCGATGGCGTCCAGCACTGCCCACGCCACCATGCGGGGGCTGCTCTCTTCGCCATCGATGACCCTGTTGAGCTCGGCGTAGTCCCTCATGAACATCCGAACCATGGCTACTGCTTGGCCCATGGCGGTGGATTCGTCGTTGGGAGTGAAGCCGGGCACCTACACCATCAATCTCGTCAGTTGCTTGTCGGCCTTCGCAGTGCGGAGCAGGGCCTGGATGTCTGATGGAATCGCTCCACCATCTTCCACCACCAGGAGCCCACTCACCAGAGGATCTCTCCCTAGGGTGGAACTGTCGAGGGTCATCGACTTGCCCGGAGAGAGCCGAACACCTCGAGCTACCGACACCTTCTTCGGTGGTCCGTAGCCCTCCAGATCCGTGATGTTCCTGACATTCGCCATCACCCCTCCTTGAGGATCTTCAGCACTTCCTCGCGCTTGTAGGGAGCGTTCGAGTCGAGCGCCTCGAGGATGACGTCCAGAGCGTCGGAGGACTTCGACGGCTTGGAGAGCGCGGGGAAGAAGCAATCGGCGATCCGGCGGAGGTTCTTCCTCTTGAGGCCGGCGGCCAGGAGGAGTTCACGCACATCCTCCTCAGCAGCAGGCTCTGCCTCAGCAACCTCGTCAGCGTCGCCGACTTCGACTTCGTCCTCCGTGGCAATGGTGTCAGTCAGCTCCAGGACGTCCCTGCCGGGCTCGGGAAGCTCTGCGGACGCCGGAGGCTCTTCGACTACCTCCGTCACTGGAAGCACCTCCTCGATGCCTTCTCCAGAGATGGCGAGGATCTCGGACTTCGGCTCAGCGTGTGGGTCGGGCCCCAGTACGGACTCCACGCTCACCACCGGAACACCGGGAGCGCCCAGGTCCTGGAGTAGGAGCACCCCCTCCTCGATGAGGTCGGAGATCTGCTGACGACCACTGACCAGCTGGGACCTGGTGATGTTCATCTTGCCGATGGCGAAGAGGTTCTGGCCGAAGATGTAGCACCTACGACGCTGGGCTTGGTGCAGCCGCTTCTTCTCCGCGGAGGAGTACCGAGCTACGGGGTCCTTGATCTTCTTGGCGATGCTGAGGCGGAACAGGTTCGAGGGCATTGTCTGGGCTCCTGAAACGACAGTAGCCCCTCCCCGTGGGAGGGAGGGGCTACTGGCAGGGTTGTCTTCATGAGTCGCCGAAGCGGTACTCCTAGAAGATGAAGACCTCGGGGACGACACCGCCAGCCGCGACGCGGTTGTTGGTGACTTCGAGGGCATCCTCGGCGGCGGGGGTACGCACGCCAAAGCCGCCAGTCTCGGCGAGCGGGGTGACCGAACCGGAGTAGAGCTCCAGCTTGGCGACGCCGGCGATGTTGCCGAAGCCCATGCCGATGTCTTCCCAGCACTGCCACATGATCCGGTTGGCGATCTTGTCCAGGTAGAACTTCACCTCGTTGAGGATGTAGAAGTACCCGAAGAACTCCGGCGCGGCGAAGATGTAGACGTTCCCCTCGCGCAGGATGTTGTTCTTGATCGTGCGGATGAACTTCATCCCGACGAGCAGGTTGTACTTGTAGCCGTCGACCAGGGTCTCGGACTGGGCCTTGGCACCCATGTCTTCGGTGGTCCAGGACAGGATGTCCGCCCAGTCGCTCTCCGTGATCAGGATGCGCTCCGGCTGGAGACGCTTCTGGATCAGGATCTTCTGGAGGTTGACGAAGTCGGGACGCTGCACCGCACGGACGGTGAAGTCCGACGCGGGGGCGGCGAGGGCCAGGGAGCCCTTGATCTTGCCACCACGCAGGGCGCCGATGACGTCCAGGCCGCCCAGGGCAGCACCGGAGTTGACGTCGGCGGCGGTGAACGCCTGGACGCCACCGTTCACGTCGGTCTGCATGAACTCGATCATCGACTCGAGGTGAACGACGAACTCACGGTCCTCGATCTCCTGCATGTCCTTGACCGAGTTGTCCTCGATGACCTTGGTGATCGGCATCCGGTAGGCCAGGAGCTCCTGCTCCACCTTCTCGAACTTCTCCGAGCTGATGGTGAAGAAGCCGATGGCGAATCGGGGCGCCGAGATGTACCGAGCGGTCGGCTCACCGCGGAAGCCCATGCTCATGGCACGGCTCTGCGGCTCGACTTCCTCGATGCGGACGAGGGTGTCGTGGTTGAGCGACACCTGGCAGTCGTTCGGGTCGATCTTGGAGGCGTTCATCACCTTGCGGCAGAAGGCTTCCTCGCGGAGGTGGTCTCGGATGAACTCACCGCCGTACGCGGCCAGCTTGGTACGCCCTTCGGACGTCTCGGCTTCGGCGTAGAAGGTCTCATTCATGATCCGCGCTGCGGCGGAGTCGTAGCTACCCATGTTCTTGCTCCTTTTCAGCGCCGGCTAGGACCGGACCATGAATCGAATTCGGCTGTTGACGATGTCGACGCTCACGAGCCGAGCCTGAACGAAGCCGGTGGTGACCGCGTCGAGTCCTCGACGGCCGAGGTGAGGGGCGACCACGTCGTTGGAGATCTCCAACCCGGAGCCGATCGGGAGGACGCTCACGACCGACCAGTCGCAGACGTCGGTGATGCCCTCGTACTGGTGGATGCGGATGACGGTGACCTTGCCGGCCACTCCGCGGCCCGCACCCGCCATCGCCGGGAGGTCGGTGCGACCCCGCTCGCCGAAGACCTGGTACGCGTGGCCTACCTCGACGCCGTTGCCGCGTCGAAGGTTGCCGTTGCCATCATCCTGAAGCCACTCGCCCGCATCGAAGAACCGAGCATCGTCCGGGTTGAGCGGGTTGTGGGGGGTGGGGTCGAGGGTGTCCAGGCTGGCTGCCCAAGGCATGGACACCGTGTAGCTGGTCGACCAGGGGCTGACGAGATCGAGCATCTGTTCTCTCCTTGTTGCCGGCTATCCCGCCGAACCTGTCATCAGGAATGTTTCGAGTCGCTGTCCAGGACGAGCTCGATCCGCACCAGGGGTGTGGCTGACTGACGCCAACTTCACCCCACCTGGTGTAACCATGTCAACTGCCTTCTCGACGGCGAAGAGCTCGTCGAGAGGCATTTCCATGAGCTCGGCGACCTTCTCGCCGGGCTCGAGTTCCGTATCGATTCCACGGTGGTGAAGCCGTTCGGTGATCTCACGACACCGCGCATGCTTCTCCAGGTAGTAGTTGCGAGCTTCCAGCTCTTCGTTCCGCAGAGCCAGTGACCTCAGATCTGAGGCCGCTTTCTCCAGGACCGCAGAGGCGGTTGCAGCGCTGATCTTCCGCATGGTCATGTCGTTGCTCCTAGTAGCCGGACGTGGAAGGAGAGGGACCGCCGGAACCCGGCATCTCGATCGGCATGCCGAGACCGTTCATGGACTCGCCCTTCGACCGGGCAGCTTCCTGCAGCGACTGCTTGAAGTCGATCTCGCGTCGCTGCCGGTTCTCGACACTGGCCAGCTTGTTCAGGTGGCCCGGGTCGAGGTCGCCTTCGAGGACACGACCCATCAGCTCACGTCGTGCGATGGCCGCGACTTCTGCCTGCTTCTCGCGCTTGCGCTTGTGGGACGAGACGCCCAGAGCCGTCGCTCCGCCGACACCACCGACACCGACCGCTCCAGCTCCGTAGCCGAGCGCAGCCTGCGTCCGGTCACTCGGAGCCGTGTAGCCCTTCGCGGACTCGAGCGTCTTGTCGTACCGCTCGTTGGCCTTCGTGTGCTTCTTGATTGCTCTGGCGGAAGCACCGGGCGCCTCAGCCTTCTCTCGGAGAGGGCGGACACGCTTCGAGTAGTGGTCGGTCGCACCGCCATCCCGACGCAAGCGACGAGACGCACGGCCACCGGACGTACCCAGCTCGTGGATGTTCCGACCCAGGCTCTGGGCTCCGCTGTGGATGGCGCGGAACGGGCGACCCACGTCGATGGCTGCCAGCTTGGCCACTTCCGTGTGCGAGAGGTTCTTGCTCAGCACGTCATCGTGCGCCGAGCTCATGGCCGGGTGCGACAGCACCTTGCCCAGGTCGCTCACGACCACCGGCATCTTCTTGGCATCGGCCTTGGAGTACGCGATGGCTGCCTGGTTGGAAGCCAGGAACGAGGGCTGACCCTCCTGAGGGATGTTCTCTCCCGCAGAGGCGGCACCAACCGTTCCTCCACCCAGAGCCGGCTGCTCTTCGGACAGCTTCCGCATGACGTGCGCCATGCCGACGATGCGGCTCGTGGCGGTCTTCTTCAGGCCACGACGCTTCATCTCACGCGAGTTGTCCCAGCGCTTCATGCCAGTGCTCGCAGCGGACATCCCGCCTGCGAGACCTGCGGCGCCCACACCCAAGGCAGCACCTGCGAGTCCGCCCTTGAGCTTCCCGAAGCGAGGAGCTACACCACCCATCTCCTGAAGGATCGCCTTGCCGATCTGTGAACCCATAGCGGCACCCGTAGCACCGGCAAGCGCACCGATCGGGCCTCCGGTCAGGGCTGCAGCACGAGCTGAGCGGAAGCCGAGCTCGCCCTTCTCGTGAGCGTGACGACGCTTGAGCTCTGCGTCACTCAGCTCGTAGAGAGGCTTGCGGGTGGTACGGACGGAACCGCCGCCGTACTCCGCCTTCTTGTTGATCATGCCGCGGCGCTTCATCTCGCGGGAGTTGTCCCACCGCTTCATGCCTGTGTTGGCCAGGGAAGCGGCGCCCGAAAGCGCGGTGCCTCCGACAGCGCCAAGAGCGCCGAGACCAGCAGCCGCTCGACCGCTACCCATGGCAACTCCGGTCGACGTCCCCAGGGCACTTCCGAGGAGGCCACCCTTGAGCCCCGCCTTGCCCGCACGGAACATCGCCTCGCCCTTCTCATGGCCGTGCCGACGCTTCAGCTCCTGGTTGGAGAGCTCGTAGATGGGCTTGCGAGTGGTCCGAACCCCGCCGCCACCGTACTCGGCGGCCTTGCGGATGACGCCCTCCGCCGGGTAGGCACCGCCACCGCCGGGGACATCGTTGACGTCCGTAGCGATGGCCTCGCCTCCGGAGTTGGGGCCGATGCCCGCAGCGGTACGTGCCACCTGCGGGATCAGGAGCTTCGCGGGAGCCTTCGCAACGGCTCGCTGCTGCGAACCGCCGCCACCAGGAGGACTGTTCAGGTCGTTGGGGACGACTTCGCCGCCGTCGTTGGGGCCGATGCCCTCCGCCAGCGCACGCTTGACCCGGAAGGCCAGCTGCGGGTCGGACTCGACCTCGTAGACGATCTGGTACGCCTGGGCGATCTTCTCGATGCTCAGGCCTTCGTCAGCGACGAGGTGCCCCTGAGAGACAGCCGCTGCCAGGTAGTCGAGAGCTGCGGCGGTCTTGGCCGCTTCCTCTACGGCCGGAGCCGGAGTGTCTCGCTGGGCAGAGCTCTCCTCGCACTTCGGGCACTCCCCATCCTCGAGGGACGCGCCGCAATCGCCGCACTTCTTGTCCTCTTCGGCCAGCTTGGCTTGCGCGGTCTTGATGACACCGCTGACCATGGACTGAAGGTCGAATCCGTTACGTCCACTCATGATTTCCTCACACCTTTGGAGGTGGTTTCGCTTCGCTCGCAGCAGTCAAACCGGCACTCCCGAGGGAGGGGGGCTGAACCTTGTCGCCAGAGCGAGAGAACCTGCCGGGTTTCAGCGTACCAGTACCCGGAACCTTCGACGACAGTCCCTTGTTGCCCAACTGCAGGTCCATCTTCGGGACCGCGAGCGTGGCCAGCTTGTACAGCTCCGAGCGGTACGAGCCCATCATCGAGTTCCAGGTTCCGGTTCGCGGGTACTTCATAGTCGCCTTGCGGCGGTCACACCTTTTGAGGTGTTGCCCCCGTCGGCGACAGCCGACGGGGGCAACCCGGTTCGCTCTAGTACTCGAGAAGCTCGCCGTAGCCGCTGTCGATCAGCATCTCGGCGGCCCGCTCGTTGATGTAGTCGTCTTCGCCGTCGTCGACGTCGATGCCGGCCATCTTGAGGAACTCGATCGCTCGCGCCTCGGCCTCGGCCTCGATGGCGTAGGCGTTCTTCTCGCGCCGGCCCTTGGCCTTGCCCATGCTGTAGGCGCCGTAGCCCGCGCCACCCACGCCACCGATGCCCGCCGTGCCCGCCGCGTAGCCGAGAGCCCGCGCCCTGCCGGCACTCATGGGCTCGAGGCCCTTGCCCATACGGGCGCGTCCAGCGTCCAGCTTGCCAGTCAGCTTCTCGATCAGCTTCGACTTGTCCTTCTCGGACTTGGTCGCCTTCTCGATCCGGGACTCGAGGCGACCGACACGGCGCTTCGCCAGGCTGGTTCCGGCGCTGTGGCTCTTGCCACCGATGTACTGACCCAGGCGCTGCGCGCCAGAGTCGACACCCTTGGCGCCACCCACGACGAGGTCACGACCTCTACGCATCAGCGGCATGGGGTTGAGGCTCACGGCCTCCTTCTCCATCTCGGCCTCGGCGAGCTTGCGGAGGGTGGAGAACTGCGAGTGGGCGATGACCTCACCGAGGAACTCCGCCTCCTTGTACTGGGCGAACTGCTCGCGGCCGTCCTCGTCGAGCTCGACGAAGTGATTCACGTCGTCCTGGTCCCAGTTCGGGGGGAACTCGACGTCGCCGTCGGCCTCGGCGCCGGAGTAGTGGTCGTAGAGGGCGTCGATCTGGCTGTCGTCGAGCTGGTCGACGTCGATGCCATCGGAAGCAGCGAGCTTGGTGAACGCGTCCCAGACCTCGAGGTCGGACTGCGTGAGACCCGAAGCCTGCTTCTCGAAGCCGTTCGGGTTGCCGTACAGATCGGCGAGGAAGTTGTTGATACCGGACATGAAGTTCTTTGCTCCTGGGTGGTTCCCGTTTGTAGAGGACGGTCCGGCGTCTGCGAGACTGTAGGGTCTCTATGCCAGGGCGCGTACAGCCGCTTCGACCGCAGCGGGTTTCAGCGTAGCAGCTGTACCCACTCCAGCCGCAAGGGCTGTGACGAGAGAAGGATGGTCTGCAACTAGGCTTTTGATCAAGCCCAAATCTTGTCCCATCTCCTTCTGCGACTTCCAATGAGCCGCATTCAAGTAGACGAGAGAACCAAGAACAGCGAGCCCCGCAAGCGGAACAGCCACTGCTGCAGACGCAGTCTTCAACCCTGCACGAAGATCCATTGTCTCGTTCCGAAGAACCGCTTCTTTGATCTCTGGGTGGCTGAGCCCTTCGACAATCTCCGGAATGGAGGTCATCACAGACTCTCGGTAGTCGGCATACCCATCTGCCAGCTTCTGCATAACACCAGGAGAGGTGTCGTGGCGAACCGGCTCGGGCGGATGTTCGATGATCAGCATGGTGAGGCGTCGCCTGATCACGGGCTCACAGCACGACCTATGGCGTGCCATACCCAGCAGGGGACGAATCAGCGACATGATGGAGCTGAGCGGGTGACCGCCAGCCACGGGATGCATTCCTGTGGGTCTGCCCATGTACGGATTGAACGAGACGCGCCTGGCACTCAACTCGCGTGCCAAGGATCCCATTCCTCCGTGAGTCAGGCAGACACGCTGGTACTCCTCGGGACGAAGCACGATGCCTGCTCTGGTGGGCGCAGAGAGAGCCATCGACAGAGAAGGTGCTTGTGCCAGTCCGTCCAGCACACTGTCGGGGAGGGGCTTCTCATTCTGCTCGAGTCGAGTGAGCAGGTGAGACGGACCTGGAGGTAGCTGCTTCAGCATCTCTCCGATCTTCAGTCCCGCCTTCTTCACACGGAGCTCGAACATCTCATCTTCGATCTTCTTGGCGTTGTCGATCTCCTGGAGAGCTTCTGCCTCCGACAGGTGACTGCCCATGAAGGGCAGCTTGGAAATGAGCTTCTGGATGGGTGCGGCCTGCTTGACCACTCCAGCCGTCTTGGTCAGCTCATCCTCTCCGTAGTAGAGCTCTCCCCGCAGTGCTGACGGAAGCGCCAGGCCCTCTTTGGTGAACAGCCAGTACTTCTGGGAGCCGGAGGCGATCTTCGCCATCACGAACGCGGTCTTGTCTGCGCCGATGGTGACGAAGCTGTCGTCGAAGAACCGTGGCTTGTCGTTGTGGACGCAGCACTTCCTCCCGTCGGGGAGAATCTTGTTCATGCCGAACTGGCGGTCCTTGTTGTTGACATGCTTGCAGTACTGGTGCCGAGTCTTCGCCCGATTGCCACAGATGCTGCAACGGTCGTCTGGCACCTTGCAGCCCATCGACGTCATGGGGAAGTCGCCGGAGTTGATCCTCTCGATGAGACCCCAGGCTCCCTGTGCTCGACAGAGCTCGTGGTCCAGGTCGAAGATGACCTCGACGCGGTGCATCACTGGGTTCCACACCACCAGGCAGATGACCCCCAGCGTCTTGGAGGGGTCCTTGTTGGCGTGGTGCTGGAAGATGTGGGCCGTATAGAAGGTCGCGTACCCGTAGTTCAGCTTCTTGGCGAACGCCGTGCGTCCGGGCACATCGTCCAGGCCGTATGTCTGAAGCGCGGAGTGGCCATTGAGTAGCCCGTCCTCTGGGAAGGTGTCCCCGTTGATGTTGGAACCGTACACCTCCCAGGAACCCAAGGCGTTGTTCAGGACGTAGGTGTGTCCTGGCTTGGCGTCCATGTCCCTGATGTACCGCTGGACATCAGGGTGAAGCTGCCCCACCTGCGCCATCTTCGACATGCCTGCACGGCCAGGACGAACGATCTGTGTGAAGACCGAGCCCGTCCGGCTGTTCAAGCCGTCAAAGTGGAGCAGCTTCTCCATCATGACTACCGCCGAGAAGCCTGGAGTCGGAGAGTACGCATGTAGTCAAGCTGGCTCTGAGCCGTCTTCTTGAGGACGTCCCGCCCGAGCTCCTTGGAAACGATCCGGGATGCGCCCTGCTGCGGACGGGTTGGGACCTTCTTGCCCGCCTTTCTCTCGATCGGGTTCTCCCTGAGCCAGTTGAGCGCTAGCTGCGCTTGAGCACCCTGGGCCTTGCCGTCGATCTCCCGCTCCTTCTGCGCGTGAGTTCGCTCTCGCTGCTGGTACGACCTGTCCTGCTCAGCGGCACGAGCACCTCCCTCTATCCCCATCTGGAGGCCGCGAGAGACGTTCTGTGCGAACACCCCACCCATGCCAGAGGCCTGGTAGCCAGGCTTGTGCCGGCTCTGGACGTCCACCAGGGTCTTCACCCAGTTGGGGTCCACCTCTTCGCCGAAGCGAGTGACCCGCTTGACGAAGGTGCCGGCCACCATCGGGTCCTTGGCCACGTCCGGGGCGAAGCGGTGCATGGTGTTGAACGCTCGGCGCGTCTCCTCGGAGTCCTTGAGGTCGTCGTTCTCCTTCAAGAGCTTCTTGTAGCCGCGGTTCTGGCTGATCTTCTTGCCCGCTGCACCGAACCCCTTGCGAAGACCGTACTCCGCACCCTCCCAGGCCCCGTGGGCAGCAGAGCCTGCGAGACCCAGACTTCCCGCTAGCGCTCCGATTGCGAGCAGCGGGTGATTCTTGGCCCACGCAGGCGGGGTAAGCGCCTGGATGTAGGCCACCTTGTGTCGAAGTTCAGATGCACGCATCAGTAGAGTCCTGACTGAGAGTGGCCTTGTGCCGGGTTCGGTCTTCGGAAGCGGGGGTCGACGCTTCCGTACCTTTGCTGCTGTAGCCGCGACGTCTTCCTCACGTTCCTGGCTGCGCTGACTCCAGAAGCCACCACTCCAGTACCAATCGCTGTGCCAGCCAGACGCCGGTACCCGGTACCTCGCATGGCCTTGTCCCCTGTCTGGATGCCCTTGACCAAGGGAGACACACCAGTACCTCGGCCCACGGCCTTGATCCCGCCCCAAGCAGCGCCTGCCAGGGGCTTGATGACTGCGAACGCCTCCTTGATCATCTCTTCAGATGCGAAGTGGAGCGCTAGCCGGAGGGTCTCAGGATGCACTCACCGCTCCCCGCACGAAGGAAGTGATCTCATCCTGCTTCTTCTGGAGCTCGTACGACGCCAGCTTTCGAGCAGCCCGCTTCTCCACCATCCCGCGATAGGAGCCGAAGAGCTGGGCCACAGGAGACTGATCGTTGACCTCCTGCCGGGCGAGCTTGGTGAACGCAGAAGCGTCCGTCCCGGTGATGGTCACACGGGCGGTCTTCGCGGCCTCCCCGATGAACTCACCCGCCTGCTGCATGGCGTCGGGGCGAGGATCGATGCTCCCGCACACGAGAGCCATCTCCTCAGCGGTGTGTCCCTCACGAAACGCCTGGGCCATCTTGGTGACCAGCTGGATGCCGCAATCACGGATGCGGCCGTTCAGGTAGGCGACTTCGCTGTCCAGCTCCTGCTGAGCTGTCTTCATCGTTGACCGCAGGGCCATCGGCTCGGCCAGCGGGAACGCATGAGGCGTGGACGTCTTGGGCCGGGACTCTTCAGCGGCAGCCGCTGCCTTCTCCATGTACCGAGCCCCGGCGGACTTCGTGTACCTGGCAGGAGCTGTGGCGTATGCCACATCGACAGGAGTGACCTGCGTGGAGGGCGAACCGTCCCCGAGCTCCTGCATGACGGAGTTGAAGTCGGCCACCTCGAAGTTCGGGACTCGAGAGTCCTCCGCAGCGGCCGCCTTGAACATGGCGTTGAAGGTGTCCTGGTTGGCGAACTCGCACATCCGCCGGACGTGCTCCTGGTTCAGCCCCTCGACCGCCGCTGCTTCCTTGGCGATGGTCACCCCGAGCGGGATGCCTGCATCCATGAGGCGAGCTGCTGCCTTCTTGCCGATCATCTCGAGACGTTCCGCTGGAACGCCTGATCGGCTACTGCCGCCGGCGAGAAGGGCGTCGAATGCTCCGAATCCGCTCATGCTGAACCTCCACCGAGCGACAAGCTCTGCTTATAGTAGGCGTCTATGCAGACAGGCCTGATCTCGAAGCAGGATACCGCGGCGATTCTGGGGAAAGCATGCCGCACTGTTGAGTGGTACGCCAACCGCGGATTCCTGTCCAGAGTGAAGCAGGGACGCCGTGTCTTCTTCACCTCTGAGGAAGTGTACCGGCTCAAGCGGGAGCTGGGAGAGGAAGGCCGTACCGACCCAGAGATGGCCGCTCTCCGCAGCAGGGTCAAGAAGCTCGAGCTGGATGTCTCCTTGCTGCTCCGCCTCCTGGAGGCTCGCCGACATGTTGATCTCACCTCTGGAGAGCTGGAACAACTCGAACTTCGTGCCCGCACAGAGACAGCCTGGTCCCTGCCATTGGTGGAGTCCTGGCACGCAGTGCTCATGTCCCTCGAGGACTCCGATCTCAAACGGCTGCCTGTCGGAAGCTGGAAGAGCTTCAATGCGCTGGCCACGAACATCCTCGACGCTCTTCGGAACAGCGACGAATGGGCTACGAGCCTACAAGTCCAGCGACTGGCCTCGATGATGGCCACGGCGCGACGGCACCTGCGTGCCACCGTGTTGTGCGGAGATGAGCTGGGCCGGACGCACGAGGAGCTCTTCGGGGAGCCCCCGGACCTGAAAGAGGAACTCTTCGCTCTGCTCTAGGCCGCCTGCCTCTCCTGGCTCGGAGTGATGATGTCCGGCCTGGGGTACTCGGGCATGCTTGCCAGCAAGCAGTAGATGATCGAGTGGAAGGTGTCGTCGGTGGTGCCCGGCGCCTTCATGAACTGGTTGGCGTTCCTGCGCTCGTTATACTCACTGAAGATGTTCAGCATGTCCCTGGAGAAGGGATCCTCGAAGTCTTCCCAGCATGGGAACTGCAGAACGCCTCCACGCTTGATGGCGGCGAACACGTCTGCCATGACCTCTGTACGGTTCACTAGCCAGCGGCGTAGGCCATCGTCCCAGGTCACCTTCTTGCGAGGAGCTGCGTACTGGTAGCGGAACAGTCGCTGGTGTCCGAAGGTACGGAGCAGGTCGTCGTTGGGCCACCAGCCACCACCGAAGTCGACCCCGATACGGCGTACACGCCAAGCACGACAGATCTTCTTGATGATGGCGATCTGTCTGTCCGGTTCCGCGTCCTGCCCCACAAAGCGGTGTACGAAGAAGATCGTGAACTTGCCGTCGATGTACGCACCCAGCGTCAGGACTGTGAAACTGTTCTCTCCACCAGCACCCCAGTCGACCCCCGCGTAGACGGGGATGTTGGCCAGGCCCTTCATCAGGTCCTTCATGACATCGGGGTTCGACATCTGGATCTTGGGGTTGCAGCAGTCGATGACCTCCTGCCTGGTCAGGGGCCGCGTACCTGTGTCGAAAGAGAGACCCAGGACCTCGTTGTTGAACCGGGGCCGCGGGTAGTGCTCGTACTTGTCGAGAATCTCGGGCCAGCTGACCCAAGGCACCATCAGCTGAGGGATGCGGAAGCCCTCGAAGGGCTCAGCCGTCTTCGGCTTTTGCATCGACGCCCATCGAGCCTTCTCGTGCATCGGGTTGATGAGCTTGTGGCACTTCGAGCACGAGAGGCCGTGCGGCTCGATGTTCTTCTCTCCAAGCACGTTCCAGAACCAGGGGGAGTGCCGCTCGCACGGCACCACCCACTCGTTGGCTGTGGACATGTTCGCCCAGTAGTACTCGATGGTGTTGTCGAGCGACTTCGGGGTGCCTGAGAAGCGGAGCAGCTTGTAGGGGGAGTGCGAAGCACACTCGAGGATGACCGGGATGTGGTCGATGTAGATGTCCTGGATCTCGTCCAGAAGGATCATGTCCGCGGGGATGCCACGAGTACGGTCAGCGTTATGGAACGCGTACCGGAGAGTGATCTTGCTCCGGTTCAGGAACTGCTTGAGCATCACGGAGTCAGCGATCTTCTGATCTGTCCAGACCTTCAGGATGTCGCTGGTCTCCATGGGGTCCTTCAGCCGGTCACGACTGAAGGTGCGTGTCTGATCCTGCGAGGGAGACACGAAGAGGATGTTGAAGCCAGGGAGGATGCAGGCGTACGCCAGGCAGATGTTGCCCAGCGACGTGCTCTTCTCGACCTGGCGGCCGCACTTCAGCAGTACCCGACGGGACTGCGTGTTGTAGATGGGCTTGAGGTACCTCCGCTCTGCGAAGGAGAAGTTCTCCATTCGCGGAGGCTTCCCTTCCTCAGTGACACGCACGGTGATCCCGAACTCCGCGAAGTCCGTGGGCCGCGCGAAGTAGACCTCATCCCCTGCAACTTTGAGGGTATTGGAGAAGAGAGCCCCCTTGGGGGGCTCGAAGTCCGTGAACCTGTTTCTCTGGGCTCGAATCATCTCTCCGAAAACCGCCGATGTCGGTGGGATAAGGTCCAGCAATGGAAGATATACCTTACCCTTCGCCACGTCTGAAGTGGCTGGCAAGCATGCTGCAGGCCCTACTCCGGACAGACGACCGCTGGTATACCGCGGACGTCGTTGATCACGAGGGGGATCCTCTCCGCAAGACCTTCGTCCTCCGGTGTCGGAGGAGGGTAGAGGATGAGTCCTGGGTACCGCTGCAGAGGTTCATCCGCAGTTGGGCACACCAGAACGATTGCTCCACCAAGAACATCCGCAGGTACGCGGGTCATGTGGAGATGGATCTGTACATCAAGTACTTGGACAGACCGTCGGACTTCTCCCCGTGGGAGGAGCTGCCGGCAGGGGAGAAGAGATGGCGCGCAGCGAACGAACGACTGAAGGCACAAGGATGACCGAGTGCGGGCTTCAGTGCGGCAAAGCACAACGAGCAAAGAACCTGGCGGAGCTCATCGACGCGAAGCTCATTGCTCTGCCCCCACGAGACTTCGACTTCCGCAGGGACCTGGCGGGAGCTCCCATCTACGTCGACTGGGGCACCATCCCAGTTGCCACCCAGGCAGAGGTGGACTCGATCTACGAACGCGAGCTCGCAGAGAGCATCGTCACCAACATGGAGATCGCGCATGGCAATTCCCCGCCGGAGGCTGAAGAAGCCTGACGGCCTACGTCACGACTACACGCTGCTCTCCTCCCTGCCCGCCCGCTACAAGGTGGCAGGAGTCGATGAGGTAGCCCTGGGCCCGTTGGCAGGCCCCATCGTTGCTTGCGCCATCGTGTTCCCAGCAGAGCACCTACCCCTCCAGGGGGTCACCGACAGCAAGCAGCTCTCCCACCACAAGATGGACCAGCTGTTCGAGGACATCCTCGACAGGTGCACCGACTACGGCCTTGGGGTCGTGGAGTCCGATGAGATCGACAAGGTAGGTCTCGGGGAAGCCCACAAGCGGGTGCTCCACCGAGCTCTGCAGCAGCTCGAGTACACGCCCGACCACACCTACGTCGACGGGGACAAGTACATCCGTCGGCTGGGTGACGTCGAGTTCGTGGTGAAAGGGGACGCACGCATCTGGATCGTCGGAGCTGCGTCCATCGTCGCCAAGGTCGAGCAGAAGCGGCTCATGGAGGGCTACCACGAGAGGTGGCCACGGTACGGGTTCGACTCCCACGCCGGCTACGGAACCAAGAAGCACCTGGAGGCCCTGAGGGTCTACGGGCCTTGCCCCATCCACCGACGGGCCTGCCGGCCTGTTCGAGAGGCGGAACGATGAGAACAAAGGCGAGAAGACCAAGAAGCCGAACCCGAAGTGCTCCAACAGCTGGTGCATGAACAGGGTGGAGTACCGAGACGACGAGTGCGCTTGGTGCCGGGAGAAGCGTGACGCCGGGCTCGACCCGAGGACCAGATGACAGAACTCACCCTCAAGACTGACCAGCAGGTGGTTGCCCTCGTCGACGAGGCCAAGCACCGGCTCAAAGCAGGCCTGCCCTACTCTCCGCTCCGCGAAGACTTCGTCCGGGTGCTGGACGAGTTCATCAAGAGGCACGGACTGGACTGGGACCCTCACAGCTTCGCCCGGCTACCCGTGGACGCCATCAAGAAACTGGAGCTGAAATGACTACGAGTAGACGAGAATTCCTCAAGGCGGCAGCGGCCTTCCTCGCCGCGGCGACAGCACCTGTCAGCCTCGCCACCGCCATCGCAACCAGCCCGAAGCCGCAGCGCCAGGTCGTCTACGAGGACCTGAGACACTACCGCTTCGACATCATCAAGATCATCGAGGACCAGTGCATCGCAGACATACAGCGCATTGAGGACCAGAGATTCTTCGACATCCTGGAGGCTCTGTGAGCATCACCTGCCCCTACTGCAAGCACGAATTCGATGAGAAGACCTACGACAACCGCCACGTTCCCTGTCCGGAGGACGTGGGCGATGTACCGATCGAGTCCACTCCGAGAACCCTTGATGAGGGGCAGCTGTTCAAGGAGTGGGAGAAGGCTGAGGACAAGACCGCTGAGGCGATGAAGGAGATGTACGAGAGTCAGGGCCGCCAGCCCGATGTCATGTGGCTGCCCAAGCAGGACTGGGAAGACCTGGTGGCCTGGGAGCCTCCCCCGAAGGAGACCTTCAACGCCCAGCACCAGCAGGAACCTGTCAACATCCAGGAGGCCATCAACAGCCACCGCTCGAGCTGTGGCAAGTGCCGACAGGGCAAGCACTGTTGCGATACCAAGAGCTGTCGGGAGACCGGCGATGAGAGGAGGGGCCTCGGCCCTTCTTCTTAGCTCCCACCTGGGAAGGCCTGCCCCAGGGATACCCCCAACACGCGACACTGCTAAGGCAGTAGAAGCTCTTCTCGTGGCTGGCTGACTACCCACCTGCGGATCCGTGCCTTGTCCCCAGGACGTGCTCTGTAGTGCATGCTTCTACGGGTAGTCATGTCCACCACACCGTCCCATCCTCCACTCCGATCGCTCCCCACCTCGTTCAGAGACGCCCGGACGTCAACCTTGCTGGGTGACCCGTGGCGAGCCACTGCGTGGACATCGAAAAACTCCTTGGCCCTTCGGATCTCAGAGATGTCCTTGTTGCTCAGTCCGGGAAGGTTGAGTTCCTTGGCTGCCCTGACGGACATCTCCTCCATATCGGAAACGGGGTTGTTCTTGCCGCGAAGATGCAGCCTGGGGGTCTTTGTACTAGACCACCTGCGGGTCGCCTTCAGACGCTCCTTCAGTGGTAGGCCCTTACCGTAGTTCCACGCCTCGCGCACACTCCAACCGACATCTCCTGCTGGGTGTGAGTGTGTGGTCCGCACTAGGTGTTCCCAAGGGTCGAGGACCTTCTCCATCCTCACGCCCCTACCAGGGCCCATCCCCGCCTTCGAGTCCTTGTGAAGCTGCTGGAACAGCCGCTTGTAGAAGGTGAGGAAGGGCGTGTCCCTCCCAACGTGCACTGGCGTGGATCTCTTTTTCCCCCGGTGTATCCGCGTGGTGCCCCGTATCCCGAGACCCTCTCCAGTCTCTAGCGTCGGACGGCTCCGAGCGACCCGGATGAACTCCTTGCTGCCTCCCCCCAAGTCCTCGAGGGACTTGACCTTCCCCTTCAAGACCATCTTCCCGACCCACCGCCAATCACCGCCCTTGGTGGGGTCGATCCCTATGCTCTTAGCCGCATGGAAGAGCCTCTCTGCTGAGGCAGAGAGCTTCTCGAACTCCGCCTGGTACGCGTTGAAAATTGCGGGGCGCATGGCTACTCCAGGAGTTTGCGTACCCCCGCAATGAAGGGACCGCAGAGGATCTCGTTCGCGTGGTCGCTGGAGGCGTAGTCCTTCGCCTTGACGGCCCACGTCTGGAGCAGCCGGAAGGTAGCGGGGCGAGCCATGGTGAGCACCTGCTTCTTGGGCCCCACCAAGAGCTTCTCTCCGCTCCACAGACCGCGTAGCTCGTCCGTCTCGGATGCCTCGAAGCGGTGTGGCAGAAGGCCTGCCTTCTCGATCACCTGCTCGAGCAGGTCAGAGAAGTCCTCCGGGAAGTCCTCGAACCAGAGGTGGAACAGGACATCGTCCTCTCGGCGCCCTACCTCGACGATGAGCCCATCCATGTTCACTGGGTCATTCCACACAGGCGGAGGCGCGATCGACTCTACTCCCACGGCACCGTGCTCCCGAAAGGCGGAGTACACCTCGTTGCTGAGCTGATCAATCTCTGGTCCACGTCTCATCCCACCTCCCCGGAGTGGCTGCCCGGAGGAGCGATGTCGTCGATGCTGACGACCTGGTCCTCATCAGTGTTCCGCATGGCGAACTTGCCGAAGCGGTCCATGACGTCGTCCAGGTCCTCACCTGCGTCCTTGAGGGTGCCCCAGACGCTACGGAACTCGGAGGAGAGCCCCGTCAGCATCTTGACGGACACGGGGTTGGTGGGCATCTGATCCACCTCGAGGAAGCGGAAGAAGATGGACTGCTCGATGCGTCGAAGCATCTTGCTGCCCTCGAGCCTCGCCGACTGTCCGAGACGGTGAAGCGCCACCATCGGCCCACCCTGGAGAATGGGCAGCCGACGGGTGTCTTCCATCTCCCGTAGCCAGTAGGCCCACTCGGGGAGCGTCATGGCGTTCGGGTTGAAGTAGTACCGCGAGTACTCCTCCAGGGCGTCCTCAGACACCAGGTTCTCGGTGTCGTACCTCTCGTTGAGCACCTTCACCAGCTCCTGGTGCGGCACATGTCCCAGAAGACCAGTCTCCACGTCATCCCGTAGCAGAGCGGACCCCAGGATGGCTGTGGCGTCTCGCACGCCCTTGTGGCTCAGGTGCATGGACAGAACGCCGGCGCTCTTGAGGTAGAGCTTGGTCTTGCTGTCCCGCTTGACCGCTGACGGAAGGAACGGAACCGGTCGGTTGGCCATGTCCCGAAGCTCTTCGGCCTCTTCGATGATGCTCTCTTCGTCTGCAGGGAACAGGCCGAGGTCGGTCAGCCCCCTGTTGACGAAGGAAGGCCCGAACTTCTCTCCATCACCGAGGGTGAGGAGGTAGCGGATGAACATCCGGGAAGGGTGCCGTTGCACTCGCAATCCGTGCGAGTACAGGGCTGGGAGATCTGACATCTGGGCTCCTTGTTGTCTGCTACCGGGGGCTACCTGAAGGGCGAGCAGCACGAAGCATGTCCATTCTAGACTGTCCCTGTCCAGGGTGAGCGATCGGAGTCCCGCCATGGGCTGACCTGTGCTTCACTCGCGTCAACATTCTGCCGACAGACTGCTTCATCTCAGGAGTCACCGTGCCGGCCTGTCGTGCCTTTCGGAAAGCGTTCCCCACTCGCTGGGCTTTCCGAAGACCCAACTGGCGGTCTTCATCGTGTCCGGGGGACCTGTCTGGGCGAGGGTCTTGAGTCCCTGCACCGTGTCCTCGAGGGAGAACAGCGCCTTGTGGATGGCGCCCTCCGACAGAGGACGCATCCCCACCCGAACCGCCATGAGCAGGTCGGCGAGCTGGCTCACCGCCTTCTCGAGGTCAGGCAGGTAGTCGACGTACATCTGCACGTTCTCGGGACGCAGGAAGTTGAGGCCGAGGATCTTGTCCACTGTGGCGACGTCGTCGACCTCGAGAGCTTCCTTGATCAGGCAGGGACGCTGGAACACCTGGGGGTACGCCTCGGCGATCTTCTCCAGGCTGTACTCGATGGCCGATGCGATCTTGGTGGACTCGGTCAGCGGTCGGCAGCCACGGATGGTCACCGGCCCGTGAACTCGGCAGTGCGACAGCTTCTCCACGGCGTACATGGGCTCGACACCCAGAGCACCCAGGACGAAGAGCGCCTGCGCTTCCTTCACTCGCTTGTACTCGGACCCGTTGATGTCCCGGAGCAGGGGGCTGGACAGGGTGTACACGCCGGTCCGGTCACCGATGATGTCCACGGCATCGTAGGTGGCAGCAGCAGTCTTCTCCGACCACCCGTTCGCCTTGACGGCATCGCCTTCCACCCGCACCGGGCTGTCAGGCACCGAGCGGAACACGAAGTGCGAGGGGACCGCGTAGCGGCTCTCTGCCGTCTTCACCATCCCGTGGAGCCCTGGTACGACCTCGAGTGTGGCAGAGCGCCCACCCAGCTTGACGAGGATCTCTGTGACGCCCTGGTTCTCCACCAGCGCGGTCACATGGAAGGGGTAGCTGGCACTCGCGGTCTTCGGGTCCATGAGGAACCCGTGCCCCTGAACCACGTCCGACTTGACGTCACCGGCGATGCCTCCCAGCGCGACGCCAGCGATCGACCCTGTCTTGACCGTGTAGCCATCCTGGCTGACCACCAGCCACTCACCCGCACGCTTCTCTCCAGTGAAGGAGACCAGCGGGAGCACGGCACCGCTCAGCTTCTCTCGAGGGCCGGAAGGCAGCTGGTAGATCCCTGCCTCCTTCACCTGCTCGTACTCGTACATCTCCGGGGGATCCGAGCTGACCACGTACTCGGGGACCGCCGTGTACGACTGGCCGGGGGCGAGGTTGGCGATGTCCACGCCGCCCGAAGCAGCTCGAGCTCCGGCACCATCGACTTCTTGCTCGATCACCCTGAAGGCGTCCGCAGAGGCAGCCTTGACCATGTACCGACCGTTGTTGAGCCGGGAGATCTGCACCACGGAGGGGGCGTGCTGCTCCAGGAGAGGTGCAGCTGTCTTCTCCTGCGTGCGATCCGCAACCATCTCCAGCAGGGGGAGCACCGAGCTGTGTCGCTCCGCAGCCCAGGCGGTAGCTTCGTCACCGAGGGCTTCCGCAGCCTTCGCCATGTCCTCTCGGGACACGAACTCGTTCTGCAGTGCCTCGCAGAGCAGGGGCCTCTCGGCCTTCTTGGTGAGCCGGAAGATTCCCTCTGCAGGCCCGGTCTGGATTCCCGTAGCTCCTACAGACTTCGCCAGCTCACGAACCTTGGGCTGCTTCATCAGCACCGTGCCGGCAGCCGCGTGCGGGTTCTGATGTCCTGCGCGATCAGCGCGGTTGTACGCCTTGTCGTACACCGACTGGAGGCTGTTCGACACGAACTCGCCGTTGCCCGTGATCTGGAAGTCGGCTCCGGCCAGCTTCGTGCCCGAACGCGGGCCTCCCATGGAAGCAGCAGACGATGAGCTCGACGGCGGCATCAGGTCCTTGGCGATGCTGCTGTCGCCAGGCATCTTCGCAGGCCGGTCGAAGGTGTCTGCGGAGAACAGCGCCTCCCGAACGCGCTTCTCAGTCATCGGCCAGGTGGTGTCCTGCTGCATGAACAGGTCGAACGGCAGGAGCTGCCAGTCCTTGACGATGAACGGAACCCGCAGGTACGGGACAGGACGCTCGCCCGCCTGCGTGTTCAGCGGGCGCTCCGTCGGGGGCTTCACCGCCAGGAACCCGAAGCCGAACCCCTGGGCGTTGTCCAGGTGCCTGATGTGGGCCGACATCTCGTAGTCACCCATGTAGGGCGCCTGCTGCTGCAACGACGAGATCAGGATCTCGGGCCACCGATCCACCGCAGCGGTCATCCGCACGAACGGCACAGCAGTCTTCTCGAACTGAAGGAGAGGCGGATTCTTGAAGAGTTCCATGCTGTTTCCTAGCCCGTAGTAGCTTTCTTCGAGTTCATCGTATTCAGTGCCAGAAGGCCTGCTCCTGCGGAGCCCTTCACTGAAGCCAGTGATGCGACATCGGTGGGGACAAACACCGAAAGTGACGCTAGCAGACTGGCCAGGATGCCCTTCAACACATCGCCCTTGACGAGTGGATGTTCTCCAGCCGCCAGCTTGACCCTAGGACCCGGTCCCAGGTCAACATCAATCCCGATCCCCTCTGATCCTACCTGGAACTTCGGGGCCTTCACGATGACCTTGGTGTCGCTCTTAACGGTGACCTTGTTCGTTCCCAGGAGGAGCGCTTCCGTATCGGACTTCAGCTCCATGTCCTTGGCAGCATGGAGAGTAGCGGTGTCCGCAGTGGTCACCGACCAAGCAGCCTGCGCGGTCCAGGACACCTCACCCTCCTTGGTGACGTACATGTTGACTCCGACTACTCCTGCGTCCTCGCCGCTACCCGACGTGTTGCTGCTCGTGCTGAACCCGAGCACCGGGTTCGCCGTACCGGCCTTGTCCAGTACGAGCTCTACATCACCCTTCTCCTCGGTAGTGAACTGCACCGAGGTGGTCCCTCCGGAAGTGACCAGGGCAACAACGATTCCCTCACCGGCAACGAGCGCCGCCAGGAGGTCCTGTAGCTCCGTCAAGTCGTCGGCATCACCGCTGAACGTGAGAGTCTGCTTGGCCTTCTTGTCTCCCTCGATTGTCCTCTCGAAGATCAGGGTCTTGCCGTTCAGAGCCCAGGACGATCCCTTCAGGGTCGCCTCTGCCTTCGCAGATAGCCCTGGTCCTGATGACACCTCGAGGCTCACCACTGGATCAGACCGCCCACCTCCCTGGTGCCCGAAAATGAGCGTCGCGGTGGGGCTCGGGTCGTCTGCCAGCTCCTTGGCCAACAGCCGTACCCGGGTAGGCCTGTCACCTGTGGTCGTAGTCTCGTCCCGGTCCACCTCCCACAAGAAGTCACCTGCGAAGGAGTGCAGCGAGTAAGCCTCACAGATGTCGCGGATGATGTTCCCTACCGGGAGGTACATCCTCTGGGCCAGTGGCGTCGACTGGATCTGAACGATGCCTCCTCGGTGCAGGAACACGCAGTTCTTGTCCCGAGTGGCGATGTAGATGTCTCCGGGGTTCATGTTGGGGCGAGCTGCCCTGAAGGACCCCTCCTTGTTCCACATCCCGCCGAACCCGAGCACGAACGGCTTGCTGCCTGGCTCACTCGACTTGCACACCCACACGGGGCAGCCCACCTCCGGCATCACGGAGATGCCCTCCCCAGAGAACTGGTGCAGGTACGGAGAGGACCAGGCGATGTCCAGGTACCGCCGGTAGGAGAACTGCGTAGCGATGTCCACGGTGAACTTGGTCATGTTCACGTTGATGATCATCCCGCTCTCAATGACGGGATCTACGAGTGATCGATCAGCGCGGCTCATGAACTCCAGTCCTCACGGAGATGAGGCCTGCCTTCTTGGTCATCCCCTTCATGGCCGCCTTGCGGTCACGCACGAACACCCACTTGACCATGGCGGCCACGATCTTGCGGAGCTCCACCGGAGACATGTCGTCCAGGTGTGCCTTGTTCACCACCTTCTTGCAGAAGGACATGAACTCGTCCCCGTGGGAGTCCGGCATCTTCAGCGCCTCTGCGATCTGGTGCACCTGCCGCTGGTCCAGAGTGACGAAGCCCTTGCCTCCGTTGAAGTTCTGCAGCCACTCCGCGACGTGCAGCGGTGTGCTGTACCGTGCACTTCGCCACGCATCCGGCTTGAGATCGTGCTTGAGCCCCTGGCTCTCGAAGAACTTGATGGCCTCCAGGAGACCGAACCTGTCGCAGCCACGCTCCAAGATGATGGTAGGCCCGAAGTCCTGGATGTACTCCTGGTCAGAGCGTCCATCCACCACATGCCCGAGGTCGTGGAACCCGGACCACGCAGCGTCTTGCAGGGAGACAGGCTTCCCGCGGCGAGCTCGAGCCAGGTAGATGACCTTGTTCTTCTCGTCCTGGGCCGCGTAGCTCTGCATGTGGGGAACGACATCCAAGGTGTAGTCGTACTCCTTGAGTGCAGCGCCCAGAACCCTGACCAGCGTTTCCCAGCTCATCGCTTCCTCCTGCGGGACACTGGCGTGTCGAAGGCAGTGCGGAGCTCCGTCCCTGCCTTCCTGCCGCGTCGGTAGTTCCCGTACGACCCGAGGCCTCCAAGCACACCACCCACCGTTGTCTGCGTGATCAGGGAGGACACAGCACTCTGGGCGGGGCCCCGAAGGATCTCTGCCTGAGCAGGTGTCAGCGCGTCCAGGGTCTTGAAGGCAGGCACTGGGTGGCCAGCCATGGAAGAGATAGGGGCGCGGTCAGCAAACCACTGGAGAACCTTCCGCCCTCGATCGTCCAGAGGCACAGGCGCCCCAGAGATCTGCGCCTGGTCCAGGATCGCCTTGGCTCTGCGCCCCTTGGGAATGCCAGAGAGCCTGCCCCACACGCCCTTCACGGCGGAGGCAGCTCCTCCCACCGCCTTCCCGCGAACGCCCTTGCCCTGCTGCACTCCCATGATCCCGCCGTACAGGGCGGACATGAGGGAGGGCACAAGAATGGCGCCGCCGACTGTGCCTCCAGCGACACCCAGGTTCCGAACCAGCTTGTGGTACTTCTCGCTCTCTCTTTCTGCCTCAGCAGTCGCTGCGAGACGAGAGAGCGCTGCCCCCGTCGGGTCCGCTCCAGCTATGAGCCCCTCGCCGGCGTCACGCAGCTTCCCAGAGAAGGAGTCCTCCGCTTGTGCTGCTTCTTTGATAGCGGCCGTCAGCCAGAGAGCGTAAGGATCAGTACGCATAAGGTTTCTCCTTCGTCCCGAGCCCGAACTCCTTGCCGTAGACCATCGCAGGAACAGGGTGCGTGCCGTGAATATTGCTCTCCCACCCCTGTGCAGCACCATCAAGAACTGTCGCAGAGAGGTGCTCGAACTGCATTCTAGCTAGCCAGTCCTCCTGCATGAGGAGAGGTACCTGGTTGATTCCTCGAAGGATCGGCTCGTGCTCCGCGTGCTTCTTGCCGGCCTTCACCAGGTCTCGATTCTCTCGGACCAGTGCTGATGCAGGCACGATGTCGCCTCGCAAGAAGTTCGTATCGCCTGGATCCTGCACGCTGGTGAGGTCTGTGAGCGACCTCACCACAACTTCCATGTTGCGCCTCTTGACCGGCCCCACCTGCCGGTAGGCGCCGTACATCTCGTCAACCAGGTGGTTGCGTACCTTGTCCATGCTCGACACGTTGAGCAATTCTCGGGGGTTGACCGGCCCACTGCTCAAGGCCTGTCCCGCGGACACCTTGACGGCCTGGCCTTTCGACGCCTTGCTCACATGCGCTGACAACTTCCGGTTGCCCGGAATGTAGTGCTCCACTGACGTCGGGTTCCTCTTCTTGTCCTGCCCGGTCACTGTGACTCGCCAACCTCCTGCGGGGTCTGCACGCACCCCGCCCTTGGAGATCTTCCCGTTCACCTCGGAGAGGGTCGCCGAGCCCTTCAGCGTCTCTGGCATGCTCAACAGCTGCTGCAATCGTGCGAAGTCACTCACCCGAGTGGTGTCCTTGTCCGTGACAACTCCTCCGGTGTGGAAGCTCTTCATCGACAGGTTGACCGCGGGCTCTCCCACAGCCTGGGCAGCGATGGTCCCTACGTTGACACCCAGGGATGGGTTGTTGCCCTTCTCGTCCAGTCCGTAGCACTTGGCGCACATGCCCTCACGCGACTCGCACTTCAGAGGAGAGCGCACCACCAGGCGAGCCGTCTTGGCGTTTCGCATGGACGACAGGATCTCCGGCGTCAGCAGCGTTCCTGCCGGGAAGCTCTTCTTGTGCGCCGAAGCAGATGCCGCCAGGTACCGATCATGGATCTCTGGGTCATCCACTCCCATGGCAACACCACCTGAGGTGCCACAGTCATTCTCGGTGATGAGCTGGTTCATGGTCGTGTTGACGACCCTCTTGGTCAAAGCGCCGGGCTCAGAGGCCCCGACCACCTTCGAGAGCGTGCCCATCCGTGCACCAGACAACGACGCCCAGTACTCCGGAGTGGAGAGGCCCTCAGAGTAGCTCCGCTTGATGGGGATGGGTACGGGCTTGCCGTCGGTACCGTTCACCAGCACAGGCGCGATGGTCATCTGCTTGAACTGGTCCCAGTCCCCACGAGCTCCTGACCGAACCATGGCGTAGACACGGTTCTGGCTGTTCTCCATCCCCGCCTTGCCCTTCTTGTCGAGCTCGCGGATAGCGCCCCTGTACGCCTTGATCACAGCATCGTTCTGACTCATGCCCGCAGCACGCAACTCGGCGACGCGACGGTCAGTGCGTTCGAGCACTGGATCCCGCATGGCGTTCTGCGAGGCGAAGTCATCCAAAGAGAAGGAGAAGCCAGAGTCGTAGGTGTGCCTGTTCCCCATCTGGTTCATCTTGTTGACGGCATTGGCGAAGTCCTTGGGGTCGTTCTTGGCCATGTCGGTCAGGAACTTCTCCGCCCCCTGCGAGTCCATCAGGAACCCCGGGTCCGTGAGGATCTGCTGCTGGTACTTCGAGCCCGGCTTCACGGCCTTGGACAGCATGATCCTGCCGGCGGTCGTCTGAATCGTGGGAGCTGCGAACTTGAACCGGCTGCCAGCACCGACGGTGATCTGGTCGTCGATGTTGATCTTCCCGTCGTCGAACGCCTTCAGGACATCCTTCATGGTGTCGAAGCGGTGGCCAGTCCTCTTGCCCTTCTTGCTGAGCTGGTACACCCCCAGCTGCCCCTCGTGCTGCGGGTACTGGATGATGCGACCAGTGGAGGGGTTGAACAGGTTCTGTGAGGGCATCATCCCTCGTGCTTCTGCCACGGCCTCGTGCCCCAAGGGCACGAACACCGACATTGTGTCTCCGTCGAAGTCAGCTCCATAGCCCTTGGTGATCAGCGGATGTACCTGGATGGCTTTGCCTCCTACCACCTTCGGGCGGAAGGCCATGATCCCGTGCTTGTGCAGCATGGGGTCGCGCTTGACGATCACAGGACGCTTGTCGGCTACCTGAGCCAACGCCTTGTCCGTGATAGGTGCGCCCTCCTTGATGGCTCGCTGAGCCTGGAGAGGTGTGTAGCCAAAGCCCTTCACCATCTCTCGGACCACGAAAGGCTTGTAGAGCTCCATCGCTGCCTTCTTCGGCAGTCCGATCTCGTCCAGGTGCATGGAGTCCTCGGGGATGATGGTCCCCCGCATGGACAGGTCCTGCTTCCTCGAGATGATCTTGTCCTGGAAGTAGCCCTGCTTCGGAGAGGGACCTGCCATGGTCTCCATGACTCCGCGATGGTGTCGCTGCCCCAGGTCGGCGCCGGTCATCGTCAGCGCCTTCAGCCCGTCGTACACCGCCGAGTGCATGGGCAGCATCATGCTGTCCGGAGTGGCCTTGTCGGCGGACTTGACCTGGTCGTTCATCACAGACAGCGCGCGGTACAGCCCGTTGACGTCATCTGCGTTGAGGTCGCCGTTGTCCAGGACAGTCACCGGCCGCATGGACGGAGGCAGCACGGGGACGGCCTTGGTGGTGTAGGCGTCCGTTGCGGACATGTCCGCTTTCTTGAGCGCCTGGAGGTATCGGACACGGAGCCGGGCATGATTGAGCTTGCTCTTGCGTGCCGTCTTGAGGGTCTCCTCTGCCGCCACCAAGTCCGCGTTGACGTCTACCTTCTTGAGCGCATCGACGATGGCCTTGGGCCCTGTCTTGCCATCCAGGTCCTTCTTCCCCGCGATGATCTCCTTGATGTCTCCCTGCTTGACCCCGAGCAACCCGGCAATGGGCTTCTCGAAAACCGGGTTGGGCATCGACTGCGAGAGCTCGAAGTGGCTCCACTTCTTGCCCTGGGATCCTCCGGTGACCGTCTCGTCAAACAGGCCGCCCTTCTCCGGGCGCATGTCCTTGCCCCGGAACATCTTGGCAGCGTCCTTGAGCTCGCCGTTGCTCTTCTGCCGGACCTGCTGGTCGGTGATGGGCCGCAGCTGCAGGTTGTTGCCGTCCTTGTTCACGTCGACACCCATGACGTTCAAGTAGCCCTTGAGCTTGTCGTAGGTGAACGGGATCTTCGGTGTGGGCAGCACCTCTCCGGATTGAAGAGCGATCCAGAGCTCGTCGTTCTTGTCCGACTTGAGCGTCTGCATCTCCCGCAGGTTGTGCCGTGCACCGTGCGACAGGAGGCCGTAGAGACCGAGAGCAGATACGGCCTGCCCGCCACGCTGTCCTCCGCCCTTGGGCGTCATGTTCATGGAGTAGGGGTTCCCCACTCCGCCAGAACGCACGGTGGTCTTCTTCTCCACCTGGTGCCGGAGCTTGAGGAGGTACTGGTCTCCCAGCATTACCTTCCCGAGCTCCTTGCCAGAGGTGGGGTCGAACAGGGTCTCTGTGTCCGTCAGACCTGCCTTGGCCAGCTCAGCCTTCACGTCCTTGGTGTAGTTCGGTGTCTTGTTCGGGAAGTTGTCCACCAGGAACGGAGAGCCCTGTGCCTTGGCGATCTTCCCTGCCGCCGTCTCCAGCACCTGCCCCAGGTTGATTCGGCCAGGGACTCCGTGGGGATTCAGCGCGATCTCTACGTGCTTCCCCTCCTTGGTGTGGGGCATCTCGTGGTCAGGAACGACCTTCGAGATGATCCCCTTGTTGCCGTGACGACCAACCAGCTTGTCGCCGATCTGTGCCGGCTCCAACGTCTTGACGTGTACCTCTACGTTGTTGCCTCGCTGAACGACGCGGACGACCTCTCCGGGGTAGCCCTTGGCCCACCGCACGGTTCTGTCTCTCTCGGACTTGACCATGGACTTCTTCAGCGACTGGAGCTTCTTCTGCTCGGTGGTGAACTCCTCCCGCTGCAGCTTCCCGATGATGATGTCGCCCTCGTGCACCACTGAGCCAGCCCGAACGATGCCCTTGTCGTCCAGCTTGTCTCTCTGCTCCGCAGTCAGGGCCTCCGTGGGTAGGTACGCCGTGAGCTTGTTCTTGCTCAGGATGGTGTTCCTGTCGACGGTCGCGCTGGGTCGGTACATGTGCTCGGACGTCAGCTTCTTGGCAGCACTGTCCGAGATGACGACCCCGTCCTCGAAGTTGTAGCCCTTGAAGGGCATGTAGGCCGTGGTGAGGTTCACTCCCAGGGCCAGCGTCCCCTCCTTGGAGAAGTTCGTGTCGGCGACGATCTGCCCCCTCTTGACGGTGTCCCCCTTCTTGACCTGTGGAGTGCTGTTGATGTGGTTCCCGTTCTCGTTGAGCGGGAAGTTGTCGTAGATCTGGACCTCGTGCCTCTTGCCTCCGCCGTCCTTCACGACAATGGAGTCATCGGTGACCTTCACCACCTTCCCTGACACCGGAGACGTGTGCGAGTTGTACTGCCCCATCACCTGCTCGAAGGTGGTCTTGCCGTCCTCCATCACAGACTGAACCAGGGGCGCTTCTCGATGTAGCAAGGGGACTGCCTGCTCCTGCTGCCGCGAAGCCGTCATCGCCCTGTTCCCCTGGTTGGCAGGCAGGAACGGGATGAGGTTCGTGGGCATGGAGTACATGGCCTTGGACGAGAGCATCACATGCGTGACTTTCCCGTAGCTCTGCTGCTCGATGGCGTTCCCCTTGCCCGCCACGGCCACGATCTTCTGCTTCGGTAGAGGCTTGCCGCCCTTCCACTCCACCTGGTCCGGGAACGCGACTACTGCTGCGTCGAACTTCTGTGGATCCAGCTTTTCAATCTTCCCCGTCTTCCGGTTGTAGACCGGAACCTTCAGCACCCGACCAGCCTTCTCGACGCCGAGAGGGATCTGGAGCGTGATGCCTGTCTTCTCTCCCTCTGGTGTAGGAATGGGATCGACGAAGCCCAGGTGGCTGGGGTTGATAGCCAGGGCCTCCGCGGGGACACCCTGCGGGTCTGAGATGCCACCAGGACCCAGGATGGTGGTCTTCGTGTGGCCGGACACGAACTCGAGCGGGTTCGTCTGCTCAGGTGTCTGTGCCAGCGCTGTCTGGAAGTGCGCCTGGATGGGCTTGCCGAACACCGCGGGGTTCAAGATCTCCTTCACGGACTTGTCCGCGTCGATCCCCTGCTTCAAGCGCCGCTTGATGTCCCTCTCTGACCGAACCAGCTTGTCCTCGATCTGGTCTTCTGCGCCCAGCAGGTCTTTGAAGATCAAGGACTCTCGGTCATCGGGGACATCGTTCCCTCGAGAGATGCTCAACAGCCTGTTCGACGACCGGAGCAACGCGTCCCCATTGACGTTCTTGAACCCCTTGCCGAGCGTGACCTTGGTGCTGTCCGGGCGAAGCTCCGCGGACTCCATCAGCTTCCGTACCTCTGCACGGAGCTCCCCCAGGTCTTCCGCCGGCGGAGCCCCCTTCGCCTTGCGAAGCACTCCGTTTAGGGACCGGAGCTGCTTGTCATCGGAGCCGTACTGCTTGACGGATGCGTCGAAGATCTCCTTGCCCCAGGTCTTCTGAATCTCCGAGTCAGAGACACCCATGGCCTTCAGCACTGGGTACAGGCCGATGTCCTTGGTGGTGGACACGGGCATGCGGAACTGGCGCTTCTTGGGGTCGAACGTGATGTCGAAGCGCCCGGCCTTGGTGGCGTCCTTCCAGTTCGACAGGTTCCAGTGGGTCTGGAGGCGGCCTGCCTGGTCCTCTCGATGGTAGGCGCCAGACTTCAGCCGGAACTGGTTGTCCAGCTGGTACTCCTTGCCCTTGACGATGTAGGAGTAGCGGCGGGTGATCTTCGGGAGCTTGGCTACCGTGACGACACTTCGGTCCAGGACCTTGCCGGACTTCTTGTCGACCAGGGAGACCTCCGCCTTGACGGGCACCTCCCACGACCGCCCCTTCACCTTCGCCGCCATCTGCGACTTGATGTCGTCGATGTTCTTGCCGTCTTCGACCCAGACCTTGTGTAGCTCCAGTCGCCTGTTGGACCCCTCGAAGGGGAAGTGCGAGGCGACAGCAGCAGCCGTTCGGTCTTTGAGGGTGTCGAACGAGCCCTCTGGATTAAGCTGCGCCATTTCTATTCGCTGACCAGTGGTCGGGGGCCACTATACGCAGCCCTTCCGCCGTTCGACAAAGGATACCCCCACGCGGGATAAGGAGATGAACCAGGAGATCTGATCTTGTCTGATAAGACATCGCTGAGCCTGTTCGAGGAGACCGTCCATGGCGGCCTCTTCGGCTCCTTTTTCAACACCAAAGACGAAGCAGCGCCTTCCTCTTCCACTGACTTGTTCAAGGATTCCTCCGAGATGAACTTCTCCTCCGGCACCACCACCGGACCGCTCTCTCCTCTGTCGTCGACGAAGTTCGACGAGCCCGAACCTCTGACTATCGACCTGCGCCACCCGCGCTGGGAGGACGACGACTGATGTACTACTGGATGCATCTCCTCGTTTCCAGCTTCGTGTTCGGAGTCACGATGTACCTCAACGACCAGATCAGGATGACATGGAAGGCGATCGTCGAGTCTATTGCCCGCTGATCCCAGGACTGTGCAACGAGTCCTGGGACTGCGAGGAGTGCGGCATCTTCGACGAAGCCATGCTCGATATGGAGCTCGAACCTGCATGGGTTTGCTCCACATGCCTATCCCCTGGTGGAAAGCCTTCGGGGCGCACTCTACTGGGGTTCTATCAGGAGGGTGAATGCGACGAATGCGCGACGATATGCGTCGTACTCCAGGCCGCCGTGGACGTCACCGCGATGTCCCCGAAGACCTGGAGGAAAGTCCTCGAGGAGATTCGGGTGGAGGCGTTTTCCGAGGAGGAGTGAGCACCACCTGCGTGTACTGCCAGGAGGAGTTCGAGATCGACGGGAAGGTAGTCCTGATCCGAGAGGGCCGCGTCGGCTTCGGGGACAGGACAGGGAATATCACCTACAGGCTCGACGACATGGACGAGCAGGCGCTGCATCCAGGGTGCGTCGGGCCGTACGTGGCACCGGATGAAGAGGAGTTGCTCAGGGACATCATCAAGACAGAGGTCGAAGTGAACGTGGGCTACGCCTTCTCAGAGGCGATGTCCTACCACGGCGACAACTACAAAGAAGACGAAGAAGAGGAGCCGGAGCGGCGAGCTCCGGTGTCCCGTGCTCGTCGAGGAAGGAGGTGACCCCTCTTTCTTACCTACAGAGCCTGGAGAGCTCTCCGAGAGTTCGCCCTACGCAGGCCTGCCGCAGTCATGTCACTAGGAGCTGTCGGGCCCTTGTACAGGTGCCGGAACAGGGCAGCAGGAGCCTTCCTGTCCAGGTTCCTCTGCTGAGCCTGAGGGGCTCTCGCGAACTGCTGAGGCAGGTCCTGCTGCCACTTCTGGTGTGCGAGCCCGTGGGCCTTCAGCCGGGCTTGGTACGCCAGCATGTTGGCCTTTCCTCGGATGCCTTCTCGGTGTGTGGGAGGTCTCGGGGGCTGTGGCGCGGGAGTCGCTCCCATCTGCGCCTGGAGACGTCTCTGGAAGGGGGCAGCACCTCTGTTCACATCCGCCACGTCCTTCGCGGGAGCGGGGAGGTAGTCCAACGCCTTCAGCTTCCCTTGGGGGGTACGGACTACGTTCCCAGCGTTCCCCTGGATGTCCAGGAGGGCTCTACGTCCGCCCCTGCCCTTCAAGGCCTCGGACATGCGAGCGACAGCCACGGCATCCGTTCCCTGTTGGATGGCTCCCTTGGCAGGGGCCTGCTCCAGTGTCTTGCCGGCCACGTGCTCGTAGTGCAGGTACCTGCCTCCTCGCTTGCCCTTGCCTACTCGCTTGCTGAGGAGTTCGGCGAAGCGGTCATCTCCTCGCAGCTTCCGACCCGCCTGCATCTTCTCCGACAGCATCTCCTTGCTGTAGAGAGGGCCGTCGCGGTCGAAGGTCTTCCGCACTGCCACCTGTTTGGGGGCCACACGAGTGCCGGCGACGGAGTGAGCCACTCCCTCAGCCCCAGAACCCAGACGAGACAGCTGACTCCCTTGATCAGTGACCTTCAGCGTCCCCGAGGCGTGCAGCTTGGACAGAAGTTTCTCGGCCCCCGCCTTGTCGCCCTCCCGTAGCAGCTTCTGGACGATCTTCAACTGGCGGGGTAGTGCGAGCTTCACCATCTCGGTGAAGTAGGACTGGAACCAGGGGTAGTTGTTCACACCAAAGCCTTCTCTGCCGTTCGCCGCGGGGGCTTCTGCTCCGGGAGGGGCATCTGCTGAGCGTTCAGCGGGTCTCTCGTCTGCTGCTTGCCCCGAAGGATCTGCAGCACCAACGCGAGGAACTGCGGGACCTCATTCTTCAGCTTGGTGATGTGGGCCTGAGCCTGCTCGGGGTCACTCTCCATGAGCTTCTCGATCTCATGGGCCTTCCTCTTCGCCAGGTGAAGGATGTTCTGACCGCCGCCGGCGCCACTGGCCATGTTGACCTGCGACTGTGCCTCCAGAGGGATGCCCTCAGCGGGAGGACCTCCTCCTGGTGGCGGGAGCGACGGAGGGGCCATCTGCCCGTCGGGAGGAGGTGCAGGTGTTCCGCCGACCATGTCTGACTGGCTGGCCTGCATGAAGCGCTGACCCACCGCCTGAGCCTCCGCCTGTGCTGCTGCACCAGCCACCTGCATACGACGCTGGTCCTCGAGCTGCTGGCGGCTCTCAGCACGCTTGAGCTCGCCCTCTCGTGCGTGGTCCAGCCCCAGCTCAGAGAGCAGGGTGCGGTCGGAGAGCTTCCCAGCCTGGTTCATCTGGAAGTAGAGCATCACGCGCTGCAGATCGTCCGCCATGCGGAACGGTCGGTACTTCTTGTTGACCCGAGGCCAGCCCATGAACCAGCCGATGCTGTCGTAGACCCAGTCCGTGAGCCCCCGCATGTCCTCTCGGTAGTTGAGGAACTCGTTCTCCAGGTTCCGCATGGAGACGCTGGTGCCGCTGTAGGACACGCCGCCGAAGATGAACTCCTGGGGCGTGTGCATGCCGGCCACAATGTGCTCGGCCCAGACACGGTGCTCCTGGTGCAGCACCATCGCCCGGCCCTGACCACCGATGATCTGGTGCCCAATGGGGAGAGGCAGCACCGGGATGTAGTTCGGGTCCCTACGCCACCGGACGATCTCCTCTTCGATCTTGGTCTTCCAGGAGGCCAGCGGGATGGTGGTGTACGGATCGCTCGAGCCCGAGCCGGGCTGCGGGAAGATGACTCGCATGGGAGTGATGTGCTCCCGAGCGATCATCTCCTGACCCTTCTTGAGGATCTGGAGGTAGTACGAGTCCTTGAGCACTGGGAGGATGCGAGGCATGCCCCAGCCCTGGTCTCTGCCAGAGATGGTGGGGCGCTTCAGGTGGAACACCTGCCCCTTGGCGAACTTCAGCCCCATCTTCTTGCGGGCGGCCTCGATGAACACCGCAGGCATGCCCTCGACTGTCCCCGGTTTCCCGAGGCCAATCTTGTTCGATGTCTGAGGGGCCATCCGGTAGTAGTAGTTGGTCTCCCCCGTCTCCTCGATGTACTCGAGCTCGATGCGCTCGGGGTTCCACCGAATGAGCTTGATGCCCATCGGGTTCTTCTGGAGCACGTCGACCTGCTTGGCCTCGTCGTAGTTCCCGCACCTGGGGCAGGTGAGGATGAACTTCATGTTCCGCCAGCGCCACTTGCCCTTCAGCTCCCTGGCTGGAGCACCCTTCCCACACTTCTTGCAGTACAGGAACTTGATGGTGGGGAAGTGGATGCTGACGAAGGCGTTGCCGTAGCACTGGTAGTCCAGGCCCACACCCACCAGGAACTGCCGGAAGTCGAGGACCTTGTCACGCAGATGGTTGTACTTCTTGACCACCGACGGGTCACCGTCGAACTGGAGCTCAGTGATCGGGTACGACGCCATCTTGTAGCAGACGGCGTTCACCAGAGGATTCGTGAGGAAGTAGTACCTGCACCAGCCGAAGAGCTCCTTGAGCGACTTCGGCATGTACATGTTGGCGCCGTCGAAGAACGGGTTCGGGTACCTGGTTCCTCCACGACCCAGAGACGACAGGTTGCCCCACCGGAAGTCATCCTGCCCTCCTGCGCTACCTCCGGCAGCCTCGCGGGGGAACTGCCCGAAGTTGAAGCTAGACACCACTGAGCCCCTGACGTCGAGTGTTCACCCTCTGCGGATCAGAGATGTCTTCCTTGACTGTGGGCCCCTGCTCTTGGACCTCCTTGCGCTTGGCTCTGACCAGCGAGGCTGCTCCTCCAGCAACGGCATCGACGCCCTTGCCTGCGAGCCCACCAAGATCCCCGAGCAGCTTGGATGCCGTCATGGCTGCGATCATGCCGCCAGTGCCGCCACCGATGAACCCGACACCCTGGCCGACGGCCTTGCCGATCCGCTCGGCCCTACCAGCATCCGGGTCGTACGGGTCCTTGCCGGGCTTCATGGCGCCGTACAGACCGTGCACACCAAAGCCGGCGCCTATGCCCTTGATGCCTACGCCAGCACCTTCCTGCACCAAGACCCCGTCAGCGTTTCTGCGAACTACCCCGGAAGCGTTCCAACCGTGGCGCATAGTGGAGCCGGGACGGGCGACCATGTCTCTCGTAGCCTTGACCCCCAGCCACATGCGCTGACCGACTCCCTGAGCCATCTGTACAGGGTTGAGAGTCTTCAAGCTCTTCACACCCTCGAGCTCTGCCGATAGGCCGCGAGCTGACCTCTCCCATGTGTTCCCTACAGGCTTGTACCCGTGGCGGGCCAAGTGGGCTTCCGTGCCCGCAAGCCGATTGACCTGCTTGAAGGGAAATGCGACCACCTTGCCAAGAGCACTTCCGGCCGCCCTGGCTCCTGTCGTAGCCAGCCCCACTCCTGCTCGCAGGATGTTCGCTTCCTTCTGGAGCTCCTCCATTTCACGAAGGTACGCCTGTCTGACGATGGGATGCATGCCTACACCTCTACCAGAAGGGGGCTGAGGCAGCTCTTCTGTTCGTCCATCAAGGACTGCCGGTGCTTCACGTAGTCACGAGCCACGAGGAGCTTGGCCACCACCACATCCGTAGAGACTTCTTGGAGCTCTACTTCGTCAGCGTCCATGTGCTTCACCTGCTCCCACTTCGCCTGCACAGACCGCGGGTCGTTCTTGAAGTAGAACTCGATGTTCCTTCCCACAGAATCGGGGATCCCGAAAGACGGCTTCCCGTTGAACGCTCTCGAATCCGTAGTAGGCGACCACCTGCGGGTGCAAACGTCGCACCTCTTGTCTTCCAGGTCGATCTCATCGTGGTTCCCACAGTCAGCACAACGGTAGTACGGACGTGCGACAGCGACCTGGGCGAACACCAGGGGCTCAGGCAGGAAGTACACTCCGTCGTCCAAGGCACAGGCAGCAATGAACCGGGTGACCTCGTCAGAGAACTTGTTCTTCTCCAGAGTGGCCTCTCCCAGCATGTCCAGAGCAGCCATCATCTGTGCCACCGACGGCCGCTGCAGCGTGTGGAACTGCGGGATGTTGTTGTTCAGTGCCTGGACTACCGGCGCAAAGACCTCCCAGCTCCGAAAGAACGCTCCAGACTGAAGCACCGTCTTCATGGCCTGGATCTTGTTGCGACTCAGCGCACTGACCGTGGCACTGACCCGGCCCCCCGTCATCTCTGCCAGACGCTCCGAGAACGTCGTGTGGATCTCGAACCAGAGGACGTCCGGCTCCCAGTCCAACCACTCCAGGTCGAACTCCTTGAAGAGCAGACCCACGAGGATGACTGGATGAGCGTCGGGATGCCCGAAGACCTGAGCTGCCCTGAACGATGAGTCCGTTGCTGGCGAGCTAGAGGTCATTGTGGCCGAGAGTGCTCCTTCGGGAGGACGCTACACGAGCCACGACCTTCTTGATGGGATCAGGCAGGGACTTGAACACCGTCAGGGGCTGCTTCTGGAACTCTCGAGCTCCGGACTCGCCCAGGGCGCTGGAGATGGACGCCAGGTCGGTGTCCGCTGCGTGCTGCAACTCCTCCTCCGTGACCTTGTCGACGCCGTCGGTCCAGGAATACCGCTCTGCCACCTTCTCGGTGCAGACAGCTGCGTAGGGATCCGGGATGACCCCGTCCCACTGCTGGCTGATGCCGTAGTGCTCGTCGAAGTCCGACACCGCATCCCCGAGCTCATCAGCGGTCAGGTTCGGGAGCTCCTCCGCGAGCTTCATCAGAACGCTGCGTCCTCGGTCATCGACGCAGTCCTGCCGTCCTCGGTAGGTCAGGTGCGCCAGGACGTCCATGCTGATGTCCTGCCCGGCGTACTTGACCAGGCGCTCCGACTGGATGTGCACACCCTGGGCCTCGGCCTGCTTGACGGTGTTGACGGCGAACTCGCGTCGGTCTCGGGGGTGCAGGTTCCGCCAGTGCTCATCGAAGTACCGCTCCGCCTGCTTGACGGTCTCGGGGGTCGAGATGTCGTAGCGGCTGTCGAGGGCGGCTGTCTTGAGCATGGGAGCCTCCGCTGCGACCTTGTAGGTAGTCCCCTGGCCGCTCATGTACTTCGGGCCCTTGGTCTGTGCAGCCCGGCTGTTCGGGTTGTTCTGCATGTACTGCTTGTAGCGAGCAGCTGTCTGCTGCGCTCTCTGCGGCGCCTTCTTGATGCTCTGAGCGCGACTGCTCATCCGCTTCCATACCTCAGGGTCCAGCCTGGTCCTGGTCACATGCGCCTTCATGCCGGAGTACTGGTCCTTGCGGCCCTGGCGGTAGCCCGTGTTCGTGCCCACATGGTGAGCCGCAGCCCCCGTACCGAGCAACGCCGTACCGGCGGCGAGTCCCTTGGCGGCAGTTCCCACCCACGCCTGCTTCTCTCGCTGGGCCTGGATGGTCTTCAGCGCCCGCTGGTACCCCTCACGTTCGCCCTTGTGGTAGGCCTTCGAGCCAGCGGCACCCTCGCCGATCCTTCGGCCCTCGGTGTATCCGCTCTTCGATCCAGTGCGGTGACCTGCGAAGGCGGCGACAGGAACAGTGGCCAGAGCAGTGCCTCCCGCGAGCAGTGCCTTGTTGGCCTGCTTGTAGTACGGCTGCTTGTAGTACGGCTGCTGCTGCCGCTGCTTCCGACCAGCCCTTCGTCCCACCCGGTACGTGCCGTAGCCGGCGGCAGCAGTGCCTGCCGTGGCGAGTCCAGCGGTTGCGACGTCCTTGACGGGCTGACCCGCAGCGCCCCAGCCGGCCCTGGCGCTGTTCCACATGGTGTCCTTCACCGCTTGCGGAGCTGCTGGTGCCTGAGCTGGCGTGAACATCGCGGTTTGCTGACCAGGAGCGGCCTTCCTCGTCTTGAGGTAGGCATCCTGCATGGGCTTCAGGTGAGTGCTCGCAGCGCCCTGAGCAGAGTCACGCATGCCCCTGGCCCGCGCCACCATCCGACCACCCCAACCAGCTGCCTCTGGGGCAGCGGCTCCAGCACCCTGAGCAGCCGGCGTCGCAGCCGCTGCTGCTCCCTGAGCGGCGGGGGTTCCCTTGGCAGCAGCAGGGACGGCCTTCGTGGCGTTCTGCGCTGCTGTGCTGCCTGCACCCCACATGGACTTGAGGCCCTTGCCGATGGTCTGGAACCCGCGGCCCGCTGCCTGGAAGAAGAACGCCTTCTTGTCCATGGGGATGTCGGTGATGTCCACCACCTGCACCCCGGCCACCTTGACCAGGACACCCTCCATGCGGAAATCCTCGTGAAGTGCGGCCGCCAGCTTCTCTCGCAGCTCGTCATCGAAGATGTGGCCGTCCGCCATGCGTCGGAGAAGGTTCGATCCCGCCAGCACGGCAGCGGTCTTGGGCATGTAGTCCCAGGAGTACTTCAAGTACTGTGCGTTGAGCCACGCAGCCTCGGGGGAGGAGCACGCGAACTTCCGCATCTTGTCCGCACCGTCGTAGATCACGACGCCGTAGTCGTCGTCTCCCAGCCGACCTGCCTCTTCGTCCGAGGGGAAGTCGCCGTAACGGATCTCGTCCGGGATTTCGATTCCTGCGTGCTTGATGAGCGCAGGGCCCAGGTCATGTGCGTCAACGTGCATTTGGGCAGCTCCAGGGCGAGATGAGACCGCCCGATGATGGCTCGCCACCGTCTGAGGTGTCAATGCAAGAACCCCCTACCTCGGAGGCATAAGGGCTTGCGGACAGGCACTTACACAGGCCGCACCCTTAGGAGACACGGTGGCTGACATCCCCAGAGTACGCGGACGCAAGAAGAAGCACTCTACCTCTTCTTCTTCGCCGTCAAATCTTCCTCCCTGCTACGGAGACCCCCGACACTACGACCTGGCCGACCCGGAATGCCGCTCCTGCCATGTGAAAGTGCGCTGCGGCATCAAGTCCAACAAGTCGTCTGGGTCCTCGAAAAGCAGCTCATCGAAGTCCAAGGACACTCGTTCTTCGCTCACGATCCTCGATGAAGACGATCTGAGGAATGATGATGACCTTCGGAACCCCATCGGCAAGAACGCGGGAGGGTTCTTCAAGACGCTGGGCCACAACACCTTCGTCAGAGGGACGTCTCTCTTCTTGCGCGAGTTCGCGTACGGAGTGGACACCATTCCTCTGGAGCAATACCCCCTTGAACCGGAGGAGAAAGACTGATGACGGACAAGCCTTCCACTGACCTCGGAGGAATGGTTCGGAAACTACGAACAGGGCGCTTCCAGAGCCGACGGCAGGCTGCTCAAGTTCTCAGCTTCACCTCTGAGGGGTTGCGGAAGATCGAGAACAACTTCCGCATCCCCTCCATGGACTCAGTCACAGAGCTCATCGTCAAGTGGCGACTCACGGAGAAGGAAGCGGACGAGCTGCGGTACGCCTTGCACGTCAACAGGCAGCGGCGGGACGGCTACGCAGCTCCTGGGTCCAGAGACGAGCTCGGCTACGACCTGGAGGGCTCCCTCGCAGCGACCATCGCTGCTGTCCTCACGGACGTGGACGACATGATCCAGGGACTGACAGATGACCCTCGAGACAGGAAGGCCGTCGTGGCTCATGTCGAAGAGGTCCTGGAGAACCACATCCGCGCAAACTTCGGATGAAGTACCGCTTTCTACGGCGTCATCCGAAGAAGGCCTACCTGGGCAGAGACCTGTGGCTGCCCAAGGAGCTGGTCAACGTCCGAGCAATCAAGTCTCGCCTCACCTTCAAGGTCTACGAGGGCCGGAGCAGGACTGAGTACGACTACATCTGCAACTACAAGGACTCGAAGCACCACTTGCTGGTGCCCCGCAACTTCATGACACCGGAAGAGGTGTTCGCCCGTTACGGGGTAAAGGTCGAGGATGTGCGGGTGACCAAGTTCCCTCGGGAACGCGTTCTGCACAGCATCGTGGCGCGCGACTACCAGGAGGAACCTCTCCGGCTGCTCGGGGAGCTCGCCAAGTACAACAAGGATGGGACTCTCAACCTGGGCTGCGGTCTGGGGAAGACAGTCATCGCCATACGGCACGCAGCGGAGTCAGGGGTTCCCACCCTGGTCCTCTGCGGCAACGCCTCCATCCTTCGCGGGTGGAAGTCGGAGATCGAGTCCAGGCTCACCTTTCGGGGAGACGTGGGCTGGATCCAGGGCAGCACCTTCAAGTGGGAGGGCTGTCCGATCGTCCTGGCGACGGTCCAAACCCTCTACAACAAGAGGCACGAGCTCACCCCGGAGTTCCTACTCCACTGGGGCCTCGTCATCTACGACGAGGGCCACCACATGTCGGCGGAGACCTTCGCCCAGACGGCGAACCTCTTCCACGGAAGGAGGCTGGCCCTCACGGCCACCCCCAAGAGGAACGACGGGCTCGAGCCCATCTACCAGAGCCACCTCGGCCCGGTGTTCTACAGGGACACAAGTACGGACATGTCCCCTACATGCGTGTTCGTGCACCTATCCGGGTACAAGGACCGGGCCCCTCGAAGATGCTCTGACGACAACACGTTTCTTCAGACGTGGCTCTCGAAGGACAAGACCTACCGGCACAAGGCCGAGAGGATCATCAAGAGCTACGTCAAGAAGGGGCACCGGGTCATCGCGCTGTCGCATCGCGTTCTGCTGCTCGAAGAGCTGACCAAATCGATCCCAGGAGCCAAGGGCATCTGGGGCTCGATCAAGCTCGAAGAACGCGAAGACGCGCTGCTCACAGGCAACCCCGTCTGCGGGAGCATGACCATCGCCAGGGAAGGCCTGAACTGTCCGGCTCTGGACACCGCCGTCTTCCTGACCCTCGTAGGGAACTGGAACGACTTCACACAGTCAGTCGGCCGCATCTTGCGTGAGCTCCCCGGCAAGAAGGATCCACTCGCCATCTTCCTGGTACCCGACATCGGGAAGTGCCAGAAGCAGGCGGGACGGATTCGGGGGTTCGCTCGTCGTAAGGGATGGAAGACACGAGAGGAGAGATGATGAACCGCCTAGAGGTTCTAGAGGAAGAGTACGTGGGGCCTCTGCTCGACGACCCAGACCGGGGCTGCACGCTCTGCCCCAACCTGGTGGAGAGCCGCACATCCATCGTGTTCGGAGAGGGATACCCGAACGCTGATGTGCTCATCCTGGGAGGCGGTCCTGGGTACAACGAGGACAAGATCATCCGAGCATTCGTGGGGAAGGCCGGGATGCTCCTGGACCAGTACCTCGCGCTGTTCTCCCGCAAGGACAACGATTGGCTCTTCAAAGTGGGTGCTCGCATCGCTCGCGGCGGGTCCCCCAAGGACAACGAGTACGACCGGATCCGAGAAGAGCTCGTCGAAGGAGAGCAGTTCTTCTACACCAACTCGGTTCTCTGCCGGCCCGAAGAGAACCGCGACCCCACGAAGACAGAGATGGACCACTGCCATGACCGGCTGTTCCGGCTCATCCGTGAGCTGGACCCGCTGATCATCCTGGCTCTCGGAGGCGTCGCCGCTCGAGCTGTGCTCGGGAAGGTGGTCCGCATCCGAAAGGACAGGGGCCAGCTCCTGGACATCGAGATACCCGGTGTGACCGGGAGTGTCCGCTACCCCCTGCTGGTCACCTACGACCCCGCCTACCTGCTCCGGATCGGGGACTTCACGTCCCCAACAGGACCCGGAATGCAGTTCCTAGAAGACCTTCAGCTGATGTTCGACCTTCTGGATTCGACCAGGCAGCTGTCACGGGGGGAGAAGCCCCCCAAGAGGAGAAGATTGTGAACGTACAAGACATCGTCGACGAGTTTGAGACTGCTGACGAACACCTGACAGACGTGCTCGCCGAGGTGGAACAGCGCCTCGGTGGCGACCTCTGGGACACCCTGATGGCGGCCATCGACGGTCGGCGCCAGGCATGCACTGCTGCTCGGAACGCCGTCAAGCGGCACAAGAAGCCTGTCGGTGCCTTCCAGGTCCAGATCCGCGGGGCGAACACCTGGAACCACCAAGCGGTTGTCGCGCTGGCCAAGAAGCGCCAAGAGCTCGACGAGCTCGTGGAGCTGGGCGTCGTCGTCCAGAAGTTCGACCCGAAGGCTGCCCAGAAGCACCTCTCCGATGCCGCCTTCGGCATCTACAAGGACGACTGCCATGAGTTCATCAAGGGCGCGTCGATCGCCATCAAGGGCCCCAAGCCCGAAGAGAGCATCCTCTTCTAGCGTGCGCCTGCCTCTCATCAAGGTCTCGATCACTCGGGAGCTCATCAACGACGGGGTCATCGACTCCGTACTCGGGGAACCCGACCACATCTCGGAGGAACACATGGAGCGTGCAAAGAAGCTGCTCGGAGACGGCTCCGCGCGAATCACGTCCAGCATGGATCTGGGCGACAAGGACTTCGGCAACGGAGTCGGAATCATGGTCAGCGTCAGCATCAGCTGCAACCAGGACGACCGGTCGATCCTGAAGGCATTCGAGCTCACCAAGGAGCTTGCTCAGGAGTACGCTGTCGACGCCTTCCAGGAGGGCCAGGACATCTACAAAGAGCTGGCGACTCCCTGATGGCCATGCCCATCCCGGGTGTCCGCGCTGAGGCGCAGATGCTCAAGCTGTCCATAACCCTGGAGAAGGGTGTGCTCTTGTTCACCAGCGACGTCAGCCTCGTGAACAAGAGCGACGGCGATGGAGCAGGACAGTCAGCCGTCTTCCGCTTCTGCGACCTGCCTCACGAGACATCCGAGAAAGTCCGCTCCTTGATCGCTGAGATCGAGGTGCACGCGGGTACCCGGTACTTCTCGGGACTGAAACCATAGGAGATCGTCATGGCAGGACTCGAGGTCCGCCTCATCAGCAACGTCATCAAGTCCAAGGACTTCAAGCCACTGGTCTCGCATGACCTGACTGAGGCGGACTTCCAGACCACCGAGGGGAAGGAGTGGTTCAAGTTCCTCAAGACCACCTACCGCTCCCGCGACACCTACGGCGAGGTTCCCTCCCTGGACAGGTTCAAACGGCGGTTCCCCTCATTCCCGTATGCACACACATCAGACTCCGTGACTGCGCTGGTCTCGGAGCTGGTGGAGCAGAACATCATCACCGACGGCCACCTGATGGTGGAGGAAGCCCAGGACTACCTGGAGGAAGGCGACTACTCGGCCGCGTTCGCTGCGATGCAGGAGTTCCTGTCCTTCTGGAACAAGCGTCGTGCTGAGGGAGGAGACATCGTGCTGTCCAAGAGCAGCGCCATGCTCCGAGAGCAGTACGACAACATCAAGAACGCGCACGGCATGCTCGGAATCCCCTGGCCGTGGGACCCCTGCAACGAAGAGACGCTGGGCATGCAGGGAGGCCAGCTGATCGTGCTCTACGGGAGACCGAAGAGCATGAAGACCTGGGTGGCGCTGGTGATCGCGGTCCACGCGTACCTCTACCACCACGCTCGTGTCCTGTTCTACAGCCGGGAGATGGGACGGGAGCAGCTCCTACGAAGGGCTGCCTCCATCATCGCCGGGCTGGACTACCGGGACGTCAAGCGAGCGAAGCTGGGAAAGACCGCGGAAGCGGAGCTGTTCGCAGCTCTGGACATGCTGGCGGACTCAGAGCAGGTCAACAGCAGCACTGGGCGCAAGGGCACCTTCATCATCTCCAACGACCGAGGCCCCAACCTCGGAGCGACCATGGACCTTCTGAAGGAGAAGGCTCGGGATGAGGAAGTGGACCTGCTGGTCATCGACGCTGTCTACAAGCTGAAGGACTCCCGCACCAAGTCCAGGGACTCCGACTGGAAGACACAGGCCAACGTCATCCAGGACGCGAAGGACGTGGGTGTCGACCTGAACATCCCCGTCATCGCGGTCACCCAGGCGAACCGAAAGGCCGCCACGAAGGCGTCGAAGGTCGACATCGGCGAGGTGGCGTTCACGGACACCGTGGGCATGGAGGCTGACCTGCTCTGCCGCATCATCAAGGGTGCGGACCCCCAGACAGGTCTCCCAGAGCTGGTGCTCGCATGGCCAGCTACTCGAGACGAGGAGCTCGAGCCGTTCCTGATCAACGCCATCCCTGGATGCGACTTCTCCCTGAAGAAGAGGAAGCTGACGGAGAAGGACGTGAAGGAGCGGATGGTGAACGAGGACAAGGACGACGATGACGACGACAAGGACCCCGGCGACGAGGTCCGAAACAAGAAGCCCTCCCGTGGTTCTGGGCCTGGAGCAGCCGTGAAGGCACGGAGGAGTAGAAGGAAGTCCAGATGACGCGTGTGACCCAGGTTGTTCGTGACCTGGCAGACAAGCACTTGCAGAGGGTCAGACAAGGCAGCGACGGGGAACTCATCGCCCTCTGCCCCCTCCACACCGACAGCTCGCCGTCCTTCGCCATCAACACCCGCACTGGGATGTGGATCTGCTACGCCCAGTGCGGGGGTGGGGGGCTGGCGAAGCTGCTGTACGAGCTGAAGTACTCCCGAAAGAAAGTAGACAACGTCCTGGGCCCGATCCGGGATGACTTGAGGAAGGCGGCCGCTCGCAGCACGCGGTTGCCGGTGAACGACGACATGTTCCTGGCGCAGTATCCACTCGAAGAATCCGTGCTCGGAATCTTCGATACGGACACTCAGCACAAGTCGTTGATCAAGGCCGGACTCGACCCCGAGATGCTGGCAAAATACGACATCGGGTGGGACCGAGAACTGCACCGAGTGACCTTCCCGGTGCGTGACATCTACGGGAACCTCGCGGGTATAAGCGGACGGAGGACTTCGGCCAAAAAGCCGTACCCCGACCAGAAGTACCGCTTCTACGAGCGGGAGTTCCGAACTCACTTCCCTGGCTACGCCGTCGACCCTGCACGCCATGTGTGGAATGCCGATCGCGTTTACGCCAGGCTCTTCAAAGGAGGCGAAGACACACCGGTGTACCTGGTCGAGGGGTTCAAGGCATGCCTCTGGATGATCCAGAACGGCTACCCAAACACCATGGCCCTCATGGGCTCCTACATGACCAGGCTGAAGGCGGCGTTTCTGCACCGACTGGGGTGCCCCACGTACGTCTTCTTAGACAACGACAAGACAGGCAGAAAGAAGGTCTTCAAGGTGGCTGACCAGCTATTCGGTCCGCTGCCTGAGGTCTTTGTGGTGGAGCTCCCCTGGGGAGGTCCTGAGCAGCCAGATGACCTGGCACAAGACGAGCTCGACCATGTGATCGAGAACGCACCCACGTTTACAGCGTGGAAACGGAGAGACTGATGGGAATCAAGGCACGAAGCCGGCGGACGCGAGCCGCGGCGACCAAGCGAGGCAAGGGCAAGGGCAACGCTTTCTACAGCGATGAGATCTACATCGCAAAGAAGGCGGGGAAGTCGGCGGGACACCCCACGGTGATCCTCAAGGCGGAGTACCCCGTTCCGATCTCGGACGGCGGAGAGAGGGACCCGGACTCCTCGTTCTACATCTACAAGAGCGTGCGAGCGAAGATCTCCACGAAGAAGGGCGACCAGTACCGGAACGACTGCGTCGGTGGCCGCTGGCCGCGACCCGACAACTACCCCGACGGCGACCCGCGGGTCTACGACCCGGAAGAGGGCAAGGTCGACACGCTGTGGGACTACCTGTTCAACCACGGAGACAAGCGGATCGGCTGGGGCATGTCTCGAGCGTTCAACGTCATCGACCTCCGCATGCACCACGAGGTGCCGAAGGAGCGTGACGGCAAGCCGCTGACCTACTCCAAGGGCGACAAGGCCGGTGAGCCGATCATGGCTCGCTACCCCTGCGAGGGGAAGGGCTGCAAGTACTGCGACGACGACCTCGAGATGTCCGACGGCCGCCGCGGCTACACCTCAGTCGGCTCCGGGCACTTCGAGGTGCTGGGAGAGATCGAAGAGGAGATCGACGACAACTGCCGGAGCTGCCAGGAGGGAACCATCATCCGCGTGGCGCTCGTCTGCCCGGACACCGGGGACATCCTCGCTGACCTCGAAGACGACGCCGACATCTCCGACGACCAGGTCGAGCGCTGGATCGAGAAGGGGATGATGTCCGTCAACGCCAACAAGGGGCGAGGCAAGCGCGTCTTCCCGGACGAGCTCGTCGAGTGCGATACGTGTGAGCAGGGCGCTCGAGCCGAGCTCACGGACGTCGTCCTCTACCTCCGCAAGACGGGAGAGGGGACCAACTCCAAGCCGGGCATCAAGGCCAAGTCTGGTCCTGGCTGGGTGTGGCTCTCGGACTTCCTCCTGAGCGACGACATCCCCCTGGTCTCTGACTGGAAGGTGATCGAGGACACCATCCCCGGAGAGGACGGCGAAGAAGACGAGATCATCGGATTCCACAACGAGTACGAGTGGAACGAGGACTTCGTCGAGAAGGGCTGGACCAAGCCGTTCGACTTCAACAACGTGCGGAAGGTCGGCTCGCCGGCCATGAAGAACGAGTGGATCGCCGAGTTCTTGGACGTTGATCTCCCCCCGGAGTTCGACGACTCGGGAAGCAACGGCACCACCTCCCAGCGTCAGTCGCGCCGAGGTGGTAGCGACGAGGAAGAGAAGCCTTCCCGACGCTCCTCCCGACGCGGCAACGACTCGCGGCGTCGATCCCGCTGACCTAGCTGTGCAGGAGGCCGCCCCCTACGGGGGCGGCCTCCTGTCGCCTGGAGATTTACATGGCACTCATCCCTGTTGCCGAGTTCGTAGACACCGAAGACAAGGCACTGGAGTGCCTCCTGTACGTCATGAAACACCAGCATGTCGGAGTGGACACAGAGACCACCGGCCTGCACATCGCCAAGGACTTCGTCCTCTTCTGGTCCCTGGCAACCGATGACCGCAGGTTCACCATCCTCGCGGACTTCCTCCCCATCTTCGCTCCGTTCTTCGCTGACCCCTCGATCACGAAGCACTTCACGAACCACAAGTTCGACCGTCACATGCTGGCGAACACGGGCGTCGACTTCATCGAGGGACCCACCCCGTGCACGCTGGTACTGGACTGGCTGCTCGACGAGAATCGCTTCTATCACGGCCTCAAGGAGTGCGTGTGGGACCACCTGGGGAGACGCATGCCGACGTTCAAGGACGTCTTCGGCAAGCAGGTCAGCGCCGGCGACCAGCCGAAGCGATTGATCGAGATCCTCAACGACGTTCAGGGTGGTGGGCGCGACGCAGCTGTCGACTACGCAGCCCGGGACGCCTGGGAGACGCTTCAGCTCTCCGGCTACCTCCAGGACCAGCTGGCACAGATCCAGATGGACGACTCGGGCTACAACCTCTACGACCACTACTGGGAGAACGAGGAGCCCTTCGGTCGAGTGCTCTGGAACATGGAACGCCGTGGGGTGATGATCAACGTCGACTACCTCGACGAGATCCGTCCGGACATCGAGAGCGCCATCGAGGACTACAAGAGGCAGTTCAACCGTGCTGCAGGGTCCATCGTCAACCTGGCCAGCCCCAAGCAGCTCCAGGCCCTCTTCTTCGACAAGCTCATGGCTATGCCGACGAAGTTCACCGCGTCCAAGGCCCCGTCCACGGACAAGGAAGTGCTGGAAGCATGGGCAGACGGGAAGGTGACTCTCTGGGATGGCTCTGTTCAGTACGACATCGAGGCTGAACAGCTCCAGGAGGAGGCAGAGCAGATCCAGAACCTGGCACAGTGCCTGCTGGACTACCGAGGACTCAGCAAGTTCCTGAGCACCTACGTCAACGGCTTGCAGAAGCTGGTCGACGACGAGTACCGCCTCCACTGCACGCTGAACCACCACGGAACGGTCAGCGGTCGCCTGTCGGCATCCAAGCCGAACCTCCAGAACATCCCACGGAAGGACAACGACCGGTTCAACATCCGAGGTGCCTTCCTGGCTGACGGAGGCAACATCTTGTTCGTGGCTGACTACGAGCAGCTCGAGATGAGGATCCTGGCGCATCTCTCAGAGGACCCGAACATGCTCCATGCCATCCGAGGTGGCGTAGACCTGCACGGGTTCACTGTCTCCAAGATGAACATGGGCTTCACCATCGAAGAGGTCGCGGAGGCCAAGGCGAAGAAGGAAGCCCACCAGGAGCTGAGCAAACGTGAGGCAGAGGCCCTGGCGGTACGAAGCGGTGCCAAGGCTGTCGGCTTCGGGCTCATCTACGGGCGAGGCCCTGCGGCACTCGGGAGGCAGCTCGGACTGCCGATCATCCAGAGAGCCAGCAAGGATGGGCAGATGAGAGACACCTGCCCTGAGGCAGCGAAGCTCATCAAGGCGTACTTCGGTGCGTTCCCGAAGGTGAGGAGCCACATCTACAGGACCCACGCAGACTGCGCGAACATGGGGTTCGTTCAGACCTACAGCGGGCGGTTCCGGCGACTCCCTGCCATCAACAGCAGCAACCCAGGGCTCCGAGCGCAGGCCAAGAGGCAGGCGGTCAACACGGAGATCCAGGGCACTGCCGCCGACATCGCCAAGGCCGCCATGGTCAAGTGCGAGAACGACAAGGACTTGCAGGCAGCCGGTGTTCTGATGCTGCTGCAGATCCACGACGAGCTCATGTTCGAGATGCCCGACAAGGAGGACATCAAGCGTGAGGCGAAGGAGAGGATCGAGCACCACATGGAGTACGCACTGGAAGAGCAGCTGCTTGTGGACACCCCCGCCCCTGGCGGCTTCGGGGTGTCCTGGAGTGAGGCCAAGTGATCGAAGACGTCAAGCAGTACATGCGGGGGTACTACTCCCTGTTCGGCCTGAGCATGGACGACGCAGGGGTAGTCACCAACGAGTCCGGCGAGCGAGTGGCTTCCGTCAACCTGGAAACCATCCGCATGGAGGGCGAAACCTTCCACGTCGATGTGACCGTCGCCACCAAGGTCAACCACCTCAAGCTGGACATCACCCTGTGACGAAAGCGGAGCTGATTGACCGGCTGGCTGAGCGCCTCGGGGCCAATGAGGAATGGGGCCTTCGGGTCCCCTCCAAGGTGGTCCGGAGGCGCCTGGTTTCCGCTACAATCGAGGCAATGATTGACGAGGTTGGCGAGGCGCTACATCAGCGCGTGCCGGTGAGGATCAGCCGCCTCGGAACCTTCAGCCCAGTGCTCAAGAAGAACCGGAAGACCCGGGACTTCGTGGCTGGCACCTTCAAGTACGGCAGTCTGCTGGTACTGAAGTTCAAGCCATCAGAGCAGCTGGTGAAACGCATGAGGAGCTAGGCCATGGAGAAGTACGCAGTCGTGACCGAGAAGACCCCCAAGGACGTGAAGGCCGGCGAGAAGCGGGCGGGGGTCAAGAACGACCAGAACCGACGGGGATCCAACGTCCCGATCTCCGACACCCACGGCACCCAGCCCTGGGAGAAGAAGCCCGCACCGCCGAAGCGGTAGCTCCCTCACCTACTGACACATCCACCACGTCCTGGCTGAGCCAGGGCGAAGGGACACCTATGGCTGCACGCAAGAAGAAGAAGACAGAAGACAAGCCCCTGACTCGCGCAGAAAAGATCCAGCTGCTGCGGGGGAGCATCAAGGAGAAGTTCAAGGGTCGCGCCCTCCTGACCACGGGCTCGGACTTCGAGGCCCCGTACATGGTGGTTCGCCTCCCCACCCGTCTCATCGGGATGGACCTGGCGCTCGGAGGCGGCTTCCCTGCTGGCGGCCTGTCCGAGATCATCGGGCCAGAGAGCTCGGCCAAGACCACCCTGCTGAACCGCATCTTCTCCGTCCAGCAGTCCATCCACGGCAAGGACGCGGCGCTGGCAGTGGCGATGACAGAGCATCGCTACGACAAGCTCCATGCCCGGAACAACTGCGATGTCAGCGTGGCAATGGCGAAGGCTGAGATCGCCTCTGCTGAGCAGACCATGCGGCGGAAGTTCACTGACGCGGAGATCAAGGCGATGCGTACCCAGATCGGTGAGCTCGACGAGCTCACCGGGGACACCATCGAGAAGCTCTACGAGAGCGTGCTCGAGGTGGTGGGGTCGAACCTCTTCCAGGTGGTCGGCATCGACTCGTGGGGCAACTTCCTCACGAACGACATGGCTGACGGCGACATGGAGGACCGGACCTACGCCGGTGCTGCTGGCGTCAACACCCTGTTCTGCAACAAGCTGGCTCCGCTGTTCACGATGCCCGACGACAACGGGGACATGAACTACACCGCGATCATCGGCATCAACCACTACCGGGCGAAGATCGCAGGGGCCAACGCCAAGGCCAGCAAGATGGGGAACATGAACATCCAGGGTGGGCACGCGCTCAAGCACCTGAAGCTCGTGTCCCTGTACCTGGAGAGCAAGCCCACCTGGGCCAAGATCGGTGGCCGCAACCGCAAGGTGGGACGCACGGTCAAGTGGGAGGTCATCAAGGGCAAGGCCGGATGCAGTGACGGAGGCAAGGGCGAGTTCAACATCGTCTACGGCAAGGGCATCGACGCCGAGGCCGCGAACATCGTGACCGCCCTGGAGTGGGGACTCGTGAAGCAGAGCGGTACCTGGCTCTCCATCATCGACCCGGAAGACGGTGCGGAGCTCATCAAGGCGCAGGGGGTCGGGAATCTGGCGGACAAGCTGCGAGAAGATCCGGAGCTCCACCTGCACATCTGTGAGCAGACGCTTCGGTTCGCCGCGGAACAAGAAGACACCCACATCGTCACGACCTACAAGCGCCCATGACGATGCCAGGCCTGCTGGATTGTCCGGCGTGCGGAGAGAACGAGTGGGCGCCCTGGCTAGTCACACCGTCCAAGGTGTCATGCCAGAAGTGCGGGGCGGTGATCCCGAAATCCAGGATCACCGCCAAGGGCTCCAGGCGGAAACTGCGGAGCCAGGAAGGCACCAGAGCTACCCGCCGCACCCGTCGCAGTCGCAAGCACGAGGCCGAGTCTGCCAAGAAGCTGGGGGCCGACATGGTCCCCGGCTCTGGCAACCGGAACACGGCCTCAGGCAAGAGCGATTTCGTCGTGAAAGAACTGCTCCGTTCCGAGCATAAGGAGACCGAGAAGAGCGGATTTCGCTTGGACCTGAAGACCATCCTGAAGATCGAGCAGGAGGCCCTGGCAACGGGCTGCCTCCCAGCTCTACACGTCCGCTTCATCCGCCAGGGTGCATCGGACAAGACCTACGTCCTCGTTCGAGAAGACGACCTGGCAGCACTCGTGAGGGAAGTCCATGAAGCTAAGAACGATTGACGACTTGCAGGGTCTGAAGAAGGAGCACGTCGGTGCTCTGATCAACTCCTACTCCTTCATCAAGGAGCTGAAGACCTGGATCAAGAAGCACCGGAACCGTCGCAGCAGTCTCGACGCTGTGAAGGTGGTCAATTGCCGAGAGTGCGAGGGCACTGGCAAGAAGACCCTGACTCCGCGGTCCACCCTGGTAGCGCACCCCTCGTCCTTCGGACCGGATGCCTGCCTTCGCCGCATCTGGTACGACCTGACCGGGGAGCTCGAGGAGATCTCCAACTTCACCCCGGAGCTACTGCTCATCTTCGACATCGGGCACGCGGGCCACGCGATGCTCCAGAACTACTGCCACGGCATGTACGGGGACAAGTTCCAGGAGGAAGTCCCGTCCACCATCGACGACCTGCTCGTCTACGGATCGATGGACGGGCTGATCGACCTGGGACACATGCGGATGGCCATGGAGATCAAGACCGCGTCGAACCGCTCCTACACGGACATCACCCGCAAGGGGGTGCCGAAGACGGATCACCTCTGGCAGATCTCGGCCTACATGATGGCCAACGACCTGCCCCTGGCGCTGTTCGTCTACTTCAACAAGGACAACTCGGCGATGACTGAGTTCCTCGTGCCCTTCCCGGAGTACATCTGGGCGAAGGTCGAGGACATGCTCACGCGGGTGATCGAATCGGATGACGACGGACCTGGGCCAGAGAAGCCCGACGGCTCCGAGATCAGCCCGTATCGATGCAAGGACTGCGTCTACAACCACGGCTGCGACAAGAAGCTCGGGAGAAAGCGATGAGTAGAAGCAAGCTGAACCTCAAGAGCCGAGAAGACCCGGACAAGGTCTCGAAGGCATACGAGGACGCCTACGACGAAGCTCTGGCAGAACTCGAGGACCAGGGCATCTCCGTCTCGCTGGAGCCGCCCAAGGCGCAGTTCAACGATGGCTCGTACCGAGGAGAGCTTCCAGCGAACCTGTCTGAACTGGACCTCAAGGACCTCGGGGACCTGCTGGCTGTGACCACCATCTGGTCTGGCTACGTCTCCGGTCTGATGGCCTTGTCGTCAGGCATGAAGGTGTCCATGGAGAAGGCACTGAAGGCGGCCAAGGCCAATGCCCGGATGCGCTTCGTCGACACGGAGATGAAGAAGTACGAGGTCGACGACGAGATCGCGATCGACGTGCGAGTGGTGGAGCTCGAGCAGGCCAGCCTCAAGAACGAGGTGCGCTACATCCTGCTGAGCAAGAGCATCTGCCCATCCGCCGACTCGGCCTTCTCTGCTGTCAGCAGGGAGATCTCCCGGCGAGACCAGGAGCAGTTCAAGGGCACCCGTTCGGGCAATGTGTCCAGACGCAAGCCAGGCTCTCGGACCAGACGGTGACTGTTGTCCTGGAGTTCCCGGACATTCCTCCCAGCGAGAACAGCGCCTACGTCCAGGTGGGACGCATGCGGAAGCTGAGCACGCCCGGGAAGAAGTTCAAGCGAGCCTTCAACGAGTACGCCTGGGACGTCTACGAGACGGAGATGGACGGTCTCTGCGAGGCCTTGGGTAGCAACCTCTGGCTCAAGGTGGACATGGAACTCCACCTGCCGCTGAAGGACATCGTCTACCTGGGCTGGGCCAAGAAGAGCAAGAAAGGAGTACGCGGAGCGAAGGAGCCCTACCGCAGCATGGATGGGCACAACTGCGTCAAGCTCATGGCGGACGCCCTGTCGGACGCCATGAAGGTGGACGACCGTCGCTTCCAGTGGGCGGGCTCGAGCAAATACGTAGACGACAGGGACCCCCGAGTCGTGCTCCGCCTCGAAGTGGTGGACCCGAAGGAGTTCGGAGTCCCGCGTGAGTACACAGAAGAGTAGTGACGTCGGCTGCCCCAGGGAGGGGTGGCACACAACAGATGACGGAGAGAGGAGATTCAACAGGTCAGTCAGCAGGATCTTGTGCATCATCGAGATGCACGAGGAGGACTGTCGATCTTGTCCCAACGGGACCGGCACCCTGACCTTCAGAGAGGCTACGCGTACAGTGCCCTGCCCCGTCATCGAGGCAGCTCACCGAGAGGCAAGGCCCCACTCCACCGACCCGTGTGCGCCGGTGGACATGAAGAACGCGCTGAGCTGGCCGCACGAACCAGTCGATCTGAACACCTGCCTTTTCACCCGCCCCTTCTTCTACTGCCCCAGCTGTAAGGGAGAACCATGGACAAGGAAACACTCGACGAACTGAGCCTGACTGAGCTGCTGACGTGCCTCGAGCTGGCAGGTCAAGGGATTCTGTCCCGTCGAGTGCCTCGCAAGAGGCTCTACGACCTGCTTCTCCAGGACAAGAACCCTCGCCCCGAGGAGATGTGCGGCACCGTCGCCATTCGGGACAAGGTGGCTGGCTACATCTCTCGGTATCGAGATCGAGCAATCCTGCCGATCAGTATCAGAGGGAAACCCTGCAGTGGCGATTGCCGCACCTACGGGTGCCCGACAGCCATTGCAGTCAAGTGCCACAAGGACATGACTTGAACTTCAAGAGCGCTACCTGCATGGACTGCCTCCACGCTGGCCGCTGCTCCAAGGCTCAAGAAGTGCCCTTGCGGACAGTGCTACGAGGCTACAGATGCGCGCAGTGGACGCTCGTGGACACAGCTACCTCCGACGCCCGGGAGTCGCTGGTCCTCGACATTGGGACAACCGCTGTGCGAGCGATGATCAGTGTCCCTACACCGAAGTATGAGGAACCCAGAATGAGCGACCGAGAGACACGAATCGAAGAGCTGAACGACAAGTCCCGTCCGGACTGTCGTGCAGAGCTGAAGAACACCATCTACGACGCGAGCGGGAAGGGTCTGCGGGCCATCTGCAAGATCATCGCGCCCGATGAGAAGAAGTGGAACGAGGACGACGAAGAGTGCCAGACCCAGGCGGTGAAGAAGACGCTGCGGTTCCAGAAGCCGGAGCTCATCGACCTCCTCATCAAGATCGAGTTCCCCGAAGAGGCGAAGCCCAAGCGTCGCCGCCGCACCGCCGCCAAGAAGACGGAAGTGGCCGACGACACCGAGGAGAAGACGGAAGAGAAGAAGCCAGCTCGCCGGCGTCGCCGCACCACCAAGAAGACGGAAGGGGAGGCCCCGAAGGAGGAGACCAAGTCGTCCGGTGACGGTGTCGACATGGAGCTCCTGGTGGCCGCGGTCACCGAGAGCCTCGTCGACGCCTTCAAGCCTACGCTGGACGGCATCGCCAAGGTCGTCGAGGGCCTCAAGGCGGAGAACGCCGCGCTCAAGAAGGGCCAGATCGCCATCGCCATCGGCGCCATGGGCCTGGACGAGAAGGAGGCCCCTGAGGAGCACTCCGAGCTGCTGGAGATGTTCGACCTCGCGGAGGGGTAGAAACCCCACCGGTACAGGAGGCTCCCACTCGCCGTCGTCGCAAGGAGGCGGCGAGTGGGAGCTCCGGTCGGGGTAGCAGAGCTCCAGAGCATCCCGAGGACAAGTACGTCACCGTCACCCTTCAGCAGTTGAAGGCGATGAGTGACGTGGACCTGGCGAGCTTCTGTGTGGAGAAACTGGGTCTGGCAGTCAGTGAAAAGGACGAGCTCGTCCGAGGCAACAAGGTCGTCGGGTACAACAGGTCTCGCTTGCTGACGCGAGCCCTTCAACTGGCAGTGGGGTACGAGAACTAGAGATGCGGCGGTCCTTCGGGGCCGCCGCTACCCCCTTTGCTTACGTCGCTGATCCGCCAGCTGCTTGATCAGCGCCTGCTTCTCCCGGTACCTACGGCTCCTGGTGACGCGAAGGAACCGCCGCTGCTTATCCGCTGGCGAACGGTCCACCTGGATGGTTGCTGGAGGAGAGGGCTTCACCACTAGGGGTTGATCCTCGAGTAGCTGCAGCCCAGGACGGCTCCACGGAAGCTGAACTTGGTGATGTTGTCCTCGAGCTCTTCCTCAGGCCCGCCGGTAATGCTGATCCCAGCACTGTAGGGACTGCCCCCTCCTGCAGCCTCGTTCAGGCTGAAAAGCACGCTTTCGTTTCCCCGGCCCCAACAGCTGACTATGAGTGCGTAGGTGAACTGCCTGCGATCCACATTGAGCAGCTTCTCCTCGATGGCGTCGAGTGGGACATCGTCCGTGAACAGGAACTCGCCCTCTGAGGAAGTTGAGGCCGAATCATCGGGCCCAGTCTCACCGCAGGAGTAAAACGACTGCGCCATACCGTGCGGGGTACCAGGAGCACCCACGAGGTCCACATCCACTTCGGCCAACACCTCCGCAAAGCCCTGATCCCAGTCAGTCACTAGATCTGTGCCCAGCTCTCGAGGCGCCCGCAGTTCCGTAGGCAAGACTGAGTAGCGAATCAGCTGAAGGGTGTACCCCTCCGTGCCAGGAACCATGTAGTCGCTGACGCCGCAACCAGTGCTGTTCCAGATTCTCCACCCCCCACCAACCGATGGACGTACGGACACACCCACCTTGAGGCTCGCAAGGCGGGACCCGTGCGGAGGGTCCAGAGGAATGATGTGGCCGACCTTCGAGGGTATGTACCGAGCAGCGGTCAGGTCCGCCTTTGGGTAGTACCGATCGTCTACGAACAGGAACGTCGCGGCGTGCCTGCCGTAGTGGTAATACCAGGAGGCCGGGGTGATGTTGAGGGTCCCCTCCAAGGCGGTAATCCACCCGTCGTCCTCGGGAGTACTTGGGTGCAGATACTTGCCGTCACCGATCAAAAACGCTGTCGGCTCCACCAAACCGTCAGCGGGGCCCAGATCGGTGTTTATGTCCTTGGGCCAAGGCATAGAGTCGCCGTATCCCGCGGAACCAAAGGGCTTCGAGCTGGCGGGGCCGTAGGACTTGTAGTCCATGGCCTGCGTCACCAGGGCGAAGCCGTTGGCTGCTACCTGGCCCAGGTTGACCAGGTCGCCCGAGTGTACCGACTGCTGGTTGTTCACTACCGCTGCCTGGAACAGGTAGAAATCCTCCAGAGTCGACGTGGACCCTGTGGCCGTATCTCCCACTGCGATGCGGAGGATGGCCTCTCCGTGGACCTCAAGCGCTTCCTTGAGGCCGTTCCGCAAGTCGAACGCCATCTCCTCACTGTTGAAGTTGATCTTCGTGGAGCTCTCTTCGCCGCCGATGTAGTTGAGGGTCACGGACTTCTCGAGGCTGATCAGAGTCCCGCCAATCTGCTGCACGAAGCCGATCTTGACGTTCTTAGTGGCCTTCCCTGCAGCTCCGGGAGTGTCCGGTTGCTTAACCCTCAGCGTCACGGTGAAGTTGTAATGCTCCGTCAGGCACACGTGTCCCGTTCGGACGTACACGTAGAGGTCTTCGGGGTCGTGGTTTCCGTCAGTGAGCAGGTTCCATTGGAAGTGGATAGCTCCCGCGTCCTCGCTGTCGAACTGTTCGTCGAAGGCCGTCTCGATGTAGTAGTCGGTCAGACCAGAAGTGCGCAGGACGATGTCGCCCAGGCTGAAGTCCGTGTTGCCTGGGGGGGAGCCAGAAGGCACGCCACTGGGGGAACCCATGGGCTCTCGCATGTGGTGCCACGCCTCGTTGGCGATGGGGTGGCGCCCTGCCGCCAGCGCGTTCAGCGCGAAGGACGTAGTCATCTCTGAGTTCGTGCGACCGAGACCATTAGAGTAGTCCGACACGGCAGCCGGCAGGAACTGCAGCGGGCCCCCAATGTCGTCGAGGCGGTTGATGCGGAGGCTTGCTGCCCCAAGAGCCCCGAGGCCGCTGATGGTGCGGGTGGTCGCAGCCACCAAGTTCGACCCGATGAGGGAGTACGCCTCGATGTCCACGTTTCCGAAGTGCCAGCGGGAACCCAGGAGGGTGATCTTGTTCTCCCCCATGTCCGTCGGGAGCGTCGTCCCCTCCAGGTAGACCTCGAACCAGTAGACCAGCGTTTCGTCGGCCCCCTGCACGTCCACGTTGATGATGGTGTAGATGTCGTCGTAAGCACCACCCAGGCCACCGTGGCCGACGAGCCCGAGCTGCTGGCCGATGTACGTGGACGGGTCTTCCGCGATGAGCCTGTCGGCGACCGCTGTGCCATACCACTGGACGAACCCACTGCTCTTGTGCGACCGACTCCTTGTGGGGTCCACGGGGTACAGATCGACTTCGATGTCGGTGCTGTGCACCTGGCCGGGCTGACCGAGACGGGAGCGATGGCTGCCACCATCTGCGGCCACTTCGTAGAACCGCTTGCCCTTCGCCACGGAGATGGGGGAGTTCGAGTGGCGAGAGCCGAGAGCGAGCTCGGTGTAGATGCCGCCGTACATGGCGTGGAGACCTGCCCCACCGCCCTCGGTAGCCCAGAAGACCTTGGGGTCCCACTGGTAGAGAGCTCCGAGGAACTCTCCCGCGCCGCTCTGCATCATGGAGTAGTCGTCCATGCGGGACGCCACGAGCGTCGCCTTGCCTTCCACGAACGTCAGGTCATCGGTGCCGGGGGTAGCGCCGTGCGAGCCGCCCTGCTCCCAACCAGCGACCACGAGGGCCGGGTCTGACCCCTTCTGCGCGGCGTACAACGCCGAACCCTTCATGTAGGGAGCCGGTCCAGGCTGTCCGTCCATGGAGAACGTGGTGCCCAGGAAGGCGCCAGCCATGCCACCACGCTCGAGTGCATCCGCTTGTGCGCCGGAGCCACCGGGCAGGAGGTTCGTGTTGTACGGAGCTCCGTAGTGCCTGCTCTCCACACCGTTGGCGGGCATGTAGGTGGACACGTTGACCGCGGATCCGGTAGCTGCCCCGTTGCCCGTCTTGTACGCCTGCCAGTTGGGGCCGTTGATCAGAGCGACCAGGCCGGAGGAAGCGCCTCTCCAGTCAACCCCCAGCACGCCGTGGTGGGTGTTCGTTCCGGCGGGGACAGCTGTCGCCCAAGCAGTGGCGTCCTCGAAGAAGATGTTGGCGACGCGATGGGCCTCTGCCCCAGAAGGGCGCACGTCCAGGTACGACTGCGTGGGCAGGTACATGTGGACGTTGCCGGGGTACGCCATATCGAACACCGGGTAGGTGCCGTCGAAGTTCTGGAGCCGCATACGTCTTCCCGTACCATCGAACTCCAGGACGACGTACCAGCCGTCGTTCTTCCAGGTGTCGGTGATGCGTGCGATGGACGGCGACCAGGTCTCGTCAGTGTCCCCGGTGACTGCGGCACGCAGGTTGGGCTGCTCCGTGGGGTCGAAGCCGAGCGTCACCCACTCGTCTGCACTGCCGAAGGTGACTGCCGTGAGGGACAGCGTCTCCCCGTGGGGGTACTGGTCCGTCTCTCGGACGCCGACGAAGTGGTGGCCGAACTGGCGATCAGCTACCCGGTCCTCCTCGTGGAAGTACCCGAGTCGTCCGTACAGGGCAGAGTCCAAGACGTGCGTGGACATGGCTGCCGCCATGCCGTCCTTCTTCCCCGAGAGAATCTGGACCGTGTAGTCGCCCGTGATCGGAACCGTCGGGTTGTACTCCCCGGGCTCGACGATGACGTTCTCTTCGTCGAGGTAGTCGATGATGACGAAGGTGGCGCCGAGACGAATCGTGCCCGCGACCACCGCCGTGACCCGGATCTGGTTGCCTACATCGTTCAGCTCGAAGTCGTGCCCGGCGATGTAGAACTGGTTGCCTGCCAGAACAGTGGCACCAGTTGCGGTGTCATCCTCAGTACCGGCGACGGGCGCAAGCGCCGTCATGTTGTTCCACTCGGGCGGGTTGGCGTCGACCTGTACGAAGTACCCGCCTCCGCTCGACCTGCCCTGCCCGTCGTAGGCCCCCTGAAGAGTCAGCCGTCGCCAGATGAGCTCCTGGCTGACGTCAGCCTCTCCGGCGTACCCACCGTTGGTGAACGGGTATGCCGTGAAGTCGTCGGTCAAGTCCACCAGCGGACCCTTCATCCGCCGGATGGTCTGCTGCACCAGGTCGTCCACTTCCTCAGAAGCGATGATGGCCAGCTTCAGGAACTGATCCATCGGCATGTCGCCGAGCTTGTAGCCACCGCCCACGACCAGCCGCACGTTCGTGCCTGCCGGGATGGGTGGCTCGAACGTGAGGTACACGCCGTCTGCGAACACGCTACCAGTGGAGACCGTGACGTCTCCCAGTGCAGCGGAGTCGTCCGGGTTGAGCTCGCCGCGTTGCTCCGTCAGCCCTTGCAGGATGAGGAAGGTCTCGTCGATGAGCTGCTCGACCGTGAACTCACCGTTGTGGTTGAACGGGATGTTCACCGCAGCGTTGGCGATCATGACCTTGTCTCGAGGGCCCACACCCTCGGCAACAAAGTTGCCTGTGGCACAGCGCACAGCTGTTCGGTACTCGACTCCCGTGATCACCGTGGCGGAGCTCTTCACCACGTCCTGACCCAGAAGGTTGCCGCCATCGGAGGGCACCCAAGGGTTCACGGAGTTGCCGACCGGGTTCGCCGGAGGGATGGTCTCGTCACCACCGAAGTCCGGAAGAGGTGCCGTGCGAAGGCCGTGCGTGACCGCCGCTACTCGAACGGTGTCGCCACCGGAGATGATCTCCACGGCGTCCTGGTCCATGACCGCGAAGTACTCAGCGATGTCGGTGAGCGTGGACGTATTGCTGAGGGCCTGGCCCATGTAGACGCGGTCGGAGTAGCCAGCCGTGGGGTATGCAGCCTCGAGCCCTGTGAGATCGACCTGCTCGTAGTCCCCGCTCGCATCCGTGATGAGTCGAGCATCACCAGCGGTGAGGTCGATGATCATGGGCAGAGCGATCTCTCGCTCCAACAGGGCGTGCATGTGGTCAGCGTTGTAGGCCAGGGCATCGACTGCCCTGTTCATCACCTGGGCCGTGACGTCCTCACCGCCTACTGCGTAGGACGTGCCGTGGGGGTTCTGCTCGACGATGTTGTACGGAGCCCAGGAGCGGTCTCCTCCGTCCACATGTGCCATGGGATCTGGCATGCGAGGGATTCCCAGGACCACTGCTGCATCCGTGAGCGCCGGCTCTGCGGTGACCTCGATGTACGCGCCCTCACCGCCATTGGCTGCTTCGATGTGCACCACGCCGCCCATGTCGAAGCAGCGGTGATTGTCTACGTTGATCTCAGCGTGGATGTCCGCGACCACGTCGTTGATGAGCGTCGACCCTGATGGGAAGTCGACGATGTAGTTGACGGGGGTGAGGGAGTTGTCGGTGATCGTGATGTTCAGCCGCGCAGGGAAGACCAGTGCAGCGAACGCAAGAGTGCTCGGGTCCCTTCGGACCGTTCCTCGGATGAACGGCAGAGACTCCACCGCGGTGTCGGTGTTTCCGAGGAGGAACGGTCGACGATGGAAGCGGAACGCCATCAGATCACTCGCAGTTCGTAGATGACCTCGAGGGTACGAGAGGTGGTCTTCGTCAGGGGCTCGAAGTTCTTGTACCCACAGGGCGCCTGAGTAGCCGCCACGGACATGGTGGTCGAGCGACCCACGGAGTTGTTGTTCTCCGGGTCACCATCAGTGAAGCACCCGAACTCCGTCAGCACCACGCTGGGCCCCATGCTGAGCTCGTTGGTGGCGTACTCCCGGATGAACCTCACCGACGTGCGGGCAGCTCCTGTGGACGATGACGGGAAGGTGACAGGCACCTGGGCAGCGGCCAGGAACTCACCGGGCGAGTACTCGAGTGGCGTCAGGAGGCGGGCTACCTCCGCGACCTCCGGCTGCACTCCAGAGCCGAACCCGAAGTAGCGCAGGGCGTCGTCTCGATGCTTGACCCGAGGCCCGACCGAAGCCAGCGTCGTGGACTCCACGATGTACTCGCGGCCCGTGAGGGTCCAGATGTTCGTGCCCTCTCGACGAGAGCCCCGAACGATCTTGCCTCGCTCACGCATGACCATGGAGAGCTTGCCGCCGATCGTAGGACTGTCGTGCCCTCCGCCGCCACCGCCACCACCGAACCTCTTCCCACCCAGGAGGAGGTTGTCGACGATCCGAACCAGGTCCTTACCGAACATGGGCTACCTCACGAGCCGGTAGATTCTACAGGCGGCCGATCCTGCTCCCACCGACTGCGTCAGCACGAGATTGTTGTTGTCCGTCACGGAAGCCACGATATACGTACCTGCGAGTGGACCAGAGAGCACCTCGAATCGGTCGCCAGGAATCAACCCGACAGCCGTGAAGCCTCCGGCTGTCGAGTTTACCGCGTCACCTGCGATGGTGAAGTCCGTTGGATCATCGCGGAGAACGCGAGCCATCGTGTTCACCAGCGACGTCGCCAGCTCCACGGACACAGTGATGGTTCCACCCATCACCGAGATCACCGGCCACACACCCGTGTTGTCGTCTGCAACCAGCAGCGTGGGCGACGTCCCTACCTCCAGGAAGTCGCCTGCTTGCGCGCCCGCCACCACGAAGTCTGTTGCACCAGAGGTGAACACCGTCCTGGCCTCGTTGGGGGCTGTCGTCGCGTCATCCACCGCTATGACTGACGCGGTGACGTCGCTGGCCGTTGCTACCACCGTGGTGCGTGGGCGGATGAGGGTGAGGGTGAGCTCCTCTCTCGGGAAGAACTGCGCCACTCGTCCCAGCTGCAGAACGGTCTCACTCAGGCCGGGCCTGGTGATCACGAACGTGTTGTCCGCGTTGGCGGGGATCGGGGGTCGGACGTAGAGCTGATTGCCGATGGTAGGCAGCGGAGGGGTGTCCAGGATCTGGTACCTGCCTACGTTGTCGGAGTTCGAGGAAGCGGTGATCTCCAGCTCGTCGTAGGTCTGAAGCATCCGAAGATCGAAGTTGGCTCCGGCCAGAGTCAGCACGTTGGTGCCTGCCACCGACATCAGCGTGGTGCCCGTCATCAACGGGTTGGTCTGGAGAGCGGGCCTCCTAATCTCGTAGTTCGAGATGGATGCCGGGCCAGAGGGAGGCAGCCCCACGATGTCCGGAACCACTCGCAGGGTGTCCCACGGGTAGATGTCCGCACCTGGGTCCTGGACCTCGACGATCTCGTAGACCCCGCGACCCTGGCCATCCTGGAGGATGAGGATGTCGTCCTGGGCTACCCCTTCGGTGAAGAAGCAGACGTCCGGATCCGTGAAGGTGTCCAACGTCCCGTAGTACTCAGCGGTGCCCGAGGTGATCGGGTTCCTGCTGAGACGGAAGATGAAGAACTTCGCACCCGTCTCGAGCTGGAGCTCGTCGGTCGTGGGCGAATCCAGAGGCAATGGCGACTGCTTCACCACGGTGATCGACGTGTCGCTGTCCACGGTATTGACTGCGAACCACCCCTTGTTGGGCCCCTCCGACACGAACACCAGGTCCCCGGACCGGACCAAGGGGCTCCCGTGATCGACAGGAACCACCGGGAACCCGGTGTGCGGGGGAACAGTGAGGGGATCCTCGAACCCACCTCGAGCTGACGTGAACGTCACTGGCTCCGGGGCGCCCGCTGGTATGGCCAGGTCATCGCCGAAGAACAGCATCCGGGAGGACAGAGGCCCTACCCCGACCAGGTTCAGGAAGTACCCAGCACCGTTGGAGTCACTGGCCTTGGCTGTGGACTCGATGCTCCCGAAGGGATCATCGATCAGGTGCTCTGTGACCTTGAAGAGGAGCTCGTCCTCGATGGTGATGGTGTCCGACAGGGGTAGCACCAGCACTGGCCGCACGTCTGTCCACACCGGATCGATGGTCCGCGCGAACTCCACTGCGAGCTCGAAGTCATCGTCGTCGATCACTCCTGCCGCGGCCTTGAGGGTCCATGTGTGGAACTTCCGAATCTCCGCCGAGGAGTCACCTTGGTAGACCTGCCCTTGCCACCATCGAGGGTCTTCCACGTAGTCCGTGATGATGAGGCCCTTGGACAACGGAGCGAACCGCTCGATGACGTCGCCTACCTGGTACAGCTGCCCTGTTGCGGGATTGACTTCGAGACCTGCGTAGTCCGCCAGGTCACTCGAAGTGAGCGGAGGGAAGAAGTAGATCCTGGTCAGGCCTGTGGGCGTACCTGTCTCCTTGTCCAGGTCCTCTGCGAGAATCCGTCCCAGTGCTGGCGACGCACTGAAGGAATCGTCGATGTCCAGGATTCGGCCCTTCACATCTGCCACGGGCAGGCCTGTGAGGATCTGTGCTCCCAGTCGGACGTTCGCCAGCTTCGGGCCCATCGCCCACGCGTACATGAGGCCGAGCACTGCCTCCCTGTAGGTCGTAGACGCGGTGGCTCTACTGGTCAGGTCGTCGTACCGCAGAGCCACCATGAGGCCGAAGTTCCTCTCGATGGCCTCGTAGTTGTCGATGAAAGTGACCTCGCCCCACAGCACATCGGGGGCGGGCTGCTTGACTGTGAAGGTCCCAGGGATGAACCGGATGTACCTGCCTGGCGTGACCCGCCGAATCGACCAACTGAGCGACGACAGGGCCTGCGTGAACGGAGATCCCGTGGTTGTGCTGAGGGCCTGGAGCTGTGTCTCCGACAGGACCTGGATGACCGCGAAGGCTGCATCACCGACGGTGAGCACATCTCCGGTCTCCACGTTCCTGCTCAGGAAGAATCCCGCAGCAGCGGTGAAGATGGCCGACCCCGCCACCGTCACCCCATCGACACCGAGAATGTCCGTCTCTGCGTCAATGATGTAGTCGTCGTTCTCTGCGAGAACCACTGGAGCGTTCGACCTCTCGAGCCGCTCCCCGTCTCTGGTGATGATGGCCACCCCGGACGTTGACGTCGCCACAATGGGTACCGATACGTACTCCTTCAGGCAGGGCACCGACAGGACCCGAGGGTCAACAGGAATGGCGCTGTTGCGAACGATGTGGCTGACCTCGAGACGGAACTCGCTGCCCGCCACCTCGATGTCTGTTGTCGGCCACAGCGGGAGGTCGTGGAAGTCCGTGGAGAACAGCAGGCTCCGTAGAGCTGTGTCGATGTCGAGAGCCATCCCCTCGAGGGAGAGGTTCCCTGCGATGTCCAGAGACGCTCCTGTGATTCCCAGGGCACTTGCCAGAGCGATCTTGTCTGCGTCAGAAGGCTCTCCGTGAGCTCCCGCAACGATGTCTTCGACACCGAACTCGAAGCCGACCCTGTTCCGATCCACACCCACCACTGACGCTGTGAGCTCCGAGCGCCTCCCGGTATCCGTGTGCTCTACCTCGAAGACCAGGAGGTCGCCTACACGTACTCCCAGCTCCTCGTAGTCGACCAGTTCCCCAGACTCCCGGGTCTCCGATACGAGCACTGCAGGCACCCGCCAGGCCGCATCCTCCAGCCCCGTAGGAAGCACCGCCCGATCCAGAACACCGATGCTCACGGATCCAGGACCCAGCGGAGGCAATGGCTGGAGCTGGTCGTTGAACACTCGCCGGAGTGTGTATGCCTTGCCGTTCACCAAGACGAGACGTCCTGCTGCGGTAGTCACTGGAGGCAGCGAGAAGCCCACGTTTGACTGAGGGAAGCTGCCGCTGAACGCTCCCGTAATCAGGTACCCGTCCCTCGCCGGATTCACAGCAGCGATGACGTAGTGGCCGGAGTTCGACCCACCTGTCAGCGCAATCATGTTCCCGATCAGTGCGTCGAACACGAAGCGCTTGCCGGTGACGATCTCCCTGGTCGATGAGATCGACGCTACGCCAGACAGGTTCGGCCTGTTCAGCCCCGTGAGGTCGTCGTTCGCAGTCAGGGGAATGCGAACGATGTCCGTGAGGGGCGACGCGATAGGAGCGATGAAGCCTGCCACCTTGTCGAACACAGAGAAGGTCACGCCCGACTCAGTCGTCGTCAGTACTGAGCTCAGCTGCAAGGAGAAGTCGTCAGGCAGCCCGTCGGCTGTTCCGATGCCCGTGATGATGTAGGTGCCGGCGTCCAGCCCATTGAGCCGCAGGTAGTCCCCCACCTCCAGCAGAGCCACTGTGCTGAAGTCCGTAAGAGCGGAACGAACCACCGCGCTGTTCGCCACGGTAGTCATGTCCACGTTGGTAGCGAGAGCAGCGGGCGTGGGGAACAGGTCGTCCTGCTCTACCCGATACTTGCCAGGCAGCGCTCGTTGGATGATGTAGTCGCCCGCGTTCACACCGCTCAGCAGCGTCAGCTCCTCACCGACCATGGACTCCCGAATTGCTCCCTCTACAACGACAAACTCTGTGGAGCTGAGGACGTACCCAGACGATGGATCTCCGACAGCTCCAGTAGAAGCCAGAGTTCCGTCGTTCTGGCTGCCCACGATCACGTAGTGCTCGGCCGAGTTCAGCGGCAGTAGGGGCTTGTACCCGGCCCACCGCCACTGCCTCTGCTCGAGGATGGTCTCGATGGACTTGTCGTAGTCGACTTGGTAGAGCTCCAGAAGCTCTGCGGCCGCCATCTGAAGGTACGAGCTCCAGATGACTGGGAGCATCTCGCGCTCTTCTGCGTCCTCCCAGTAGTCGCTGATCACCCGGAAGAAGAACTTCCCATCCGGCAAGATGTCTGAGCACGACGGAGCTCGTACGGCTCCTACGGTGACCAGGCCCTCTGCTGAGGGGCTGGAGAACTGCCCGTCGCTCACCACCAGGCTGACGACGAAGGGGCCTGTCACGTCCGGGGAGAACGTGACGGAGGAGGCCGCTGCATCTACCCCCACCAAGTCCGCAGAAGTGATGGTGCTTCCGATGGGAACGCTGGCGAACGACCAGATGTACGAGAGGACGTCCCCCTCTGGGTCCGAGCTCGACCTGCCATCAAAACGCACACGAGAGCTGACCACGGACCGTTGCTCGGTCGGCAGCACCCTTGCTGTGGGGGCCAGATTGGGCCCCTGCATGTCCGCGTTATAGAATTTGTCGGGCACTAGATCCCTTCCACATGGAGGATGATCTCAGAGGCCGTGTCGAACACGTTCGTACGTTCTTCGACTGTCAGCGCAGGTCGGACAGCGAGATCGTATCCCTTCCCGGAACTGAACACCGCCCGCCTCCAGGAGGATGCTGACTTCCTGGAGACATCCATGGAACCGAACAGGGCGCCGACACCCACACCCAGCGTAGGCGGAATGTCGAAACCAGTAGCTACGTTCCAGGGCACTGTGATGGCGGGCGTGAACGAGTCGTCGATGAAGAGCCGGATGTACAGGCCCGGCTTCTTCTCCAGCCGGTAGGTGTGCATCACGCTGAAGTCCACCGCAGCAGAGATGGCCTGGCCAGCAAGGTTTTGCGCCAGTACATCCGAGAGCGACTGCGCCTCGTCGAAGCCAGGGATGTAGACAAACTTGGCCGAGAGCCCCTCGACGAAGCACGTCTGCACCACCTCTGTGCCATCGTCGATACCCAGTCCACAGCTGATGGGCTCGAGGGGATCTTGGTTTCCTGCTTGGTTCGACCAGGACGAGATCAGGAACCTGCCCTCTGCGGAAACGCCTACGGTGGCACCGAAATTCGGGATGATGCGGTGCTGCAGCCGGCGCCCTTGAAGCACTCCTGTGCCGTAGGCCCCGTCAACAAGAACGAACAGCCCCCCAGACATGGCAGAGCTGCCCGCCCCCGGAGCTACCTCTGTCCACGTCGGCAGAGCTCCCGGGTCCGCAGGGACCACTGCTTGAATCGCGTCGTAGGCGATCACATCCAGGCCGTACCGCATCTCCGTGAGCGTGATGGACCCGAACACCGGCTTCGCAGTGTAGACATCGACATGCCCTACCTCGACCACAGGGTCACCAAGAGACGGGGCCAGGTCAGCCAGAGTCGCTGAGAGAAGAGGCGTGTCATCGTTCCCGAGAGCGAAGACGTGCACGGTGCCAGCCACCCCGTTCACGAACATCTTCACCCCGACCGACACCTCCCAGTCGAACTCCAGGGACGCCTGGTACGCGAGGGCCTGGGCGTTGTCCCCCACCTGGTACACGCCCAGCAGGTTGTCCGCGAAGTTGTCCAGGAGCATCAGCAAGAGCCGGTCGGTCCCGTCGTCGAAGGCGAAACCCATCCCTGTCCCCACGGTGCCTGCGTGCTGCTCTGCGTCTGCCGCGAACTGCGCGTAGAGCATGACTCCGTCCGACATGGTGAAGCCGGGCTCGTCTCTACGCAGCAACGTCCGCTGTGCCCCGTCCGCAGTTGCCAGCGGCTTGTCGATCTTCGTCCCCACGGAGCTGGCCACGATGGACCCTGTAGGTGTCGACTCCTCCCAGGGCATGAACGCCGTCTTCGGGCTGTTGGTGAGGTCAGCTGCGAGCAGATCCGTCGGGGTCAAGTACTGGACAACTCCCGCCTGGGTGACTCCTCCAATGATGAGGTTCCTGCCGTACTCGAACACCCGAATGAACTCGGATGTCAAGGAGTCAGCGATGGTGGGGCTGTCGAGGTTGAGGAACCCCATGAGCATGGTCACGTCGCTGGACGTAGGGCCTATCGGTGTAGACCCGAAAGCCACGTCTGCCGCGAACTTGTCTGCTGCGAGCACGGAGAGCGTGAAGGAGTGCAGCTTCGTGGCGTAGGCATCTGGATCGGACGTCAGGCGGACGTACACGTCGACCAGGTCTCGGTCGGGGTCCCACACGAACTTGAAGACGTAGCCCAAGGACCAGTCGAGGGCGTACTCCACGGAGCCAGGGCGGGTGCCTGTGCCATCGTCAGGCCCGGAGAGCAGCACCTTCTTGTTTCCTGCGTCGTCGATCAGGAACCCGAAGACACCCGTCTTGTCCGGCCCGTACACCAGCCCGAAGCAGACACCTGCGTACCGAGCATCGTTGAGGTAGGCGGCAGCCCCCAGTGTCCAGGCCGTAGGCGTTACCTCCACCTCGAAGACGTAGGGGCTGGAGATGGGCACGGACCTGATGAACTGTGCTCCGCGGTGAGCTCCTGCTTGGTCTCGCGTCATCACCAGGGGAGTGCCTGGCGTTCGGTCGACTACGTCCGATGAGGGCACTGACGTAGCGCCTGCATCAGAGAATGCTGCCGTGAAGGTGTCCCCTACCAAGGACGCAGTGTCTTCAGGAAGATCGGGGCCGCCGTCGTAGTGGTTCTTCGAGTAGACCAGCTGGGCCAGGAGGGTGCCGGGGTCAACTCGGGTCACTCCCTCACGCAGGGAGATCCGGTAGAGGTCCTCGACAAGTACGCCGGTATCCTCTGGGGCGGGAGCCGCGTTGACCAGATACGCCGCCACTTCTACTCTCCTGGAATGCAGCAGATCGACGAAGACCTGGCCTTGAAGCTACTCGAGGGCCAGGAGTGTATCCTGCCTGACCTCTCGAAAGCAGAGGAGGATCGGGTGCGCCGCATCCCGTGTCCTGCTTGCGGTGAGGATGCTCTTCCCGTGCTGAACACCGACAAGCCGTTTCGGACCAACCTTCCCATGTTCCGGTTCCTGGGTCGATGCTCGGGGTGCGGCTGTACCTTCGATCCAGACACGAGGATCATCCGTCCTAGATCAGGTTCCTGACCCGCGTCTGCTGGATCGCACGGACCCTTTCGCCGACAGGAACGTCGTCCTCCGTCAGGTACTTGCCTGCGTCACTGTCTGGGCTCCGCACCGGGCCAGGAATGAAGTAGCTCACCCTGTTGCTCCCATCGAAGTAGGCGACCTCGTCGCCGCCCAGCCGGTCTCGAGACCTGTTGCCCACGAGGCGTCGGTTCCGATCATGCGTGACGATGGCCATCCAGATGTCATGTGCCCAGTCAGACGCCCCACGCTGGCGCAGAGTGCTCTCCACTTCCCGAGCTAGGCTCAGAGCGTCCTGCGGGTCCAGGGCCTCGATGGCTGTTCGGATGGTGGCAGCCATGACTGTGGGTGACGTCGTTCCTCCCTCGTAGGTGAGGTCCAGGTACAGGAAGCTGGGCAGGAAGTGCCTGGCCAACGGGTTGGCGCACACCGTTCTCTCGGCTCTCGAGAGGAGGAACTGCTGGACCTGCGCTACCAGCGGGGCGTGTTCGTACTCCACGCTCAGTGACTGCCCCAGCAAAGGCACCCGGTTGGCGAGCTCGTCCCTTCGTCCCACAGGCAGGAACGCAGGGCTGAACAGGATGTCTACCTCCTCCTCGGGCGAGAAGGTGAGGTTCGGGTCCCTGACGGAGTACCAGTACCCGTCGGACTTGTAGGTGCCGAAGACGGGTTCCAGCCTCGTCTTCTCTGGGATCAGGTACTCGTCCCCAGCACCCAGAGCACGGACCTGGATGTCGAAGTAGAAGAGCCCTCCTTCCTTGTTCAAGGCCATCTGGGTGGAGGAGATCCTCTGCACCCCATCCCGCAACACCCGGAAAGGCTGTCGGGTGTTGCCGACGAAACTCTGGTCCGCGGCAATCAAGGTCACTTCCACAGTGAACGTAGATGTGGTCAGCGTCGCGTCCAGGCTGTTCGAGATGTCCACGATGGGAGTCGACACCGGGACCTTCTGGTAGACACGCACAGGCCTGGCGCCGACGAGCTCCGTGCCCCCGGCATCTACATCGTCCGGGACCACAGCAGGTGCACGGGTGACAATCCAGAAGGCGTCGAGCTCGTGGAATGGCGGGAAGTCTCCCAGCAGTGTCGTGATGTCGAGCTCTACGAAAGCTCCGCCACCACCATCTACCGAGAGGATCTCGTACGACCCGTTGGCGCCGGGGTAGTGCGACCCCCACACTGTCAACCACATGCCCACGTCATTCGAGTCGAAGGTGCCTCCGCCCACGATGAACTGCGAGGGATCCGCTCCGGCGCCGTCGAACTCGCCAGAATCCCCGCTCTTCAGAATGGCCAGGGTGGTCTCGAGCACCGCCCGGTCCACCTGGATCTGCGTGGCAGTGGGTATGGCAGCTACGACGTACCCGCCCGCGTCCAGCCCCTCTTCGATGAAGACCAGGTCACCCACCTCCACGGTGTTCCTCAGGTCCGTAGCAGGGATCAGTGAATCGTAGTACCCGGGTGCCACGGTGAGCACGTTGCTCCCTCGCTGAGTGAGGAACGCCATCTCCCTCACCGTGTCGTCTATACCTCCGACGGTGGACGCGAGCAGCAGGAGCTCCGGGTGCACCTCGAGTCGGTCGCGGTGCATCTCGATGCCCAGAGCGATGGGAGCTGGCCGGGTCAGGTCAGTCAGCTTGATCTTCGAGAAGTCGTGCGGTGCCAGAGAGAACACCGTGCCCGCGGTCATGTCTCGCGGGTACAGACGAGGGTCCGGATCGTCGTCTGCTCGTGTCTTGTGCGGGATGACCTGGAACGGATCCGCATCCACATCCGCAGCGAACAGGAGCTCCATGGCCCCAGACGTAGCGGTGAACAGCGTGGGCTTCTCGTACGGAAGGATCACTGGAGCCGCCGGCGGCCCCACCGTGGGGTCCCACGTCAGCTGACACTTGCTCCCGCCAGAAGCCTCGAACGTGGTGGGCTCCACGAAGTACGTGCGTGCCCAGAGCTCGCACGAGGGAGTGCCTACCTTGTAGGAGGTCCGCAGGCCATCCATGACGGTGGCCACGATGTCGGACGCAGTCAGCGTGAAGTCGGTGTCCACGTCCAGGCCCAAGACTTCCAAGAACTCGAGCACCCAGACAACGAAGTCGACGATAACCTGGAAGGGATCTGTCGGAGTACAGGGAGTGCCCTCGTAGCAATCAGTCACGAAGCTGGGCGTCGTGGGCATGGTCGGCAACGTCGGGAACGTCACGTCGAAGGAGTTGCAGATGGCCTTCCAGGAGTTGACCGGGAAGGAGCCCTGGATGCCCACGACAGCCAGGCGGAGTACGGGCACGAAGTAGTCGAGACCTGCCTGAAGCACGTCACCGATTTCCTTGATGGTGGACACCGTGTCGCTGAAGACCTTGTCGTCGTCCGCCTCGATCCAAGCAGGGTCCCCCTGGGTCGCCACCAGCCTGTACATGAGCCTGAAGAGCCAGAAGTAGTCCTTGTCCGCGATGATGGCGTTGAGGACGGCCAGGCCGTATCCGGAGCCTGCAATGGTGGTGTCCAAAGCCACCTCGTACTTGCTCGAGATGACGTAGGAGCCGGCGTTGGGGCCGCGGTCCACCACCAGGGTGTCCCCCACTCGTGCGCTGCTCAGTCCGGGGCCAGTCCGTGGGAGCTGCTGGCGAATGTCTTCCATCGCCGCTACCTCTGCAGCGCCATCCGCGTCGTTGACCGCGTTGATGAAGTCAGACACTGCTCCGACGAAGCGCTTCAGATCGATGTCGGGCAGCGCCACGAAGAGGTTGCTACAGCAGCTGATGAGCTCCGCCGGGATGCAGATCTCGAACTGGTAGAGCACGTCGTCGAGCTCATTCGGATCGGCCAGGCCCTTGTTGAGCAGCATCTGGATGCCCGCAGCGTCCGCCGAAAGAATCGGCGGTATGGCTGCGATGAACCCAGGGAAGAACGCGGCCAGGACGTCAGTGAGCCACTGGAAGAAGTCCGTGATGAACGTGATCCCCTCGGGGGGCAGGCCCGCGTAGTTGAGGAAGACTTTGTCCTTGTCGATGGTGACGCAGAAGATGTAGCCGTCATCGCAGTCCAAACAGCCATCGCTGTACTGACCCTTCCTGCCGATGAGCGACTCGTAGGCCGCCTTGATCTCCTCCTTCGTCACACCGCTGCTGAAGTCTGCGGCAGCTCCGGCCTGCAGATTGATCGCCACGTCCAGGTCAGAGGCGCATGCAGACTCTGCGACAGCGAAGGCCTCTCCGAGACCTGGGAGGGTGAACCCCACAGTGCCCTTGGCCAGCTCCTTCACACCTCGAACAGAGTCCTTCAGCCGAGCTTCCACGGGCAGGGCGTAGGGGACAGTGATGTCCGTAGGCTGACCCACCGAATCCGCCAGCCGCACTCCCTCTGGCTTGATGCGGACTAGGGGGACCTGCACTCCGCTGTCTGCGCCGTACACGGCGTAGCTCAGCCCGGACTCGCTGTTGGTCATCAGGCGGTCGACGATGGGGGTGGTGCCACCACCTGAGGTGTCAAACCCCACGATGCTGTAGGACCCCTGGTCATCTCCTTCGAGGATCTCCACAACGTCCCCGATCTGCGTGTTCAGAACGAGGAGGTTGGTGTCCACCGTCAAGATCCCAGAGCCGATGGTCGTTGACAGGCTCGCCCCGGTAGCCACTGAACCCATCGGCACCCGATGGCGCTTGGGGCGCAGCAGGTCCACCGAGATGTCCGAGACGATCTTGAACAGCAGTCCTGTCTCTGACGCGGACATGTCTGCGTCGAGGACCAGAGACGTAGAAGTCACATCCAGGATTCGGTAGACACCGATGTCCACCCCCGCCAACACCCACAGGTACATGCCTGCGAGGACCTCCTGTACCTCCCAGTCCAGGGACGCGTCGGAAGAGATGACCACGTTCGGAGTGCCGCCGGTGCCCTGGGTAACCAGGGTGTTCCTGATCATGAACGGGGTCTCGTCGTCCACCTGCGTCAGAACGAAGGCAGCGTCCGCAGTCGCAGTGGGCCGAATCCACACGTCATGGTGGCCGCCAATGTGCACCGAGCCGTCGCTGATCTCCACCGTGCCGACATCGGTGGTCGGCTCTTGGATGCCCCCAGGAATGTTGGAGATGGTGAGCTTGCCTGGTCGAGTGATGGCGCCACCGACCAGAGGCAGGAAGCCTGGCAGGCCGCCCAGCGTAGTAGTGGTCGGGGTCGGCACCTGATCGATGCGAAGCAGCAGGATGTTGGGGAGCTTGGGGACTGTGTCCCTGCTGTCGAAGACCACGTCCAGGATGGAGAAGGTCTCCCTGCGGTCGTCGTAGTCCATCGAGTACAGCATCTGCCCGTAGACCAGGTCGATGTTGTAGCCCGCAGCCACCGAGAACTCTTCAGCGTCTCCGCGGTCTTCGTAGACCGAGAAGAAGAGCACGTAGGTGCCGAAGACGAAGGCTCTGCCAGATGCGTGCAGGTGCCCCTCACCCGCTCCGGTCATCAAGTCGCGGAACATCTCGGGGTCGTTGTACCCAACCACCTCGAGGCTCTTGATGTCGGTGTAGGCGCCAGTCAAGCGGGCGTAGATCCCACGGGCGTTCGTAGAAGACCGCTCCACCAGGTTCCTACGGCCCCTGGCCACGAGCTCGCTGCTCGTCTCTCGGTGCAGTCCCACAGTTGCTGACGCAGCGTTGGTGACCTTCACCGCATTGGAGATGCCCGACACTCCCAGGAGCTGGCCCTTGCCGATGGAGTAGCCATCTCCTGGGAACTCCGCACGGAGGAAGAAGTCCGCGAAGTACAGGTCGCCGATTCGGTTCGACGCCATCTCCTGGGAGGTGACTGTCTGCGAGGTGGTGGCGTAGAAGTTGAGCCCGGCCCCTGTGTACCAGCGGTGGCTCGGGGTGACCGTCACCGACGACGGCTGGGAGAACAGGAGGCGACCGACGACCGTCGCACGCTTGCCGGGATCGCGGCTCACGAACCAGTTGGCCATCAGCGCATCAGCGTCCAGGTCCGTGAGCTGCTCCAGGTTCTTGACCGACTGCTTCTGGCTGATCCTCCGGACCTGCTGTCGCATGGCTCCGACGATGAGGCTGGCGGGCTTCACCAGCAAATCATCCACAGCACCCTGGCCCTCGGTGGCCATGCTCGGGTACTCCTTGCGGAGACGGTCTCGCACGAACTCCTGGGGGTCTGTCTGCAGCGGGTCGTCCCCTACCGCAGTCAGAATCGGGGAGATGACCTTGGCGTACACCTCTGACCCGGGGTCCACGTCCAGCGTGGAGTCCCAGCGGAGCAGGCTGATCTGAAGGAGTTGCTCGATGTCAGTTCGGGTAGTCATCAGGCCGCCAGATTCATGAGGGCGGACTTTCCAGCAAGAGATGTCAGCGTCACCCTGCCCTGTAGGGTGCTGCTCTCCTTGTCGAAAGTCACGGATACCACCCTGGCAGATGCCAGACGCTCATCTGCAGGTATCCCTGCATTCTGCGCCTGCATCGACAGGATCTGTGAACGAGTTCGGGCCACGGCTCGGAGGAACAACCCTGTGATGTCCGAGCTGTTGTCGTCGGACACCACCATCCCGACAAACTGCCGCAGGCCTCCTCCGATCTCCGGGCTGTGAATGTCTGACCCAGGAGTGGTCAGAAGGATCTTCACGAACAGCTGCATCAACCGCATCAGACCAGTGGTCTTGGTGCGTCCGAGCGAGAACTTCACGAGGCTGGTGTCCGTGAGCGTGAACGACGAGTTCACCACTAGAACTGTGCCCACGTCAGCAGTCCCTAGAGCAGCAGGCCCTTCTGCAATCAAGAGCTCGCGGGACTCCACGATGAAGTCTGTGACCGGGATGTCATTCAGATACACCTCCACGGTGGAGCGGAAGTCAACACCACGTATCTGGAAGAGCCGCGTGGGAGAGCTACTGATCTCCAGCACGCTTCGTACGGACACTACGTCCTGTAGCTTGATGGCCTGGAGGTCGTACATCAGAAGTCCAAATCAGGCATGGGCATGGGCGGAAGAGGTACCGAGCTCTCCGGGGGAGCCGGCACGAAGATCTTGGCTGCCTCGATTGTGCCGTCCAACGTGTTCTCCAGAGTCTCAATCCGCTGGAGTAGCCCCTGGACAGATGTCTCTCCTTCTCGGTCGTCCAGCATGACAATCTGCTCGTCTATGAGCTCCACCAACGTGAGAGCTCCGAGCGACTTGAGCGTCTCCTGTCCCCGTACGAACGCCAACGCGTTGGACAGGGTCCTCCGCATCTCCAGCTCCTGGTTGCCTAGCGGCTTCCGATCCTCAGACATGCTACCGCCTGTCCTTGCTCTTGATTCTCGACCCGACAAGGCTGAGCGCAGCGGTCAAGCTGCCCGCAGTGGACGACGTCTCACCTGTCATGTCTAGCAGCTCCACGAAGCGGGTCTCCAGCGCGAACTTGGCTGCCCGATCGTACCCATGCTCACGAAGACTGCGGAGTAGATCGGTAGCCACCCCCGCGTCTGCGGCCGCTACGGGCGGAGTGTAAGCCAGTAGAGCGCTTCGCATCCGAGCAGTTGGGACTGCTGGAGGCAGTACGCCCACGCGCTGCAGAGAAGCCAGCACCGCTGTGCTGTTGGGCGAGACGGAATCCAGCAGGTACAGCAAGGAGACGAGCTGCTTCTGTGCCTGCTGCACCCGCCCGCTCTTCAGTCCTGTAAGGCGCGACGCCTCCACGACGTTCTCCAGCAACTCGCGGTACTCCCGCAAGTACTTGTAGTAGGCGTGCCCCGTGACTGACCGGAGGCTGCTCTGCAAAGCTCGGAACTTCTTCAGCGACACGGAGGTGACGACGGAGTTCGTCATGTCCACCTCCACCGTCTCGGGGATCCCCAGGACCGCGTTGTCTACTGTCCTGGAAGCGTTCTCTCCTTCCAGCGTGCCTACGACTTTGTACTCAGGTACAGGGGCTGACGGCGACCCCGGGAGGATGCCCATGCTCGCGTTCGCAGTGCCGGAACCAATCACCAGCGCGGAGGCCAGGGACGTGTCCGTGGATGTGATCTCTACGCGCTCCGACGTGATTTCGTAGGTGGTGTTCACCCCCAGAGCGACATCCTCGGTTTCTAGATCCAGCCAGGTAGTTCCGATGACTGCGATGACCAGGAGCCTCTTCGGGGTATTGCAGTAATCCCCGACAGCTATGCCTAGATCTGTGAAGTCCTGGTTCTCATCTGTGAGGCGCACGTACGGGCCGGCTGTTGAGAGAGTCCCCTCTCCCTCAACCAACGACCGAAGGTCTGCTCGAGCAGTCACCTCTGGTGATGTCCCCTCCTCTAGCTCAATCAGGTCCACAATCTGTTGAGCTGTGTACAGCAGCTCGGACCCCTGCATAGCCGTGAACCCCAGCTCTTCCGCAGCTGAGACATCGGAGTAGTCAGTGCCGTTGCTGATCTCTGCTGTGTCGAAAGACAGCGGTCCGGGGGTCGCTGTCACCTGCATGAAGGTGTAGCCCAGCCGCGAGTAGAGGATCTTCAGCTTGTCTGACTCGTCGCTGAACACCATGTCCGCAGCGAACGGGGCATCCGCCTCCAGGTCGTCGATGACATCCTGCATGTCGTTGAACGGGCCAGCACCGAAGGTGTGGGTCAGTGACCCGGTCAAACCCAGCAAGTCAGCAGTCACCACGAGGTCGAGCCCGGCTATCGCCATCGGGAAGGAACCGCTCAAGTCGCCTGTGAGCAGCGCTGTCTCCAGAGGAATCAGCGCATTGGTCACCAACGTGATGTTGTTCGTGCTCACCAGGTACAGGCGCTTGCCCTCAATCTCCACAGTCAGATCGAGCCCCCTGGCTGCAGCAGAAGTCTCGAGGTCGTTCTTCACGTCCGTTTGTGTGCGGAGGCCAGTGGCCAACGGCAACGGATACGTCGCCACCGTGTAGTCCAACAGGATCTGGTTCGCCGTGATGGTGTAGGTGGGGTCGCCGAGCGGATCGGAGACAATCCTCATCTGTCCTGCACCCACCAGAGAGATGGTCCGCTCTGCGGCGTCGTTGGGCGTGTACTTGAAGTCGTCGGACGCGCCGAAAGCCCCCGGAGTCCTGGTAGCTGTGACAGTGGGAGGCACTACTGGCGCGACCGCCTGGAGCTCCAACGATGACCCTTCGGGGAAGGGCCCTTGCTCCTCTAGGGACCCATCCTTCGGCTGCACGATGGGCTTCATCGGGTCTCGCGCCTGAGTCACTGCCTTGATGACCGCAGGGACTGCTACGAGCTCGGCTACTCGAGCTCCCGGCTTCTGCAAGATGGTCTCATCGTCTACCGCTTTGATCGTCTCCCCCACCTGCTCTGCCAGGTCAGCAGCCATGCCAGGGAGAAGAGCTGCCTTGATGGCTGAGATGTCTGCACCAGTGGTAGATGCCAGGTGCCCAAATCCCTCAAGTAGTACTTGAGCTTTCACCCGAAGAACCGCCACCTCTGCAGAGATGATCTTCCTGCCTTCTTCAGCAGTTGGGACGTCTCCCATGAAGTTCTTCTTCAGAACTGCGGCAGCTTCTAGTACCTGGCTTTGAGCCATCTCCAGCGAAAGAGGCGAGGAGGTATCGCCTACCTTCTCGAGAGAGCTCTTCGTCTTCTGCAGAGCTGTCCAGGAAGCAGCCGGGATCTTGGCCCGAGACACTGCCTCCAGAGCCAAGATGAGCTGTTCGACGCTGGCTACTACCTCTGCCAGCGTTCGTAGAAGGGTGTTCCTGTGGAGCTCCTTGAGGTGGAACAGCGACTCAGGATGCAGCAGCACTCCCAGAAGACAGGACTTCAGCAACTCGCGGAACTGCGTCTCCGTGTTCCGCAGACCCAGCGAGTTCCTCTTCATCGGGCTTCGGGAGGGCCCGATGTTTTTCAGAGCCGCGGACACGTCTGTAGAGCTGACCTGACGCCCCATAGTTCCTCCTGCTCTGACTGAGCTTCAGCGCCCTCAGATCGTCCTGAGTCATCATGCACAGTGCATCACGAATCGGGCCGGGGTCGAAGTCCAGGCAAGCGCACAGGTTCTCGAAGGAGTTGAACCTCCCAGATCGGTCGTGGAAAAGCCAGTGCTCTGCATTGAAGAACAGTCGTCGACTGTTCACAGCCGTAGCCCCACGAAACAAGACGAAGTCTGCGATGGCCTGGGTGATCACCGCACACCACAAGGAACGAAGTGGGTTCATGTCACCGTGACGGCTACGGGGGTCACGGTGAAGACCGCGGCTGGCACTCGAGGCATCACCCCGGCGGCTCGAACAGTGGCAGTGAGCGTTGCCGCTCCGGCACCCACCGCAGTGACACGAACACCGGCACCAGTGGTGCTCACGGTCATCACCGTTTCATCGCTGGAGGTGTACTCGACGACGGAGCTGGACAGGGCATCTGTCGTCTCCGAGAGCACCCGCCCATCCGACATGGTCAGCGTGGGAACGTAGTCCGCTGTGCCCCCCACAGACAGGGCTGTGGGACCTACAGGGGCGAAGCCCAGAGCCGTGGGAGTTGGGAAGATGATGTCCACCAGGTTGAACCCTGCCTGTGCAGGGACCACGAAGTCCGCCAGGGAGTCCAGGTAGCCGCTCATGGCCAGCTCGAAGGTGGCTCCCCTGGGCAGGTCGACCTGTGCGTACCCGGACGCGTCTGTGGTCAGCTGGACGGCCCCCTGGCTCATGGCTTGCGGGGTGAACCCGATCACTGCTGGGTCCTGCTTGGGGAGCAGCCGGATCATCATGTTGGCGAGAGGCCTGCCGGACGCGGTGCGGAAGTGGCCCCAGCACCGGCACATGTACGGGTTCGGGGACACGGGGGCCGTGAACGTGGTGGCCGTGAACTGCCACAGGTTGCTGGGTGGCGGCACCCGGACGTTGATCTGTCTTGGAGAGCGCACCGAGGCCAGCAGGTGCTCCCCGTAGAAGCGGACCTGGTACCTGCCCACCTGCACGGTGAAGTCCACTTCGCCTGCGACGTCGGTGTACCCCGTGGCCAGGAGCACTGCGTTCGCCTCGTCGTAGACCTGCACACCCATGTTCTCGAGGGGCACGCCGTCCTCATCGACGACCTTGATCTCCGCCACGTACCCAGGAGCTCCTGCCGGGATGGATGGGGTGACGCTGAGAGGGAAGACCGAGAAGGACTCGACTGAACCGTAGGGGAGGGTGCTGTAGAGGTAGGACCACTCGACCGTGAAGTCGCCAGCACCTGTCGGGGTCCAGGAGACGGTGTACGTGCCCAGTGAAGGGTGCGCCACCACTGGAGTAGCGACTGTCGTCCCTGCTGAGTCCTTGACGGCCACCGTCGGCGGAGCATCCGCATCCACCAGAACATCCCCACCCGTGGTGGACAGGGTGATGATCATCGTGAACTCAGACGCGATGCCTACGAAGTGGGCCATGGTCAGACTCCTAGAGACCTGGAGGTGTACTGCGTCTGGATGGCGCCCTCAACCCCGTAGGCGTAGAAGGACGTCGAGGATCGGGACATCTATGCCTCCCCGTCGTTGGCGCCCGCAGGGGGGAACACCACTGCGGTCTTGCCTCCGTCAGTGGTCAGCATGACTCCCTGTGGCTCCCGCTTCTCCACAACGATCTCATCGAGCTTGTTCCGGAGCGTCACCAGGAAGGAGGGCTTGCAGCGGATGCGCGAGAGCACCTTCGCCTTCTTGGCGAGGGAGCTGTGCACGGCGAAGTCGATCAACACCTCCTCCGACCCGTCCTGGAGCACGCGGACTGCGTTGACGTAGTCGCCGAACTGGATCTCATCTGCCACTTCGATGTCCTCTACGGTGACCTCGCCGCTCATGACTGCTCCAAGTGCACTGCAAGAGCATCGAGGAGGTAGCACACCGCAGCGCTGATCAGGGACCAGCTGACCGCAGCGGAGACCAGGGCCCACCACTCCGTGCGGTTCACCAGCAGCAGTGTCTCACCCGTCAGGCCCCAGACAGCGAGCCAGCTCATCCAGCCGGTGTGGAAGCCCATGCAGTAGGGGCAGGTGAAGAGCTTGTTGAAGAAGCCGCTGACGACAGACCGGACCCGGCTGTCGACGTCGCTGCTCTCCTCGAGCAGGCGAAGCCACTTCACTGGGTGGTGCACGCCCACCTTGTTGATGGCCCCGAAACAGAGGCCGTAGGAGAGCAGGAGGGTGAGGAGGTAGATCACTTCAGAGAACCTCGAGATGTGGGCTTGCGTCTCAGTTTGGGCACGCCGCGCCCCAGGGTGCTGAGAGATCGAGCCATGGCGGTAGGGTACTGGTTTACGTTCTGGAGCTGGATGAGATGTCAGTGCTTAGTGGGCTTTTCCGTGTCTTCGCGGGGGCCGGTGTCTTCGCGGGGGCCGGTGTCTTCGGGGTACGGGTGCGCGCGGGAACCAGTCGTGCCTGCTGCACATTCCGCTTCTTCGGCTTCCGGCAGTTACACCCCACAAGCTATCTCCGCTTCAGCAAGTCCATGGTGTCCCGCTGCAGGTCAGAGAACACGCGATAGTCCGAGTTCCTGAACTCGATCTCGTAGTCCACCCCAGCCTGCTCGGGCAAGCACATGGTAGCGCGCATGCGGTTGGACCTGTTTGGATCCCGCACGATGGTGCCTATGTCGACCCCCTTCATGCGAAGGAAGGCGATCAGATTCGGGTCTGACGTGGTGAACTTGGCGTCGGCCATGGGAACTCCTACGAGAAACGAGGCTCGTTCACAGGAGCAATCCTGGCAACGTCGAATTGATCAGGCGCGGACCCGACCAAGTCCAGGAGGTTCGCATCAGGGGCGTCCGGGATTGTGACTCGTCGGGTGAAGCCTGTCCCGGTGATGGCCACTTCAACATTCAGGCCGCGGGGGAGCCGGAGCTCTGCGAACCCTGTCTGGTCAGTGGTCATGTTCACCTCTGCGCCAGCGAACATGGACAGCCCGTAGGTCCCCGAGTGCGAGACGCTGGCCCAGATGTTGGCGAACACGATGAGACGGTTGATCAGGGGAGTACCCCCCAGGGTCCGCAGACGCACGTACACCCGGCACAGCTCGTCCACGTCCAGCGATGAGGGACTACGCCTCCCGAGCAGGGAACTCGCCGTGAGCAGGATGCCGGGGTACGTGGGCATCTACGCCTCCAGGAGAGCGACGGTCCTCGTCCCATCAGTGAACGCCCTGTAGGTAGCGCTTCCTACCTCCACGTCGTCCAAATCCAGGAGAGTTCCTGTTGCAGCTCGCAGGATCCTCGTAAGCACCCCCTGCACATCCCGGTCACCGGACACGTCCGAGTAGAGGATGAACTCTGCCAACGGGATCAGACCGTTGGACGTGGAAGGCACTGCCGAGAACCCGATGGCGTCCAGGTAGGAGGTGTCATCGAGCGGGTGCAGCAGAGCGCCGTTGTAGGCCACCGTGCCGTGAAGTGCGTAGGGAGTAGCACCAAGCAACGTGCCACCAGAGTCTCCCCACAACACCATCGGCTGAGGGTCCACAGCAACCCGGGCACCTGTGTCGTAGTCCTCCACCAACGGGGCCACCAGGTTGATGACCCTGGCGGGGATCGCTACGGAGGCCACCTGCACCCTCTCCACATTCGCCGGCCCACTGGTAGCGGACTGGTTCACCACCCAGAGGTACTGGTTCGCCTCGATGTTCGTGAAGTCCGTGCCCGACTGGAAGAAGAGCTGCGAGTCGCCCGTCTTGTTCGCAGTAGGCATCTGCCCAGCCAGCACTCCGTAGAAGTCGAGCTGGCTCGGGATCTGCCGCTGGAAAGCTCCGAAGTACCCCTTGTTGTAGGTGGCACCACCGATGTCGGCAACGATGGCGACACCGTCCTTGTCCGCCACGAGCCACCCGGTCATCGGGCCATCCACGAGCTGCAAGCAGGTGCTACCTGCAACGTCGCCGACCACGTTGTACCCGACCCCGGGAGTGCCTCGGTTCCAGAAGGAGTACGAGCGGAAGTGCACCCTGTCAGTGGCACCCTCGTGGGTCACCCGGAGCCAGAGAGCCTTCTGCCCATCCTCCCCGTCACTGAAGTAGACCCGGTCCTGAGCTCCATCGACAGCACTGAGCTCCTCGCCGATGGTGGTGTAGTTCCACCCCGCGGCTACGAGCAGCTGGTTCAATCCGTTGCTGAGGTCGTCGAGGAAGTCGTCGACGTCGTCGTAGGACGTATTGAGCTCAGAGACGACGGTCATGGCTACCTCGGAGTCTGCGGGAGCTGGTCGACCAGGATCAGGGCCTTGGCCTGCTCACTGTACCGATACCGCTCCGCGAGCCCCATCGGGTTCTCGATGTCCAGGATCACCGGGACCTCCGCGATGATGACCTGGTAGGTGGCGTCGAGCTGGGCCTGTCCTGCGTCGAACATGTCGCGCTGCGCCATCGAACCGCGATGACGGGCGAGCTCCGTCTTCAGGGCGAAGTTCTCGATGATGAGTCGCTGCTTCTCGTCCAGGGGGATGACCTTGGGCGGCTCGAACTTCGCGGCGACGGTCTTCTGGGCTTCGTTCTTGGACATGTCATTCACTCAGGAAGAGGTTGATCTCGTCGAGGAGCAGCACAGAGAGCCGATCCTCGTTGGCTGCACGGAGTGTACTGGAGCCACCGAGTCGTTGCTTCACAGCCTTGAGGTAGTCCACTTCGTTCTTGACGCGAGTCTTCTCGGCGTCGATGTACTCCTTGGCTGCTGACTGAAGCTGCCCCAGTGCGTCTGAACTAGAAGCCACCGCCGTACTCCTCGAACTTCTTGGCGATCTTCCCCTTGATGCGGGAGACCGTAGGAGGCGAAACGCCTAGACGCTGCGCGATGTCGTTGGTTCCCAGCTTCTGCTTACCGCGGAGACCCATGGAGTAGTCCATCACCAGGTTCTCTCGAGGGGTGAGCTCGTACCGCAGGAGAGCGATGACCTCGTTGTCCCTGCTGGGCCACAGCACTGACGGGTCCGTGGACTCGGAGATGTGTGCAGAAGTGAGCAGGTCTCTCCGCTCCTCCGACTGCATCCGCACCACCTCCGCCGGCGCCCACTTCAGCTTGTCCGCCAGCTCTTCGGTAGACGGCTCTCTTCCCAGGCCGTCGGACATCTCCGTCCGAATCGTCCGGAACTCAGTGATGTTCTCCGAGCGCTTCTCCGGGATGGCTCCGATGTTCTGGTACTTGGTCACGAACCGTCGAACCTTCTTGAGCCGATTCGTCACATGCGTGTGGAGCTGGGCCTTGTTGCCTGACTGGCCGACGTAGTTCGGGTCGTAGTCCCGCAGCGCCTGGATGAGGTGCTTGTTCACCTCGGCTTCGATGGCTGGTGTGGGAAGAGGCACACGTCCAGCGAACTGGTTCACCCGGTAGTTGACCAGGCCGTCCATGGACTTCACCAGCGGGTCCAGCTTGTGCGGGTCCTCCCCTGAATCCTTCCACTCATTCCACATCAGCATCTCTTGCTGTCTGCGACTGGTGAGATTCTTCTTCTTGCCGGCAATCTTGAGCCGGAGAGCGCTGGCCGTAGTCATGGCTACACCCGAACGGCTTGCTGCGCCACTGACCCTGTCGGGGAAGGCGAGGAGAACGCCTTGTTCCCTGCGTTCAACCCAGACTGCGCCAGGTTCTTGGAGCCTGTGGTGGCAAACGGGGTCTTCTTCAGACCGGGGACTCGCGTACGCATGTCCAGAGAGCCAGGCATCGCGGACTTCTTCAGGGGCTCGTGGTAGCTCTTCAGGACCTTCTTGAACTCCCGTCGCTTCGACAGAGTCTCCAAGTGCTTGTCCCCCATAGCCAGGGCGGCACCTGTGGTGGCACCGATTCCGCGAGCCATCCGGATCTTGGGCCCCGTGCTGGCCCACCCACCGAGCCAGCCACCGGGCAGTGCGCCCATCAGGGCACGGTGCGCGTAGGGCCTGGCAGTGTCCACAGGCTTGAGCACGTTCTTGGCTGTCTCGAGCTTCTGCTTCTTCTCGATTTTCTCGATCCTGGCCGCACCTGCGAGAAGCGCGTTCTTCGGTGGCGGCCTCTTGGGCATGTTGGCCACTTGAAGGCTCTCGGCCTCCTTGAAGAATGCATGTAGGACCAGGGAGTTCATCACCGGCTCATCTGCGCCTTGCGCTGGGCTTCCATCGCCTTGCGGTACTTCCGCCCGGTGCTGTAGTCCTTGAGCACCTTCTGCCCGCCGACAGTGGCTGCGGAACCTCCGGCGAAGAGGGTCCCGTACCCCAACCGCCGGAGAGCCACATCGGAAATTGTCGCAGTCGCGGCTGCCTTCTTCTTGAGCAACGTCGCCACACGCATCGGACGCCGGCCCTTCCGGCTCTTGACGAAACCAGCGGACTCCCTGCTGACCGAGAGCTTCACGAATTCTGCTGCGTACGGGCTGAGTCCAAGCATGTTCTACCCCAGGAGGCCCTTGCTTCCGGTCACTCCGGTTAGCTCGGACAAGTACCGTTCTACCCTCTTGCGGCGATCCCTACGAGGGTCCATATCCGGATCGATTGCCGCGGTGCCTTTGGCCGTCTCAGACTTTAGCTCAGCTTCGGGCCTCGGCAGAAGGCCCTTTAGCTCCTCGAGTCCTGAGATGGCCCGACTGTGGAAGCCCTCGAAGCCTGCGATGTTTCCGCCGGCTGCCAGAACAGGGTTCCCGTCCTCATCCAGAGCGAAGTCCGGATGTCCTAGCACGTCGTCCATCGATGCCAGCGGCCGATAAGTGTACCTGTGGATGAACCTGTGCACGTCCATGGCGTCTTGTGCTTTGAGAGAGCCGTAGATCGTTGAGAGGGTGTCGACTGCCTGGGCAATGGACGTCACGCCGTCACCTGCGGCACCGGAAACATCCTCCTCTACCACCGAGCCCCGGCTGGACACATCACCCGCAGTGGTGGTCCTGCGGTTGTGGAACGCCTGCTCATCGACGATGGAGCCCGTCCCGAAGAAGGGCTGGTACACCTGGTCGCCGATGGTCTCGTTCCCGTACACATCTGCAATCCACGGAGGAGCCAGCACTGTTTCGACAGGGGGCCTCGTGTCTCCAGGACCCTCCTGGATGGTCTCAATGACGCGGACCATGGTGTAGTAGCGGGTGTTGTGCCCGACATTCGCGCTGCGAGACTGCTGGATGATGTCCTGCTTCACGAACTTGCCGCTCGTGACCACTCGAACCAGCTCACCGCCTTGCGGGCCGACAGACCCCGGCCAGAACGTCTTGTCCACTTCCTTGCTCGCCACAGCGTCTGGCCCCTGTGGTGTGAAGAACGCGACGATCTGCAGATGTGCGTAGTTCTCTGTGGCCAGGAGGTTGCTTGTCTCGTAGAGAGTGACGACCTCCTTGGGGGTGGTCTCCTGCGCCTCACCCTCGATCAGATGGTTCAGGAACTCATCATCCTGCCCGTCCGCGGCTCGATGAGTGCGTACGTGGCTCAACGTCAATGACGTGTTCCCGCCGTTCTGAGACAGCGAATGATCCACAGACTCCACCATGCCGACGAACTGCGTCGGCAGGTACATCCGCTTGCCTCCAATGTCGAAGCCCCTCTCCAGATCCACGGAACGCTCGTTGATCATCTGAAGGACTCGGGAGGTGGGCAGCTCTGGAACCGGAGGCAGCCCTCGCTGGATTACGACTGCGGGGAATCCGCACACGGGAAACGGTGTGAAGTACCCGCCACTCACCGACAGCGCCCTGGCAGAGAACCGCGTCTTGAAGAAGTTGAACGCAGCCACCTGGCGCGCGAAAGTGTGCTTGGCCTCCCCGGCGGTCTCTCCAATGATGTCGTTGAGGTAGAAGCCGATGTCGGCTACGGACTGCATCTCCGGGATGATCCCTGTGAACTTCTCGTGGGGCATCAGGAAGATGCTGCGGAGCTGGCTGTTCTGCTCGAGCTCCTTCTTCAGAGACTCGATCATGGGTGCGTAGTAGTAGTCCCGGTGCATCCCTGTCTGGCCCAGGAGCTCCGACCCGGTACGTAGCTGCAGCCTGGTGATCTCCTGGAGGTAGTTCCTCGAGTACGAGAGCGACGCATAGTTTTCCGGGAAGAAGACGTTGCATCGCGGTGGTGGCACGTACCACACGTCCGGTCGGAAGATCTGGGTGATCAGTCTCGCAGTCGCACGCTCATCTGCCTCTGTGACGTCCGTGACGACATCAGCTGAAACGGACAGAGTCGCGTCTCCTCCATCCGGTCTCCCGGTCATCCCCGCCTTCTTCTCACTGCCCACCTGCTTCTTGGATCCGATGTGCCGACGCCAGCCAGTTACCTGGACATGCGGCTTGTCCACGAAGGAGGTCCAGTTGCCTCCCCATGTGAGGCCCATCTCTACCGCCAGGTCACCGATCTGCTGGTAGTCAGACGCCCTGTTGGAGATCTCACCGTCACGAATGGCGTAGACATCCAGTGCCAGCGACTTGTCGTAGTTGTGCGGCGACTGCCCCGGTCGGGCCTTCGAGAAGCCCTTCCTGAAAGCAGCAGACTGGTCTGCCGCAGACCGAGCCGAGTTCCCCGCGTTGTACGAAGACACGCCGGCAGGGGGTGTGAGCTTCTGGAGCCGATCCCAGAACTCGACCAAATCTGGATGTAGGCGCTCGGGAGCCTTCAAGGTGACGGTCGCAGCGTGGTCGAACGCCAGAGTGCTGGATGTGTTGAACCCGGAGACGGCCGTGCCTGCGGTGTAGTAGGGCGCCGGATTCGGGGCGACATCGTGGTAGATGTAGCTGTTGATCACACGGAGGATGTCTCGCAAAGAGACCCGCCCTCCGAGCTGCTGAAGCGTGTTCGTCAGCTGCTCCTGGAACACCGTGGCGTCCATCAGCTGCAAGGCAGAGTCGTCCGCCTGGTCTGCACCTATCTGGTACATGTTCTTCACCATCAGCTCTGCGATGGTGGTGTAGTCGTTGATGCCTCGAGAGGAGCCTCGTACCCCTCCGATGCCCTCGAGGATCTTGATCAGCCCACCAAGTAGGCCCCGAGCTCCTTCCAGCCCAGGAGTGCTTGGCTCCCCCTTGACCAGCATGTCTGAGAGCTGCGCCGTAGCCGAGAGCCCAGGACCCATGTTCACCAGGGCCGTGCCCGAACCAGTGAAATTGGCCGCGTTGTCGAGCCAGGAGTTGTCAGTGTCGGCGGTAGTGCTGTAGTCGAGCATGAACTGGTAGACGGTGTCCCAGTGCTTGCTCGTGTCCAAACACTGAAGAATCAGGCTTCGAGAGCCGGCGTTCTTCATGAAGTGGAAGCCGGCCACCTCCCCGGAGAAGACGAGCTTGTAGAAGCTGTTCCGGTTGACTGCCGGAGGAGCATCGTCCTTGTCATCCACCACCACCGCGGTGTCTGTCTGGTCGAACCCAGGGTCGTCCGTGTCCAGGTAGAAGAGGTGCACCAGGGTTCCATGCAGGAACTCCATGCCTCTGTCCGTGGGGACGATCTGGATCTGCGCCGCAGCGGGCCCTCCCAGGGTGGCCCTGATCTGAGCGCCTACTACCGGCACCTCCATGCCCTCTAGAAAGAGCCGGATGTGCAGCCTGCGTGCCGCACCTGCCATCAGGGATCCTCTGTCGGGAGGATGCTATCCGCAGCGACGATCCCTCCGAACGTGACTGCTCCTACCTCGGATCCATTGCTGGACATGAGAGTCACTCCGTCGTCATCGAGAGTGTCCAGTCCCAGTAGCGAGAGGACCCCGTTCCCAATGGCAGCGAAGACCTGCTCAGCAGTAGAGGGGTTCGCGGCCGCCTGTGCGTCTGCCCTCGCCTGCGTCTGCCGATCATCGTTACGTCGTTGGAGATACTCGTCAGTAGCGTTGTAGAAGGAGCTCGTCTGGACGCCCGCAGCCGTGTTGCTCAGGACCTCGTACGTGCGAGTCGTGATGGTGCTGTTGCTGTTGGTGAGGGGGGTAGCGCCAGGGAAGGTAGTGCTGCCGACTCGCCTCATGTTCTCGTGCCCCGTCACCCACATCGAGAATGTGCAGGGGACCAGGAAGGGGTCCTGAGAGTTCATGTCGATGGTCGAGTTGATCATGTACCCCTCGAGGAGCAGGTCGTCGAAGAAGATGTAGAGCCGAGCTCCAATCTCAACGAGCCGGGTTCCTCGGAAGACGTTCTCGTAGTTGTGAACCCACTCCGATCTCCAGTCGAAGTCGATGGTGTTCACGAGCATCACGGAGAACTGTGCGAACTGTGCTCGCTCTCCGGAGAAGAACCCGAAGGCCTCTCCGAAGTTCTCGATGATCTGGGTCTTCTCCTGCCGGGGCATGTTCACTGACTGCAACAGGAAGTTCGCAGTCATGGTGGCTTCTTGCTCTGGATCTCGAGCAGAGTTCTCCAGGGCTACCGGGCTACCGTCGTTCCTGAACACGCGGATGGACGCGTGGGTGTCCTTCTTGTGCTGGATCCCACGAAGAGGGCGACGGATGTAGCTGTCCGTCGACGAAGGGGCGGTCCCTGTTTGCGCGCCCTTGGCAATGTCCCGGACGCTAGAAGCGAACGCGTCTTCCTCCATGAGTACGAAGACAGGCATGTCACCCTCTCAGCAAGTAGTCGAGCATGTCTGGCTTGAAGACCGGCGCCTCGCAGAAGCCGGTCTTCACTCGCATGGCCTCAGCTCGTAGGGCGTTCATCATCAGATCGTCGATGCTGATGTCCGTGAGGATCCGAGCTCGCTTGATCCGAGTACCTCCGGCAAGCCTGATCTCTACAACCTTCTCTCTACGGCTGGTGACCTCGTCGTACCCATTGGACATAGCGCCCTACTTCTTCTTGGGGTCAACCGACTTCGGGCTGGTGGGTGTCGGGTCCACCCCAGCAGCCTTAGCGATCTTCTCGATGGCCTCCGCAGAGGTCGACATGAACTGGCCGTGAATCACCTCGGACTCCGCCATCTGGGCAGCCAGGATAGCGGACTCTCCATGGATGGACGCCGTCACGACGGAGCCCCCCTTGTTCATCGCATCCTGTGCCCCGAGCTGCGTAGCCCACGCATCTGTGAGCGCAGTAGCTTCCTCGGCTGAGATAGTGCCGTCTTCTAGCGCCGCTTCCACGGCCTCCTGACGTTTCCCAGACAGCTCCTCCAGGCCGAGGTCGTCCACGATCTGAGACACCTCGTCCATCGTGGTGGCCTTGGCGAGATCTCCCTTCTTGCTGAGTGCATCGATCTGCTGGAGCAGTACCGTCCCGCCATCCACTGCAGCCAGACTCTCGCGGGCAGTGCGACGTTCTCCGGAACCCAGCTTCTGAATCTCTGCACGCACCCGCTTGGCCTCATCCAGCCCTGCTTGATTGCCCATCCCCCTACCCTCACCGAGGGAAGATGCGTACGCCTCGACCGCATCGCTAAAGCCTGAGCTGATGTCTCCCAACTCGGCATCTTTGAGGGATTCCTTCATCTCGGCACCGCGGCCCTGAAGGAGCTGCTGCGCTTCCTGAGGCACCATCCCCTTGCTGCCTGCGATGAGCTGCCGGATGGCTTGTTGCTGTGCCGAACTCGTACCGGTGCGCTTCAAGGCTCCGAGAGCTGCTCTGGCCCCGTCCTCCCCGAGAGCCTCGAACCTGTCGAACCGATCGTCGGTCCAGAGATCCTCAGCACCCGATTCCAGAGCCTTGAGGTAGTCCTCCAAATCCTCGGTCACGGAGTCATCGCCCTCGGAGACATCAAGCATCGCCGAGAACAGGGCGTCCCTGCCTTCCGAATCTCCTTCAAGGATCCTCGTGATCTCCTTGTCGTCACTTCCGAAGTCCAGTCCACGCACGTTGGTCCGAGAGAGCAGGCGCCCGATAACCGGGTTCGCCGTAGCAGCGGCTTCCCACGGCTTGTACCAACTGGTGCCGCGAATCTGCTTCCAGCTGGGAACGAGCAGGTTCTCGTGTCCGAACACATCGATCAGTGCATCATCGTATTGCTCTGCCGTGTTCTCGGAGGTGGCCCCCGTCATGTACTCGTCCTCGGTAGCGAGCCCAACGTCTCTACCTGCCACCTGCGATTGGTATCGGACCAGGTCTGCCGCCTTGGCACGGTCTTCTCGACTCAAAGACGATGGGGCCCACTTCAGGCGCGTCTCGCTCACTCCTAGCGAGTGAGAAACTGCTTCTCGCAAAGCGTCATTCCCCCGCATGACGCTGCCACTCAGCATCCGGTCACGCATCTTGCCGACGGCCTTGTCGTCCTCGTAGTCCATGCCCGTTGGCATGGCGAAGATGAGCTGCCTTGCTGCCTCCAGCTGGTCGCCTTGGTAGTCCTCCATGTTGACATCGGCAGCTCTCACAGTGCCGGTGGCCCGACGCTTCTCCATGGCTTCCATCTCGTACACGTCGTCGTGCGAGATGCCTCCGATACCCATTGGGGTGACTCGCAAGTCCGCTGCTCGAGTCGCTGCGAAACCTCCAGGTCCTCCCCACTTCAGGGCCTGGCTCGTAGCCAACCCATCCGCTACGGCGCTCATGTGCCTTTCCCGGGCGGTCTCGCTCATCTCTCCCGCGTCCAGCCGTAGCCCCATGTGGCTCACCTGTACGTCGTCTTCGTAGCCAGCGGCGATGTCAGCGAGCCGCGTGTCTGAGACCTCCTGCGTACGGTGCCTTCCGTACCAGTCATCCGCGATGGCCTGCCTGTCCTTGCCGGCCCGAGTACGGAAGTCTGACCCTAGCTGCATGACCGGGTTGCGAACCTTCTCTTCCCACCCCTGCCTGAGCCGCGTCTTGGTGCCCTCCAAGGAGTGATACATCCCGCGCTCGGTGTCCCGAATGACTCGGTCCAGCTCTTCTCGCTCGTCTCTGCGTCGGACTCTGGAGATCTCCCCCACCTCCTTGGACATCCTCGTGAGGATCTCGGCCTGGGTCTGATCCAGCCCCGTGAACTTGTCCATCAGCAGCGTGACGATGTCGTCCTCGCCCATCTCTCCGAAGCGGTCACCTGCGATGGAACGCACGATGGACCCCACGAGCTCAGGCCCTCCCTGCTCGGCCAGGTCGCCTGCCAGTCGCTTCTTCTGCGCCTGGAAGGACAGCTGTGTCTCGCGGTCGTTCCCCATCCGGGCGCGGCCCAGCGTTGCGATGTCCCCAGGCGCAACAGCGCCAGAAGAAATGGACCGCATCCGTCCGGCATCGATACGGCCCGTGTAGCGGCCGTCGACGATTTCTCCGGCATACGCCATCACGGCCTGTCCGGGAGCGGACTGAGTGAACTGGAAAGCAGTCTGTGTACCCACCTGCGCCATGGCCATGTAGGCCTCGCGCCCCTCCATGCCTGTGGCCTCTATGAGCTCCTCGTCGGAGTAGATCCCCATCCGATTCGCTCGAGCCATGTCACTGGTGAGCCTGGTCGCCAGACGAGTGCCATGGCCCCGTCGTGCTCCGTACCGATGAGCGAGCCCTCCCCCGAACCTCTGCACGTTGGTGAAGTCCTGGCCAGTCAGCCCCTCAGATGCCAGGACGCGTCGCTGGATCACGTTGTGAGCGGTCGCTACATCCCCACTGATTCCCGACAAGCGCATAGACCCCATGAAGCCGACAGCTTCTTTGGCACTGACGCCCAGGACCGTGGAGACGGTCTTCATGGTGTCTGTGATGGTCTTGAACTTGCGCTCGAAGTCCCTCGACGTGCGGACGGTATCGAGCATCCGCATGTCTGTGACGTCCTGAAGCGTCCCCATCATGTCGTCGAAGGTAGTCCCCATCTCGGTGGCTACGTCTCGAACCCGCTCGGTCATCTCGTTGATGCTCGACTTGTCGAGTCCCCGACGTCCGGTGCCCTTGTTGGAGAAGCGGAAGTTCGCGCTAGCGAACGTCTCCATGCTCTTGTTCTGCTGGAAGCCTTGGTAAGCCCTCGTAGCGCCGTACTGCAGAGCGGCCCAACCAGCCAGAGGAACCGCAGCCGCAGCCGCGCCACCGATGATGCCAAGTCCCAAGCCTCCCATGCCCGTAGCACCGGCGATTCCTGCCGCTGCGCGACCAGCCCAGCCCACTTTGCTGACGGTGTTGGCTGCAAGAGCCATACGCATCCCAGCAACGCCGCGGACTCCCTGAGATGCTGCGAGTCCTGCTCGAGCTCCGCTCCACCCGCGAGTCGCCCCTGCGAACGCCATGTACGCGGGGTCTGCGAGAGCTGCCCTCCCCACAACTGCGCCACCTATGCCGAAGCTGGCAGCCATGCCGGCTACTCCAACACCTGCTTTTGCTCCTCCGACAGCCATCGGGACGGCGCTCATGGCCGCAGATGCCATCGGCATGGAGATATGGGAAGCCGGCTGCATCGGCTGCAGCGCCCCCTTAGTCAATCCCGACGTGACTCCGATGGCCTGGGACGTCACTCCCTGGTTGTACGCGGCAGCTTGCTGCGCGGAGATGACTCCAGCTACCTGATTGGAGGTAATCACGGTTTGAAGTTACTCCGAAAGACGGCAGTGCACGGCGGGATAAGAAGATGCATGCAGGGTGAAGCCGACCTGGCACTCAGGAAGAGTGACCGCGGGCTCCACCCACGGGGTCGCCCTCCAGGCGACCCCGAAACTTCTGTGTCAGGTACGTCCTGAGCATGGTCTCTTCGATCCTGAGGAGAGGATCTAGTCCCTGCTCCTGCAAGTACCTGTTGAAGATCGACACCTCCTGATCCAAGAGCGGAACCATCTGCTCTCTGGTGTCAGGGGCCGGTTCCACGATGAACTTGAACGGCGTCAAAGCGCTTACCTCCTGGAGGAGAATACAGTGAAGCTAGTAGTACAGCACGAGCGAGACGACGAGCCGACCTACATCGTCGACAAGGACAACGACGATGATGTCTGGGCCGCGTTCCCACACCGCATCCCACACGAGAAGCGACGCGCGATGGCGCAGCTCATCTGCGACCACCAGATGCTCTTCCTGAACCGTCCAGGAGGCATCGACTGTCCGAAGTGCAAGAGCGCTAATCGCGTCTACTTCCAGGAGATGGTCGAAGTGGGCTACTCCGTGACGGTGTCCGACGACGAGCCCGAAACCCTGGATGTGGACTCTGGCAGCAGGTTCCAGCCCGACGGCACCGAGCCTCGATGCGCTGAGTGGCTCTGGTGCCGCGACTGCAGCGCCGAGTTCCCCCTGCCCACGGGCTACCAGGTGGAGTGGAAGTAATGGCCAGCATTCGCTTGAGCGAAAAGCACGGAGTCAACCCCACCGTCCCGCGTTGCTACTTCTGCGGGGACGACAAGAACGAGGTCTTGCTACTGGGCAAGCTCAAGGGCGACGCGGAGGCCCCGAGGGGCGTCTACGACATGGAGCCCTGTGACACCTGCAAGGGCTACATGGAGCAGGGAATCATCGTCATCTCCGTCCTCGACGGTGACTGCGAAGACCCCAGCAACCCCTACCGCACAGGCGGCTGGGCAGTGCTGAAGGAGGAAGCCCTGGAGCATATGGGCATCAACCCTCCAGAGCTGAAAGCACAGATCCTGAAGGCCCGCTGGGCTTTCGTGCCCGACGAGGCGTGGGACCTGATGGAGATCCCCCGCGTAGGAATCAAGGAGAGCGGCAATGCCTGAGTACGACGTCTTCTTCGAGAGGACCCTCACCGAGCACGGCTACATGACCGTCACCGCAGACAACCCCGAGGCAGCTGAAGAGCTGGCCCAGAAGGAGTACGACGAGTCTGAAGACGACGACTGCATCACGGTCGTCAAGACGAGGGGCGAGGGGTACAGCACTCGTTCCGTCGAGCTCTCCCCCAAGCCCGAGGGATGTGACGAGTGCCAAGGCGAGTCTGGGGGCCACCATGAGTGGTGCTCCAAGGAGGACGGGCGCAGGGAGCTGTACGACCTCCTGGCCACCGCCCGGAGCGCCATCGAAACCCCCGGCGACCTGACTGACGCCGAGCGTGTCCAGGTCATCGAGGACATCGCAACGGAGCTGCGGGAGTGCCCGAGCTGCTCCAAGCGGCTCACCAAGAAGGAGCGAGAGGAGCTCTGGGCACGAGAGGAGAACGGCCCGGACCACGGAAAGCCCTGCCCGTACTGCCAGTACGGCGGGACCTGCATCATCACGGGTGCCGACGGGGAAGACCCCGACGATTGCAACACCCACGAACACGAGAGCACCTGACATGTTTGTGAAGTACGAATGCGATTGCGTTGGCCTGGTCCTAGACCAGCGATCCGGAGGAAACATCCTGCACGCCCTGGTCAAGGTCGATGTTCGATGCCACTGCGAAGGGGAGCTGTCCCTGAAGCTGCTGGCTCCGGACAACCTGCATCTGAGTAAGACCTACTCGCCGCTGACCGAGGACGAGATGGTTCCTCTCGTGGGCCGGCTCGACAAGCTGGTGAACGACGGCTACCGCTTCCGCACCATCCTGCACGCCCTGGGATGACCTGGTGCCTGTACGTCGTTCGGTGCAGTGACCAGACCCTGTACACGGGCATCACGAACGACATCGAGAAGCGGGTCGAGAAGCACAATGCGGGGACGGGTGCCAAGTACACCCGTCCCCGCAGGCCCGTCCGCCTTCTAGTTACCTGGCCCTACGCGGACAGGTCTGCTGCGTCGAAGGCGGAGTACCGATTCAAGAAGAACACGAGGGCCCAGAAGCTGGCCTTCATCAAGAACCCGGAGACATGGACATGAGCAACTGGGAAGACCTGGGCGATGACGCCCTGTGGCGGCGCGTAGGCGCTGGCCGCTACCACTTCATCGGCATCGACGAGGTAGACGACGGGTTCTTCGTGAGCTTGTCGGAGGTCGACGTCTGGATGGCAGGACCGAAGCTCCTCGAAGAAGCAGTGGACGCTGCGGGCATTGACGAGCTCCCCGGAGAAGACAAGTGGAAGGCACAGCTCCTGGTCGACTGTGGCTACAAGGCCCCGTTCGGGAGCTGGTCCTGCGACACCGAAGAAGAGATCGACGGCAAGATCGCTGAAGCCAAGAAGGAGTCGAATCGCCTCCGAGTGCACGAGTACCACGAGGAGAAGATGCAGGAGCCCGCGAACCGAATCGGGTCCACCGTGAGGGAGTTCATGCTGGGGAACCTGAACCGCGCGCTCACAAACACCATGGCGTCTGGCTCCACTGAGGGGAACATCATGGCCAAGATGTACGGCTTGTCGGAAGACGATCGTGCAGCACTGCCACGAACACCCCCGACCGGTCCCGTGACTGCACGCATCAGCCTTGGGCTGATGACGCGCCAAGGCGTCACCGACGATCCTCTGGCCATGGCCAGCGGGTACATGTCGGCTCTCGCAGGTCAGGGACTGTGGCTGGACCGCAAGGGACTGGCGCCGGCGTACATCAAGGGGTTCCAGGTGGGGACGGATGTCCGTGCTGGTCGGTCCCCTCAGCCTGATTGGGCTCGGTGATGGGAAGCATCCGATTCATCAACCAGGCACTCGTCGAAGTGGGTTTCACGGCTGAGGAGGTGCTGGAAGCAATGATCCCTGTGGCCAAACAGAAGCTGCGGGACAAGCTCTTCGAGACTGCCACCGTCGCCGCGGACTTCTCTGCTCTGCGGGTCACTCCGGTGCGGGTGTCCTTCCAGGTCGACCCAGAGAAAGACAGCCCGAAGAAGCTGGCGGAACGCCGAGAGGTCGTGACGCTGCGGAACCGCTTCTCTCGCGTCTACAGGCAGCTCATCCCGGTCGACTTCTACTACCAGGGGTCGCGGCCCATCGAGGTGCCAGCGAAAGGGCACATGCTGAAGTGGAAGAACTACGACAACGACACGAGGTACATCCGGTTCGTGTTCCACGAAGAGGCGGGGTGGCGTTTCGCAGCGCTTCCCGCAGACCACGAAGGCTGGTAGGCTCCGCGGATGCTCTCGACCTGGCTCCTCATCGCCGTCTTTGCTGCCGCCATCATGGCGGTCGGGGCGTGGATGTCTGGTGGACAGGTCGTCGTAGAGGGCCCAGTCGAAACGAATGCCAAGAACCCCCGCAGGAGCGCCGACCACAAGGTGCCCTGCTTCTCCCTCGGCTTCATCAACAGGGAAGCGCCGGATCTGTGGTCCGGGACAAGCTGACCGAAGTCGAGGGACACCGGAAGCCTTGAGAGGCCGGGCCGAAAGGTCCGGCCTCTCTCGTTGAGGCAGAACACACAAGTCAGATGCAGAGAAGGCCCCCTCCGGTGTGCGGAGGGGGCCTTCTCTGCGTCTGGCATCCAGAAGAAGACGCAGGGATAAGCGTGTGCAGGAGAGCACTTCGCCCTCATTGCATCGAAGGAGAAGAACGTGGTTTGGACAGGCAAGGAACGAGAGTTCCGACAGACAGGCAGGGAGCACACCATCGTGTGGAAGATCGGGGTGGTTGGTGCCACCGACACAACAACCTGGGGGAAGCTGAACGGGAAGCTGCAGCGCGTCTCGAACACCTACGAAGGCGTGAACATCGGGAAGTCCAACGAGGTGTCTCCTCGGGAAAACGCCCTGCTGCGTGCAGAGCGAAAGATCCTGATGAAGACTCGAGAAGGATTCCTGGAGTTCCGTGACGGAAAGCAAATCGGAGAACGGGGCAAGGGGATCCACCCGGAGCAGCCACTCCCGGAGAACCTCTGCTTCTACAAGCCCAGCAACTCCCTGGGAGCTGGGCTGAAGAAGAAAGCTCGTCAGGGAGAGGTTCTGTTTACCCGCAAGCGTGATGGCGCGATGTTCGTGGCCCGCATCACGGATGACGACGTCGAGTTCTACTCGAGGACCATGCAGCGGGGAATGCACACAGAGGACCGCCCGTGGAGCGAGAGGTTCTCTCATCTGTACGAGGAGTTCATGGGGATGCTGGTTGCCGGCAAGATCCCACCGAACTCCATCATCCTGGGAGAGCTCGTGGCTGATCACGGGCGAGACAACCTGTCGCACGTACAGAGCGTGCTCAAGTCCTCAACAGAGGAGTCAATCCTTCGCCAGGAACGAGGCGGCCGACTCTTCTTCTACGCCTGGGATGTGGCTCAGTGGGGCGGGGAGATGACCCTGACCGAGAAGATCGGCGGAGACAGACACACCATCATCGAAGAGGCCTTCCAGGGAACTCAGTGGATCATCCCCATCGACATCTGGGACTTCGAGGGGATCTGGGAGGAGGGAGTGGGAGCAGTCCTGAATGCCAACCCGGAGTGGGTCTTCCGCAAGCAGAAGAGTGACTTCCCCTACAAGGCCGTCTTCACCCACGGCTCCACCGACTACGAGTTCCTCCTGGACGATCTGGCCATGCAGCTATCGCTGAGTCTCGGATGGGAGGGCTGGGTCATTGTGGACCCCACGGTGCACCTGGGCGACAAGGCCGTGAACTTCCGAGGAAAGCCCGACCGTCCCAGCAAGGTCACAGGGAAGCTGAAGCCCGTACACGAGGACGACTTCATTGTGGAGTGGGATCCTGACAGCGGCGTGGGGACCTACGGAACAGGCAAGAACCAGAAGCGTGCTGGGTCGCTGGCGCTCTACCAGCTCAACAGCAAGCAGGACATGGTCTGGGTGTCCGATGTCGGTGGCGGAATCAAGGACAAGCACTCGAAGGACTACCCCGCCGGGCTACTTCGGGTGGACCTGTCGGATGTCACCATCTACCCGCTGGTCGCGTCGGTGGCCTACACCAGCCGCACCTACAAGACCGACGGAGACAAGACCAACGCTCTGACGTTCCCCCGCATCCTCCGGTTCCGCACCGACAAAGACCCCGGAGAATGCGTCAACCCCAAGCTCTAGCAACAGCGATGGCGTGGATCGACCGAGCGTTCATCAGAGCGCTCGTGTCGTTCCTCCGCCTGGTCGCATCGGATAACGATATGACTGACCCGACGTCTGGCGAGCGAGCAGAACAGATGACTGCTCGAGCCCGAGAAGGCATCCCAGAGTTCCCCTCGTACAACGACCCCACCAAGATGCGAAAGGTCTCCCACTTCGCGTTGTCCATGGAGCACCTCGAGGCGCCCAATGAGGAGGAGGACTTCCTCAGTGGAGTCGTCTTCATCAACGGAACCATGTTCCACTTGGGAGCCTTGAAGGTGACTACCGACGGCGAGACGGTGGCGACCAAGGACCCCTTCGACCGACTGTCGAACCTCTACAACCTCTACGACGACATGGACCCCATGGAGATCCCCGGCGTCGAGGGAGAATGGCTCGTCTGGTTGCACCCAGGAGGATGACGATGAACTCGAGTGATCTGAAGAAGCAGTGGATCCGTACCGCGCTGGAAGAAGGAAACCAGGGCGTGAAGGTGATCCTGGACACTACAAAGGTGGGACCCCCAGAGCAGAGCGGGCTCCCGCAGGACATCTACAGGGTCTTCGAGAAGGGCATCCCGCTGGACCTGATGCCCCACATGCCCCTCAAGCTGGACTACGACTCTGACCCAGACGCGATGCTGCTAGACCTGTCCATCGGAACGATGGTGGGCCGGTGCCGCATCCCCTGGAAGTCCATCGCCGTGCTGGGCATCGGGATCGCAGGTGTGGGCTGGGCGCATGACACTGCAGAAGAGGCGAAGATCATCGCACCGCGGCCAGGACTCAAGCTCGTCTAGAGCGGGGTCTCCTTGGCGGAGGTACTGCACCTGGGACAGTGGAGGGACCCGTCGGCCTTGCGCTGGCGGGTCCCGCTGCAGTTGCCGCACTGGACGTTGTTCAGGCCGCCACGGGAGGCCTGCTTCACATCGATGACGCCATTGGGCGTCTTGACCCTCTTGATTACGATCGACTTCTTCGCCACGTCAGCCTCCGAACACTTCGACTTCGGGCGGGTGGAATCCTTGAGGACCATCCCCAGGAGTCTCCAGCCCCGCCTCTTGAATCATGGACACCTCAGTCATCGGGACCTTCTCCAGGAGCTCCTGCTCCTTCAAGGCCCTGGCGGCATCCTCTTCGCGCTGACGGGCCAGGTCCTCGCGGTACAGCCGCAGCTGCTCGACGCGCTTGTCTCTGGCGGCCTGCACAGCATCCAAGAACTCCTGCTCTGTGAACGCCTTGGTGTCGATGAGCATGTCGACCAGAGCGTTGAGCCTGTCGTTCTGGGCATCGACGACGCCGGCGACACGAAGGTGGGACTCGTACACACGCTTCTGGTTGATCTCCATCGCCTCGTTCACGCTCCCCCGGAACGTGTTGAAGAGAGAGTTGACCCGGTCGAACAGCTCGGTACGGAGCCTTGCCAGCAGGTCCTTCTTGGTGGTCTTGCTCATTCCTCTTCTCCCGTGAGCTCCTGGAGCTCCTTCTTGATCTCGTCCAGAGCTGTCTCGACTTCCTCGATGATCTCGTCGATGTGCTCCTGAGGAACACGCAACTTCACCAAGGGCCCATCCTCGGACACATCCGAGAGATCAGTCTCCAGTCTCTCCCGCAGGTACCCCCATACACGCAGTTGCCCCCGAAGACGGTCTACCTGCTTCACAATTTGCGCTGCTGATGCCATTCAATCCACCGGCGGAACAGGGTATAAGGTCATGGACGGTTCACGGAGACGAACAGAGCTCGTCGACTCCAGGGACTGCAGCTCCCGCACCGTCCGATGCGCCCTGGTGACTGCTCCATCTGAGCAAGAAGAGGGCGCATCGCTGCATCTGGCGTGACTCATTTCTTAGCTACTGCTCAACGAACACCTTGAGGCGATTCTCGATGCTGGCTCCGCCGGAGGTGTCCTTCATGATGTTCTGTAGCGGGTAGATGACTGCACCCCGATGAGCTCGAGCTGCCGCTGTCCCCATGTTCCGCTCCATGGCGATGCACCGGATGTCGGTGTAGTGGTACTTCAGGTAGATGTCCGCATCGCCATCGAGGCGGACCCACATGTCGGACAGCACCCGTGCCAACGTCGCCGATGTCCACCTGCCGTAGACCTGCCCGGTGATCGCCCCCGCGTTCCACTGCCTGTGGCAGTGGGGGCAGACCGCCCGCTTGATCGATGCGGTCTTGTGGTCCTTCGTCGGCACCGTGGCATGGGTGATGAACTCCTCGGTGATGACCTTCCGACAGCCCATCTGAGCCCGCTTCCGGCCTGGGGAGAACTCGACCAGGCCTGAGCCCTCATCAACTCGGTCGCACCAGTAGGCCATGACGTCACCACCGCCATCGAATCTCTTGCCACTCTCGTAGACGCTGACCACTGCGATGTTGCCTCGAGGCTGCCCGGTAGGCGTTCGGTCCTTACCGAACGACACCTCGATCTTGAACTTGGCCTTCTTCTCCCTCTTGGCCATGTCCCGGGCGTGCATCTTCTCCAGGAGCGCGATGGCTTCCATCTGCTCCGCGGACACCGGCCCCGCACCCTTGAGCTTGTTCTCGGGGTGATTGGGATTGTCGTCGAGGTACTTCCTCCACTCCTTGCCTACAGTCGTTGCTTCTTCAGTCACATCAAGTACCCATCATCCGGAGCCTTCACTGGCGTCGCACCCTTGCCGTATCCGAGCGGTGACTTGGGATCGTCAGAAGCGACGTTCCTGCCCCGGGATACATGCGGAAGAGGGAACTCCCATACCTGCACTCTGCCCCGGCGGTACACCAGCCTCTGGAGGTTCTTCTTGGCGGAAGCCACAGCCGAGGCACGAGCCACAACTTCCGCACGTCTAGGGCCCGGTACGTTCTCCAGGTGCACGACCGCATCTTCCCCGAACACGGAGATGTTCCAGGTGAACCCGAACTTGTCCCCAGTGCACATGAACTGCTTCGCAATGAAGATAGTCCCGTTGGCTCCGGGCAGAAGAGCTTTCGCCAGCTCCTCCATAGCTCGTTCCTTGTCCTGAGTAGAGCTCCCCGAAGCCCTACAGAGAGCGGTGACTACGTCTCCGTCCTCCGAGGACTTCCACACTGAGTGGATGCACCCACTGCGAAGAAGCGCTGCTTCGATTCTCTGCGGCCGGTCACTCATCGTGTCATCGCCTTGATCCAGCGGTTGTTCTTGTGGTGGACGATGCTGGCGTCTCGAAGCAGCCAGTTACTGCCCTGGGTGAAGGGCATGGACACCCACACCTCCCCATCCCAGATGCTCCAAATGGCCTCTTCGTCCAACGCGCGGTCCTCGATCTTGATGTAGAGAGTGCTGGCACCGATGAGCCGGCCCTCTGTTTCCCCCGTTCCCCAGTTGGCCCGGATGCGGAAGCCCTCCTCGATGGGGTCGAAGGTGACTACGGGCAAGCGAGCACGCAACGCTTCTTCGAGCACGGCAGCCACCTCCTCCGGAGCTAGGTCATCCGCCGAACCAAACAGGCGGTCGACCTCCTCCTGATCCAGCCGACCCTCTTCCACCATCTTCCGAACCACTGGCTGGGGGATCAGGCCGACGCGGAGGAGGGTCTCGACGAGTGTGCTGGGGGGCTTGGTCATCGCGTAGATCTTCCATGCGGATAAGGAGTCCGTGCTCGACTTCGACAGGCAGAGCACCCTGCATGGGGGCGACACAGCCCACAAGCTGCGATGCCCCGAGATGTTCTGATGACTGCATCACGGGCGCTCCGAGGAGAACCAGAGGAGAGCTCTTGAGCAGGGGAACTTTGAAGTCACCGAGCAGCGTCAGGTCCTGGATGTTTCCGCAGCTCCAGAAGGCAACGGCTCCGCCACTCTCCGAAGCAAGCTGGGCCGCCTCGAACATGGCCTCCTTCAGGGACATGCCGGAGACTCGTAGCTCTCGGAGGCTCTCTCGCATCACCACATCCATGGGGTCCAGGATGTCCCCAAGGATTTGCTGCTGGTTGCTCTCCTGTTCGATCTGCGTCTGGCGCTCCGCTGTGCGCTCCACCAGGAGGATCGCCTCCGTGATGTCTACGACGAGCCCTGCCACGCCTCCCAAGTGGAGTTCTTGGCGTACCTGGAGAGCGACCTGCGCTGGGTCAGTTCTCCTGAGGGGTACGACCAGCTCAACCATCTCACCGGACATCGAAGACCTCCACCTGCAATTTGCCTCCACCGATGTCCTTGCTGCGAAGGTCCTCGAGGTGGTTGCGTAGGAGCTCGGACAGAGACACACCCTGGCGCTTGGCGTACCCCGCGCCCCACTTCTTTAGATCCTTGTCCATGAGGACAGGGACTCTCTGATCTTTGACCTTGACAGTGGACATGTGTGTGTTCCTGTGCCTGACCATGTGCAGGCTACAGGAGAGATTCCTGGAGGTCTACATTCGGCGAAGACTGCGCCTGGGCGACCACGTCTCTTCGAGTACCGTCATGGTCCCCCAGAGAGGCGAGTTGCTCGTCTCCAGAGTCTCCAGGTGCTCGTTCTCGGAACCATCAACCGGGAGGTGCCACTGGTGCAAGAGACTCGGGGGATCCGTGTCCAGCATGATGGTCGGGTACCCCCGGACGCTGGCCCGGTGCACGTAGTTGTTGTCCTCGAATCCCCAGGAGTCGAAGTCCTCTCCATGCCCACGTAGGCGCTCGAAGGCATCGAAGTTGTGCGTCATGCACATCCCCCAGGTCCTGTGGTCTCCGTGGTCCTCTGCCAGGCGGACCATGTATCTCCAGGGAGCGGGCGGGGCACCCTCCGGTAGCCTTCGGGGACGAAGACTCACCACGGAGTACGGCATGTCTCGGACCACCTTCTGCACGCTGCGGAGTGCGAGGGGGCCCAGAAGCCCGTCGACGTCCAGCTTCACGAAGTGCGACGCCTTGCCTCGGAGCATCCTGCCGGCGACATTCGTCAACCGGGCCAGCGGCCAGTTCCCCTCGTGCATGACCCGGACGTATGACGCCCCCATCGTGGCGCACACAGCAGCCAAGGGCGTGTACCCGGTGGCCATCTCCACCACCAGGACCTGCTCCGGTCGAAGTTCCTGAGCACAGAGAGCAGACAGGCACCGATGTAGGCGCTCCGGCTCTCTCCCCCAGACAGGGATGCCTACAGCGAACGTGGGCTCTGTGCCTCTACGTGTCACCCTCGGGGCTGGACGCCCACCATGTCGAGAAGCCACTGCTCGAGTCCTGTGTAGAAGGGGTACTGGCTAGCCACCCACTGGCAGATCCAGAGGTGGAGGCCGTCAGCCGCCGCGGGGTCCTCGAGAGACTCGACGGTGAGCTTCCCTGCCCACTTCTCCACCAGGGCCGCCTCGAGCTGACCGTGCATCCGCAGGTCGGTGGCGATGAAGGAGGGGAACCAGGTCCACTGGATGTCGAAGCGGGGAGGCGGCTGCTCGACCTGGACGACCTGGCACCCGTCGGTGTGCTGGGTGCCGTCGATGTTCCGGTTGAGCTCGTCTACCCAGCAATCGCAGCCAGGGAGAGCTGTGAACTCGGAGTTCGTCCTGTCCGCTGCCTTGACGAGCTCGACTCGTCGAGCGACCTGGGCACGCTCCGCTGGGGCCTTGTAGTTCAAGAAGAAGCTACGCATCTGATCTCCGTCTGGGCTCGTCGAGCTCATGGACCGCCAGAAGACAGATGAGCTACAACAGGACTGGTTGTAGCATGCCGGCAACCACCTTCCCCACACGAGGACCACAACATGGCCGACGCCTCAGTCCAGAAGCAGAACGTCTCCGTAGACGAAGCCCCCGTCCTCCTGCGGACCAACCGAGTCCCCACAGCGGCCTGGGTCATCGGCGATGACGTACTTGTCCTCGGGAACCTCGCCAGGGTGCTGACCATGGAGGGCAACGACATGTTGTACCTCCTGGTGGACGTGGCTCTGACCTCCGCGGAGGTGCGGGTGCGCGTCGACTTCTCCCATCAGCCAGACAGCAGCGTGGGCGCGGAGTGGTACCTCCAGTCCGCCCTGGAGCCCGCAGCTCTCGGTGCAGGAGTGATCTCCGCGGGGGTCGGTGCGCAGATCTACAGCTTCACCGCATCGGGACAGTACCGACTCCCGATTGTCCTGGATGACAAGTGCGTGCGTGTGGCAGTGATGTCCCCCGCTGCGCACGCCAACGACCGCGTGGGCATCCGCGCTCTCCGCAGGATCCGCGACAGCCTCCTGGGCCGGACATGATCTACTCCTCGAGGGGTTCAGCCTCGCCGTGGTCGTCCTGGGGCACCTGGGTCAGGGGCTTCTTGACCCCAGTCTCCTTGTAGAAGTCCAGGGCGGGCAGCTCGAAGCCTTCGGGAGCTGTCCCGTTCGCCACCGCTTCCTTGTCGGTCAGGTAGGCGTCGAGGACCTCGAGCCCGCCTGCGGTCTCGCTGGCCTCGTCCGACTGTTGTATCACCACGACCTGGCCCTGCGTGCGGGCAGCTTCCCAGTCCCCCTCCGCCTTCAGGAGCACCTGGATGTTCTGCTGGTCCACCAGCGTCAGGCGCTCTTTGGTGTACTCCAGGTCTATCGCGTACCAGGGCTTGGCACCGAAGTATTCGGCCAGCGTCTTGTTCCCGAAGTCGCAGCCGTGGCGGGCGAAGATCGTGTTCCGCAAGTAGCGGAGCTGCTCATCGTCGATGCCTTCCAGGTCGCCGGGCAGCAGGGGGTCGCCGCCGAGGACGGTGGCCTCCGGGCCTCGCTCAGGCTCAGCCACGTCCGCACTCTCCGGGACCGGGCCGACCCACTGTGCGTCCGCAGGAGCACAAGCCGAGTGCACGATCAACCCGAGCAGCATCAAGACGTTGGTGGCCCAAACTGTGACGGACTTGCGAAGGGCGTCGATGGAGACTTGCATGCTCCTCAACAGAGCAGAGACCGTGCCAGTTCGCAGGAAGCGACTCACTGTGACGCCAGCCTCTCCATCGTCTTCTCGATCCGGTCCATCGTCTCCCGGATGTACTCCAGGTCCGTGGAGACCTTCGTCTGAACCAGGTCGTCGGCGTGACTCTTCTCCTTCATCGTGATGATCTGGCTCTCCAACCGGACGATCTCGCCCTTCTGCGCCGTGATGTCCTGGCCCATATCGTGGAAGCTGATGTAGCCCCCGATCAGCACGGGCAAGTAGCCGATGAGCAGCCCGCCCAGCCACTTCATCCAGGGCTGGATCGTCAGGGTCGTCTTCTCTGGCATGTCAGCCTCCCGTGCCGAACTTGGCGCCCGCGTAGGCGGTGAGGAAGAGCGTAGCGGTAGCGAGGAGCCACGCGACGACCTTGCCGAACTCTGTAGCAAGGAACCGCCGCCACCAGGCGGAAGCCTCCGCCTCGGCCTGGTCGCGGATCTTCATCTTGCCGAGGAGGTCGTCGATGCTGCGCTTGAGGGATGCACAGCTCTCGATGAGCAGTTGGTGGTTGTCGTCCACCTTCTCTTCGATGCGTACCAGCCCTGCCGCCACCCGTTCCGCTACGACAGCGGCACCGGCGACGCGGCGTAGTGCCGCGGAGAGTTCGTCGTCAGCCTCCGGCGCAACCAGATCGGGGAAGCTCTGCCCTAGGTCGGTCTGGCGCCTCGGGTTGCGTTTGTCGTCGCTCATCTGCAGGAGGCTCCCCTACGCTGGCGACAGCAGCCTCCAGGCGGTGTAGTGCGGATAGGAGTCTACCCGCAGGGCTGTCCACTATCTGGAGGGTTGCCGGGGCCATTGTCGGTTTTGTGATCCCTTCCATGAGGCCCCGGCTCCCTCTGCCCCGCCCAGGAGCACATTACCTCAGAAGGTGAAATGGGCCGAAACGCTTACTGGTGGGCGGTTTTCTTGCGGGGCTTCAGCGCGTGCTTCAGCGCCATCTCCCAGAAGCCGACGGCGGCAGCGCCGAGCATCAGGCCCTGCAACAGCGCGTCCGGGACGGCAGTACCAGCGACCACGGCCGCGACCACATCTCCGACCATGGCGACGCCGGCAGCGACCCAGGGGAGCGCCTCCTTCGGGAGCTTGTTGAGGGCGCCGGTCTTGCGGACGACGAAGATGATGAGGGTGAGCAGAGCTGCGACCAGCGCTCCCCAGCCACCGCTCTGGTAGTCGAGCAGGGTCTTCACCGCAGCGGTGGCCTCCTCGTCGGAGACGGGAGGCAGGGCGTCCTCGACTGCGGCGACGAGGGCAGAGTCGTCATCGTCGACCACGAGAGCACTGTCATCGTCGTCTCCCCGCGCGTAAGCGTGGCCTCCGATGGCGATCGGGAGGGCGAGCATGATGGAGAGCGCCAGGAGGGCAGAGAGGAGGAGTCGTCGCATTTGCATGTCCAATCAGACGGGCCCGCGAGGGCCATGAAGCGCGCAGTTTACTCCTGCGGAGGATCTTCTGAGGAAACCGTCCAGGCCCCTTTGGATTCCCCGGAGGCGCGGAGGGTGTCGGAGGCGTTGTACCCCAGACCTCCCGCGGCAACAGCAGCAATGCCGGACAGCAGCACCGTGGTCACCGACGCGAGCACCATCACGGCAGGGGTGATGTCGATCTTGTTCCAGGTCATCACCAGCGCGAGCAGCCCCAGAACGAAGGCCTGGCTGGTCAGCGTGAAGACGAGCCACAACCCGAGGCGCGTCGTGCGCTCCCTCTTGCTGGCCGGCTTGGTGGGAGTCTCTGGCATCGCTCCCAGAGTACGCAGTGGTAGACTTCCAGAGCAACTACAGGATTTTGGGGCATAAGCGCCGTGGCCACCAATTACGTTCCGGTCCGCGACAGATGCGGGATGCACCTCCAGATGAGCGACACTGTTCGCTTCTTCGACGGAGAGCGCCGGATCGTAGGATGGTGGAGCCCGAGAACTCGAAGGCCTTGTTGATGGCCCCCGGTGACCGCTGGAGCATGACGGTCACGAACTCCGTGTGGTCCGTCTGCGTTGCTCCCTGTTTCGCAGCACATGCGTCCGACGGGGAATGTCGTCCTCCACAGAAGCCGCAGTCCATGGCAGTGACCATCAGTTCCCCTCCAAGCTGTCTACGCCAACGGTGCCGATCTTGCGGAACGCGGCGGCGTCTTCCCGGTTGCTCTGGGTGATGAAGGCCGGGTTGATGCCGATGCCGGAGACCATGATCCCCTTGTGGCTGTGGCGCAAACCCAGGCAGTGACCGATCTCGTGCTGAGCGGCTCGAGACCAGTTGGTCGCGTCCACCTCCGTGAAGATCTTCCGGGAGAGCCGGAGGATGACCTTCTCCTGCCCCGTCAGGTCCTTGTCCACGGAGCCGAGGATGGGCACTGGGCGGGTGACGTCGCCGGCGGTCTTGTCCTCGACCTCCACGTCGGTCATGCCCATGTCGTCCTCCCACCGGACGATGACGTCGCAGGAGTGCTCGTCGCCCGTGAACTCGACCAGCGATGGCAGGTGCTTGCGGCGGTGGGGGTCAGCCCACTCCCAGGCGGCCATGCCCCGGGCGAGAGACAGGAGCTCCCGGGCGGACCAGGGTTCTTCGTCAGGGTCGACGCAGAGCAGGAGGGGAGCGTAGTTGGGATCGGCTTTGCTCATGGGATCACCTGCAGGCTGAGCCCGAACCCACCATCAGCGGGGTCCGTCGGGTCTGGGGCATGGGCCACCAGGCGCAGGCCGGGGATGGCCTGGTCAAGCAGCGTGTTGATGAGGCCGAGACGAGACAGGGACAGGTGGCCGTCGTCGTGCTGGAGGGTGACGACGTCCTTGAAGT